>OJNZ01000282.1_pt1 | contig 40571 bp, 35 predicted proteins | sample 1598001 | NCBI WGS metagenome assembly OJNZ01 (sample SAMN01915225, study PRJEB22387) | human gut metagenome | isolation source: stool | host: Homo sapiens | place: USA | reverse complement strand
AGACCACGCGGCCGGCGCCGATGTTGAGGTGGCCCACCTCCGAGTTGCCCATCTGTCCGGCGGGCAGACCGACGTTCTCACCGTCGGTGCGCAGCTCGGCGTGGGGATAGTGCTCGGTCATGGCCGAAATGTATGCGGGATGCACCGTCGAGATGACATCCGCCTTGTCGTGATGGCCGTTTCCCCAGCCATCGAGAATCATCAAAAGAACTTTGTTTGCCATAATTGTAGTTTTTTTGCTTTGTGTTCTCTATTCCGTTACCGGATGTTCCGTTGCCGGCAGGCGGAGGGGCGAAAATCACCCGGATTCCGCACCGCCCCGTTCGGGCGGCCTTTTCCGACAGACTCCGCTCCCATTCCGGCGGCCTCAGCTGTTTTGGCAGCCCCCGGCCCGCATTCGGCCGCCTTTTTCGACAGCCCCCGGTCCGTTCCGGCAGCCTCAGCTGTTTTGGCAGCCCCCGGTCCGTTTTGGCAGTCGCCTCGACCGTTTTGTCAGCCGCCGCACCGCATTTGGCAGTCGGTGGCAGGCTTTGGCAGGCTCCGCACGGCGGAACAATCCGCAGGACAATACGTCAAAAAGCGCGCCGTCCCGCTGCGCGGCCCCTATCGGAGCGCAGCGCCAATCAGCTCGACGGCCTTGTCCATGGCGGCCTGCAGGCCGTCGGGGTTCTTGCCGCCGGCCGTGGCGAAGAAGGGCTGGCCGCCACCGCCGCCCTGCATCAAACGGGCCGCTTCGCGGACCACGGCACCGGCATTGACGCCGCGTGCGGCAATCTCCTCGCCCAGCATGACCGTCAGCGTCGGCTTGCCGCCCGCAACCGTACCCACGACGAAGACCAGCTTCGGCGCGCGCTGGCGCATGGCGTAGGCCAAATCCTTGATGAAGTCGGCCGGACGCTCCAGCTGCGCCGATACCAGCTGCACGCCGTCGCGCTCGGGCGTCATCGCGAGCATCTTCTCGGCCCACTGGGCCACCTGCTCGCGGCGCATCGACTCGACCTCCTTCGAGAGCGCCTCGTTGTTCTCGACCATCTTGCGGACGGCCTGGAGCACCTGCGAATTGTGGAGCTGCTCGCCCACCGTGCGCAGCGTATCCTCGGCGGCGTAGAAGAGCCGCTCGGCAGCCTCGCCCGTCACCGCCTCGATGCGGCGGACACCGGCCGAAATGGCGCTTTCGTTGACAATCTTGAAGATGCCGATGTTACCCGTGGCGCTCGTATGCGTACCGCCGCAGAGCTCGACCGAGGGGCCGAACTTCACCATGCGGACGCGGTCGCCGTACTTCTCGCCGAAGAGCATCATCGCTCCGCAGCGCTCGGCCTCCTCCTTCGTGGCATTGCGGTTCTCCTCGAGCGGGTAGTTGGCCCGCACGAAGCGGTTGACCAACTGCTCGACGCGGCGCAGCTCCTCGGGGGTCACCTTCTGGAAGTGCGAGAAGTCGAAGCGCAGCGCCTCGGGGGTCACCATCGAGCCCTTCTGCTCGACGTGCTTGCCCAGCACCTCGCGCAGCGCGGCGTGCAGCAGGTGGGTGGCCGTATGGTTGTTGGCGGCATTCTGGCGCTTTTCGGCGTCGACCACCGCGGTGAATTCGGCCGCGGGGTCCGACGGGAGGTGCTCCACGATGTGGATAATCAGACCGTTCTCCTTCTCGGTGTCGACGACGGGCACCTTCTCGTCACCCGACTGGATGTAGCCCACGTCGCCAATCTGACCGCCCGAGTTGCCGTAGAAGGGCGTGCGGTCGAAGACAAGCTGATAGGTCGTGCGGCCCTTCGACGTCACGCGGCGGTAGCGCGCGATGCGCACCTGCTCGATGAGCGTGTCGTAGCCCGTGAAGATGCTCTCCTTCAGCGGGAAGAGCTCGACCCAGTCGTCGGTGTCGACCGCCGCGGCGTTGCGCGAACGGGCCTTCTGGGCCTGCAGCTCCTTGTCGAAATCCTCGAGGTCGACCTCGACGCCCTGCTCGCGGGCGATGAGCTCCGTGAGGTCAATCGGGAATCCGAAGGTATCGTAGAGCACGAAGGCATCCTTGCCCGAGATGCGGGAGGTGCCCTCCGCCTTGACGCGTGCTATCACGCCGTCGAGCAGGTTGATGCCCGTGGCCAGCGTGCGCAGGAACGAGGACTCCTCCTCCTCGATGACCTTCTCGATAAGGGACTGCTGCGCCTTCAGTTCGGGGAACTGGCCGCCCATCTGCTCCACCAGCCCGGCGACGAGCTTGCAGAGCGTCGGCTCGGTGAAGCCCAGGTAGGTGTAGCCGTAGCGCACGGCGCGGCGCAGGATGCGGCGGATGACATATCCCGCCTTGACGTTCGAGGGGAGCTGTCCGTCGGCAATCGAGAAGGCGATGGCGCGCAGGTGGTCCGCCATGACGCGCATGGCCACGTCGCACTGCTCGTTCTCGCCGTAGCGCTTGCCCGAGAGGGCCGAAATGCGCTGGATGGTCGGCTGGAAGACATCCGTATCGTAGTTCGACTTCTTGCCCTGGAGAATCATGCAGAGGCGCTCGAAGCCCATGCCCGTATCGACGTTGCGCGCCGGCAGCGGCTCGAGCGAGCCGTTGGCCTTGCGGTTGAACTGCATGAAGACGAGGTTCCAGATTTCAATCACCTGGGGATGTCCCGCGTTGACCATCTCGCGGCCCGGCTTGGCGGCAATCTCCGCCTCGTCGCGCAGGTCGAAGTGAATCTCCGAGCAGGGGCCGCAGGGACCCGTCTCGCCCATCTCCCAGAAGTTGTCGTGCTTGTTGCCGCGGATGATGTGGTCCTCGGGCAGATACTGGCTCCAGTAGTCGTAGGCCTCCTGGTCGAAGGGGACGCCGTCCTCGTCGGAACCCTCGAAGACGGTGGCGTACATCCGCTCGGCGGGCAGGTGGTAGACGTCGTGCAACAGCTCCCACGCCCAACCGATGGCCTCCTTCTTGAAGTAGTCGCCGTAGGACCAGTTGCCCAGCATCTCGAACATGGTGTGGTGGTAGGTGTCGTGTCCGACCTCCTCCAGGTCGTTGTGCTTGCCCGAGACGCGCAGACACTTCTGCGTATCGGCCGCACGGGGATACTTGCGGGGGGCGTTGCCCAGGAAGATGTCCTTGAACTGGTTCATGCCCGCATTGGTGAACATGAGGGTGGGGTCGTTCTTGACGACCATGGGCGCCGACGGCACGATGGTGTGACCCTTGCTTGCGAAGAAGTCCAGAAATGCCTGGCGGATTTTGTTCGATTCCATATTGTACGTTTACGATATAATCAAAAAAAGCGGCTTACGGAGCACGCAACCGCCTGCCCGGCCGACAGGAGCGGCGGCAGACAAAGAGCGGCGGCTGCCATCGGCCTTTCCCGAAGAGCAGCAGCCGACCCCGGCTCCAACCATCTGCAACCGAAGAGCAGCGGCGGCCACCGGCCCGGCCCTCTGCTTCCGGAAGTGTCATGCGGCCCTCCCAAAGGCAACGGCGGCCCCGGGACAACCCCGACGGCCCGGCAGACACCCCCCCCGGCTACCCGGCAGACACCCCCGCCAGGGGCCCTGCGACGAATTTATTTGCCCTGCGGCACACTTTCCGCCCGGGTGGTTCCGTTATCCGTTTCGGGTTGCAAAATTACGCATTTTCACCTAAATTTGCACCATCGCGACCCAGTTTTTTAGGTCATGGCACGAAAAGAGCAGATATTCGATACCGAGGCCCTCACTCACGAGGCGCAGCTCCTTACGCATGAGGCGCAGGTCATTACGCGCGAGGTGGTGACGGCCCCCTTCCGGCTGCGGACCTACCGGCTGCTGCGCAAGGTGCTCATCGGATTCATCCTCGTCTCCATCGCCAACGTGCTCTTCGCCTACTTCTTCTATACGCCCAAGATGTACCGCATCACGCGCGCCAACCGCGAACTGGTGCTCCGCTACCGCATTCTCCAGGACCGAATCCGCACGGCGCAGCGCCAGGTCGACGAAATCCACGAACGCGACAACTACGTCTACCGCTCGCTCTTCGCCACCGACACGCTCGCCATCGAGGGCATCGCCGAACCCTACCCCGCCTCGAAATACGCCTCGATGGCCGACGACGACTACGCGCCGCTGATGGTCGGCACGTGGATGAACATCGACCGCCTGGCCCGCACGCTCTACGCCGAGTCGGTATCGCTCGACGAGCTGCAGCAGCTCTCGAAGGACAAGGAGAAGATGTCGGCCGCCATTCCGGCCATCTGGCCCATCGACCGCAAGTCGCTGCACAACAACCACATCGGCGCATTCAACCTGCGCCGCATCCACCCCGTGCTGGGGTACATCCGCCCGCACAAGGGGGTCGACTTCGGCTGCGACCGCGGAACGGCCGTCTACGCCACGGGAGATGCGGTGGTCGAAATCGCCTCCGAAAGCGGCTACAACGGCGGCTACGGCCACATGGTGCTGCTCGACCACGCCTTCGGCTACAAGACGCGCTACGCCCATCTGAGCCGCGTGCTGGTCTCGCCCGGCGAGCATGTCGTGCGCGGCCAGAAGATTGCCGAATCGGGCAACACGGGCATCTCGACCGCCCCGCACCTCCACTACGAGGTGATTCACAAGGGGCAGCCCGTCAACCCCATCAATTACTTCAACCGCAACATGACCCCCGAGGAGTACGACCGTCTCCAGGAGACCATGCGTGAAACCAACTTCGAATAGCCATGGCCGGGAAAAAGGATTTGGAACGACTTCGCCGGCGCCGGCGCCGCAAACAGAACATCATCCGCTTCACGGTCCAGACGTTCGTGTGGGCCGGTGTGGCCGTGCTCTACTACATCGGATTCTCGCTCTTCTTCGACACGCCGGTCGAATACGAGCTCAAACACTCGACCGACCGCCTGCGCAGCGAATACGAGGCGCTCTCGGCGCGCTACGACACGCTCCGCATGGTGCTCGACAACGTCGCGGAGCGCGACCGCAACATCTTCGGCATCCTCTTCGAATCGACGCCCTACGACTTCGACTCGGAGCGCGACAACGAAAAGGAGCTCGACTACGAACAGACGCTCACCCGCCCCACGCGGCAGCTCAAGCGCGAATTCCGCGACCGGCTCGACGACATGGAGCGCTCGCTCGCCCATCTGAACGAGAGCTACCAGACGCTGCAGCAGCGCATCGACTCGACGGGCAGCGGCTGCGACAACATCCCCGCCATCCAGCCCGTCATCAACAAGCAGCTCTCGCTGCTGACGGCCTCCTACGGCATGCGCATCCACCCCTTCTACAAGACGCTGCAGGCCCACCAGGGGGTCGACTACACCATTCCCGAGGGTTCGCGCGTCTTCGCCACGGCCGACGGCCGCGTGAGCGACGTCATGCGCCGCAACTCGACGCAGGGACTCACGGTGGTCATCGACCACGGCAACGGCTACACCACCTCGTACAGCCACCTCTCGAAGAGCAACGTCACGAAGGGGCAGCAGGTGCGCCGCGGCGACATCATCGCCCTCTCGGGCGACACGGGCCTCTCGCTCTCGCCGCACCTCCACTACGAGGTGCGCCACAACGGCATGCGCGTCGACCCGATTCACTACTTCTTCATGGAGCTCTCCCCGGCCGAGTACCAGCGCATCATGCGCATCGCGCAGTCGGGCATGCAGTCCTTCGACTGACGGCACTCCACGGCGGCCTCACCCGCGGCGGCCTTCGCCGCGGCATGTTTTTCACTGCAACAACACCACACAAACGATGAACAACCCCCGCACCGATACCCGCATCCGACTCATCCTGCTCGACTTCGACGGCACGCTGGCCGACACGCGGCGCGCCAACACGCTCGCCTACCTGCAGACGCTCGCCGAGGCGGGCATCCCACTGAGCGAGGAGGAGTATGCGGCCCGCTACTTCGGCATGCGGTGCAGCGAGTTTCTGGCGAGCCTAGGCATCGCCGACCCCGCCGAGCGCGAACGGCTGCGGCGGCGCAAAATCGAGCTCTACCCCCGCTACTTCGACAGCGTGCGGCTCAACCGTCCGCTGTGGGAGTTCTGCCGCCAGTTCCAGCAGGGCGGCGGCCGGGTGTGGGTCGTCTCGACGGGGAGTCCCGACAACATCCGCAACGTGATGCGCCACACGGGCATCGGCGGCCCCGACGACCCGGCTGAAGCGTGCCCCGAAGGGCGTCTCGACGGCATTCTGACGGGTGCGGACGTCACCCGGAGCAAGCCCGACCCCGAGTGTTTTCTCGAGGCGATGAGGCGCGAGGGGTGCCGCCCCGAAGAGACGCTTATCTTCGAGGATTCGGACATAGGGATGGAGGCCGCGCGTCGAAGCGGCGCCGGCTACATCCGCGTCAAGTTGTAAAACGGTTCGGAAGGGGGCTGCCGCAGGGCCCGGGGCAGGAGCAGGGGGGGGGCAGCGGGCCCGGAGCGGGGGCGGCAGCCGGAAAGGGCTGCAACCGGCCCCGAGTGCAGGGCGACAAGGCTCAATACAAAGGCAGCGGGCCCCGATGCAAGAGCAACGGAGCCCGGTGCAGGGCAGCAGGACGCAGTACGGGGTCAGCGGCCCCGGAAAGGTCTGCGCGTCAGGCCCAGGCGTACAAGACTTCGGGCCCCGATGCAGGGTCAGCGGAGCCGGCCCTCCTCCAGCGGTCCTCGGTCGCGGCGCTCCTTCTTGGCGCGCTTCTCCTTCTTGGGCTTCTTGGGCTTTTTCGGCTTTTTGTGTTTTCCGGGCTGCTCCGGAGGAGCGGGATGGCCCGGATGTCCCGGATGACCGGGGTGGCCGGGAGGCAGCGGCGCCTCGTGAAGCGGACGGGGCGGACGGGGACGCGCCGGACGGTTCACGGCGCAGGAAGAGACGAGCAGGGCCAGCACCAGCAGCCACATGCTCCAGAATCTGCGTTTCATAAGGGTACTGCAAGGGGTTTACACCAACAAAGATTTTCACGGGACGGCAAAGCGCATGCCGCCCTTTTTTCTGCGGGTTCAGCGAGCCGGCGGCTGAGGGTCAGCAGTCACGGGTCAGCGGTCAGCGCCCCTGACCAGCGGCGGAACAGCGGGTCAGCGACGCGGGTCGAGGGTCGGCACCCTCGGTCGGCACCCCGGGTCAGCCCCCCCCGGTCAGCGGCGGCAGATGACGTTGAAGTCGCAGAAGCGGCACGTATCTGTATCGGCGCACTGGCGGAAAGGCTGCGTCGGGTCGAAGAGCTCGGCGAGCGTTTCGCGCACCAGCTCCTCGAAGCGCCCCTCGTAGAGCGAATAGGGGGCCCCCCGCACGCCGAGCTCCCGGTCGGTGAGCAGCGGCGAATAGTCGGCGCGGTGCATCTGCCGCACGTAGTAGAGCTGCGGCACGGCATCGCTGCCCCGCACGTGGCGCAGCATCATGGAGTAGAGCAGCGTCTGGAGGATGTTCGAGAGCCGCTGCTTGCCCTTGCCGCGGAAGAGCGACTCGAGCCCGTCGAACTCCAGGTGGGGCGTGCCCGTCTTGTAGTCGACCACGCGCAGCGAGCCGTCGTCGAGCCGGTCAATGCGGTCGGCAATGCCGGCGAACTTCATCCCGAGGCTCCGCCCGCCCGCCTCGAAGGGGAAGTCGTAGCGCACCTTCTCCTCAAGCCCCGTGACCGTAAAGCGGTCGTTGGCCGCATCGTAGGCCATCACGCCGTCGCGCAGGTAGCGGACCACAATCTCGCGGATGAGCAGCAGGTTGCCCGTATACTCCTCGGCCGAAGCGGAGGCGTCGCCGAGGTAGTTTTCGTTGATGGAGGCCTCGACGGCCCGCTCCACCTCGCCCGAGCGCATCAGCGCGCGGAGCGTCTCTCCCGGATGCAGTTCGCCGCGCACCCGCCCGTAGAGCTGCTCCACGGCGGCGTGGAGAATCGTACCGAACATCGGGGCGTCGACCTCCTCAGCAACGTCGTCGTCGACGCGCAGCCCCGCCACCGAGTGGAAGTAGAAGCGCAGCGGGCAGGCCACGTAGCGGAAGAAGGCCGTCGGCGAGAGGGTCACCGGGCTTTCGGGGTCGACGAAGCGTTCGAGCGCCTCCATCACGGAGCCCTCCTTGGCCACCTCGATGGGGGCGTTCTCGACCAGATTGACATCGACGCCCACCTCGACGTGGTGCACCTCGAAGCCGCTCTCGTAGTCCAGCTGGCGGATGTAGCGGCTCGGCTCGCCGGTCGACTTCTCGTCGGCGTGCGAGCAGTAGAGCATGTGAACCGTCCGCGCCCGCTGGATGAGGCGGTAGAAGTAGTAGGCGTAGACACCCTCGTGGTGTTCGGGGGTGGGCAAATCGTAGGCGGCCCGCAGGTTGTAGGGGATGAACGACGACTGCGCGGCGAAACTGCCGGGGAAGTTGTCGTCGTGCATCGAGAGCAGGATGACGTGCTCGAAGTCGAGGTTGCGCGTCTCGAGGATGCCCATCACCTGGATGCCCTCGAGCGGCTCGCCCTCGAACGGGACGCGCAGCGTCTGCAGGTGGCGGCGCAGCAGCGAGACGTAGGTCTCCATCGAGAGCTCGATGTCGCACTCCTCGAGCGTATTGCGCAGCTTGACGATTTCTTCGGAGAGGACGGCCAGGAACTCCCGGCGGCGGCGCACGTCGTCCCCCTCGAAGGGGAGCCGGGCCACCTCGTCGAGCGTGGCGAGCAGCCACTCCGAGAGGGCGCGCCACTCCTCGGCCCGCCGGAAGAGCCGCCCGAGGAAGGGGCTGCGCGCCAACCACTGCGCCTCGACCGAAATCCGCCGCTCGAGCACCACCTTGTCGGCCAGCTCGCGCGAGAGCGCCGCGTCGCTCTCGGCCACGTAGGGGTGCGCCAGCAGCCCCGTCACGTCGGCATGGTAGAAGAGCGTCTCGCCGCGGCGCGTGCGGCTGTGCTGCTGCAGCTCGATGAGCCGCTCGACGAAGGTGTAGGCCAGCGTCTGGCGCAGCGGATAGCCCATCGTGACGTTGACCTTGCCCACCTCGGGCGGCAGCGCATAGAGCAGCGGCAGCAGCAGGTTCTCGTCGGTCAGCACCACGGCGGTCTCCTTGCCCAGCGGCCCGTAGTCGCGGCGCAGGCGGCGCAGAATCTCGCCGACGTACTTGCACTGCACGGCATTCGAGACGCACGAGACGGCGAAGAGCTCCTTCCCGCGGCGGAAGTTGTCGTGCGACACCCCGCCCGCCGGCGGGAAGGCCACGACGTTGCGCCGGATGAACATGCCGGCCTCCTGCTCCCGGTCGTCGCGGTAGTAGTCGTCGAAATCCCAGTAGAACCGGGCCCCGGCGGCCGTCGACAGGTACTTGAAGAGCTCCTGCTCGCACGCCGAGAGGGCGTTGAAGCCCGCCACGACGAAGCGCCGCGGGTGGTCGAAGGCGAAGCTGCCGCTGCGCAGCCGCTCGACGGCCGCGCGCTGCATCATGCCCCCGTAGGCGATTCCCAGCTCCGCCAACCGCTCGCGGAAGCGGTGGTAGAGCGGCAGCAGCGTCTTCCAGAGGGCCAGGAAGCGGCGCTTCTCCTGCGAAAGGTCGGCCTCCTGTCCGAAGGTCGACCAGAAGGAGCGGACGAGCCGCTGCTGCTCGGGCGTGAGGTACGAGAGGTCCGATTCGAGCTCCTTCAGCTCCCAGAGGTTGCGCAGCAGCATGTCGGCATCGACCCGGTACTTGTCAATCGAGTCGAAGTCCGAGAGGAGCATCTCGCCCCAGAAGTAGAAGCGGTCGAAGGGTTCGTCGTGGTACTGGCGGTAGATTTTGTAGAGCTCGGTGACCAGCCGCACCCGCTCGGCCGTGCGCAGCCCCGAGATTTCCGACATCAGCTCGTCGACCGTCGTCCAGCGCGGCTGCCAGAGCGGCCGGTCGACAAGCGACGAGAGGGCGTCGGCAAAGAAGATGCGGGCACGCCGCGACGGGAAGAGGAGCTCCATCGACGAGAGCTCCTCTCCGTAGCGGGCGTAGAGCTCCGCTGCAACTTCGTTCAGAAAACCCGCCATGGGGCTACTCCTCCTTCAGATGACGGATGTCGCCGCCGAGGAATTTCGCACCGCCCCGGACAATCGAGGGCGAGCCCTTGTAGCGGATGGTGGCGTTGGTCGAGGTCTTGCCCTCGAAGCGGTCGGTCACCCACAGCGAGACATTGGCGCCGCTCTGGGCGTTGACCGTGGCGGCCATCACCTCGAGCCCCGAGGCCTCGAGCTTGCCGGTGGTGGCAAAGAGCGACATGTAGCGCGCCTTGCCCGTCAGGTCGACGGTGCTCTTGCCCGCAAGGTCCATCTTCAGGTCGTCGACCTCGAGCGTGAGCACCAGCGAGGCGTTGCCCCCGACCGAGAGGTCGAAGAGCTTGCGGCGCAGCGTATCGGCGAAGGTCACCGAGGCGTCGTAGACGGTCAGCTGCTCCAGCTCGCTGTAGTAGAGCGTCACCTGCGAGCGGCCGACGCGCTGCGACGAGGGGCGCTCGGTAATCTTCAGCACGCGGTCCTTGACCGTGAAGCGGAATTTCGTATCGGAACCCTTCGTGTCGTAGACGATTTTCGGAGCCTCCGAGGCGGGAATCTGCACCAGGCGGATGTCCAGCGGAGCATCGACAACCAGGGCCGAATAGGAGGTGAGCCACTCGCTGACGCCGGTTGCGGGGTCCTGCTCCTGGGCACGGAGTCCGCCGAGGGTCAGCAGCGCCGCTGCGACGCTAAGAATCAGTTTCTTCATAGTCGTATAACTTAAATAATGCGTGAATAACACGCCTCTAAATTACAAAATTATCGCGAAAAACCGCCTCCGTTCGGCTTTTGTTTCGTACTTTTAGGGGACAAAATCCCACTGTTGCGCCATGCGGGCAAAGATACTCAATGCCAGTGCCGGTTCGGGCAAGACCTACCAGCTGGCCTACAAATACATACACGACGTCATCGAGCGTCCGGAGCTCTACCGCCACATTCTGGCCGTCACCTTCACCAACAAGGCCACCGAGGAGATGAAGAGCCGCATCCTGCGGGAGATTCACCTGCTGGCCACGGGCGACGAAAGCCCCTATGCCGCGCAGCTGCAGGAGGAGCTCGGCCTCGACGCGCGCACGCTCCAACAACGGGCGCACGACGTGCGGTCGCACATCCTGCACGACTATTCGCACTTCACGGTGCTGACCATCGATACCTTCTTCCAGCGCATCCTGCGGGCCTTCATCCGCGAGCTGGGCTTCGACCTCGACTACAACGTCGAAATCGAGACGGAGAGTCTGCTGGCCAAGAGCGCCGACTCGCTCGTGGAGGGCATCACCGAGAACCGCGAGCTGAAGCGCTGGCTCACGGACTTCGTCCAGGAGCGCATCGACGACGGCCGCCGCTGGGACATCCGCGACGGCATTCTGGCCCTCTCGGGCGAGCTCTTCAAGGAGAAGAACCGCGAGGCGCTCGGGCGCGCGCTGCCCAAGGAGGAGCTGCGCCGTCTGGTGGGCAAGGCGGGCGAGAAGGCGCGCGCGACGCGGCGCGCCATGCAGGAGAAGGCGCGCGAGGCGCTGCGTCTGATGGAGGAGGCGGGGGTCTCGCCCTCCGACTTCACGGGCAAGAGCCGCAGCTTCGCCAACTACTTCCTCGCGGCGGCGGGCGACGAGCTGAAGGCGCCGTCGGCCACCGTCGAGCGGATGAGCCGCACCACCGAGGGGTGGTGCCCCAAGGGCTCGCCCGCACAACCGCTCGTCGCCCGGCTGCAGCCCCTGCTGCGCGACATCTGCGACATCTTCCGGCTCAACGTCCGGCTGTGGAACACCGCGGCGCTGCTGCGCGAGAACTACCGCAGCTTCGCCCTGCTGGCCGACCTCTACGCGCAGGTGCAGCGCCTCTGCGACCAGGAGAGCACGATGCTCCTCTCGGAGACGAAGTACATCCTGGCCGAGTTCATCGGCCACAACGACGCGCCGTTCATCTACGAGAAGGTGGGCAACCGCTTCGAGCGCTACATGATAGACGAGTTCCAGGACACCTCGGCGCGCGAGTGGCGCAACTTCCTGCCCCTGCTGCACAACGCCATGGCGCAGTCGCAGCAGATATCGGTCTTTCTGGTGGGCGACATCAAGCAGTCGATTTACCGCTGGCGGGGCGGCGACTGGAAGATTCTCCACAGCGAGGCGCGCCGCGAGCTCTCGCCCGCGGATACCGAGGTGGTCAACCTGCGCGACAACTGGCGCTCGCTGCCGACGGTCGTCGAGTTCAACAACGGCATCATGGAGCGCATCGTCGCGGCCGACAACCGCGCGCTCAACACGATGCTCGACGAGGCGGCCGCCACGGGGGCCATCGCTGCGGAGCGGGCCGCCGAGCTGCACGACATCCTCGCGGCGGCCTACGGCGACCACGCCCAGGTGCCGCGCCGCGTGAAGGACGGCCCGGGATATGTCAGCGTGACGGCCTGCACGGGCGAGCCGCCCCTGGTGGAGCGCATCAAGCAGGTGCTCGACCGGGGATTCCGCCCCTCGGACATCCTGATTCTGGTCCGCAGCGCGACGGACGGCGCACGCGTGGCCGCCGAGCTGCTGCGCTTCAAGGGGGAGAACCGCGACGAGCGCTACTGCTTCGACGTCATGACGCGCGAGGCGCTCATCGTGGGCAACGCCCCCGTGGCGGGCTTCCTCATCGCCGCGCTGCGGCTGACGGTCAACACGGAGGACACGCTCAACCGCGCCATCTACAACCGCTTCCTGGGCCGGGCGTTCGGCGCGCCGCTTCCCGACGACGAGCGCGACTTCTGCCGCGCACTGCGGCTGCTCTCGCCCGAGGAGGCCTTCGAGCGGCTGGTCATCCGCCACCACCTGGCCGAGCGCAGCGACCAGACCGCCTACCTGCAGGCCCTCCACGAGCAGCTCATCTCCTTCTGCTCGAGCAAAATCGCCGACATTCCCCTCTTCCTGCGCTGGTGGGACGAGCAGGGAAGCAGCCGCTCGCTGAGCATCGAGCAGAGCGAACGGACCATCGAAATCACCACGGTCCACAAGGCCAAGGGGCTCGAACGGCCGGTGGTCATCATCCCCTACTGCACGTGGCAGCTCGACCCCAAATCGAGCGGCAACGTCACCAACATCGTCTGGGCGCGGGCGAGCGACGAGGAGGCGGCCATCGGGCAGTTTCCCGTGCGCTACAAGCAGGCGATGGCCGATTCGGAGTTCTCGGAGGCCTACTACCGCGAGCTGGTCTACTCCCACGTCGACAACATCAACCTGCTCTACGTGGCGCTGACGCGCGCCGCCGAGTCGCTCCACGTCTTCATCCCCACGGGGGGCAAGGCGGCGAACGTGGGCTCGCTGCTGTGGAAGGCGCTGAATCCCAAGGCTGAAGGGTGCCCGCTCGGGAAAATCGAGGGGCGGCTGCAGACGACCGAGGCGGGCGAGGAGTGCACGTTCGGCAGCTTCGACGGCCCGGCGCCCCGCAAGGCGAAGAGGGACCTTCCGGAGCACGTGCTGCTGGAGCACTACCCCACGGCCATGGCCGACCTGAGGCTGCGGCTCCCCTCGCAGCGCTACTTCGAGGAGGAGCGCGACGCACTCCCCTCGCCGCGCGACTTCGGCATCCTGATGCACAAGGCCTTCGAGAATGCGGCCGACGAGGAGGAAATTCGCCGGAGCGTCACGCAGATGCAGAGCGACGGCATCCTCTCGCAGAGCGAGGCCGAGGCGCTCGGCACGATGCTCGACGAGGCGCTTGCCAACCCCGTCGTGCGGGAGTGGTTCGCCGGCGAGTGGGAGGAGGTACGCACCGAGAGCGACATCATCCTCCCGGCCGCCCGGGCGCAGCGCGCCGCAGGGGCAGAGGGCTCGGCGGTTGCGGCCGGGAAAGCGGCCACAACGGCCGAGGATGCGGCCGCGGGGGCCGGAAAGGCGGCGGTTGCGGCAGAGAGCGCGGCGGTTGCGGCCGGGAAGGCGGCGGCGGGAGCAGAGAGCGCGGCAGCCGGGGCCGGGAAAGCGGCCGCTGGAGCAGAGGGCGCGGCAGCCGGGGCAGGCGCTGCGCAGCGCAGCTCCGTGACGCGGCGTCCCGACCGCGTGATGATGCGGAGCGAGCGCGTCGGAGAGCGGGAGTTGCGCCGGGTTGTGGTGGTCGACTACAAGTTCGGCGAGCACGAAACGGCGGGCCACCGCCGGCAGATTGCCGAGTACATGCGCCTGCTGGGCGAGATGGGCTACGACGAGGTCAAGGGCTATCTGTGGTACATCCGTCTGCGTAAGGTGGTGGAGGTCTCCGCCCGGGAGGCGTAATCCGCCCGAAGGCGGGGCACCCCCGCCGGTGCGCACCCGTCAACAGCCATCCAGGGGACCGCACCGTCCCATGCCAAGCCATGCCCTCCTGCCGCCCGACACACACCCACACGCATCCGCCCTGCCACCTCGCTGCCCGACACCGTTCAGAGCCATGCCCTCCTGCCCCGGCATCACGCTGCACGGCAACGCTCCACTTTCGCTGCCCGGCCGCCGTGCTCATGCGGAAGCCCGCACCGGAACGCAAACCGGAGCTCAAGCCGGGGCCGGACCCGCCCTACGGCAATACGCCGCCGAACAGAAGATTCCGCCGCTCATTCTCGCCGGCAAACGGCGCCCGGCACCACCGCCCGACTCCTCACCACCGAACAGCCCGCCGCGCATTCCCGTCGGCAAACAACCGCCGCCGCTCTCCTCCCCCGACACACACCCACACACGCAGCCGCCCCGGAACACGCATCCGTCCCGGGACGCGCATCCAACCCAAGACACGCATCCGCCCCCGCCGCCACGCCGCTCCGCCGCCACATGCCGTCGCCCGCTACCTCACCGCTCCGCCCCGTCGACGTACGCGCGCACAAAAAAGCGAAGCACCCTTGCGGATGCTTCGCCTCTCTTTGGAAACGTGGAGTCCGTTACTCGCCCAGAGCGAAACGCTTGTAGGCAACTACGGTAGCCTCCTTGTCGGCCTTGTGGATGAACTCGGCAATCGTCTCCTTCTCGCCTACGACCAGCTGGTTGAGCAGCGTGTTCTCCTCGAAGAACTTGCGCATCTTGCCCTCGGCAATCTTCTCGAGAATGGCCTCCGGCTTGTTGGCGTTCTTCGGGTCCTGCTTCATCGCCTCGACGGCAATCTTGCGCTCGTGCTCAACGACCTCGGCCGGGCAGTCGGCCTCCGAAATCGAAACGGGGGCCATGGCCGTAGCCTGCATGGCAACGGTGTGTGCCACCTCGGCGGGTACCTCCTTGTTGAAGCCCAGAATCACACCGAGCTTCTTGTTGAAGTGTACGTAGGTCGCGCAGTAGGGAGCCTCGATGCGGCCGTAGTAGGCCAGCTCAATCTTCTCGCCCGTCTGACCCGACTTCTCGGTCACCATCTCCTCGACGGTGTGACCCTCGTCGTTCTTCGCGGCAAGCAGCGCGTCGCGGTCGGCTGCGTCGTTCTTCACGGCTACCTCCAGCATGGCCTGTGCCGAAGCGGAATACTCGGCGTTCTGGGCCACGAAGTCGGTCTCGCAGGCCAGGCAGAGCATGTATGCCTTCTGGCCGACGATTTTCGTTACAACGACACCCTCCGTAGCGGTACGGTCGGCACGCTTGGCAACCACCAGCTTACCCTTCTCGCGGATAATGTCCTGAGCACGCGCATAGTCGCCTTCCGCCTCCTGAAGGGCCTTCTTGCAGTCCATCATGCCGGCGCCGGTCATCTTGCGGAGCTTCATCACATCAGCAGCTTTGATTTCCATAGTCTTTGTATCTTTAATCGTTCGTAAATTCAATAATTCCCGAGCCTACTCGGCCTTGGCCTCCTCGGCGGCGAGCTCAGCGGGCTCCTCGAACGGGGTCTCCACCGAAGCTACGACGTCGGCTACGGCAGCCTCCTCGGCGTCGTACGACTCCTTGACGGCCTTCTTGATGCGGGGCTTGCCCTCCTTCTTGGGAGCAGCCTCACCGTTGGCGGCAGCCTCCTGAGCCTCCTTCTCCTTTTCGAGACGGCGCTCCTCGGTGCCCTCGGCGATGGCGGCGCACATGGCGTCTACCACTACGGCAATCGACTTGGCAGCATCGTCATTTGCAGGGATAACGTAATCAATGTCGGTCGGATCACAACAAGTATCTACCATTGCAAATACGGGGATGCTCAGTCGCTTGGCCTCCTTCACGGCGTTGGCCTCCTTCTGTACGTCTACGACGAACAGGGCGGCCGGCAGACGCGTCAGGTCGGCAATCGAGCCCAGGTTCTTCTCCAGCTTGGCGCGCTGACGGGCAATCTGGAGCTTCTCGCGCTTCGAGAAATTATCGAACGTGCCGTCGTTGGTCATCTTGTCGATGGTGGCCATCTTCTTGACGGCTTTACGGATGGTGGGGAAGTTGGTCAGCATACCGCCTGCCCAGCGCTCCGTAACGTAGGGCATTCCGACGGCTGCAACCTTTTCGGCAACAATCTCCTTGGCCTGCTTCTTCGTGGCTACGAACAGCACGCGACGTCCGCTCTTGGCAATCTGCTTGAGGGCTGCTGCTGCCTCATCGATTTTCAGCACGGTCTTGTGCAGGTCGATGATGTGGATGCCGTTCTTCTCCATGAAGATGTAGGGAGCCATTTTGGGGTTCCATTTGCGCTTCAGGTGACCGAAGTGCGCACCGGCTTCCAATAAGGTATTGAAATCTGTACGTGACATTTTTGTTTCTCTTTGTTTGTTTTAATTCTCTGTTCTTCAACTCTCCGGGTAGCGGCCCATGTCCGGTCCCGAGGAGTTTTCCGCGACGCGGCAAACGAAGGGTAATACCCCGTTGCACTGTCGGCCGACAGGACAACATATAATATATAACAGGTAGTCGCTCCGTTTTGGCAACCGTCGTCGTGCTTGCCGAAAATCCGGTCGTGCGTATTAACGCTTGCTGAACTGGAACTTGCGACGTGCTCCGGGCTGACCGGGCTTCTTACGCTCAACCTCGCGGGGATCGCGGGTCAGGAATCCGGCCTTCTTCAGCACCGGACGCATCTCGGCGTCAATCTCGCACAGTGCGCGAGCGATACCCAGACGAGCGGCTTCGGCCTGTCCCTTGATGCCACCGCCATCGAGGTTGATAGCGATGTCGTAGCTCTCGGCAGTGTTGGTAGCCAGCAGCGGCTGCTTTACCTGGAACTGGAGAATCTCGAGCGGGAAATAGGCGGCAAGCTCCTTGTGGTTGATTGTAATCTGACCCTTGCCCGGCTTCACGAATACGCGAGCCACAGCGGCCTTACGACGACCTACGGTGTTTACAACTTCCATAACTCCTCTTACTTAATCTCGTTCAACTTAATCTGCTTGGGGTTCTGCGCGGCGTGCGGATGCTCGGCGCCGGCATACACCTTGAGGTTCTTGAGCTGTGCGGCACCCAGACGCGTGCGGGGCATCATGCCCTTGACAGCCTTCTCAATCAAGAACGTCGGTTTCTTAGCCAGGTACTCGGCAGGCGTTGCATAGCGCTGGCCGCCGGGATAACCCGTGTGACGCGTGTAGACCTTGTCGGTCATCTTGTTGCCCGTGAGCTTCACCTTCTCCGCGTTGATGACGATGACGTAGTCACCGCAGTCGGCGTGGGGGGTAAAGCTGGGCTTGTTCTTGCCGCGGAGAATCTTTGCAATCTGCGAGGCAAGACGTCCCAATACCTCGTTCGTAGCGTCGATGACAATCCACTCCTTGGTTACCGTCGATGCATTGGCCGAGATAGTCTTGTAGCTTAATGAATCCACTTTGTTTACGTTTAGTTTAACTTGTTTGTAATCCGTTTCCCGTATATTACGGGTGCGCAAAGGTACGAAATATTTTTCACTCCGCAATTTTCCGGCAAATAATTTTTCGTTTTGGTCCTGCAAAATGTCCGCTTTTTCAACCATTTCGGCACTCCGACGCCGTCGTCCGGAGGGCCTGCCGGAAGGAAACGCAGCCGCAGGGGGTGGCTTGCAGGGGGTGGCTTGCAGGGAGCGGCTCGCAGGGGGGGGCTTGCCAGGGGCGCCTTGCAGGGAGCGCCTTGCTGGGGGGGCCTCGCAGGGGGCGCCTCGCAGGGGGCGCCTCGCAGGGGGCGCCTCGCAGGGGGCGTTGGCGGACCGCCACCCCGTCCGAGGGATGTTCCCGCTTCTGGCTCTCCGCTCCGACCCGCTCCGGCCCGCTCCGGCCCGACCAGTCCGGCCACCGGGCGACTTTCCGGCCTCTCCTCCCCTCAGGGCACCTCTCCGCTTCGGTCTGTTACTCCGCCGCCGGAGCGTCCCCTCCCTCCGGCCCGCCTGCACTTCGGAGATGCCCCGCCGCCTCCGCACGCCCGCAACCACGCAACCTCACAACCCCGCAACCTCACAACCCCGCAACCTCACAACCACGCAGCCACGCAAAAAGGGCCCTCCCCGCGTGGGGAGAGCCCTTTTGCATCGGGATGGCGTCGTGCGCCTATCCGAGGAACGAGAGCAGGATACCGGCTGCAACGGCCGAACCGACGACGCCGGCCACGTTGGGACCCATGGCGTGCATCAGCAGGTAGTTGCTCGGGTCCTCCTTCTGCCCCTCAATCTGCGAGACGCGGGCAGCCATCGGAACCGCCGAAACACCGGCCGAACCAATCAGCGGGTTGATTTTGTTCTCCTCCTTGCTGAAGAGGTTCATGAACTTGGCCAGCAGAACGCCGCCCGCCGTACCGAAGCCGAAGGCTACGACACCCAGCACCAGGATACCCAGCGTACGGAAGTTCAGGAAGGCTTCGGCCGTAGCCGTGGCGCCTACCGTCAGGCCGAGGAAAATCACGACGATGTTCATCAGCTCGTTCTGAACGGTCTTGCTCAGACGGTCCACCACGCCGCACTCCTTCATCAGGTTACCGAGCATGAGCGAGCCAATCAGCGGCGCAGCGCTGGGCAGCAGCAGGGCAATGATGACCGTGATGATGAGCGGGAAGAGAATCTTCTCGGTCTTCGACACGGGGCGCAGCTGGCGCATCTTGATGGCACGGTCCTTCTTCGTGGTGAGCGCCCGCATGATGGGGGGCTGAATCACCGGCACGAGGGCCATGTAGGAGTAGGCCGCAACGGCAATCGGGCCCAGCAGCTCGGGGGCGAGCATCGAGGTGAGGTAGATGGCCGTAGGACCGTCCGCACCGCCGATGATGCCAATCGAAGCGGTCTCGTTGGGGGCGAAGCCCAGCGCATAGGCGCCGATGAAGGAGAGGAAGATGCCAATCTGAGCGGCCGCACCCAGCATGAAGCTCTTGGGATTGGCAATCAGCGGACCGAAGTCGGTCATGGCACCCACGCCCACGAAGATGAGGCAGGGATAGATACCGAGCTTGACGCCCAGGTAGAGGTAGTCGAGCAGTCCGGCCTCCGCCACGAAGTTCTCCCAGTGTACATGACCGCCCGCAAAGAGCGACGTGTGGTACATGTTGGCATCGGGAAGGTTCGTCAGCAGCATGCCGAAGGCGATGGTCAGCAGCAGCAGCGGCTCGAATTTGTGTTTGATGGCCAGGTAGAGCAGGAAGAAGGCCACGCAAATCATCGCCACATTGCCCCAACCCATCGCATCGAACAGCGCTGCGATACCGGTCGAGCCGGCAAAGTCACGCAGACTGTCCCAGACGAAACTGGAGTTCGAGGTCAGGAAATTCCACATAGCGCCTATTCGATTACAATCAGGTTATCGCCCTCCATTACCGTAGCGCCCTGCTGTACGGAGATTTCCTTCACAACACCGCCGCGGTCGGCGTCGATGTTGTTCTCCATCTTCATGGCCTCGAGTACAATCAGCGTCTGACCCGTGGTGACGCGGTCGCCCACCTTGACCTTGATGGCGAGCACCGTACCGGGCAGCGGGCTCTTCACAGCGTAGCCCGTGCTGGGTGCCGATGCGCTCAGACGGGGCGAGGGAGCAGCCGTTGCGGGCGTAATCATCGCGCTGTTGGCCGACTTGGGAGCCGGAGCCACCTGCGGCTTGGTCGTCTTGGAGGCCTTGGCGCCCTCGATTTCGACCTCATACTCCACGCCGTTGACTACAACATGGGCCAACGTCGAGGACTCGTTGACGTCGTCAATCTGCACGGCGTAGTTATGTCCGTTGATTTTCAAAGAGTAATCTTTCATTGCTTTCTAAAAGTTATTTTCTGTCTGGCATCTGGGTTAATCCGTGAATTTTCGAGTTCCAGGGCGAGTAGGCCCGCTTGATACTCATAATCGTCAGCACCTCCGACTCCTTGTCGTGCAGGGCGCCGCGATAGATTCGGAGAGCCGTTGCGATGGCTGCAATCACCTCTTCCTCGACCTCCACCTCGGCGGCGGGCTGCTTGGCCCGCTTGGCGGTGAAGATGTTACCGAAGATTTTCATGATTCCTACCAGCAGCAGCAGCATGACCACCACCAGGCAGAATCCGATGAGCGAGACCCAAAGAATCTCCGACCAGCTCCATTCAATTGCTAATACGTTCATGACAGGTACGGATGACATTACAGAGGAATGTTCGAATGTTTCTTGGGCGGGTTCTGCAGACGCTTCGTAGCGAGCGACTGCAGCGCACGGATGATGCGGAAACGCGTGTTGCGCGGCTCGATGACGTCGTCGATGTAGCCGTAGCGGGCAGCGTTGTAGGGGTTCGAGAACTTGTCGTTGTACTCCTTCTCCTTCTCGGCGATGAAGGCTGCCTTCTCCTCGGGCTTGTCGGCAAGCTCCTTGAGCTCCTTGCCGTAGAGCACCTCGACGGCACCGCTGGCACCCATCACGGCGATTTCGGCCGTCGGCCATGCGTAGTTGACGTCACCGCGGATGTGCTTCGACGACATGACGATGTAGGCGCCTCCGTAGGCCTTGCGCAGCGTGACGGTAATCTTGGGAACCGTAGCCTCGCAGTAGGCGAAGAGCAGCTTTGCACCGTGGGTAATCACACCGCCGTACTCCTGGGTCGTACCCGGCAGGAAGCCCGGAACGTCGACCAGCGTCACCAGCGGAATGTTGAAGGCGTCGCAGAAGCGTACGAAACGGGCGGCCTTGCGGCTGGCGTTGATGTCGAGCACGCCGGCCATGAACTTCGGCTGGTTGGCGATGATGCCGACCGACTGGCCGTTGAAGCGGGCGAAGCAGGTGATGATGTTCTTGGCATAACCGGCTGCCGACTCCAGGTACTCGCCGTTGTCGACGATGGCGCGGATGACCTCCGACATGTCGTAGGGCTTGTTGGCGTTGTCGGGGATAATCTCGTTGAGCGAATCCTCCAGACGCGTAATCTTGTCGGTGCAGACCGTCAGCGGGGCATCCTCCATGTTGTTCTGCGGCATGTAGGAGAGCAGCTTGCGAATCAGGCCGATGCCCTCCTCCTCGGTATCCACGGCGAACTGAGCCACGCCGGACTTGGTGGTGTGCATGAGCGCACCGCCCAGCTGCTCCTGCGTCACGTCCTCGCCCGTCACCGTCTTGACGACCTTCGGGCCCGTGAGGAACATGTTCGAGGTCTCCTTCTTCATGATGATGAAGTCGGTCAGCGCGGGCGAATATACGGCACCGCCGGCGCAGGGGCCGAAGATGGCCGAAATCTGGGGAATGACGCCCGAAGCCATCACGTTGCGCTGGAAGATGTTGGCATAGCCGGCCAGTGCGTTGACACCCTCCTGGATGCGTGCGCCGCCCGAGTCGTTGATGCCGATGCAGGGTGCGCCGTTGCGCATGGCCATGTCCATCACCTTGCAGATTTTGTCCGACATCGAGAGCGAGAGCGAACCCGCCGTCACGGTGAAGTCCTGTGCGAAGACATAGACCAGACGGCCGTCGATGGTACCGTAACCCGTTACCACGCCGTCGCCGAACGTGTGGCTCTTGTCCATGCCGAAGTCGTAGCAGCGATGCGTCACGAACATGTCGAACTCTTCGAAGCTGCCCTCGTCGAGCAGCATCTGAATACGCTCGCGCGCCGTATACTTGCCCTTGGCATGCTGCGCATCGATACGCTTCTGACCACCTCCCATACGCGCCTTCTCGCGGTTCTCGATGAGCTGGTTGATTTTGTTCTGAATTTCACTCATAAAGATATGATGCTTGATTTGTTGTTTTCAACTTTCCTGCGACCTTCCGGCGACCCTGCCTCCGTTCCCGGGAAAACCCCGCCGAAGCGGGGTGCGGCAACGCACGGGCGCTGTCCGGAGGGGCGACACGAGCCGCAAACGTCGGGTCGTCTGTCGTTATTTGTTCTTATTCTCGCACAGCTCGGTGAGGATGCCCTGCGTCGACTTCGGGTGCAGGAAGGCGATGGTCATGCCCTCGGCGCCCTTGCGCGGAGTCTTGTCAATCAGACGGATGCCGTGAGCCTCGGCGTCGGCGAGCTGCTCCTCGATGTTCTCGCAGGCAAGCGCCATGTGGTGGATGCCGATGCCGCGGTTCTCGATGAACTTGGCGATGGTCGACTCCTCCGAAGTGGGCTCCAGCAGCTCAATCTTCGTCTGGCCGAGCATGAAGAATGCCGTACGAACCTTCTGGTCGGGCACCTCCTCGATGGCATAGCACTTCAGACCGATTACGTTCTCCCAGTAGGGAATTGCTTCATCCAGGCTCTTCACTGCGATGCCGAGATGCTCGATGTGAGATACTTTCATAGCTAAATAAATTTAAGTAGGTTATTTCGTTGCAAATCTGTTCCGACTAAGTGTTATTTTGCGAACACAAAGATACATCTTTAATTATAAAGTAAAAATAAAAAAACAACTTTTTCGCTTTTCCCGAGCGGCGAAACCGCGGATTTGCAAACGGCGTCGGTTCCGGCGCGGCGGGACGCTGTAGAAAAGAACAAAAAGAGTCCGAAAACGGAGCATCGGGCCCCTTCCGGAGGGCGCTGCGCGCGAAGATGGGAGGCCTTGCGTCCGGGGGATGCGACCGGCCCGTCCGGAAACGGCAGCGGCTCCATGCCTGCCCCGCCGGAACAGAGGGTCCACGCCGACCCTCGTCGCTCCCAACAGTCCGCACCGACCCGATGCCGGGCCCGCCGGAAGAGAGGCTCCACGCCGGAACAGGGGCTCCGTCCGGGGGATGCGACCGGCCCGAACATATACCCCCCGCACGGGATACCCCGCGGCCCGAACATATCCCCCCCTCCCGGGATGCGCCGCGGCCCGATTTTCGCAAGATATTCGCCGAATGTGCTTCCATCTGACAAATAATTCGTATCTTCGCTTGCGGATAAATCCGCAGGCCATGAAAAAATTCCTACTCCTCTGTCTGCTGCTTCCGCTGGCATGGTGCAACGCGGCGCACGCGCAGCGCATCCTCATCGGCAAGCGCGCCCCCGAGCTCCGAATCGCCACATGGCTCGCCGACAGCAAGCCCGCGTCGGCTCCGCTCACCTATATCGAATTCTACCACTCGTCGAACCCCTCGGGGCTCGCCTCGCTCGACCGGCTGCGCGAGCTGGTCCGCCATGCCGACAGGCGTCTGCGGGTCATCATCGTCACCCGCGAAGCGCCCGAAGCGGTCGCGGAGCGGCTGGCACCCTACGTCTCGGAGTTCACCGGCGTGGGTTTCGACCCCTCGGGGCAGAACTACTCGGCCTTCGAGGTCGACTATGTCCCCTTCGGGGTGCTCACCAACGCCCGCAACCGCGTGCTGTGGCTGGGCAACACGCTGCAGCTGACGCCGGAAGACATCGACCGGAACCTCTGACGGAACGCAATCTCACATACCTATTAATAAAACACAACCGCATGTCATTCACCAAAATAAACCACTACGAGAAGGAGTACTGCGACGCTCATCACGACAGCGCGCTCAACGTAGCCGAAGGTGTTGAAGATCAGCCCATCATAAACCCCTACTTCACACGGCGCAAGAAGCGCGTGCTGACCACCGACGAATACGTCGAGGGCATCCTGCGCGGCGACATCACGATTCTCTCGCGGGCCATCACGCTCGTCGAGTCGAGCAACCCGAAGCACTACGCCCAGGCGCAGGAAATCATCGAACGCTGCCTGCCCCACGCCGGCAAGTCGGTGCGCATCGGCATCACGGGCGTCCCGGGCGCCGGCAAGTCGACCTTCATCGAAGCCATCGGCAACATGGTCACCTCGCTGCGCCACAAGCTGGCGGTGCTGGCCATCGACCCCTCGTCGGAGCGGAGCGGCGGCTCGATTCTGGGCGACAAGACCCGCATGGAGAGCATCTGCCACAACCCCGACGTCTTCATCCGCCCCTCGCCCTCGGCCGGTTCGTTGGGCGGCGTGGCACGCAAGACGCGCGAGACCATCGTACTGTGCGAGGCGGCGGGCTTCGACGTGATTTTCATCGAGACGGTGGGCGTCGGGCAGTCCGAAACGGCCGTCCACTCGATGGTCGACATGTTCATGCTGCTGCAGATTTCAGGCGCCGGCGACGAGCTGCAGGGCATCAAGCGCGGCATCATGGAGATGGCCGACATGATGGTCATCACCAAGGCCGACGGCGAGAACGTCCACAAGGCCGAGCTGGCCAAGACCCAGTTCCAGAGCGCGCTGCGCCTCTTCCCCGTACCCGAATCGCAGTGGCGGCCCCAGGTCTACACCTGCTCGTCGGTCGACGGCACGGGGCTCGAGGAGGTGTGGAAGGGGGTCGAGGAGTTCCTCGACCACACCGAGCGCAACGGCTACTTCCAGCACAACCGCAACCGGCAGAACAAGTACTGGATGTACGAATCCATCAACGAGGCGCTGCGCAACTCCTTTTACCAGGACCCGGCCATCGAGAGCCGCATCGGCGACTACGAGCAGCGGGTGCTCGACGCGCGCATCTCGTCGTTCGTGGCGGCCAAGGAGCTGCTGGACCTCTACTTTGCCGACAAGGCGGCCGAGGGCGGGAAATAGGCGGCACGCCTCCCGGCGGGGCGGTGTCAGCGAAACGAAAAGAGCGGGAAGGCGACGGCCTTCCCGCTCTTTTCTCTGTCAGCGGATGGGAGCTGCGGCCTCCCCTACGGCTCCTGGGAGCCGGAGGCGCGGAGCGTCGGGAGCTTCAGCCCGAAGTAGACGGCCACGATGCGGGCCGCGATGACCGCCACGGCGGTGATGACCTGCAGCGCGGCGCCGCCGATGCCGAGGTGGCCGCAGAGCCAGAAGACCACGCCGCCGAAGACGCAGGCCAGTGCATAGATTTCCTTACGGAAAATCAGCGGCACCTCGTTAATCAGGATGTCGCGCAGCACGCCGCCCGCCGCGCCGGTGATGGTGCCCATGATGACGGCCACCCAGAGCGGGAAGCCGGCCGCGAGGGTCTTCTCGATGCCGACGACCGTGAAGAGCCCCAAGCCGATGGCGTCGAAGACGAAGAAGGTGTTGTTGAGCCGGATGAGGTAGCGCCCCAGCGCGATGACGATGCCCAGGGCGATGGCCGTGACGACCAGATAGACGCTGTCGAGCATCCAGAAGGGGGTTGTCGAGAGCATCACGTCGCGCAGCGTTCCGCCGCCGATGGCCGTGGTGAAGCCCACGACGTAGGCGCCGAACCAGTCGAACTTCTTGGCCGAAGCGAGCCGGATGCCGCTGATGGCGAAGGCCAGCGTGCCGAGCATCTCGATGACGAAAGAGACGGTCATGGTGTGTGCAGATTTAGAGGCGGACGGAGAGGCTCCGCCCGTTCCGGCCGCAAAGATAGCGAAGGTGAGGGCAAAAGCCATGCCCGCCGCGCGATTTTTGCGGGGGAGCGTCCCGAGGGGTCCGCACCATGGGCTACGGCCGTGCGATTTTTGCGGGGGAGCGCTCCGAGGGATCCGCTCCATGGGCCACGGCCGTGCGCTCCCTGACGGGCTGCCGCAGAAGGGGTTGGGGCCGGCGGTTGCCTCCGGGCACGCACTCTGGCCGGACCGCAGACGGGCACACCCCCACAGGTCCCAGACTGACTACGATTACTCTTCCACCCTCGGACCGCAGCGCCACCGGGTAAACCCCTCCGGGCCGCCTTCGCCGGGCTGCCTTTGCCGAGCCGCCTTCGCGGGGCCGCGGGCGAATGGTTTCAGCGGGCTCCCCCGCCTGCCGGGCCATCCCATCGGGCTGCGTCCGGGCATACACTCCGGCTGGACGGACCGCCGACGGACGCGCAATTATGCCCCCCCGCCGGGCCGCCGCAGAGGGACGCGCAACTACTTCCCTGCCTGCCGGGCATGCTCCGCCTCGCGCAGCTCGCGGACCAGACGTGGCATGCCGACGGCCGAACGCTCGCGGATGTGGGTCAGCGGATTGCGAATCCACGCCGTGTCGGGATTGCCCGGGTCGACCAGATAGACCGGAACCTCGGGCCGCACGTAGCGCACGAGCGAGGCGGCGGGATAGACCGCAAGCGAGGTGCCGGCGACAATCAGCACGTCGGCCCCGCGCACCAGTTCGACGGCCCGTTCGAACATCGGGACCGGCTCGCCGAAGAAGACGATGTGGGGACGCAGCAGCGCACCGTCCGGCGCCTTGGCGTCGAGCGGCTGCTCCCACCCTTCAATCGGCACGATGAGGTCGGGGTTGCGCTCCGAGCGGAGCTTCATCAGCTCGCCGTGGAGGTGGGTCACATGGGTCGAACCGGCCCGTTCGTGGAAGTTGTCGACGTTCTGCGTCACCACCTCGACCGCAAAGTCGCGCTCCAGCTCGGCAATGGCGTAGTGGCCGGCATTGGGCTGCTTTTCGAGCAGCTCGCGGCGGCGCATGTTGTAGAAGCCGATGACCTTGGCCCGGTCGCGCGCCAGCGCTTCGGGGGTGCAGACCTCCTCGATGCGGTAGTTGGCCCACAGGCCGTCGGAGTCGCGGAAGGTGGCCAGCCCGCTGTCGGCGCTCACGCCGGCTCCCGTAAAGACGACAATCTTTTTCATAGGACAGGATGCATTAGTGACCCTCAAAGATACGCTTTCGTGCGGGCAAAGACAAGTTTCGGCGCCGTTTTTCCGCGGCGGACATCCGATTTGCGGGAAGGCACGGACACGGGCACGGACACGGGCACGCTCCAACGGCACGCATGCGGCAGAGGAGGTCGCCCACGCCCCCCGGCCCATCCCCGTTCGGTCTCTCCATCCTCCGTCCAACGTGACCTCCACCGCCCGACACCTCCGCCGCCCAACGCGACCGTCCGACACAACCTCCGCCGTTCTGCGCGACCACCCGAGACAGCCAACCCGGCCCCTCCATCCGACACGCCTCCGCCTCCCGGCACGGCCGCACGGAACAGCAGGCCCGGCACGACCTCCGCCGCCCCCGACTCAACCGAACCGACCTGTTCCTCCGCGTCCGGCCTCTCCATCCACCGCCCGGCACGACCGCCCAAAACCTCCGCCCCGCCCCTCCGCGGCCCGACCGGCACGACCGGCACGACCGGTACGACCTCCGCTGCCCGCTCTTCCGGGCCGCCGCACCGTAAGCACGGAACAGAACGCAAGGGTTGCAGCAGAGTGGTCGAAAGCACTCGAAACCAGAATGTCTGCACTTCGAAACCCCCAAAACGGGCAGACCCCGACGATAAAAAATATTATTAATAACACGCATTTTCATATTAAAATATTTGCAAACGTCGGCGTATTTATTTTTTCGTCATCAAAACCCGAGAGACTGAAGAGAGAGCAAGAGAGCCGAGAAAGAGCCGGCCGAGAGCCGAAGAGAGAACCGAGAGAGAGCAAGCAAGACCCACAAGACCCGCAAGACCCAAAAGAACGATGAAACCAACCCCACACCACCCCCTGCAACGACCGGCAGCGACCTGAGCGCTGCGGGATGCGCCAACAGCTATCTGGTGCACGGCGCCGGCGCATATTCGTTCGACGCCACCGTAATGGGCAACGGCGTATCGACCGAACCGTTCGCCGCCACGAAGCTCTCCCCCTCGTCGGCCGCACTGCTGTGGCAGGATGCCCCCGCGCTGCTCTCCGACGTCCGCCTCGAGGAGGGCCGCGTCCACTTCACGGCCGGTGAAGGGCAGGGCAACGTCCTCATCGCCGTCCGCGACGCCGACGGCAGGATACTCTGGAGCTGGCACATCTGGGTGACGGACTACGACCCCTCGTCGCAGGCTCCGAAGCTCAACGGACTGAGCTGGATGACGCGCAACCTGGGCGCCCTGAGCGACGACTACGACGAGACGGGCTCGGCCAAGGGCTTCGTCTACCAGTGGGGACGCAAGGACCCCTTCCCGTCGGGCGCCGGATGGAACGACCTGAACGACATCACGGTCTATGACGCCTCGGGAACGGCAGCCACCGACCTCTTCGCCAACGAGGCCAACTTCATCTACGACGAGGCCGCCTTCGGACGCCGCCACGCACTGCTGGGCTACTACCCCGCCGCCGGCAACCGCGGCGCCGCATCGGGCACCTGGAGCTTCGTGGGCGGACAGGCCTCCTACTGGACCTCGACCGCCACGCAGGAGCAGTACTCCTACATCCTCAACTTCCTGGCCGCCTACCTCAATCCGCAGAGCAGCTCGAACCGTGCGGCCGGATGTTCGGTGCGCTGCGTGAGTGAGACGCAGGGCGAGCCCGACCCCGAACCCTCGACGGGTGACACCTTCACGCTGACGACCGTCACCGACGCCACCTATCAGGGCGGCACGGGCAGCGACGGCTCGGCCAACTACTACATCGGACTGAGCAACGTTCCCTTCGAAATCGACGACCAGGGCGAACAGGTTCCCACCGAACCGGGCATCATCCTCTACCTCGACCTCTACGGCCAGGCCAGCCAGGACGCCTCGGCAGCCCGGCTGCCCGAGGGCACCTATACGCTCAAGAGCGGCGCAACCACCGGCACGGCCAACCCCGACTACACGTGGGCCCGCGAAAAGAAGCAGGACGGCACCATCGCCTACCGCAAGCCCGTCGAGGGCGAAATCACGGTTCTCCACACGCAGAAGGGATACCTCATCGAGGGCACCTTCGTGGTGGGCACCGAGGAGGAGAACTTCGCATTCACCTACGAGGGTGAGCTCGCCTTCGTCGACCGCACCGACCCGTCGGGCGGCGCACCGGTCATCCGCGAACCGGTCAATGTCACCTTCACCTCGGCTTCGGCCACCTGGGAGTACACCGGCGACGAGAGCGACCGCTACACCATCAGGCTCCAGGAGGGCACCGTCGAGGGCGGTTACCTGGCACACGGCCACCAGCTGACCATCGACCTGCTCTCGAAGCCCCTTTCGAGCAAGGAGGAGATGGTGCTGGCCGAGGGCGTCTACTCGCCGAGCAACGACTACGTCTCGCCGATGACCTTCACCCAGGGCTCGACCTTCAACCTGATGGGCTACGTCTACTACTACGGCACCTACCTCCAGCAGGTCGAGTCGCTCGAAGAGACGCCGCTGATTGGCTTCGCTCAGGAGGGCACCATCGAGGTGAAGCGCTCGGGCAGCCAGTATGAGTTCATCGTCGACGTCACCACGCCCGAGGGTGTCTCCATCAAGGGCACCTATCCGATGGGCGATGTCAACTTCATCGACAACGCACCCGAGAAGCCTGCGGGCGACTGGCTGAGCATCCTGCACGAGGACAAGACCGTGCTCTTCAATCCGGATGATGCTTCGGAGTGCCGCGTGTGGACCTACACGAGCTACTTCGAGGGAGCCACCGAGTTCGAGATTCTGGTAGACAACAACACCACCGACAAGGCCTTCCAGCTCGACGTGCTGGCCGCCGAGGGTGCCACCTCGATTGCCGGCACCTACACCACGCCGAAGGACCCCGACAATCCACAGGCCGGCGAGTTCATCCCCGGATACCAGGAGTTTGCCGTCAAGCGCGGTACGTGGCCCTACCTCTACTACGACTTCAGCGCCAGCCAGTACATCGGCGCACCCGCAACGGAGGGCACCATCGAAATCACCGAGCTGGAGGATGGCAAGGTCGAAATCCAGTACGAGATGAAGGACGACGCCGACCCGAAGAACACGATTCGCTCGGTATGGAGCGGCACGATTCGCTAGGTCAACTGAGCCGCACCGTCCAACCCACACAACAAAGGAGGGCGTTCCGCACGGAACGCCCTCCTTTTGTGTTTGTCAGCCTTTCGGCTGTATTTTCCAGCCCTCTTGCCGGGTTTCTCAGCCCACGGCCGTGGTTGTCAGCCTCTCGGCCGTATTTCCCAGCCCTCTCGGCCGTTTTTCCAGCCCTCTTGCCGGGTTTGTCAGCCCTCGGCAGCGGCTCTCAGCCCTCGGCAGCGGCTCTCAGCCCTCGGCAGCGGTTCTCAGCCCTCGGCAGCGGTTCTCAGCCCTTGGCCGGGTTTGTCGGCTTCTATGGCTCTTGTCGGCCTCTGCGGCGCGTCACTTCAACCGCTCGTGCAGCCACATGGGCAGCAGCACGGCCCCAGCCGCCAGCAGCCGCAGCAGGAGGGAGAAGCCTCCCTGCACGGGCGAGAGTTCACCCGCGGCCCACGCCAGCACCGGACGCAGGCAGACCAGCGCCACAAGGAGCAGCACACAGAACATCAAGGCGCGCCGCGATGCACCGCGCGGAGCCTCCTCGCGGTCGGATTCAACCTCGGGGGCCGTTGCGCCCCAGATGCCGATGGCCCAGCAAAGGGCGAGCGTCAGCGCATAGAAGGCCCCCTTGAGGACGGCATCGCCGGCCGGAAGCCCCTCGACATAGCGCCGATAGAGCCACAAGCAGCCGAAGCCCACCCCCGCAACGGCCGGCAGGGCCAACCACAGGCGGCTGCGCACGAAGGCCCGTATGCGCTCCGGCGCAAAAGCGCCATATGATTCACGACTCTTCATCTATTGCTTCTTTGGGTCTCGTTTTTTGCCTCGCTTTTTGCCTTGTCCGCAGCCGGACAGGTTCCCTCCGGCACGGCGTTTTCCGTGCCTGTCCCGGCCGGCGCGGGTTTCTCCAATGCGGCCTCAACCGACGCAGTCCCCTCCGGCGCGGCACTGTTTGCTCCGGCTCCTTCCGCTCCGGCACGGGCCGACACCGACCCGTCCGAAGCGGCCCCCTCCGGCGCAGCTCCCTCCGGCGCGGCCTCAACCGGCGCAACTTCCTCCGGCGCAACGCCGCGGCCGCTCCGCGCACGCCGCCGCCCGGGCAGCCGCCCGCTGCGGCGCAGGGCGTCGGCAAGAATCCACTGCAGCTGGCCGTTGATGCTGCGGAACTCGTCGTCGGCCCACGCTTCGAGCGCCTCCATCGCCGCGGCATCGACACGCAGCACGAAACTTCTGGTATCCTGACTCTTGGACATCGTTACCTTACTCAATGATGCAGCGTCCCGGCATTGACCACGGGCTGAGCCGCCTCATCGGCGCAGAGCACCACGAGCAGGTTCGAGACCATGGCGGCCTTGCGCTCCTCGTCCAGCTCGACCACCTCCTCTTCGGAAAGGCGCTCGAGGGCCATGCGCACCATCGTGACGGCCCCCTCGACAATCTTCTCGCGGGCCGAGATGATGGCGTCGGCCTGCTGGCGGCGCAACATGACGGCGGCAATCTCGGGGGCGTAGGCCAGGTAGTTGATGCGCGCCTCGACCACCTCGATGCCGGCCATCGCCAGGCGGTCGTTCAACGTCTGCTCGAGCTGCGCGTTAATCTCCTCGCTGTTGGAGCGGAGCGTGAGCTCACCCGCCTCAACGCCCGTATTGTCATAGGCATAGAGCCCGGCCACCTGGCGCAGCGCCGCATCGCTCTGCACCCCGACGAAGCGGTCCAGCACCGTCATCCGCGCCGCTGCAGAGACGTTGCCGCCGGGCGTTGCGGGGGCCGCGTCAATCTCGAAGACCGAGCGGTAGACCTCATCGCGTTTGATGCGCCAGACGAGCACGAGACCTATCATGACGGGGTTGCCGCACTTGTCGTTGACCTTGATGGGCTCGGCATTGAGGTTGCGGAGCCGCAGCGAAATCTGCTTGGCCGAGAGGAAGGGGTTGACCCACCAGTAGCCTGTCTCGTAGAAGGTCCCGCGGTATTGGCCGAAGAAGAGCATCACCCGCGCCTCGTTGGGTTCGAGCAGCATGAAGCCGCCCGACGAAAGCGCCGCCGCGAGGCAGAGCACGATGCCCGCAGCGAGCAGGCCGCCGCCACCGCTCAGCTGCGCGTCGAGCCGGATGCCGCCCTCGATTACCAGCCAGATGCCGACGCCGAGCAGCGCCAGCGTCACAAGCAGCATGGGAAGACCGCGCGTCTTCCAACCGGAATAGACAAAGTTGTCGTTTTTCATGATGATATTATTTTGATATCACAAATCTAAACAATTTTTCCGGTTTTTCAACCCTCGGACCGAAAAAAAGCGACGAAGCGGCGCCCCGCCAAAAGAGGGGACGGGGACAGGAACGGGACGGGAACGGGACGGAGCGGAGAGGGGACAGAGCGGAGAGGGGACAGAGCGGAGAGGGGACAGAGCGGAGAGGGGACAGAGACGAGAGGGGGCAGAGACGAGAGGGGGCAGAGACGAGAGGGGGCAGAGACGAGAGGGGGGGGGCAGAGCGGACCGTTCCGTCGGGCACAAAAAAAAGCGGCGCCGCCCCGAAGGGACGGGCCGCCGAAAAAAGAACGTCGGCAAAAAGGTGTCGGCAAACCGTGGCGCCGGAACGGGCCGCCGAAAAAGGCCTTCGGCAAAAGGCCGCCGATAAAAGGACGCCGATAAAAGGACGTCGGCGAAAAGGTGTCGGCAAACCGTGGCGCCGGAACGGGCTGCGAAACGCCCGCCGCAGGGCGCCGAACGGGCATCCATACCCATACCCCGGCAAAACCTGCCGTCCGGCGAGAAGGGGCCGGAGCCGAACAACCCCGGGCGGCCCCGGCCTCACCGCCGCTCCGTCCTCCCGGCCGCGGTTCGGGGAAAAGGTTCATTCGGGAACCGGCGGCCGGAGGCGGAATGCGGCGGCGCTACGCCTTCTCGTGAACGGCTTCGCGCTGCGTCGACCCCTTGCCGGCATGCGCGCCTTCGGCCGCAGGGGCATCCTGCGCGTGGCACTGCGCCGAACGGCAGTGGCCCGTGTGGGTGAAGATGCGGCTCGCCTGGTGCTCGTTGCGCTCGAACTTCAGGCGCGACTGGGTCGGGTACTCCAGCTTCTCGAACTCCGCCACCGCATTGCGGATGTCGGCCAGCAGCATGTCGGCCATGTCGCGCGACATGCCCTGACGCACGACGATGCGCATGACAATCATCTGCTCGATGTCGCGCGGCATCGTGTAGGCGGGCACCATCCAGCCGCTCTGCTGCAGCGCCGCCTGCAGGTCGAAGAGCGTCCAGCGCGCCCTCTTCTCATAGTCGGGGTCGAGGTGCCAGATGAAAATCGGGTTGGTCACCTCGTCCGAATAGTTGGCGAAGCACTTCATGCGGCCGATGGCCTGATGGCAGTAGCGCGCCACGTCGAGCGAGTTCTGCTGCACCTCGCGGTAGCCCTCGAAGCCCAGACGGATGAAGTTGTAGTACTGGCCAAGCACCTGCGCCGCGGGACGCGAGAAGTTGAGCCCCACCTGCGTGATTTCGGCGCCGAGGTAGTTGACCGAGAAGGCCATCTCGTCGGGCAGGTAGCTGCGGTCGCGCCAGACGGTCCACCCCAGACCCGGATAGACCAGGCCGAACTTGTGGCCCGAGGTCGAGATGGAGCAAACCCACTTGAGGCGGAAGTCCCACCGCTTGTGCGGATTGAGGAACGGGAGCAGGAAACCGCCCGAGGCGGCGTCGACGTGAATCGGAATCTCGTAGCCCGTGCGGCGGTTGAAGGCGTCGAGCGCCTTGTCGAGCGCCTCGACGTCGTCGTCCAGCCCCGACCACGTAACGCCCATGATGGGCACCACGCAAATCGTGTTCTCGTCGCAGAGCTCCAGCGCGCGGTCGACGTCGAGCGTCGGCGACTGGGGCGTCAGAGGCACCGTGCGCAGCTCAATCTGCCACAGCTGGCAGAACTTCTCCCACACCACCTGATAGGCGGCGCTCATCACCAGATTGGGCCGGTCGCAGGGCTTGTGGGCCTGCTGGCGGCGCTTGCGCCACCGCAGCCACGCCGCCACGCCGCCCAGCATGCAGGCCTCCGACGAGCCGATGCCCAGCGCTCCGGTCTTCCACGGACCCTTCTCGGGCGTGTTCCACAGGTTGGCGATGATGTTGATGCAGCGGCCGCTCATCACGGCGATGCGCGGATACTCCGTCTCGTCGATGTAGTTGACGTTGATGGCCTCGTTCATCAGCCGCGTGGCGTAGTCGTCCATGTAGGTGGTGACGAAGGTGGCCAGATTCAGGCGCGGCTGCGTCTGCGAGAAGGTCTCGTCCTTGACCAGCTGGTAGGCCACTTCGGGGGCCGTGCGCTCCTTGGGGATGAACTCCGTGGGCGCCGGCGAGCGCATCTCCTTCGTGCCGAAGATTTCGGCCGGGGATTCGTCGTGTCTGTTTCCTTTCATAAACATGTTCTTCGAGTTTTGTTGGTTGACGCCCGTTCCGGTGCACGAATTATGCCACATCGGGCGACGAGCGGCTCCCTTTCGATGAACAAAAGCGACGGAGCGGGTTGTCCCGATGCGAATTGTTTCGTAACTTTACGGCTCCGAAAATACCCTTTTGCGCATGACCGCAGCCTTCAACATCTTCCTGCTCGTCATGGCCTTCCTGGCCCTGATTGTCTTCATCGCCCTGCACTTCTTCGAGGCGGGGTACGGCTATCTGTTCAACCCCCGCTACGGGCCTCCCGTTCCGAACAAGGTCGGATGGGTGCTCATGGAGTCGCCCGTCTTCATCGCCATGGCCGTCCTGTGGGCCCTCTCGCCGAGGATGTGGGAGGCCGCGCCGCTCGTCCTCTTCCTGCTCTTCGAGGCGCACTACTTCCAGCGGTCGTTCATCTTCCCGCTGCTCATGCGCGGCAAGTCGAAGATGCCGCTGGGCATCGTCCTCATGGGGATGCTCTTCAACACGCTCAACGCCCTGATGCAGGGCGGATGGATTTTCTACGTCTCGCCCGAGGGCTACTACGACGGGTGGTTCTCGCGCCCCTTCATCTACGTGGGCGGAGCGCTCTTCGTGGCCGGCATGGCCATCAACCTCTACTCGGACTACATCATCCGCCACCTGCGCCGTCCGGGCGACACGCGCCACTACATCCCGCGCGGCGGCATGTTCCGCTACGTCTCGTCGGCCAACTACTTCGGCGAGCTGCTCGAATGGACGGGCTTCGCCATCGCCTCGTGGTCGTGGGCCGGTGCCGTCTTCGCCTGGTGGACCTTCGCCAACCTGGCCCCCCGCTCGGCGTCGCTCTACCGCCGCTACGAGCAGGAGTTCGGCGAGGAGTTCACCCGCCTGGGCCGCAAGCGCATCATCCCCTTCATCTACTGACACGAACCCAAAACAGCTTCCACGATGGAATCCAAACTCTTCACCCCCTATAAGCTGGGCCCCGTGACGCTCCGCAACCGGACCATCCGTTCGGCCGCCTTCGAGTCGATGGGCAAGGACTTCGGCCCCACCGAGCAGCTCAAGCAGTACCACGTGAGCGTGGCGCGCGGCGGCATCGGCATGACCACGCTGGCCTATGCGGCCGTCAGCCGCAGCGGCCTCTCGTTCAACAAGCAGCTGTGGCTGCGCCCGGCGATTGTCCCCGCGCTGCGCGACATCACCGACGCCATCCACGCCGAGGGTGCCGCCGCCGGCATCCAAATCGGCCACTGCGGCAACATGACCCACTACTCCACCGCCGGGCAGATACCCATCGGCGCCTCGACGGGCTTCAACCTCTACGCCTACACCCCCGTGCGGGGGATGCGCCGAAGCGAAATCGAGGAGGTGGCGCGCGACTTCGGCCGCGCCGTCCACACGGCGGCCGATGCCGGGTTCGACTCGGTGGAGGTGCACGCCGGCCACGGATACCTCATTTCGCAGTTCCTCTCGCCCTATACGAACCACCGCCGCGACGAATACGGCGGCTCGCTCGAAAACCGCATGCGCTTCATGCGCATGTGCCTGACCGAGGTGATGGAGGCGGCCGCACGCCGCAACATGGCCGTGCTGGTCAAGCACAACATGTACGACGGCTTCAAGGGGGGCATCGAGATTCCCGAAAGCATCGAAATCGCCCGCGAAATCGAGCGCTTCGGCGTCAACGGCATCGTCCTCTCGGGGGGCTTCGTCTCGAAGGCGCCGATGGCCGTCATGCGCGGCCTCATCCCGCTCTATACGATGAGCTACTACTCCCCCTGGTGGCTCCGCTACTTCATCCGCTGGTGCGGCCCCTACATGATTCGGCAGTTCCCCTTCAAGGAGTGCTACTTCCTGGAGGATGCCGTGAAGTTCCGCGCCGCGCTGAAGTGCCCGCTCGTCTACGTGGGCGGACTGGTCAGCCGCGAGGGCATCGAGCGGGCGCTGGGGGCCGGCTTCGAGCTGGTGCAGATGGCCCGCGCACTGGTCAACGACCCGGCCTTCGTCAACAAACTGCGTGCGGGCGACGCCTCGACGCGCAGCGAGTGCGACCACCGCAACTACTGCATCGCGCGGATGTACTCCGTCGACATGAAGTGCTGCAAGCATTGCGACAACCTGCCGCGCAAAATCGTCGAAGAGCTCGCCAAACTGCCATGAAACGGGGAGAGGTAACCAAGGGCAGCGCCTGGGCGCTGGTCACCGGGGCCGGTTCGGGCATCGGGCGCTGCTTCGCGCTGCGGCTCGCCCGGCTGGGCTACCGGCTCGTGCTGGTGGGCAACGACCTGCGCAAGCTCGAGTGCGTGCGCGCCGAGCTCCGGGCGCTCGACGCCGCCGAGGTGCGCATCATCTCCTGCGACCTGGCCCGCGCCGAGGCGGCGCAGGAGCTCTACGACAGGCTGCGTGCGGCCGGCATCGCCGTCGACGTGCTCATCAACAATGCGGGCATCTTCTCGTTCCGCGACATCATCCGCACGCCGGCCGAGTGCATCGAGCGCGTCATCATGCTCCACTGCCTCACGGCCACGCAGCTCTGCCGCCTCGTCGCCCGCGAGATGGCCGCCCGCAACGGCTTTGCGGCGGAGCCCGGGCAGGAGGGAGACAACGCAATGGAGCCGACGCCGGAGGGCGATGCACCGGCGGCAACCGGCACCGCACCGGCAACTTCGCCGGCCCCGCGGCGCCGCTTCCACATCCTCAACATGGCCTCCTACTCGCTGTGGATGCCCTTCCCGGGGCTGACGCTCTACAGCGCCTCGAAGGCCTACCTGAAGTGCTTCTCGGTCGCCTTCGCCAAGGAGGTCCGCGAGGCAGGCATCCGCGTGACGGCTGTCTGCCCGGCCGGCGTGGCGACCGACCTCTACGGCCTCACGCCGCGCTGGCAGCGCATCGGGCTGCGCATGGGCGTGCTGATTTCGGCCGACTGCTGTGCCCGGCGCGGGCTGTGGGCCCTCTGGCACGGGCAGCGCTGCACGGTCCCCGACTGGTGGAACCGGCTCTGGATACCCCTCTGCAAGCTGCTGCCGATGTGCCTCATCCGCCCAATCCGGCGATTTACCATGAAATTCCAGAAATAACGACACCTTGAATACCCCAACGATACCCCAAACAGCGCCGCACCCCATGGAGGAGATTGACAGCGTTGTCTTCGACCTCGGCGGCGTGCTGGTCGACCTCGACGCCGAGCGCTGCATCGACGCCTTCCGGCGCCTCGGCATGCCGCAGATTGCCGAACTCATCAACCCCTACCACCCGGCGGCGATGATTGGCGAGATGGAGCACGGCCTCATCACGTTCCACGAGGCGTGCGAGCGGATGCGCGCCGCCAGCGGCCGCCGCGAGGTGACCGACCGCCAGATTGGCGAGGCCTACGGCGAGTTTCTGGTCGGCGTGCCGGCCGCCAAGGTCCGCCTCATCGAGGCGCTGCGCCGCCGCGGCGTGAGGACCTACGTCCTCTCGAACAACAACCCCTCGTCGATGGAGCTGATTCGCCGCATGTTCGCCGAGGCGGGCTGCCCGATGGAGCGGCTCTTCGACCGGGTCTACCTCTCCTACGAGCTCCGCGAGCTGAAGCCCTCGGAGGCCATCTTCCGCAAGATGATTGCCGACAGCGGCATGGAGCCCGCCCGGACGCTCTTCATCGACGACTCGGAGCGCAACGTCACGGCGGCCCGCGCGCTGGGCTTCCAGGTCTACATGCCGGCGCCGCACGAGGATTTCAGCCACCTGTTCGACGGTCTGCTGCGATAGCGGGCAGACGCGACGAGCCGCTGCGATAGCGTGCCGCTTCGACGGGCTGACGCGATAGCGGGCAACTTCGACGGGCTGGCAGTTTCGACGGTCTGCTGCAGAAGTGCGATGCTCCTCCGGACGCAATACCTGAGGGCGGGCGGTCCCTCCGGCGGCGGTCCTCCGGGCTACAATGCCTCCGCGGCAGCGGGAGCACGGCAGTTCTGCGGGCTTCCGGGCGGCAGTCCTCCGGGCGGCGGTTCCTTCGGCGGTGATGACCCTTCGGGCCGGAGAAAGATTTCGAAGCGAAAAGTTGGTGGGCACCGAAAAAGCCGTTATCTTTGCACCCCGGACTTCCGAAAGATGCCCGGCCCGCCAGGGCGGGCGGCAGCGAGGGGCCAGTGGCGACGGTCGACGGTCGGCAACGACGGGCCAGCAGTCGGCAGCGGTTGGCAGCGGCATAATGCAGCAGACGGTTTTGGCTGTTTTGGAACGCAAACGGCGCCGCCAACCTGCAGCGACGGCGGCAGTAACGGAAGGAGGGAACAGACGGGGTGTAGCGCAGTCCGGTTAGCGCACCTGCTTTGGGAGCAGGGGGTCGCTGGTTCGAATCCAGTCTCCCCGACTATTGACAATCAACCACTTGCGGCAACGCAGGTGGTTTTTTTATTGGGGCCGGCGGCACACAATTTACACGCAAAATCGGGGATTTTCCGGCTGCATTAGGATTGGTCCCCGCAAAAGCCGGATTTTCCGGCTGCATTAGGATTGGCCCCCGCAAAAGCCGGATTTTCCGGCTGCATCAAGGCAGTCTCCCCGCAAAAGTCGATTTCCGCCCCCTTGCGCATAGCTCGCCTGCGCGGCCTCAATCACGTCAAAGAACCTCCTCCACACGCCTCCGGGAAACAGACGCCCCGAAGCACCATCGACCCGGGAGCCCCCACCGCCGCAGAGCCCTCGCGACCCGAGCCACCACCAATCCGTGTCACCACCAACCCGGGGGACCCGCCGCGCTCCCTCCGCTCTCCGGAACCCCGCCGCCGCTGAAGCCTTAGTTGCCCCGAAACCACCGCCGACCCGCCGCTCTTCCTCCAACGTCCCGAAAACCTCGCCACCCCGGAACCTCGCCGCCGCAGAAGCCTTAGCCGTCCCGAGGCCCGGCAGACCCGCCGCGCTCCCTCCACAGCTCCGGAAGCTCCCGCCGACCCCGAGGCCCCGCCGACCCGCCGCGCGCCCTCTGCCGCCGCAGAACCTCCGCCACCCGGAAGCCCCGCATCCCCCGGGCGGTCAGTCTCGCCGCGTGCGGATGCGCCACCGTACCCCCTGCGGCGTCTGCACTGTCTCGAAATCCTCCGCACGGTAGTTGCCCCCGTTCGTCGGGAGCAGCTGCACCATCTGCAGGTAGGTGTAGAGCCGACCGCATTCGGCCTCCGCCTGCCGCCGCGTCAGCAGCTCGTGGTCCCGGGCGGCGTAGGAGGTGAAGGTGCAGAAGGCGCTCCGGTTCTTCCACGCCCCCTTGTTGTCCATCGCAGCCACCAGGCGCCGGATGTCCTCGACGTCGTACTTGCGGAGCATCCACACCAGCTGCTGCCGCGTGAAGGGCTCCTCCATCGCGGCTATCTGCGGGAAGCGCTCCCCTATCCATGCCAGCAGCACATCGGCCGCCCCGGTCAACTCCCCCGACGGCCCGGTCAGCTCCGCCGACGGCCCGGCCGGTTTTCCCCCTGCAACCCCCTTTTCTTCTGAACTTACCGTGTGTGTGCTCTTCCTTCTTTCCTTCTTATTACTTCTTTCCTTCTTACTTTCTTCCGTTGTGGTCGCTCGCTGGTCGGGAGTTGGTCGGCAGCTGGTCTTCGCCCGGTCATCAGCCGGTCCGACGGCCGGTCGCTCCGTGCTGTCCGTAGACTGATATCGTTCGTAATTGCAAATCGTTACGACCGTGTAGGAGCTGGTCGCCCGGCAGGTCAGAAAATCCGACCGCTCGAGTTTCGAAACAGCCGTCCGCACCTCTCGCTCCGATAGTCCCGTTTCGCGGGCCAGCGCAGCGCGGCTCGTGACGAGCTGACCCCGCTCGACGGTGATTCCCCGCCAGCGACGGGTCTGAAAATTCGCCTTCAGGAGCAGGTGCAGCGCCAGCCGCACACAGTTCGTGTCGGAATACCACTCCCAGTCGAGCAGCCCGCGGTGTATCTTAATCCATCCCTCCATGGTCATCGTACTTCAAAACAGGTGAAACCCCGCATGCGCCATCCGAAGGCGCTTACGGGCTTCCGTCGCTTAAAATTCATCCGTCGTTTGTTTTTGTCCGATTTTTTGTAAATCTTTGACCCGTTCGAAATCTCCGCTACCCCGTATTTTGTATGCGACGGGTCGGGCGATGCGCATACGAAACGAGACCTGCCCAAGCCAGGAATGCATGGATGAGCGCCCCCCGAAGACTCGATGCCGCCCCTTCCGAACGAGCGGGCCAGTCATCATCCGGACGCCCTCGCCGCTGCCGGGTCAAGGGCCGGAACTCAAAAAACAGACTATAATGATACCCATTTTACAAGCAACTCCTATTGCCCCGGAATCAAGCAGCGGGAACCTATTTTAGGGACTGTCGTTTAATTCCGTCATTATGAGTCAATCGGCAGACTGTCCCGGTAATTTTTCC
>OJNZ01000253.1_pt1 | contig 42853 bp, 48 predicted proteins | sample 1598001 | NCBI WGS metagenome assembly OJNZ01 (sample SAMN01915225, study PRJEB22387) | human gut metagenome | isolation source: stool | host: Homo sapiens | place: USA | reverse complement strand
CCTTTCAGTTTCTCTATAGAATCTTCGTAGTGAATACTCTTACGAATATCAAAGGTATTCTCCATGAACTCTAGGAAACTTTTAGAAAACTTAGGAGAGACTTTAGGTTCTTCTATAGTTTTCTCTAAAGAATCCTCAGAGTCAGCCCCAACAATACTCTTAGGTTCTACTTCATCAAAATACTCTGTCATAACCTAAATCCCTCCTTTTATCTTCTGTAAGATTTTATTATTTTTAGTCATTACTCTATTGTAAGATTTTATTATTAGTGTTGACCATAGAAGCTATTGATAAGCTCTTCAGGTGTCTTAAAGATGACTGTGTGTTTCTCAAAGTCATACTCTCCGTTCCACAACAGGTGAGCCATACGGTAGTTTATAAGAGCTTCCTCTAGGTTACCCTTAAAGGCTTCCCTGACTACAGCCTGCCAGAGTTCATTAGGAGTAAACTCATATCGTTTAATGAGAGACATAGCTTTCTTGTCTCCATAACCTTTAGCTCCCTTATAGCCATCCACTACGTCTCCTTTAAGTGTCTGATATATAATATTATTGAAAGCATTTACCCACTTCCAATCATTCACATATAGTTCACCATTAGAGAAGTTTAAATAACTACAAGGAATAGTCTTAAAGTCTTTATCCATAGAGACAATAATACTATCATCATTGTCATTTAAAGTACCAAGGATACCTATAAGATCATCACCTTCTAAACTATCTTCTTCCATCCAGATACAACGATCACCAGTTAAAGAAGACTTTAGAGATTCAACCAGAGCATAATAACAAGTTGGTTTACGATGATTAACTCTATTAGATTTATATTCAGAGTTTATATTCTTTCTAAAGTTATTCTTACCAGAGAAACAGAATATCCACTTATAGTCTTTATCTATATCGTAACCATATCCATGCAGTTTATCTTCAATATCCTGAAGTGTATTGAATAGTTGACCTTCAGCATCAGACAAATAGGCATGACAAGTATATAGGCCATCCCCCCAATCAATATCTTTTTGTACTGCTGAAGATGCTCTGTAGCACAGAATATCAGCATCAATCAAGATTCTTTTCATTGGTGTTACCTTCATGTTGGACCAATTGAAGAATCTTAACACCCTTAGATGTCAGGTGCCAACGATTCGTAGCAAACCCACAGAAGTCCAGAGAAGAGATCAATCCTCTAGATGCTGCTTCAGCTACAACCTTAGCTTCTTCTCTAGCGAAATCACTCTGAAGCTTAGGAGAAAACTCTTGGATATACAAAAGGATTTCTACAAGATTATTCATACGTGTCGTCCTTATCATCAAGATATTCTTCTTCAACCTCAAAGGTAATCTTTGGGAACAGTTCAGCCAGAATTGTCAGCCACATTTCTTCAATGGTGCAATCTTGAGGTGGATACAGAGAAAAGGATACTGAACCATCCTTATGATGATGTTCTACAGTTGTACAAATACGACCATCTTTCTCATGATCAAACAAAATCTTAACTTTTTCTTCTTTCTTCTTCATGTTTTCCTCAATGACATTGATACCAGTTAGCGCCGATCTTTCCTTCGGTATCCAACTGACAGTTAAACTTAAAGTGTTCCTGTACTCTACGCATAGCTTCTTGGGCAATCTCAACACAGTCTTCTGCTATTTCTTTAGTACGACAAGCAATTTGACACTCATCATGTATCCACCCCATAAGAGCAAAGTCTCCGTCCCAACCATGCTTGTAACCTCTATCTCGCATCATTTCTTCGAGATATACGACCCATTGCTTACAGACGAGGGCACCAGCAGATTGAAGAAGTAGATTAAGAGCACTATGGGGAGAGCGACAATAAAGAACACGACCATCAAGACCAATAAGGCAATGAGTAATATCCAAACTAGCATTGTCTCTATGATGTCTCTTACGCCATTTAACAATGTTTTTACCCCCTATAAATCTCTCATCCTCTACCAAGGCATTGTGGATAGCCTTAGTTAACTTTTTGTATGCCGGTAGTCCCTTCATAAACTTGTCTTTCAAAGCTTTGCCTTCCGAGGCACTACCACCAATGATTGAACCGATCTTCTCATTGCCAGCTCCGTACAAAAGTCCATAACAAAATGTCTTCGCCATGTCTCTAGTAGGTAACCCAGCAAGCTTTTGGTTATGTGTATGGATGTCTCCATTTAAGATAATATCACCGTACTCACCCTTATCAAATGGATAAAGGAAATGAGCAAGGCAACGCAGTTCGAGGCCACAAGCGTCAATGCCACATTCGTACCATCCTTCAGGTACTCTAAAAAGCTCCCTGCATTCCTTGCCGTATTCTGAATGTCCCGCAGGAACTTGTGCAACATTAGGGAAGCTATGAGATGCACGACCAGTAACAGTCCCGTTAGGATTAACGCTACCGTGAATTCTATGGAGACCATCACCATCTTTCTTCTCCATCTTTAACCAAGCGAACTCTCCTTCAGCTAACTGAGAGATACGCTTTTGGATTAACAAGTATTCAAGGATCAGTTTTGTTTCCGGTATATCCATAGCAGACTGTAGAGTCTCTTCATCTACTTTAGGTTTTCCTGTTTCTGTGAATACTGTCGGAGTCCATCCCCTTTCCATAAGGACTTTAGCAATATGCTCACGGCTGCTAGGGTTGAAAACCACCGTTTCATACTGTGGATAAGGTACACCCGCAACAATCCCTCGTTTAGCATTGTCTTTTTTGTAGATTTTGTCTCCAATGTATTTCTCCCATGAGCCAAAAGTCTTCACAAGTTTATCTTCAATCTCACTACGTTTAGCACTAAGAGTAGCATAAAGAGAAACCGCTTTATCATAATCAAAGACAAACCCATTACGTTCTTGTTTAGCCATCACCCAAGCAATGCTATGCTCAAGCTCAATGGAGGGTACAGGATACTGCTTCTTAAACAACAAAGAGAAGAGTTCAAGAGTAACTGCAACGTCTTGCTTACAGTATTCGTACATCTCTTCTGAGAATTGATTCCAAGCTTCTTCTTGTTCACCGTAAGTTCCCTTCAGAATCTTTAATCTGTAACCCCAAGCTTTCAATGAGTGAGAGCCATAGAGTTTCTTAGGGAGCCTACCGGACTTAATCAAGCCAATATCAATGTCCTTAATCTGTGTGTAGATGAGCCTAGCTAAGACAAGAGTATCAACAACACATTCTCTAGGGTTGAACTTAAAGTCTCTACCCATGAGCTTCTTTAATGCAGGTATGTCATATTTAATTCCATTGTGATAGACCAGACGATAACCTTTATCTACAGCATCTTCCAGATAGGCAACATAAAGATCAATGTCTTTGAATCCAATGTATGACTTACGCTCATAGTCATAGCACCAAGCACACCAGAACTTTGAGACAGTATCTAACAAACCATTCGTCTCAATGTCTGTGATTAAGTATTTCTTTGTTGTATATTCAATCAGTTTTTCACTGTCGTTCAGCATTTCCTATACCCTCCTATAGTTTTGCCTTTAAGGTATCACCACAACCCTACAATGCAAGCAATTATAAACACCCAGAGAACCAGAAGATTACCAACATAGGCAAACAACTTCTTATTCTCCTCTTCTTCAGGAGGGCATGAACCAGTAGCCCAGAGAATTCCCAATACAGGTGCATTGATGATGAGCTTAAAAATCTCCAGAAGCTTGCTCTTAATGTTATCAAGATTCATTTCTATATTCCTTTAAATATTTAATAGCATTGGCTAAGTATTCAGTATTGTCTCTGAACTTACCTAACCCAGTATTACACTCTTGACAAAGAAGTTCTCTAACTTTACCGGTACTATGATCGTGATCTACGTGGGCTGTCCTATGCTTGCTTTCACCAAACAAAAGAAGCTCTCTACCACAAATCTTACACTTACCTTCTTGCTCAATTAGCATTCTTTCTAGTAAACTCTGTTGTGGTTTTTATCTCACCACAACAAGCACAACGCTTAAAAGCCAGCGTCAGTAAAAGGACACTCTGTTTCTTCTTCTGCCCCATTATAATCTTCTAGTCTCCCTGTTTCAGTATCATATCTAAGATAACCACTAACACCAACGTCACCAGAGTATCTGTTTTTTAATATTCTTATTGTTATGATGTTAGGATTCTTACCTTGTTGATTTCTCTCTAAGCCAATCACCATGTCAGCTAACTGTGCAATACCACCAGAGCCTCTGAGTTGACTGAGAGAAACCTTTCCTCCTTCTTCGTGTCCCTTACCTTCAGGTCTCTTCAGGTGAGACACCACAAACATTGTACAACCAGTCTCTTCTACCAGAGAACGAAGGTTAGTCATCAGTTTGTCAATAGCCTTTCGTTCACCACCATCGTCTACATTGTCCATGCCTGAGACAACAATAGAAATGTGGTCTAGAAAGATTCGTTTACAGCCTAAGCCGACAATCAGGTACCTAATCTTAGACAACAAATTGCTGCTATCGAGTGAGCCAAAGTGGTCGTACAAGAAATATCTTCCATTCCCAATAGTTGCACTAAAAGCCTCTGATCGTTCGCACTCAGAGACAGCTTCAGGATACAATCTGAGTCGTCTATTACAATAGAGAGACATGAGTTCAAGCCCTGTTGTTCTATTACTTTCTTCAAGAGCAACAATTCCGCAGTTTTCTGTTTGTCCAAAATAAAATTCAAGCTCCCTGAGTAGAGTCGATTTTCCCATTCCAGAGCCACTAGTGATGACATAAAGTTCTCCATGTCTCGCTCCTTTAGTTTTGCTGTTCAATGCCTCAAAAGGATACAGAACACTATCCTTCAAGTCATCAATATCAGTTACACACTTTTCATAAAGATCAGTACCGGCTACGATACCATCAGGTCTGTAGGGTTTAGCATTCCAGATAGCCTGAATGACAGCATCACCCTTACCTACTACAAGACACTCATTAGGGTCTTTCATAGGTAGGTTAGCAATGTAGGCTTTACCTACAGGCAACACATCAACACACTCTTCAATAGCCTTTCGTCCTGCTTCATCCATGTCAAACATTAGGATGATCTCTTCGAAGTTGTTCAGATACTCTAGGTTAGCCTCAATAGCTTTCTTAGCTGCTTGGGCACCATTAGGAATACTTACAACAGGCCATTTGTTTCCCTGAAGTTGACTGACAGTAAGACAATCGATCTCACCCTCGGTAATTACGATCTTCTTACCAGTGCTCCAAAGCTGAGAACCAAAAAGTATGTTACTAATCTTACCCTTAACAGCAAATCCTTTGTCTTTGAAACGTAGCTTTTGACCAACACAATTGCCCTTTGAATCATAATAACAGGCGACTTGAACAGGATTTCCTTTGTATTCACCACAAAGATACCCATACTTCTGACAGGTTTCCTTTGTGATCTTTCTAGCTGGTAGAGCCTCATAGTTCAACACTCCGATCTGTACGAGTTCAAACTTAGACTCTGAGTTGTTTGTATTGTCAGACACTATTTGCTCCTTGTCAGTATCTTTGTAGTATGTCCTGCAACTAAAACAATAACCATGCCCATCAGAATAAACTGCTAGTGCATCGTGACTGCCACAATTAGGGCATGGTAAATGACTGATGAAATAGTTTTCTTTCATAGAACATACTCGATAATCTTTAAAAAAATGGGGCTACCCTAGAGTATACTCTAAGATAGCCCCTGTCGTCAAGGAGAAAACAACGTTTTCAAGGAGAAAACAATGCACGGATGAAATACCCAGTGAGAACTCCGTGCGCTGTAGCTGTCCAGACGTTTCTCTACAGTCTTCTTTTATCCTGTTTCATCTGTGCATACTCCACAGGACTAACTAGGACACCCTTTACTCACCGTAAAGCCAATCTAAATACTTCTCTACTTCACGATCGTATTTTCTATAGGCTTCTTCTTCAAAATCATCTTCAGGTTCTGTCTCCTCCTTGTCTTCTTCAGGATCATCACGATCAGGAGGCTCATCATCGTATACCTGATAGACCTTACCGGTAATTGCATCTCTGTAAGTGTGTAGCATAGTGTCTCCTTATGGCAGGGGTACTTGGAATCGAACCAAGATTGACGGAATCAAAATCCGTTGTCCTACCGTTGAACGATACCCCAGTTAATTAGAAGGATTCTTTAGACCGTTCTTTAGGTGTGTTCTCCTTGAGCCAACCATTGACAAAGTCTAGGACATTATTAGGAATCTCTTGGACTTTCTCATTGTTAACTACAGGAGGAACTACAAACATTGCTGTTGCAATCTCTTTAGTTGGAGCAAGGATACAGGTCAATAAGAGACAAACAAATGTAATGATCGCTCTCTCTTAAACCACTTAGCAATTGAGTCTGTGTATGCTGAAAGGCACTTAAATACATATTCATCCTTAGACATAAACCATGCTATGCCCAGACCAACAACTACCCAGAACATCAAGAAACCTAAGAAACTAGCATCTGACTTTAGGTTAAGAACAAACCAAAAAGGTAAATCTGAAAAGCACTAACTACTTCCATATATCACTTTCCCTTAAAGATTTCGTTGAGATACTCTACAAGTTTATCACGGTTACTTTGTTCTTCGTAAATGTTTCTCAAAGAACGCCAATTGAAGAAGTTAGCATACATCTCACAACCACCAAAGTATTCTGCAAGATGTTCAAAAGGAGACCAATGTTCACTATCTTTCAGTCTCTCGAACAGCTTCTTGTCTTCTTCGACTGTACTTGTAGTACCACCGTTATTGTTGTAAGACACACGGGCACAACGAGCTATAGAATGATAAATATCTTCATACGTGTACTTGCGGCCCTTTAGATCAGCATAAGGCAAGTGAATCTTAGACTCTACCGGTGTAGAAGCCTCCATAGCTGACTTCATAGCCTGAGCCAAGTTCTGAATCTCAGGTTGTGCATCTGATGCCATTCGAAGCTTAAAGAAATTATCCCACTCAGTCGCAGTCACGAGTACCTTAATTCGACTCCAAGGCTCCAAAGCTCGATTCAAGGTTTGCTTATGGATGTTGTACTTCTTAGCCCACAGTTTGACTTTAAGTGCAGTCTGCATACCCCAGAGATACCAATCCTCAAGGAACTCTTGCTTCAGATTCTCAGGGAGTTCTTCAGCAGCCACCATGCCAGACTGATTAAGTCCTACATAGTCAAAACCTACAGGGTCAGTAAGAACTTCATTAGCCACCTTTTCGATGGGAATAGCACGGCTAGAAGAAGCATTACGGCTAAACATTCGGTGAGTCATAAACTCACTATGAATGTACCGAGGATAGACAAGTTCAAGGGTTGTGATACGAGAACCTTTATAAACCGTATCTTCGATCACAGTAGCTACAGACTGTCCCTGAATAGTCGTGGTGTTGTTTTCGGTGTAGTTAATCATTGAATTCCTCGTTAGAAGCCATCAGTTTAAATACATCAGCAAGCTTAATCACATAATCGTAGTCACTAAGCTTCTCTACAATAGTATGACCAGCCGGATTAGTTCTATTGGTTTTAATGACAATGTCTTCTACATTGAGTTCTTCTTCATCATCATCATCATCTTCATGAATATCCTCAATATAACCAATAGTTACACTGCAACTGCTTGCAACATAGTCGTGCATTTTAAAGTCTTCTACAGCAGTTTCACTAAGGAAAAGACAAGTATCGTAAAAAATGTTATTCAAGTGAAGATCACGAATCTTATTAAATCTGTGACTATTATAAGGAATCTTAATGTCAGATTCCTTAGTTTCAGAATCCTTAAGTGCTACTTCATAACCATTCTCTCGAAGGATTGTAGCCATACCTTCAAGTGCATCTTTAGACATACTACCCATAGTTTTCTTCTTAAGTATTTGGTAGGGGATACAGGACTCGAACCTGTAACAGAGCCTTATCGAGACTCCGCTTTGATCGGGTATAAGCCGACTACTTTACCAATTAAGCTAATCCCCTATATATAGAAGAATGAGGACCGTACTGAATTCAATCGGCCCGAATAGTTAGTCGCCCATAGGATACACACCTAGTTAGCTAGACTAGGCTGACCTCACTCTTCTTACAGTCAGATTTAATAATCACCTTCCCAGTAAAACTCTAGGATGCCTTTATACTTACGCATCATTTCCTGAATTTTACTCAGGTGTTTAATGTCAGAATCTACAACACTATAGTCATTACCGTTAATAGCAGTGTATTCCTCTTGAGGTGTAACTTTCAGTTCTCTAATGAGACGCTCGATAGCAATATCATCCAACAACCGGTAGTCAGCATTCTCGTAACTTGGATAGAACTCTTCAAAGAACTTGTAAATAAACCAGTTCTTACGCCAGTAAGCTACAAGATGACTGAAAACTAAAAAGTCTCCTTCAGCACCAGTATAAGCATCAGGACAAGCTATGTCTTCAAGAAACGGAGAAGGAACGCTAAAGTCTCCTTCGTCATTGCATTCTGTCTTAACTTTGTTCTGAAGGCTATAGGGAACTGCGTAAATGTGACAATCAAGTCCCATGATTCTTAATCCTCGCAAAAATAGGTGTCTCGATAGTAGGTCTTATAGTCGGCATAGTCTCCAAGCATTTGCATGTAGAACTTAGCCTTCTCGACATCTTTAGAGTTATCACCATCCTTAATCCCATTACGGATAGAATACTTAATGATGTTCCCCTTAATGAAACCTTTCATTTCCTCATCGGTAAGTGTAGCAAACATCACAGCAAAAGGCTCTACACCACACTTACGATAATGGGCACCATTAACTTCAGCTATATCGTTTTCAATCATTTTTCTTCTGCTGCAAATACATACGAAGTCATACCAACAAGCTCACAATCCGTAGCAATACGATAGGCTTGACGAGTAGTCTTCATATTCATAAAGACTTCAACCAAGTTAGCCAATTCAGGTTTCTCTGAAAGGATAGTCTTAATGACTACAATAGTGTCTGCGATTTCTTCAGCGGTCTTATAGAACTGATGTGTGGTATCCATCTTAAAGTAGTCTTCAGCGGTACCATCTTCATCAGCTTCATTCTCGTAGTCACCTGCATCGTAGGCATCCTTCATAGACAGAAGAGTCAACACCTCATGCCGGAGTTCGTCTGTTTCTTCGTTTAACTTTTCGAGTTGATTCCAGAAACCATAATGCTCACCAATGAAGTGAATTTTATCTTCAATACGATAGTCACAACCAATGACATTATTCATATTGAAAATAGGGTTTCTCTCGTTGTTGTTTTTCATATTATCTTCTTCGTGCATTTAATATCCTTTTGGTACGACTAGCAGGACTCGAACCTGCAACCTTTTGTTTAGAAGACAAATGCTCTATCCACTTGAGCTATAGTCGTACATCAGATTTAGTCAAGTCTAAGAATATCCTTTTTGGAAATAGTGATTTGCGACTTGTAATTATTAACCTTCAAGTTAAATAAAATGAAATCACAATCATCATCCCATTGTTCTTTGCAAGCTATCTGAAAGTTCCCCCAGTTTTCTGCATCTAGATCAATCTCACTGACAACCTTTCTCAATGGATGACCTACAACAACATAAAAGTTTTCTTCAAAAACCTTAACGTTGAACATCTTTTTAGACACCCAGACATCATCAACGTAATTCGTGATGCTGTTCACAACCGGCACAGCACAGTCAAAATGCCAGTCATTCTCCTCCTCAAGGAGTCTCTTAACCTTCTTCTCAAGTTCGGGGTAGACCGCAAGAAGCTTTCTGTATTCATCAGCAAGAGTTACTTCGTAAACCTTCATTTGGTTTCTCCAAAGAGTTATTCCTAGTGTCAGTTTTTATTCCCTGACTGTTGGTAGTTCTTAACAATGTCCACCAGAGCATCATGTTTCAAGGCTTCTTCTGTACGCTCTTCTGTGCCTCGTTCAAGAAGCTTAGAACATCTTCCGAGTAGCTCTGAGCGTTCCCTGAGTGTTTCTCTAAGAGTTCCGCAGGAATCATCAGTTTTGGTGTCTCTGTTGTTACTGCTACGGGTGTCGTTGTACACCCTGTTAGCAGAGTCCCTAATAGCAGACTGATAAGCCCGCATCGCATCAAGTGAGACAATGAGGTTTGATATAATGTTATCTTTCTCTTTTTCAAGTTCCTGCATAGCCTCCTTGTTAAGTTGTTCGGTTTCATTGTATGCCTGTAATGATGCCTGAATGTATTCCTGAAGATCATCATTAGCAATCTTATATCCAATGTAGCCACCGGCAATAAGAGACACAATGGAAGCTATGACAGTAACCTTCATTATCGTACTCTTACAAATTTAGATGTATCATTGAAGTTAGGATTCAAAGCATCAAAAATATCTTTAGACAAGTTGTATTTAGCAAAGATAGCCGGTAGTTCACCAACAGAAAAAGGAACCAGCTTGCAATGCTTCTCCATCCATTTCTTTACGTCAAAGCAAGGACAATCCTTAGCGACACCTTCAAAGTCTCTGTGTCCTTGAATGATTGCTTCAGGATACTCGTTCTTTAGTTCCAAAAGGAGCTGCGCAAGAGCTTCCTTCTGTTCGTCAGTAAAGTTATCTATGGGTTTTGACTTAGAATCCACACCACCCACAAGACAAATACCAATAGAGCAATCATTAAATCCAGAAACGTGAGCACCAATTGCATCTCTATCCCGTCCATTCTGAATGGTACCGTCAGTCTTAATCACATAGTGATAACCACACATGAGCCATCCATTCTCTCTGTGCATCCTATCAATGGTCTTCCAGTCAATCTCAGGTTTATTCTGAGTTGCAGAGCAATGAACGACAATATATTTAGTTGATGTTCTAGACTTTACCTTTATAAAATTCTTATGAAAGTCTGTCTTCATTATTTCTTCTTTTCCTTTAGAATAGTCTTTGAGTATTTACGTTTAGGCTCCTTAAACCATTCCTCAGGTATCTTTTTGTCAGAATACTTAAATCCGTATTTCTCACAGAAAGACGCATAAGTTGTCTTTGAGCCTTTATATATTGGACTCTTCGATCTATTAAAGACAAAACGAATGTCCAATTCAGGATGCTGTTCTTTAATTAAAAGGTGTTTCTTTCTGTCTTCAGCATCCCATACGCCTTTAGTTTCTATAATTATTCCGTTAGGTAACACAAAATCAGGCGTATATTTGTGTTCTGATTCAGGCACAACATAGTCAATATAAAATTGCTCATATCGCCCATCTATAGAGTGGGACTTGAGGAGTTCATCTACTGCCTGCTCAAGCCCGCTCCGATAGGTCGATCTGTTGTGCCTACCATAACGACTATAGCAGGCACTTCGAGTTGTCATAAATTAGAACTGATTAGCTCCGGTACGAGGATCATCGTCAGAGAGATCGGGAATAGGATCATTATGGAAGTCTTCAAACGGAGGGTCTTCCTCCTCCTTAGCTTCACCCTCATAGCCATCTTCAGATTCAAACCCATAGGCTTGCATCGTGCCACCTTCAGCCCATTCTTTGAGTTCAATCACTTGGACTGCTACAGGGCGAAGAGACAAGCCACACATACGAGTCAAAGGCACATAGTAGGGAGCTGCCGAGAAACAAAGCTTGATCTTAGAGCCACCTCCGAGCTTAATATCCGACAAAGGCTTACCCTTAGAGTCAAAGATAGGAATCTTAACTTCGTGAGTACCCTTAATAGACTTCAAGATTGCCTTTTGCTTGAACTTCATCACAATGTTTCCATCACAATCCTCATCCCAAATGTCTACCTTCTGAATCTTTGAGGCATTCTTAGCATACTTAGGGTCTGCAATGATTGCCTGATAGTATTCTTCAAGCATTTGCTTGAGATCGTTGACGATGTACTTAAGTTCAGGTGTCCATTCAGCAAACAACATGTTAACTTTATAATCACCATCGGGATTGAACTTCGTATCTGGTTCGACAAGCCAAGGATATTGAGCAACACCTAGGGGAGTCGTATAACGCGGGGCTTTAACTGCTTGCATAATTTATCTTCGTAATAGTTAATAAAAAAAAGAAACCCTAGGCACAGCTAGTTTCCTAGCATTAACCTAGGGCAAAGTTGATTGTTTTTCTTACAGTCAGATTTTATCTCTAACTGAAAGCATACAGGCTTTGTAAGACAAGGCTCAAGTCCAAGTCTCCTTTAGTTGGAGGCTTAGGCAAATCCTTGAGAGTTGAAGGCCTCAGTTGGTTTGCTACATGATCATGTAGCTCCTGAAGGACATCATGCTCTGTGTAGGTATTGACAAAAACCTCCCTAACCGTCTGATAGAGAATGTCTGCCTTACCTGCATGAGTACCATAGGAATCGTGAATCATAGCAAAAGCATTGATACCTTTGTCAACGCAGGCACATACCGTAAGCATCAAGTGACTTGCATCCATGCTGTGAACAAAGTTAGGTGCAATCCCTTGACGTTGCTTTCTAGTATCAAGCTTGTTTCCATCAGTGACTTGGACTGATGTATTTAAAGCCGTGCCTTCAGTTAACTGTTTTTCTCCATCAGGCTCAATGATCGTAATACTACCATTCAAGACAGTCTTAATGTTCTTGAGAGTGGTCTTTTGGTACTTTTGTCTGACAGGGAATCCCGCAGGTGTTACCCATGTAACCGGTAGAGCGTTACCTTTATAGTCCTTGTCAGTAGCCAGAAGTCCAGAGACAATTTGTAGCCAATCCATTGCTTCGACAGACTTAACTACAACATCACCAAGAGCCTTCCAAATCAGAGCAGCCATATATCGAGCTGACTGCTGTGGCTTTGAAAAGGCCGTAGGATTCTTAGCGATAGCCGGAAGGATTGTATCCTCAAGGACTTGCTCAGCGAAGCCGTATTGCTTAGAGCCATAGCAAAGAGTCATGGTGCTACGCTTTGTAACCTTACGTGTAACGCCATAGGAGAGCCATTCTTGAGCTAAAGACGATGTACCCTTACGGAGGTATTGCCCTCCATCCTCAAGGGTCTCTATCGCGTCCTGAGAGCCATTGTGAGCATCTTCTTTGAGATACCCTGTAACCTTGTCTGCAACAATCTTGTAAATGTCCTGAACGGTATCGCTAGGAACAAGATTGACAGCCTTCCCACCGATAGCATCTTTAAGCATTGCTGAGAAGTGTTGCAGGCCACTACAGGAGCCATCAAAGGCCACAGGTAAGTGAGAGACAAAGAGTTCTCCTTTTACCAAATAATCAGCCCACTCAAAGCAAAACGCTAAGAATTCCCACGGACTGTCTGTATCTACCCATCGGAGATCATCTAAGGGTTGCTGTGCAATCGACAGAATCATGTCTGAATTGCTATACACCCACTCAAGACGTTCTTGCATAGGCTTTTTGTCAAGGCCATAGCAATTGGCACCTTGAAAGGCTAACCATGTTGCTCCATGTTCACCTAATGGGATTCCTTCGGAGAACTCCAGTAGTCCCTTAGACAAATCACAGCCTTGAGGACTGAGAGTAGTCATTGGGTAAACTCTTCCCCTGAAGTCTAAGTTATGAGGAAAGTAGATTGCCTCATAATCCTTATAGGAATCTGCCATAGAGACAAGAGCATTAGCTAGAATGCGTTTACCCCTAAGGCTTGCTTGTCGTGAGTAGTAGTGAGTCATTCTCACACGCCACTCCTTAGCGACTTCCTCATTGGTATCAGCTTCAGCCGGTCTAACAGGCTTTTCTTCAGGCTCCTTTGAAGGAATTCCCAAAGCTTCAGGTATAGCCTTCCAATCAAGAATTTCGTTAGCTACGTCCAAGACTCTATGATTGATTCTCCATGCAGTCTTTTGAATTGCATTGACAGCCTTATAGACATTGGGCATATCAACGTCTTTATAAAAGTCTGCAACTTCCTTTTTGGACTCCTTGATTAACAAGGGTTGTCTCTTTAGGTTAATGTAATAACCTCCATCATAGGGACTTGTCCAGTCTTTCGGAGGTATCACCATAGGTCTAAACTTAAAGCACATATCAGCCAACATTTCGTCATTGTGGTCGATATAGTCCAGCATCATTTGATCGAAGACAAAGAGATAACAATATCCCTTAGTGTTGATTTGGCTTGTCTTTTGGAGTTTAGCAAGTCCTGTAGATTCTATAAAGATCTCTACGAGTTTAAGACCGGCTGTAACTTTTTGTTCTTCACTCCACTTTTTCCAGTCATCAATAAGACCGTCTTCGATGCTTGTCTTTTCAATGTAACGCATGAATGCTTCACGATAAGACAAGCCAACACGCTTAGACAAGCCTTGACTGACTTGTGTCTTTCTCTTATCCTCCAAAGAGTTAAAGATACGACTAAAGCGCAGCTCTTGTTCAATGTCTGCACCTATACCCTTGCAAAGGGTGGACAAGCCAACGATGGTTTTCTTAACGCCTACTGTCCTAGACAGAATAGCCTTGAGAGACACATAGGCAATGTAGTTAGTAGGCATCGCACGAAAAAGACTACAAATAATGTGTCTTTTACCAGGCTTGCCTGTATCTACGGCTTGATAGTATCTCTCCAATCCTTGTTGAAAGACAGGAATACACTCTTTTAAAAGTGTTCCTGTTGTTCCCTTCAGTTGGCTTTGTTTTCGCTCCTTCAGCTTATTTCCTGAAGGGTTATTCTGAACATAAAGATCATGCAAGAATTTTTCTCTTGCAAGTTCCTTAGACTCCAACTCTAGGTCTATCTCTTGGTTAACAAGAGCCTCACCATATTTAGACACAAGAGATTCATAGCTTATGTCTTTCCTTAAATCAACCATAAGTTTTACTCCTTAAAGGTTTTTATTAAGGTTGTTATATTATAGGTTACTTACTTAAAGTCCAGTTTCAGTAAAACCTTAAGTAAGTAACCTAGGGTATAACCTTAAGTTACCCCCCTAGGTCTCTCTTACAGTCAGATTTTATTCTCTAGATTTCCCCTATCTCTTCTTCTTCGACAAGCCTGAGCACCCCGAAGAGTTTTTCAGTTTGGATGCTTTGAAGCATAGCCACTCGCTTATATGCTTGTTCTGCTGTGGGATAGGCCAGAGCAAAATCCTTAGTATCTGTTGCAGTCTTGCAATTGATAGACACAAAGCGATAAGCACCATTTAGGTCTTCTTTAACCATGATGTAGTAGAAAGGATTTTTCACTTTCATTTGGTTTCCCCCCCTTTTGAGTAAACTAACAGGGAGACTCTAGGATTGCACCTAGAGCCGGACTGTTAGACTACTTCACTTCGTCTAAAAGGTCTTCATCGACCATTTTCGATCATTTCGAAATGTTAAACGCTGACATTACGTTTCTCCTTTATCAGGCTTAGACAGGGAATTGTCTAAATCAGTAGCCTTCAGTATATACCAAAGGCCACCTGTTTAGTCAATTCTTAAACACGTCTCGGCATCAGCAGAACTTTGATCTCTGAGACACATAAGCAATTCGAACGATTGTTTCTTGTGACAAATGAATCTTTGTCATGATGTTTTCTCCATTGAAAGCTAGTAATCTAGCCTAAAGCCCACTAAAAAATGACCTTTAGGCTAGACTCTAGGTAATACCTAAAGCCTAGCGAAGGAGAAAAGGAGAATCTGTTAGACTCATCCATAAGAGCCTTTTATAGTCTATCCTTTCGATTTAAATTCCAGATTGTTAAAGATGAGAGATTCGCTATGATTGCTTTTTTGTATGACTCGAATAGTAAAGCACTCAAAACCCATTGTCAAGACCTAGAGTGTAAAAAAGTGTAAACCATAAGTAACCATATAGACGCCCCTATTTCCTATATGTCAGTACGCACGTGTGATACCACAAGTTAACCACAATGTCAATACTCACTTAGAGGTTTAACTACTACTTAACTATAGGTAATACTTTATATAGGGAATACTTTGTATATGTAATACTTTAGGTGTGTATAACTACTACTTAACTATAGGTAATACTTTATATAGGGAATACTTTAGGTGTATAACTACTACTTAACTATAGGTAATACTCTAGGTGTAAACAGATGTATCTCTTAGTCACACCTTTAGGTATACAAAATAAGAAAAAGCACAGGTAAACCACAGGTAACCTTAAAGTATACAAAATAAGAAAAACCACAGGTAAACCACAGGTAACCCACAGGTAACCCACAGGTAAACCACAGGTAACCTTAAAGTATACAATAAATAACCATACACTTTAGTCAACTATTAGATAAAAAAAAATAGCCCTAGAGATAAAAAAAAGGGGCAAACCTATGGTTATACCATAAGCTTGCCCCTTCATGTCAATTAGAGAAAACCCTGATGAATCCCCGTAAGTGTGTCTATTAGTGACACTTAGGGACACCCACAGGGGGTAATGCACGCCTCATTAAACTTAAGTGAGGTCTTATAATTATTTTCAATTTTTTTAATCGAGATATAAACCTATAGGTGTACCGGTAGGTGTACCTATAGGTGTACCGGTAGGTGTACCGGTAGGTGTACCTATGGTAATAACACTTGGGTTACAACTTGCAGTAATTGATCGACATCTTTATTCACCAACGCAATCACAAACAACACCACAACTACCACAAGTTTCACACAATGTACGACCTTAGGATTCCTAAGGATAGACGATAGTCTATTAAAGATAGACGACAGTCTATTAAAGATAGACAATAATCTATTAAAGATAGACGATGATCTTTGTATCATTATTATTCCCCCCTCCTCATTGTGTTACTTTAAGGTATCACTCTATAAGGAGCTTTAAGTCTCTATAGCCTACTAGAGACTCACCTTATTGCAACACCAATGAACATTGGAAACAATAAGATACCACCTCTATAAGGGACTTTAAGTTACACCCCTAGTTTTTTTATAATCTTGTATATACCTAAAGCCCTACTTTTGTTTTTCTACAGTCAGATTTTATTATTTTTAGTCTAACTTCTATTAGTAAGATTATATTATTCAAGTAGGGATTACCCCTATAGGTATTGACATAAATCAACTAAAATATAGAAATGTTCAATCAAAGATTTCTACAGTAGGTTCAATCAAAGATTTCTACATTAGCTACATTGTCCATACCATCATCGTATGTATCGACAAGGTATTTACCATAGGTCTTTGTTGTAAGATGCTTCAATAGGCCATCCATAGAGTCTTCATACCATTGGGCACTAGTCTCAGAGATACCTTCATCAGCATCAATCCCCATAAAGTCTTTAATGTACTTGACACCGATAGCTACAGCATCCAATCTGTCATCATGTATCAAAGCTCCTTTATCGTGAGTGATACGAGTAAGCTGATAGAAGAAGGAATACTTAAAGTCTCCTTCCGGTACACTATTGAAATCCTTCTGGATACACTCAGGAGTAGTACATAATTTATGATTTCCTAAGACAGGTTCTAGTGTATCTATGATGCGTAATTCTTTTTGACCGGTAGATTTGACTTCTGTAACACCACAATTAGGATAGACCTTCTTTAAGACAGGTTCAAAGAGTCTAGTGTACATACCATCACCGAAGTTAGCTTCTATGATGACTTCTTGGACATTGTATAACTTAGCTATGTTAGCTAGTTTATTCAAGACAGGTTCACTATAGCCACCCAATAGCCCCCCTACATCCATCAGGTAAATATAACCATTGATTAGATACAGAACACCATAGCCAGTCTCATCCTTACCTCTACCTGAGGGGTCAATCACTAGACATTTATAGTCATACTTTTTGATCTCTTCTGAAGCTGTATTGTAGTAGTAGAAGTAGTCACCCTTCAGTCCCATTGTAGGAGTATCGCTAGACAGCCTTTTGCTGGCCTCAGGGAGCCACGTAAGCTTCATTGGAGCCTCTACCCTATCAAACATACCCACAAGGAAATCTTGAAGCCTCAGCGGGTATCTATTGGCATCTGAGAGTGTCGTATCGAGCATGAACTGAAGAGCAAACCCAGCTCTACCGTAAGACAGTTCACGTCTCTGTAGGTCTTCTTCATTGAATCTCAGGGGGTCTGTAGGTCTACCTGCGTACTTCTTAGGATCACTATCGTATCTCTTAGCGATATAGGGTGCTAGTCTATCACCATAGTTATTTCTAGACTTGTCATCATAGGGGTATCTTGCAGGGAATATGATGCAGGTGTAGCCTCTTTCTTGTAGCTCATTGTATAGAGACATTTCATTTTGAGGAGTACCAAGATATATGATCTTACCATTAGGCTTAATCACAGCATCATATTCCTTGACATATTCGAATAGTTGATCTCTAAGTACCTGAGTGAAGCTATTCTGAACAACTTCAACGTCATCAGAGATCAGGAGATCAGCACGACTACCGGTAAGCTGCCCTTTGATACCTACTGATTTGACACTAGGGCTATGGTCAGGCAATGCAGGGCCAACATCAAACAAATTTTGTGTGTCTCTTTGTCCTTCTCTAGCTTTTAGGTGACTGAGGAAGGGAACAACGTCTAGGATCTTTTTAACAAAGACAGCATTAGCATCTGCTCTTTCTTTGTTAGCTGACACAATCATTACCTTAATCTGTGGGTCTCTCCACAAATACCACACACAGTATGCACACGTAAGGAATGACTTAGCGACACCACGGAACCCTTCAATGATATACCGGTCACTAGGAGGATTCTGTAGTGTCTTAGCAATTTCGTGCTGAATTGGCGTGAGCGAAGGCAACCCGATGTACTGCCATACGAGGTTACAGAATAGTGGGAAGTTATTATAATACTCTAGAAGGAGTTCATTAGTTGATTGCTTGGTTGTCATATCCTGCTTCACTATAGGTATTCTGTACCTTCATCAAAAGGCTATTCAAAGCATTTCCTTCGTCTTCACCTGCCTTAAGGACACAATCTATGCCATTACGTTCTAGCTCCTTAATAATGGCGTTATAGAGCTGTGGAGAACGCTTCTCAGGGTTATCCAAGTCATTACTCATAGCATCATAAAGTTTCTCTTGGATCAACCCTAGGATTTCTTCAAGTTCCTGTGTTGTCTTTTTTCTGTTGCTCATGTTCTCTTCTTATCCTTTCTTCTGTTTGTCTGAGGCTTCTTTTAGCTCTAAAATAGGGGTCAACCCAATATCTTTTGATAATGCTAAGGATTCCGACTATAGTATAAATGATTGTGGCTATATACACCCAATCAGATAACGGGAAGCCAAGAAGAGTACATGAGGAGACTACAGCAGGAGGAGAAGACTGTAGGATACCCTCAGCAATCTTCTTGACATCCTCGTCATCTATTACAAGCATATTTTACAAACCTAGAAATTCTTTTAGATCTTTCAAATGTATTTCACCAGAAAGTCTATGATTATTGAATTCAATAGTAGGAAGCTCACGAATTGAGGCATATTCTTCTTCTGATAACTTAGATATATCTACAACATCATAGGATACTCCAAGTCTATCCAAAGTATTCTTGAGGCTCCTACACTTAACACACCAATCAGCGCTGTATATCTTCAGGTTTTGGTTCTTTAAAGAACTTTCGTTCATTGAACTCTCCTATCTTACCTTTGTTGAATCTTGCAGTGCTTTGCAAGTAACCCATTACCATTTTGTTAGCTCATAGTCGCCTATGAGATCAGACTATATCATCTATGGATACCGTTTCAGTAGCATATCTACCTACTCTGCTGTGCAGATAGTCGTTAGGCATTACACTTAGAAAGTATTCCATCAATTTCTTTGATATATGCTGAAGGATTCCCATTAAGTCTGTAATACAGGAGACTCTTAGAAAGTCCTACAGACCTGACTACTTCCTTCATATTATCAAAGTAAATTGTCGCTCCATTGCTAAAAGTTATCTTGTAAGGTACATCATGGAAGTGTCCAGAGTGAAACCCTTTAATGCTGAAAGCTTTCTTTTGGTTTTCACTAGGCGTTACCCATTCCAGATTATCAGCACAGTTGTTTGTTCTATCCATATCAATATGGTTAACCTGTGCTCCATCAAAGTACCCAGAGACAAACGCATGAGCTACAAGACGATGAATAAAGTATTTCTTTCGTCTATCGTTATCACAGAGTTGGACTCTAAGATAACCGACATTGTTTGTATCAAGTACCTTTACTTTGTTTCTTTTAACATTCTTAACTCTACCAAGATTTGACACCTGATAGAGTCCTTCCCATTCAGGAATATCTTTCCAGATTTCGTTAATCATATACCAACCTCCAAGGGTTTCTCATATAGTGTTTAGCACGGGGTTGTCTCTGAGAGAGTTTCCCCGTTTAGGCATCGTTTTTTAGGTCACGCTTATAGGTTAACGAGACCACACTTCACACGGCTGTCTTTCATCAGCGTGCTCTGCAAGAATCTTCTTGTCTTCATCAATTTCACTAATCATCTTAGTTCTCCTTTTTATGTTTATAACGTTCGATAATCTCTTGGTCACACTTAGGACAGAAAGCATGTTTACCAGAGAAATACCCATGCTTAGGACAAATAGAGAATGTCGGTGTAATAGAAACATAAGGAAGCTTGAAATTAGTCAAAGCCTTTCTAACAATCTCTCTACAAGCCTGCCAAGTGCTAATAGCCTCACCAATATACAGGTGCAATACTGTGCCACCGGTATACATACATTGAAGGTCTTCCTGCTTCATCAGAGCCTCAAAGGGGTCATCAGTATAACCTACAGGCAACTGAGAGCTATTCGTATAGTAAGGATTCTCTTTAGTGCCAGCCTGAAGAATATCAGGGTATCGCTTCAAATCTTCCTTAGCAAATCTATAGGTCGTACCTTCAGCAGGAGTAGCTTCCAGATTGTATAGGTTTCCAGTCATTTCTTGGAAGACAATCATCTTTTCACGGATAAACTCAAGGATTTCTTTACAAAGAGATTCACCATACTCAGTCGTGATGTCTTCTTTGTCATCCGTAAAGTTTCTCACCATTTCGTTCATACCATTGACACCGATCGTACTAAAGAAGTTCCTAAAGGTGCCAAGGTAACGCTTAGTGTACGGATAGAGTCCTTCACCCATCATCTTAGTGATAAACTTACGCTTGATCTCTAGGCTATCCTTAGCGAGATACATCAAGTCCTGTAGTTCAGTCAGAAGACCTTCTTTGTCTCCCTTATGCTTGTACCCAAGTCTAGCCATATTGATGGTGACTACACCAATACTACCGGTTTGCTCTGCACTACCGAACAACCCATTGCCACGCTTAAGGAGTTCTCTAAGGTCAAGTCTAAGTCTGCAACACATAGAACGAATATCGGTAGGCTTCAGTTCACTATTGCAGTAGTTAGCAAAGTACGGATTACCATACTTAGCAGTCATCTTAAACAGGTACTCACAATTAGGATGTTCCCAGTCAAAAGCATCTGTGATGTTATAAGTAGGAATAGGGAACGTAAAGGCTCTACCGTCCTTGTCACCCTCAATCATAACTTCCATGAAGGCTCTATTTATCATGTCCATTTCCTTTTGGAAGTCACCATAGGTGAACTCTTGTTCTTCACCCCCAATAATCGGATGCTTGTCTTTCAAATCCTCAGGACACACCCAGTCAAACGTAAGATTCGTGAAAGGGCATTGAGAACCCCAACGGCTTCCTACATTGAGACTGAAGATCATCGACTCAAGTTCTCTCTTGATGTCCTCAAGGCTCATATTATCAAGTCGTACAAAGGGAGCCATATAGGTATCAAAGCTAGAGAATGCTTGAGCACCTGCCCACTCATTCTGAAGACACCCAAGGAAATTCACAATCTGACCACAGGCCGTAGAGAAATGCTTAGGAGGATTACTCGAAATCTTTCCTACAATACCATTAAAGCCTTCCTCAAGCAAAGCTCTCAGAGAATGCCCACAGCAATAACCAGAGAGCATATCCAAGTCGTGAATATGATAGGAACCATCTCTGTGTCTCTCTCCGATCTCTTTAGGATAAACTTCATTGAGCCAATAGTTTGCTGTGATCTTACCGGCAGTATTCAGAATCATGCCACCAAGGGAATACCCCTGATTACTATTAGCCTTAATTCTCCAGTCAGCATGACCAATATATTCTTCAATAGCTTCCTTGACTTGAACTGCTGTACGTTGCTTTCTGTGTTGTTCACGATAAAGAATGAAAGCCTTAGCTGTCTCAAAGCAATGACACCCACTAAGGTATCTTTCGACCATATCCTGAATCTCTTCTACATGAATCTTTTCGTTAAACAAAGAAATATCTTTAAGGTCTGCTTCAAGATTCTTAAGACAAGTCATCATATTGAGATCAGGACTATCAATATTTTTACCCACAGCAGCATAGGCTTTACCAATAGCTGACTCTACTTTATCCCAATCGTATTCTACTTCTCGTCCGTCTCTCTTAATTACCTTCATTCGACACTCCTTCTTCAGTATCACGGTATTTCTCAAGGATACCAATCAATGCTGACATATTCTCCTCCATTGCAACCACTAAGTTAATTAACAAGACCAACGGTACCGGCAATACCCAAACCAAGAGCGATACCTGCTACACCTTTAGAAGCATATTCTGTCATATTAACTCTCCTTCATATAGAAGTTAAATTTACGGATACCCCACAGAATTTCTATGCAGTCTTTTACAGCATCCACATCTTGAGAATCCCAACAGTCTTCTTCAAGAAGGTGCTCAAGACAATCTTTAACTCTATGGGCAACATTCCCAAGGACAATTGCGGTGTCCTTCACAGGATGATCTTCTGTATCTTTATGTTCAAAAGAATACATTTTAGTTTTATCCTTTTGTTGTGTATAGTTTGTTTCATTCACGTCAGACAGGTTATCTATACAAAACTGTCTATTCCTAGGTGAGTGTCCTAGTGTATTCTATTATATAGACTATATAGGGGCTTATAAGTAAAAATTTCAAGTGTTAGTTATATATTACTTAACATATTTACATTCTATGTAGTGTAGAATCGTATCGGAACTTTTAATCTGAAATTCAATTGTTGTACCTTCGGGATAATACACATCTTCAAGATTTAGTTCATCAGTATCAACAGTTAAAGAAGAACCATCAGGATATGTTATAGTATATATAAAACCCGAATCTGGAAAGCTAAGATTAGCGAAAGTTTTTACTATTATAGGGGTACTAAACGTATAAGGGGTGTCCTTTCCTCTTATCATAGAAAGAGAATTTTTATTAGGAACAATCACCATATCATCATCTCCAAAAGATAAACCAAAGATAATTTCCTTATTTAATGACATAAGTTCTCCTTCTTTGGTTTGCTTTTGGATGAGACAATATGATAAAAGCTAACTCTAACCCCCCCCCTCTGCTTAGTCAATGGGTAGATAAATAGGGACATCGTTGGCCTAACAATACCAGCACCTGTTATATCAGTACCTTTCACGTTAGAGTCTCCTATAAGTCCAACCAATGAGAATAACATTATGTCTTTATCAAACATATATTAAGCTCTCTTCTTAAACTTAATCTCGTTATTGATACAAACCATATTATTCAATTGGTAAGACAAAAAGGAGCCTACAGGGAACTTATGCCTCCCCCCAGATTTTACTAAAGGAATTACGTTAAAAATTGCAAGGTTAGTCTTGCTATTATTTTTTAAAACTGTTCCTTTAGTACAATAAAAACATGGATACTGGTTAAGAGATCCTGCACCAGAATTATCGTTAAATAGACTCTTTCCGTTAATACTCACACCGCTGGCACCAGCCTTGCTTTGTTCGTTGTATAGCCCTATAAGGAAAGAATCCTGCGTAACTGTATAGGTATCACTATCCCAACCGGTTGGACGTATCCAAATCTCTTGAGCATTAGCCCAATCAGGAAATAACATTTCGTCTCCCTTTATTGACACCAAGCTAAATATTAGGTCTTTATTTAGCATATCTATTAATTAGCATCCTCTCTAAATTCAGGAGGGTATTGTAACCTATTAAGTTCACTTTCATACGCCTCCTTACAATGATCGTCTTGCCAAAAGAATAATAGGTTAATTAAATTTCTAGTCCACTTTCGCTTACCTGTAATGTAAGCTCTATGTGATCGACTAGACACCGTTTCATCTGCATAACCACCAAAAAGTGTATTCACTAATTGGTCTAATGCAACAAGTACCTGAAAGCAATCAGGATGTCTCATTAGCACTAAAGTCACACTTAGTGAAACTTATAGTAATACCATTGATTTCTTCTACGGATGTAGCAGATTCAATAGTTGTTCTATAAGTCCACTTTTCATTATATGCAGATTGTCCCGCTGTAATGATCTCAAGCTGTATCGTCTTGAGTTGTTCTAAGGATACCGTATGAGGCTGATTATTGGCATCCATGAAGATAGAACTATAAGTCATAGCTCCAGACTCAGCTGCTATAACCAGACCATTAACGTCCAGCATAGCTCTAGCACCAGAGTCACACTCATAGCCTAAGCTAGAGATCATCTTAGCGTCATTTTCATACCAACTAAGGAACTTTCTTTCAAGTTCATTTAGTTTGATTTGCTTTACTTCCTCCAAAGAAGGTTCTACCGGTTCAGGGTCAGGGAGTTCTTGATAGACCACCCCATATATTGCCCAACCGGAAGCATCACTAGGAGTAGAAAAGGCTTTACCGTCTTGTGTCCAAATGTCTTTCTTCAATTGGTAAACAGACGTGTATTCTTTTCCTTTATAAGTATATTTCTTAATCATGGCATTAAGACTCCTTAAACATCAGAGAAATAAACCCATGAGTATTAGACCAATGAACAACCATAATACCAACAAAAGCTTTAGTAGGAAGACTCATAGCATTATCTGTTACCCAAGTAAACTTAGACGAATCAGCAGTTACATTTAATTTACCAGAACTGTTCGCATTGTCCATCACAACAACTTTAGTCCACGATTGATTAGCAGCACCATTACCGAGAGTCAACGCCATAGTTCCTGAATAAGTCCAACAAATAGAATCTCTCGTCCCATCATTTACAGTCAGACTAGCTGAAGTTATATTGCCAGAGTTCTCATATCCTCTAAGATTTCCTCTATTTCCAACCATAAGGATGTCTTTAGGCGCATGACCATCAGTTCTCCCCGTACCACCTCTGTCAATGGGAAGTTCACCAGAGACACCCAATGTGACATTTGCACTACCATTAAATGAACCAACAGCAGTTGACTCTAGGTTGCAGATAAAGTTACGAGCTGTAGTCAATCTAGCAACAGTACCCTCATTATTACCTGTGCCACCATTAGCGGTACTAAGGATACCTTGAACACCCGGTGTCACATTGGCAGTACCATTAAAGGATGCAGTAGAAGTAGAAGAAAGATTCGTGCGGATTACTCTTGCAGTTTGCAACTTGTCTGCACTAGTTGCTCTTGCAGGTATCCAATCTTCAAGGTCATCCACAAGTGCAACCTTATTCTTACCACCCGTAGTCGTACCATCCATGATAACAGGACGATAACCTTTAGGATCGTCTGTTTGTATGACTACTTGTCGATCTCTACCGACAAAGCCATTATTAAAGTCTTCTTGTAGGGCATAGCGTGTACCTATGTCCATATCAGTTAAATTTACAGCCATTATGTACCAACCCTCCCGTAATCAGTTATTTTATTCATCTTATCGTCTAGTTCAGTCTTAGTTGCGTAGCTACTCAATTCACTCTTCGTAGCATAACTACTCAGTGAACTCTTCGTAGCGTAGCTACCCAGTGAACTCTTCGTAGCATAAGTGACACTAGCAGTATCTTGTCTAAGATAAATACCAGAAGCCGCTTCACTTGTCAGATAAGGAGACAAGTCAACATACCCTGAAAGATTATCCCAATATTCACCCTGCCAGACAACATTGTCACCCGCCTTAATGCCATGACTTTTATCATCTGTAGCTATATTATAGGCATCACCTACAACCTGAGAAGCTACCGGTAGTTGATCGTATGTAGCAACTGTGCCTTTGTATCTGTAGATCGTACTAATCTCAGACCTCAAGGCATAGACACTAAGATCAGGTTTATTCTTAATAAATGCAGGACTAGAATTATTCGTCTCTGTCCAGTCAGACTGACCTCCAACGGTACTTGCTTGTTGTGCCCAATACTTGGCACTATAAGCATCACCTTCAACAGGAGCATCAGTCTTCTCAGCCCAATCTTTAGCTTTCTGTACAGAAGCATTGATAGTAGTCAACTGAGATTGACCTGCACTATTTACAGCAGAAACTTGATTAGAACCTTCAAGGGACACAGCGGCTACTTGCTTTGCACCCTCAGATTCAACTAAGCCTTTCTGAGTCGTACCTGCATCATTGACAGCCTTAGTCTGAGTAGCACCGGCAGTATTTACTGCTTGGGTCTGAGTTTGACCTGCGGTATTCACAGCCTTAGTCTGAGTAGCACCGGCAGTATTTATAGCTTCAACCTGTGCATCACCTGCACTATCTATGCTAGTCAGAGCTTCTTCAGAAGCAGAAGTCACTAAGTCTATCTGTTTAGTACCCTCAGCAGACACCAAGTCTACCTGAGTAGTACCTTCGCTAGTAATACTAGCTAGAGCTTCTTCAGAAGCAGTCTGTACTGTCTGAACAGCAGTATCCTTAGTGGAATTAACAGAAGCAATAGCATCAGTACCCGCTGTATTCACTAAGCCTACCTGAGTAGTACCTGCGGTGTTCACAGCTTTAACCAGAGTAGTACCGGCAGAATTAACAGCAGTTACCTGCGCTTCACCTGCTTGTTGAATCTCAGTCTTACCCTGAGCAATCGCATTGGCTATCTCTTCAGCAGAACCTGAGGTGCTATCTGCACTACCCTTAGCCTGCTGTGCCCAATACTTAGCCGAATAGTCTTCATTGTTGACAAGACCATCAGTCTTTATAGCCCAGTCTTTAGCTAGGTTTTCAGCTGCCTTAGCATTAGTCTCAGAAGCCTTAGCATTGTCTTCAGATTGTTTAGCCTTAGTGACATTCTGACTCGTAGCTTCTACAGCATTGATAACCATATCAACCTGACCTGAATCAATCAAGTCACCTACTTTCTGTACATCCTCAATGTTGTCTGCTACAATCTTAATGTTGCCACCGGTAACTGTCACTTCTTCTGTCTTACCGGTACCAACTCTACCCATATCGGTAAACTTAGGTGCAGTTATGGTACCTTCAAGATCACCACTAACAATATCAATATCAGGCATATTGTTAGAGACATTCTTGACATCCTCAATGTTATCCGATACAGTATTGATAGCATCAATGTTGTCTTCAATGACCTGAGTGTTCTCCATCAGATCATTGTACATATCGGTGACTTCAGTATGCTTCTGAACGACATCCTTATGCTTGGTGTCTACATCAGTATGCCATTCACCTACTTCAGTATGCTGTGAGTCAACCTGAAGAGTCTGTTGGTTAACTTTAGCTGTATTGGTAGCCACTTCATCAGCATCAGAGGCTGCCTGTTGTTGAAGACCTGTAACAGTCGTCAATGCTTGTTGTGCCTTAGAGTTTGCATCTATAGCTTGACTAGCACTTTCTTCTGCTGCAACCTCAGCAGCCTTAGCATCAGAAGCAGAACTAGCTGCCTGATTCTTAAACTGCTCTGCTTCATCTCTAAAGCCTTCAGCTTCATTTCTGAATTGAAGAGATTCGTCTCTATTCTGTTGAACCTTACCGGCATCCTCATTGTACCAGTCAAGGTTGATAGCGTCACCACCATCTACAGGATCACCTACATTCGTGACTCGGTTACCTTGAGCATCCCAATTGCCATCCTCATCTTTGACCAGAGCATCGTTAATGACATCTCTAGATTCTTCAGCAATATGAAATGACTGCAACTGAGAAGTATCAAGGGCGTTAGCTTTCAGAATAGAAGCATCTTTAAAGGAGACAATACGTTCTGTAGCAGAAGTGTATCGTCTTATAGTTACCAATACGCCATCAGCAGGGGCAGTCTTTAGGCGTACCGTAGTGTTGTCTAGGAAATAATAGTCAGCACCGGTATCTCCATAGTCGCCACCTGTAAGAAGAGTAAGACCATTGTCCACATAGACACGCACAAAGCTCTTCTTAAGGTAGTCAAAAGGAACTACAAAGTCAGTCTGAGTACCATTACCTGTATAATTAGCAATAGTATCTGCCATGTTTATTCCATTATTCTAAATCTGTGTATTCATCCTTTAGGTTATCCAAAGGTGCATTTGTCATATAGCCCCATTGAGGAGTGATAGACTTTAAAGATTTCCAGAGATTGTTGATATTCTTTTGTTCTTGCTCATAGGTATAATCATCAGGATTGGTACTAATAGCCAGATAATTAGCTAGACCTATACCAAGATTAGTATAGTTATTCGCTGTTCTAAGTGCAGGCATATTTTGAACAAGGAAATCCCCAAGATTCATATTGTTCCACAGCTTAGGAGCATCAGGATCAACTATACGAGCATCAGAAGTAGTTTTAGAGAATGTACCTATACCTGCTGCATTAAGGAGCAATGCAGGTGCAGCCAACAGAGACGATCTGAGAATGCTAGACTCTACTGCCGGTAACAACTGATCTTCAATGTTACCATTAACATCAATGCCCATAGACATCTGCCAGTATCTTTCTCTGTCTTCTTCAGACATACCAGAAGTTCTGATAGCTGTGATACCCAAGTTACCTATAGTAGCCAATGCAACAGAGACAGAGAAGTTACCTGCCTGATACAAAGCGTCACCTTCTTTGACTCTATTGATTGACTTAACGGCTCTCTTAGACCAAGAACGAATAGCAAAACTCTTAAACTGAGTCAACAAGCTAATGATAGGACTAGCACTGGTATCCCACTTAAAGGTATCACCTAGGCTAGGTCTGAGGATTGTTTCATCAGCGGCATAGTCTCCAAGTCTTCTTAGAGTAGTCAAAGCTCTAGGATCACGAGTAACCTCGTTAATATCTCTGACACTAATATCACCCTTAACATCTACATCAAAAGCTTTCTTTAGTTGTCTCTTCAGGTGAGCCATATCCTTGGGGGTAATGTTCAATCTAGTCAACGTACCCTTCCTAAAGAATCCACCCTTTTGTCCTCTGATGATCTGAGCCAACATCATACCTCTAGCTGTATCCACAATGTTAACCTGTGAAGCCTGAAGGAATTTAGTTGTAGGTAATGCTTGAGACAATATCTGAGTACCAGACACAATGTCAGCCAGAACTTTATGATCTCCAAAGCGATACCTGTTGTTTCTTCTAATGTCACCCCAAGCTGATCTAAGAACAGGCTCTTGAGTAAACAACAAGTCCATGACACCGCGTTCTTCAGCAGGAGTCATCCCACCTTTAGCCCATCTTGTCATAACCTTGTTTAACCCCGGTATAGACTTCAAAAGAAGGCTGGGGCCATACGCAAGAACACCTGCAGAAGTCTCTAGATAGTTCAGGATACCCATGTAGCTATTAGACGTAGCAAAAGTAAGGTTTCTAAGAATCTCACTCAATGCTGTACCAACACCAAGACCTTCATCAAAATCTCTTAGACCAATACCAAAAGCTTTCTTAATGAGAATATCAGAAGCTTTAGTATATCTGGTTTCTGCATCAGGTTTAGCTATAGGTCTCTTGTCTAGTTCTTCACGGATAGCCTTATTAAACATATCCTGAAGTCCCTTAGCACCATCAGCACCATAGACCTCTTTAGCTATCAGTTCACCTGTAGCTCTTCTATGGTATCTATCTATAGCGTCAAAGAAATCTACTCTGAAATCATCAAGACACAAACCATCGGTATCCCTGAAAGAAGTATCCCAAGGTATTCTATGCTTGCCACCATCACCAAAAGAAGACAAAGGATTACGAGGATCAAACACAGAGTTAATATGCTTACCCTGATCGACTACACCCAGAGCAAACTCTGTGGCCTCCTTCATCATCCATTCGGCAAACTCAGGTGAATCCATCGTAGGAGGTATAAAAGCTTCTGCTTCTCCTTTGACACCTTTAAGTTCATCTTTAAGTCTAAGCTGATAGGCTTTATAGACATCTGCAAGAGCTTGAGGATTCTTACGAGTGCCATCATAGACCAAGTGAGCAAACCTCTGATCAAGAGACTGCATTGAATCTATAGTCGTACCACCAATTTTCCTAAAGGCATCTGAAAGCTTATAGACATCCCAGACTCTAGGAACATAGGTAGCAGAGTCAATAGCACCATTCTCCCACTTGCCTATGGCTATCATATCCATATTGTCTTTATCAAGCAAGGCTCTATACTTCTTAGCCATTGCTGTAATCTGTGGGGAGAACTCTTTGAGTCTTTCAGGTACTTCTTTACCGGCTGCTACTTTGTACATGGCATCACTTAGTTCTTTGTCAGAAATACCTCTAAGAGTCATCTTGTTTTTATCATCAACAAACTCTTCTCTTAGTCTCAGAATATCACTATTACCTTCATTGTAATATTCTTCAGCAGTCTTAAATCTATCCCCATATTGTCTATGGATACCTGTTTCAGGGTCTATAATACCTGCTTCATTCTTAACAAAGCTATCAAGGATTCGTCTAAGACCACCATTAGGATCAATATCATCGAACATCCCATTGACAGTAACCCTCATGCCATCTTTTAGATCCTCTGCAAAAGACTCTGCTGCTACTCTGAATTTTCTAAGTCTGCTAGGATTCTCAAAGTAGTTCAATGCAGGTTTGCCTTCAGCAACAAAGTTACTCTTACCTGTCATGGATTCAGCCCATGCTTTAGCATAGAACTTTCTTGAGGCTGCTGACATAAGTTCTGCACCTGCACCAAACATGATACCTGCGGCTGCATCCATCATCAAGTCTGAAGCCACACCAGTAGTTCTTTGATTGATCCAACCAGAAGCAGCATTAGAAACACCACCTGCGGCTACTCTTCCAAGCATACCCCAACCACCGGTACCAATAGTAGCTGCCCAGTTAACAGGATCAACCATAGCATCACCTAAACCAGACGCTAGGTTATCCAATATGCCTGCATCAGCAGACTTCTTGTTATACTCTATGTTGTCCCTGATTACCTCAATAGCATTGTCTATATCATCAGGTGAATTCAATCTTCTAGCAACAGCATTGTAAGCATCTTCATTGTAGTTGACAGCCTCAAGTATCTTTTTTCGTTCTTCATCAGTCGGTATATAATCTGTAGATTCACCGAAAGGATTATCTGAAAGAAATCTGACTCTAGCTACGGTACCCAATGCACTATGCTCAATGCCACCAAGAAAGCCTACTTCATCTTCCGCTTGTTCTTCCCTTTTTTGTTGCTGATACAGCTCTTCTCTGTAAGCTTGGGCACTCGAAGGAACACTAGCAGTTATACCGGAATTGACTATATCTAATTTATGAATCGGATACTGTCCACTAAAGTCTTTAGGCATTATTAGTCTCCACCTTCAAATGTTTCAGGTACAACACCAGTACCACCTGCGGCTCTACGATAGTCTTCTGTCTTAACCTTAATAAAGATATTGTCTTTTTCTTTATCTATTCGATTCTTCAATTCTTCTTGGTTCAAAGACATGATCTCATTACCATTACCTTTATCGTAAACACCTATAGTATTATCATAAGGATTATGCCAGATATTGACACTATCAAAATCCATGTGTCTAGCTTCAAGTTCCTTAGATACATCCTTAGCCCATTTATTAGCTAGAACTTCAGTTCCTTTAGTGGACAATTCATTATTATTGAAGAATCTTTTAGGAACCATATTGTTTCCAATCTGATAATAATTAAGGTCTATTTGTTCAACAGCTTTATTGATAGCTTCTTCATTGTCCAATCCCAACAACTTATAGAAACCTGCTGTGTATTGAACAAGAGATTTAACCATAGGTGAATTATCAATAGCACCACTAGCACCAAGAGACAACAAATCAAGTTTATCTGTAATATCTCTCTTGATGATTTTATTGGTTAGAACTTTTACATCTTTGGAATCTTTACTTTCTTTAGCATACCAATTCATTGAGCGAACCATTTGATTATAGTCCATGATGCCACTTGATAGTGCATAAAACATCGACTGCATCATCAATGAATCTTTATTCTCAAGATTACCAAAAGCTGAAGGATCAGCATTAAAGATTTCCATGAAGCTAGACAAGTTCTCAGGAGCTTCAATCTGCATCTTAGGATTAGAGATCAGACCATTAACTTGTCCTTGTATTGTTCTAATAATAGCACTAGAACCACTATTGATATACTTTCTAGCCGGATTATAGGTATCAAACGTAGCGTTAGCCATTGAAGCTATATCAGCAGGAGAATATCTACCCCTCTGTACAGCCTCAGCAAAGATAGCATCAATGTTTTCTCTGGTTAACTTGATGTCAATATCTGAATTAGGCTTGAAGCCTCCCAGTTGTTTACCAAGAGCTTCCCAATAATTACCTAAAGTATCCTTCTGTAATCTTGGGTCTCTATTCTTCAAGTAAGACAAATAGGTATCTGCAAGCAACAAATTAGCATAATTCTCTGTGGACTCTTTATAGGCTTTAGCTGCCTGTTTATTAAACTTGTCTCTCTGTGTCTGTGCCTTAGCTACAGCATCCCAATATTCTTTGAATCTGTCAGAGTCTCCACCATCCTCAGCTCTGATCTGCATAGCCTTTTGTTGGAGACCTTCAACATCTCCCTTTTCGATCATAGCTTCGATATTGTTTCTATCAGAGCGTCTAAGCTCCATATCGTTGCTATGCTTAAAGTTGACAGACTTCAGCTTGAGAATTTGTAGCCCCTTTTCTCCACCCCAAATATCACCATAAGCAATATTTCCAAGAGTCGGAACCTTCATGTTCTTCATGCGTTCCAACACTTGACTACCCCAAGGAGTAGATGAAAGAACCTCTCCTAGACCACTAGCTAACTTAGCGTATTCAGTCGGTGTAAGATGATAACCATAGGCATCAAAAGCTAAACCCATAGCATCACTAAGTTGTTTAGCATTGGCACCACCAAAGATCATCTTTTGGATGCTTGCTTCAGTCTCAATCAAAGCTTGCTGCTTCGTTCTGTCATCATCGACAGCCTTAGACTTAGCAAAGACCTGTGATCTAAACTTATTGGAGTTAGCCCAGAATCCTTGATTGAAAAACCAGTCACCGTCAGCCTTATAAGGATAGACATCAGTATCTTCATTAAGTACCTGATTCATGTACTTAAAATTCTCAGCATCTACCTCTTCAGGCTCCTTTCCTACGAATTCCCCCTTATCAATACGACTCTGAAAGTCCTGTTGGGCTATGTCTGCAAGAATCTCACCGTGTCTGAACTTGAGTCTCTGCATAGCCAAAGGATCATCTTGGAAAGGAACATTCCCTTCCTTCATCATCTGATGATATTCTTCGAGACTATGCTTTGCAAGCCAGTCATCGGCTAACTTATAGGAATACTCTCTGCGTGCTTCAAATAGACCGAACAACCCTTTGTTTATTTCTATAAGAGACTTTGCCCAGTCTACTTGCTGTGGGGCTACAGCAGGTTGAACTCTAGTATTCAATCTAGGTGCCCTATAGTTATCAAGTTTACCTAGATTAGTATTAAAGTATCTCCACTCACCATACTGTCTGGAGATATCAGAATTACCTGAACTATTTTGATAAGTTGGCATCTAGTCTCCTGTATTAATAAATAAAGTTGTATCTAGTGTTTCTAGCATTACCGAACAGGGCACCCAAGGATTGTCCCAAGGCTCCAAACTGAGAGAACATATTCTGCATTGAATTTTGTTTAGAGTATGTCTCATTAAAGGACTGCATTGCTCTATTCCAACTAAAAGAGGAACCACTATTCGAGGACAATGCCATAGAACTACCGGTAGAAGAAGCTCCTTGTAAAGCACCGCTAGAACCGAGACCACCAACATTAACGGTGCTTTGTCCTGCACTACCCATAATGCTACTACCACCACCGCCAAAGCCACCACCAATACCGGAACCAATCATAAAGCCTTGGTAACCTGCCATAGCAGTGGTGTTCATTACGTTGAACACATTCTCAAGCTCAGAAGTCTGCATATCGTTGAAGTTCTCTTCTGCTTGTTCAACAGTCTTTTGTGTCTGTATATAAAGATTATCTCTTTCTCTTCTTATTTGATAATCTTGTTGTTGGTAGTTTTCAATAACACCTGTTCTACGTCTCTCTACTTGTCCTGTTATAGCTCTAGCTATTTGTTGTCCTGTACGTCCTTCATGCCCTGTCTCAGCCTGAGCTGCAAAGACAGCAGAGTTATTTTGGATACCATTAAAGGTTATGTTAAAAAGATTTTGTTTAGCAGACTCTAGGTTAAACCTGCTTTCTTGATCTAAGGCATTTTGGTTATAGTTATAGTTCTGTATGAGGATTTCCATCTGTCTAAGATAGGCTTCCTTCATTGCTTTCTGTGTGTCTCTGATGTTCTTAATAGAGCCAACTAAACCAACAGTTGTACCTATAGCCGCACCAATAATACCACCAACAACATTACCACTCATACCTTATACCTTCTGAGTTCTTCTAACATACATGCCTTCCCAACCACCAGAAACAATATTCACAGGAAGCATATTGTCACTATAGAGTTTAATAGCTACCTCATTATTCAGCTCATGTACAGGGAACTTAAAGCGTCCACCGAATACCTTATTGACACCAAGCAACAAGTCAGACACACCAAGATTCTTAGATGTACAAGTATAAGTATATTCTTTATGTTTCAAACTATTTATTACCTTCGTGTTAAACACACCGGAATCAGAATAGTTAAACCAGAAGTATCTCAGCATCAGTCTCCCTTCGTCTTCAGATACAACAGCACCTTGACTGTTATTCTGCTTAATCAAAGGTCTAGACAAAGTAACATCAAGAACATATTGTCTTCCTACGAATACTTTCTTGCCTCTAAGGTCTCCTGTAAGTCTGAATACGCCGTTATCATCCCATTCGCTTGTCTTATAAAGATAACCTTCAGGAGTGACAAGGAAATACGTATAGCCTTCTGTAGGAGTCGTACCATAGACATCTTTAAGTGACACCTCTGTGTAATTATTGAAATCACTATACTTGTTTCCTTGAGGTATCGTGTACTCTGTCTTTCTGTCCATGAATAGTCTTACAGGCTCATCAGGATAGTCTAGAGTGTTACCAGTCAATTCAGCTTTCTCTAGGAACAAACCTGATGGTGTACTCACAATCATGTATATATTAGCATTAATAAAGTCAGCCAATAAGACACGACTGTCATCAGTCCCAAAAGTCCATTTAAACCACGATTGTTGGATTGTATTACCATTGACAAGAATAAATTTATAAGTATATACAGTATTAGGGGTACTATCAGAAAGACAAGTAATAACATTTTCTGTGGAGTTCCCAGATAGTCTAGTGATTCCTGTAGGAATATATCGAGGTACGTGACTAGAACAATCCTCAGCATCTCTTAGGTCTGCTACATCTTGAATCGTATAGAAACGCATAAGAGAGCAATAGTTCACTCTATCGTTAATAAAGTAAATGCTATTTCCGATATTGATAGGTTGAACATTAGGATTGTACACAAAGCTAGACACTTGATCTACCTTAACTGACTTAGGAGTTAAGACACCATCAGAGCCTAAGACAAACTGTCCTTCCCTAGCAAACAACATAAGTTCCCTAGAGAATGGCACAGCATGAGTCAGAATGGATACCTTATTGGAACTTACAGCTACGTCTATAGCATCCGTATCAAGGACACTCGTAGCAGTCTCAAACCAGAAGTTAAAGAAGTCTGCACTAGCACTCAAGATAATATTCTCATCTGCAATAAACCCAAGTCTATTACGATAGAAGAATATATCATTGATTGTACGTGTGATAAAGGTAGGCTCAGGGTTACTGTCTTCGTCACCTGTTTGTCTATCTATCCATTCCAATCTCTTGAAACTAAAAGTTCCATCAGCTTCTCTGACAAGAGCATGAGGCATTGTCTGAGCGTCAATCTTATAGGGAATCCCTCTAGCTAAAGTTTCTTGCCAAGTCTTCTGATCTGCATTCCATTTGACATAGTAGTCATCTGAAGTATCACCTGAAGTGTAACCTTTAATTCTCAAGACAAAACCATCAGGTGCATCATTTGGTAGCTTGTTCTCAGAAGACACCCAATCCTTAGCTGAGTAGAAGTTCTGTCTTGCATAACCGTCTTCAATGGTATACTCAAAGTCAGAACCGTCTTTCTTTCTTACAGACAACGTAGAGCCATTGTTAATACATTCTACATCAAATTCACTTGTGACACCTACCCTATTCCAACCGGCACTAGAAGTAACAATGCGAGTAAAGTCCTCGTCAGCTGCAGCCGCCAATTGGTCAAACCCTTGGGCAAACACTACGCCTCCCCAATATCCTGACGTAGGCTGAGTGCCAATCAAAGCATAGTAAAGACACTCTGCAACCTTCTGTGTATTGGCATATCTAACGTGCCATGAAATGCTACCCGAAGGAAGTCTTACACCGGCACGGAACTCACCATTAAGCCATATCTCATAGGTCTTACCATAGGCAGTACCTCTGACATCAAACAACACCTTGCCATCATTAGTGTCTGGACTGAGATCATCAGTCATAGCAGTCTTAATGGTGTTGTTAAGAATAAACGTATAGTCAGCTACAGTTACAGCTCTGAATTCTTTTACAGGATCAGTTACAGTCAAATAGCTGGAGTCTTCCTTAATGTTGACAGTCTTAGCGTTACCTTGCAAGTCCCATACTCTAAGACTACCTGAGCGCATCTCTAGGATGTATTGCTCCTTCTCATCTCTATTGATAACATGGTATCTCACCTTATTGTTACCCATAGAGTCCCCAAGTCTAGCTATATGAATAGTCGGAGGTCTCTTCTGAAGACCTTCTACTTCACTAGGGAAACCGTTAATAAGTTCTTCTACTTGGTCAGGGAACCGTATAATATCAGGCTGTTGGGATACGCCACCCTTAAAGGAACTAATGCTTTGGGAAATAAGGGGCATACGGTACTCCTCTGTGTCTAGCTATTTGGATAAAGTCTCCATCCTCAAATACATTGTAGTCACCTGTAGTCAAATCATAGTCAACCACATCTGCATAGGCAGCAGTCTCTTCAGTTTGAAGATGTAAATCCAAACCATCGTCTCCTAGGTATCTTATTTGGAATATCCTAGAAGAACGAACTGTAATATATTTTCTAAATTGTTCTGGAAGCTCATTGAACGGAAGCTCCTTGACAAGAATCTTTATGTCCAAACCTTCAGGGAATACATTGGTTTGGCTATAGACATCAAAGAAATATCCATTGCGTCTAATCAACTTATAAGTAGGAGCTTCAAACCTGAGATAACTGTTAGGACAAGGAATATTCAGCTTGCCATTACGATTATCTTCAGGGTCTAGGTGTATCATCTCAAGTGTATTAAAGAACCAACCTCTTGATTGGATTTCTTGAGAGACACCATTAAGAATTCTTTTAGCGTTGATGACATCTATGTTGCTATCGTCTTCAAGGCTAGAAACAGGAGAAGAGCCTATAGAACTTAGGATTTCATTGACTGCATCTAATTCATCTTGCGGAGTTATAATCAAAGCTAATCTCCTAATGTCGAAAAAATAGCCCTAGGGCATACATAAAGTACACTCTAGGGCTTTATATGAAGGATAAACTAATAATTATTGTTTGGAGCGACTTCTAGCAACTTTAACTTCAGACTCGGCAGGCGTCTTCTCCTTGTAGCCATACTTTTGAAGTTCACTATCAGTCATTTCGCTCACCCACTTTTTGGCTGTAATATCGTAAGTGTTGCCATACTTAGTAAGGTCTGCCGCCATAGGTTACACCTTAGTCGTCAGAGCCAACCTGAGCGGTCTTCACAAAGACACCAACAGCTTCAGGTCTAAGACCACCGTGGCCCATCGCATATTTGGCAATGATTTGGTCAGCCTGATATTCAGCTCTACGTGCTTGTTCCATAGCAAGATCACGGAGCTTCACCGTACCAACAGCGGAACGATGGAAGACAATACCTTGCAACACAGCAGTCTTAAGTTGTGCCTTGAGGGTATGCTTGCTGTCAACACCATCGTTAATGAAATGCGGAACTTCGATGATTTGGAAGCCAGCAACATTCATAAGGCGACCGCTAGACGGATCAAAGAGAGCCGCATAGTTGGCCGCATCAGGCATCAACGCACGGAGAATAGCAGAATAGCCTTCAGGAGTCGTCAGGAAGTAACGATCAGCCTGAGGCACATAGTTGCGAGTAAAGGCTGCACGAGCAGCGATCAAACCTTCGAGAAGCTTATTGCCATATTCTGCGGACTGAGCTTCATCCATACCGGTAACAAACTCATAAGCCTTACCAGTACCGGGGTTTTCGAGGGTAGAATTTTCAGGAATGTTCTCTTGCATACCCTCAACCTTCTTAGCCGCAAGGTTAGCAAGTTCATTGATAACAGCACAGTCAGCAGCCTGAGCAAGAGCTTCACCAAGTTGACGAGAGTATTCAGAACGCACATCATAGTGGTTCATTGCTTCGTCAATATCGGTAATCAAGCAGTCAGCCGTAAGAAGACCATCAATCTCGATGATCTTCTCGGTGTGTTCCATCTTCTTACGTTGATCGTCCAAGTTGTTACCGGGTTCAAGGTACTTAGCATGGGTACGGCCCATTACAGGGAACGAGGCGGATTTCGTTGCCTCATGTTTCACTACAGGCGTTACCCCGTAGCTCCATCTAGGTTCCCACCCTAGACGGCTCATAGTTACCTATGAGATCAGACTATATCTTATATATTATTTCCGTGTTCTTCTAAATAATGAATCGCGGACTCAAGCCTATAAGGAGAATCTTTCATAAGACCTAATGCAGTATTGCATTGAGTACAGAGAATACCTCTAAGTTTACCAGTCTTATGATCGTGATCTGCGACAGGTTTAGTATATCTACTAGAGCCTAACTCACAACCACATATAGCACACTTACCATCCTGATGATACCAAGCATACTCATAAGCCTCAGGAGACCATCCAGTCTTTTTAAGACGTTCATAGTTTTTCCTGCATTGCTTGCACTCAGCGCGATAGTCTTTGCTATCTTTTCTATAGTAGAACTCTGACAAAGGTTTAACCTGTTTGCAGAGTTTGCACTCCTTAAAGCCCATCTCGGTGCTTTCGCTCATAATAATATATCTCTCCATTTCGGTATCACTTGATACCTACGTTATAAAAACTAGTCGTTGAACCTTGCTACCTTTCGGTTAGCCTTGGCTGCTGATTGTCCTATCTCTAGGAGTTCCCAGCAATTAAAAGAGTTTTACTACAGCAAATCAATTACCGTAATTAATGGTTCGGACAATATGCTTGTCCATCATAACCGTGGTACGAGCAAAAGCCGTCAGAACTTCACCTGCAAAAATCTTCAGGAACAACGCACGGCGATCACCTGCACTCAGTTGTTGACCAGGATTGGAAATAGAGTTAGCATTAAGAGCTGCCATTTAAATAACCTCTTATTATGTTATTATTTTTATTATATTATTATCAGTTTATTTATTTATTTTAAAATACAGTATAAAGCATCTTTTGTTCAACAGAACGGGTATATGCAGGGTCTCTAGCATATCTAGGGTCAGACATAGCTTTAATCATGTCCTGCTTTGATGCAAACCCTTTAGGTTCTCCTCCACCTGCACCTTGGGTACTGCCCAAAAGTGTAGGATTAGATGTACCTCTCGTAGCGTCCATCTTGGATTGAATCCCTGCAACCATCATTGAGATCAAATCCAAGTCATTACTATCGAGAGCTTTGTTGAACGCCTTAAGGGTACTCTGAGGAAGGTTATTGGCCGCCCATTGAGTCATCTTAAAGTATTCTTGTTCACCACCAGCAGAATCATAGACTGCCTTAGTGAATCTTTCTTCGATTGCATGTCTTCCTTCAATGAAAGACTCAATCACTTCCTTCGGATAACCTGCATTCACAAGGTTAGCCAAAGTACGGCTGGAAATATTACCAGATTCTTCATATTCCTTAATGGCCTGCTTGAAATCTACCCCCTTATTACGGAGGTCTTTTTCAAGAGCCTTAAGAGTATCCTGATGTTTAGCTACATCATTCGCTAGGGTAGTATCACTAGGAGGATTATTGTCGTTGCTAGAGCTGTCATTAGTATCAGCTTCACCTTGTGTAGTAACATCAGGTTCACCTTCAGGAGCCATAATGGATTGACCATTGCTCACATCAGTATTCATCTGTACAGTACCGGTCTCTGCACCAACCTGCACATCAATATTACCGGTATCTACAGGTTCATTAGTAGGGGCTTCACCACTCATTTAGTTATCATCCTTTACTGTGTCTGTTGTGCTGCTTGGTTAGCTACGACTTGACCAGCAGTATCCGTAGCCACCTGTTGTTGATACATCTGCATCTGAGCTTGTCTTTCTTGTTCAATTTGTTCAGGTGTCTTAATCAAACCTGTTGGGTCTATATGGGCACTCGTAAACACTCTTAGAGCAAGATTACTTTGATTGACACTTTGCATAACCTCAGGGAACTGTGATAGAATTGTCATAGCCTGAGTCAAGTTAGCAAGATCATGCCCACGTCCAAGAGCATCAACACCTGTAACAATCGTAGGTTCAATTCTAGAGTCAAACTCTCCGAAGTCAGGTAGTTTACCATTAGACTGCATTTGATTGAAGATACACTTCACCAATGGCATCTGGAGTTCATTAGACAACAGAGAATAGGTACCACCTAAAGTATCTTCAAGTTCACCTGCAACATATCGGATTTCTTCAGCAGTCACTCTGTCTCTTCCTTGGGCACCTGTTTGGACTGCACTATTAAGGAGGAAACAGAAAGACAATCTTTGCTCAATATTAGAAGCGGTACTCATAGTAACCTGCATGTCAGCAGATTTGTTTAACTGTACAGGGACAACATCATCCACACGTCCCTTTACATAAGCACCATTTCTAGCTTTAGCTAAAGCCTGTATATTCGTCTGACAAGAAGGACTAACCAGATAGACTACCTTAGCAGCAATCTTTGACAAATCAACAATAGACTGAGAGAGAACTTCAAGACTTCTCAAGTCACCTAAAAAGTCTTCCACAAAGGAACGCCCATAGTTCTCACCATCAATCTTTGAGAATCTGATAGGCATCCACGGAAGTTTGTCTTTAGGATACGTTTGTTCACTCTTGGGTATCTTAAAGCCATCTATCTCTTGGTAAGACACCCATCTATCGCCATCCAAGTAGGTATGTGTATAAATATCTACTTTTTCCTCAGAAGGCTTAGAGTCTTCGTTGATGACCGGTCTGTGATCGTTCAGGAACTTAGAAACATAGTCAGGCAACGAAGCTCTACTCATAGTATCTTTAGCTACAATCTGAAGGACATTACCCGTCCCATCCCTCTGAACAACATAGTTTCTGAGTTTGTAACATTTGACACCGCCTTCTTTTGGAGGAAGGAACAATAAGGCATTACCCGCTACAATGAGCTGTTTGATGGCCTCACTTAAAGTCGGTCTAAGAGAATTAGCTTCCATATACTTGACTACAGAGTTTTCAAGCATAGACAAACCAAGTTCAATGGCATCCTTCATTTGTTCGTTATTGGATTCCTGAAGCATTGTCATTGATTCTTCATCTAGACCAAACCTAAAGAAAGGCTGATTGGGAGGCAACAATGCAAGCAACAATTTAGATGCCAGATTGTTTACCCCTCTTGCACCCACTGAGTTATAAGGTGTTGCATAGTCGGTACCACTATCGTCATACTCTCTAGGGAATAGACGAGGAATGGTGTACTTTGCGCACTCTTCGGCTCTCCGTGTGTAATCCTCTCGGTCTTGGGTTAACTTGTCATAAACTGCTTTAGCTCTACCATAAGCTACATCAGTTTGTTTTTCCATGTTTATTATTTTTGTTATTCTTTATCAAAGGTTTTGATTGTCTCACTTACAAGGTAGTACGTAGGATAACGATCATAACCAAGCTTAGCATAACTATTCGCTACTTCAGGGGCACAATTAGTCTGCGCACTAGCACCAGAAGCAATATCTGCTTTTCCTTCCTTTACAAAATAGGCCATATAAGCAGCGACACTTCTAGCTATACCATAGCCTTTCTTTAGAGAGACAGTAAGCTCTTCACTAATAGCAGTCAGCTTAGGATTATACCAAGGACTACCAATAGAGAACAATACAAAACCTACAATTTCATTGGTCTTAGAATCAGTAAACTTACAAAGAAAATAAGGAGTATTCGCATCCTTCTTAATGATTGACTTAAAGAATTCTTTGATATACTCAAAGTCAGTCATCTTAAAGATAGACAATGCACTAGTATCTTCAAAATACTTACGACCATTATCCACAATATAGTTTACTTCTTCATCAGTTTCTACAAGACCAATCAATACTGAATTCTTTGATTCTTGGGGCATATTATTATCAAACAATATTTAAAGCTCTTGAACTACCGGAACTACCTGCATTACCTTTAGATACTCTACGTTTATTAGGACTAAAGTTTATAGACTATCCCTTACTTCTGTTGGGTCTTCCTGCTGAGTTCGTTATTCTACCAATATAGGTATTCCTTAGGTAATGTTAAGTCCACCACGAGAGCCACCTGCGGCAGAAGACAAGTCAATACGAAGACCAGCCTTCCCTCTACGCTTTCTTTGTTCAGCGGTTGTCTGAGTACCTACATCGACTTCTTTAGGTTCTTCTGGAGGAGTATCTATAGCAGGAGCTGCTTGTTCAATCTTTACATCAGGAGCTTCTTGACTATCTATACCGAATACCTTAGCTATACTTTTAACTACACCACCCATATCTATAGGTTCCTTTATTTAAATCTTTATTAATTAAGTTTGTAATTATTATTATATAAATATCTCATATAAGAGATCACTTCTTGGATTCCTTTCAGTTTCTCT
>OJNZ01000231.1_pt1 | contig 44544 bp, 37 predicted proteins | sample 1598001 | NCBI WGS metagenome assembly OJNZ01 (sample SAMN01915225, study PRJEB22387) | human gut metagenome | isolation source: stool | host: Homo sapiens | place: USA | reverse complement strand
TTTTGCGATACATGGCGGCAGGATCCGCCCCCTTGCGCAAGCGGCGCGGGTGTGGTATCCGCCGCATCCGGCACACGGTCATGGCCGGTGAGTCGGACAACTGAAACAGAAAAACGCCGCGGAGGCCTCCGCGGCGTTTTTTGTTATCCCCTGAGCTGCTGCGCGTATTCCTCCTGCGGCCGCAGGCGGCCGACGGCCGAGAACGACACGCGGTCAAAGTCCAGCGTCTCGCGCGCAAGGCCGAGGATGTCCTCGCGCGTGACGGCGTCGTAGCGCGCGAGCACCTCGTCCGCCGGGAGCACCCGGCCGAGGTACAGCTCGGAATAGCCGAGCTTGTTCATGCGCGAGGCGGTGGATTCCTCCGCCATGAGCACGCTCGCGTGCACCTGTTCGCGCGCGCGGTCAAGCTCCGACTGCGTGACGCCGTCGGTGCGGAAGCGCTCGAGCTCGTCGCGGATGAGCGCGAGCGCGCGCTGCTCCGTCTCGCGGCCGACGGCGGCGGAGATGCCGAACATGCCGCAGTCGAGAAAGCTCGCCGTGTAGGTGTAGATGGCGTAGCACAGACCGTTTTTCTCGCGCACGGTCTGAAACAGGCGCGAGGACATGTTCCCGCCGAGGATGGACGAGAGCAGCGCCATGGTGAAGCGCTCCTCCGCCCCCGTCGGCAGGCCGGGAAAGCCGATGCTGATCTGGTTTTGCTCGATGGCCTTGCGCTTGAGCGTGAAGGCTGGGGTGTAGCTGCCGGACCGCATGGTCAGATCCGGTCGGACGGGCAGCCACGAAAAGTGCGCGGCGAGGCGCGCGATGTTCTCATCCGTGAAGCTGCCGGACACGGCGATAACGATGCGCGGCGCGATATAGTGCGCGATCTGAAACGAGCGCAGGCGCGCACCCGTCAGCCGGTCGATCGTGGCCGGGCGTCCGAGCACCGGCCGCCCCAGCGCGCCGGGGAAGGCGGCGCCGATGAGCCGCTCCGTGACCAGATCCTCCGGCGTGTCGGCGTACATGTCCATCTCCTCGCGGATGACGCCGCGTTCGTTATCTGCGTCCGTCTCGGAAAAGTTCGATGTGAAGAGCATCTCGGCGAGCAGGTCGCCCGCGCGGTCGAGGTGCTCGTCGAGCACGCGCGCATAGTAGCACGTGCCCTCGCGCGTGGTGTAGGCGTTCACCTGGCCGCCGATGGCGTCCATGCGTTCTGCCAGCTCGGAGGCGGAGTGCTGTGCCGTCCCCTTGAAGAGCATATGCTCGATAAAGTGCGCGCTGCCGGCCTCGCACGGCGACTCATACCGTGACCCAACGCCGACCCACACGCCGATGGCCGCCGAGCGCACGTGCGGCATGTGCTCGTAGACGATGCGCACGCCGTTCGGCAGCGTCTGTTTTTCGTACATAATGTGCTGTCCCCCCGTGGAAAAGTGGGCGGGGTGTCTGCGCACCCCGCCCACACAGTTGTGCCGAAATTACATCAGGCCCTTTTCACGCATCGCGTCCTTGCGGGACAGGTCGATGCGGCCGCGATCGTCGACATTCATGACCTTGACCCAGGTCATGTCGCCGATCTTGAGCACATCCTCGACCTTTTCGGTGCGCTTGAACTCGAGATCCTTGATCTTGACGAGGCCGTCCTTGCCCGGAGCCAGCTCGACCCATGCGCCGAAGTCGCTGCGGATGTTGGAGACCTTGCCGTAGTACAGCTCGCCGACTTCCGGCTCGAAGACGATGTTCTCGATGGTCTTGCGCGCGGCGCGGCAGGCCTCGATGTCCTCGGACGCGATGAAGATGGAGCCGTCGTCCTCGATGTCGATCTTGCAGCCGGTGTCGGCGCAGATCTTCTGGATGACCTTGCCGCCCGAGCCGATGACCTCGCGGATCTTGTCGGGGTTGATCTTCATCTGGATCATCTTCGGGGCGGAATCGGCCAGCTCCTTGCGCGGCTCGGCGATCGCCTTGAGCATGATCTCATCGAGGATCTGGAAGCGGGCCTCGCGCGTCATGCGGAACGCTTCCTTGACGATCTCGTGCTTGAGGCCGTCGTTCTTCAGATCCATCTGGATGGCGGTGATGCCCTGCTTCGTGCCGGCGACCTTGAAGTCCATCTCGCCGTGGAAGTCCTCAACGCCCTGAATGTCGATGAAGGTGGTGAAGTCGTCGCCGTCCTGGATCAGGCCGCAGGAGATGCCGGCGACCGGCGCCTTGATGGGCACGCCGGCGTCCATGAGCGCGAGCGTGGAGCCGCAGATGGAGCCCTGCGACGTCGAGCCGTTGGACGAGAGCACCTCGGACACCACGCGGATGGCGTACGGGAACTCCTCGACCGGCGGAATGACGCACTGCAGCGCCTTCTCAACGAGCGCGCCGTGGCCATACTCGCGGCGGTTGGTGCTGCGGGCGGCGCGGGCGTCGCCGGTGGAATACGGCGGCATGTTGTAGTGGTGCATGAAGCGCTTTTCTTCCTCTTCCCAGATGGTGTCGAGCTTCTGCGCCATGGACAGCGTGGCAAGCGTGGCAATGGACAGCACCTGCGTCTGGCCGCGGGTGAACAGGCCCGAGCCGTGCACGCGCGGGATCACGCCGACCTCGGCGTCGAGCGGGCGGATCTCGTTCATCTTGCGGCCGTCAACACGATGACCGGCAAGCAGCCACTTCTTGACGATCTTCTTCTGCATCTTGTAGAGGATCTCGTCCATGTACTGCATCATGTCCGGGTGCTCGGCTTCATATTTTTCCTGCACGGCGGCGATCCATTCATTCACGCGCGCCTCGCGCACGTTCTTGTCATCGGTGTCCATGCAGTACTCCATGCCTTCCATCTCGTTGGCGCACAGGAGCTCGAACAGATCCTCGTCAAAGGAGGCGTGCTCATACTCAAACTTCGGCTTGCCGATCTCGCTGACCATCTTGTCGATGAGATCGAGCACGGGCTGCAGGTGCTCGTGCGCCTGCACGATGCCCTCGTACATCACATCATCCGGCACCTGGTCGGCCTCGGACTCGATCATGACGATCTTCTTGTGCGTGGCCGCGATGGTGGTGGTCATGCGGTTGGTCTTGCGCTGCTCCTGCGTGGGATTGAAGAGGTACTTCTCGCCGTCCCAGCCGAGGACGATGCCGGCGATGGGGCCGTTGAACGGCACGTCGGAGATGCTCACGGCGGCGCTCGCGCCGATCATGGCGGTGATCTCCGGGCTGCAGTCGCGGTCGACGGACAGCACTTCACAGGCGATGATGACGTCGTTGCGCAGGTCGCTCGGGAAGAGCGGGCGCATCGGGCGGTCGATCAGGCGGCTGGCCAGCACGGCGGGCAGGCTGGGCTTGCCCTCGCGGCGCATGAAGCTGCCGGGGATGCGGCCGACGGCGTAGAGCTTTTCGTTAAAATCAACGGACAGCGGGAAGTAATCCACGCCGTCTTTCGGGCGGGCGGAGGCCGTGCAGGTGACGAGCACGGTCGTCTCGCCGTAGCTGACGAGGACGGCGGAGTTGCACAGCTCTGCGAGTTTGCCGGTCTCCATGACGAGGGGACGGCCTTCATACTCGATCTCGTAGCGCTTGTAGTTGGGGAACTGCTTGTGCGTGGTGATAATCATGGGTTCTGGTGCTCCTTTCTTTTGTTGGCGGAAACGCCAGAGCCAGCACTTGCATCCACGTCCCATGCGCGATGGGGCGCAGATTCAAATACTGGGCAGCGGCGCTCCCGAAAATGGGCTGCCAGGGCGGAAACGAAAAAAGCAGGGGGACAATATGAAATTATCCCCCTGCGTTCAAACGTTCATACCCTTCGGAAAAGCCGAACTTACTTGCGGATGTTCAGCTTTGCAATGATCGCACGATAACGCTCGATGTCCTTCTTGGCGAGGTAGTCGAGCAGACGGCGGCGCTTGCCGACCATCTTGTACATGCCCAGACGGCTGTGCTTGTCGTTCGGGTGCACCTTCAGGTGCTCGGTGAGCTGGTGGATGCGCTCGGTGAGGATGGCGATCTGGACCTCCGGAGAACCGGTGTCGCCCTCGTGCGTCTTGTTGGCTTCGATGACTGCGGCCTTTTCAGCTTTGGTGATCATGGTGATGACTTCCTTTCTTTGTTTTCGTATCCGCTGGCGCAGAACCGGGCGGAAAGGCACCGCTGCAAAGCGGCAAGCCCCGGATCCGGGCACATGGACTGTTTTACAATACCACACCCCGCGGTACTTGTAAAGAGAAATCTTTCTCCATACGCCGCGCGGCGCAAAATTCCCGCCGCCGTCTCGGCGGACAGCGGCGGGAACGGGCCAAACTTATTTCGCGCCCTTGCCGTGGGCGGCCTTCATGCGGCGCTCATGGTCGAGGATGCGCTTGCGGATGCGCAGGCTCTTGGGCGTGACCTCGAGCAGCTCGTCGTCCGCGAGGAACTCCAGGCACTGCTCCAGGCTCAGCTTGCGCGGCGGCACGAGACGCAGCGCGTCGTCAGAGCCGGCGGCGCGGGTGTTGGTCAGCTGCTTTTTCTTGCAGACGTTGACGGTGATGTCCTCCTGCTTCGGCGACACACCGACGACCATGCCGGCATACACGGGCACGCCCGCGCCGATGAACAGCTGGCCGCGCTCCTGCGCGTTGAACAGGCCGTAGGTGATGCTCTCGCCGGTCTCGAACGAGACGAGCGAGCCGGTGTTGCGGCGGCTGAGGTCACCCTTATAGGGGGCGTAGCTGTCAAAGACGGAGGCCATGATGCCCTCGCCCTTCGTATCGGTCAGAAATTCGTTGCGGTAGCCGAACAGGCCGCGCGCCGGCACGAGAAACTCCAGACGCGTGCGCTTGCCGATGGGCTCCATCTGCTGCAGTTCACCCTTGCGGGCGCTGAGCTTTTCGATCACGGCGCCGACGGCATCGGCCGGGACGTCGGCGACAAGGCGCTCGATCGGCTCGCACTTCTGGCCGTTGATCGTCTGGTAGAGCACGCGCGGGGGCGAGACCTGGAACTCATACCCCTCGCGGCGCATGGTCTCGATGAGGATGGACAGCGACATTTCGCCGCGGCCGGCGACGTTGAACGAATCCGTCGCGCCCTCGAGATCGCTCACGCGCAGGGACACGTCCTTGAGCGTCTCGCGGTAGAGCCGCTCGCGGATCTGGCGGCTGGTGACGAACTTGCCCTCGCGGCCGGCAAACGGGCCGTCGTTGACGGAGAAGGTCATCTCCATCGTGGGCGCGGAAATCTTCACGAACTCGATCGGCTCGACGCAGCTCGGCGCGCAGATCGTGTCGCCGATGGTAATGTCGCCGATGCCGGACATGGCGATGATGCTGCCGGCCTCCGCCTCCGTGACGGGCACGCGCTGCAGGCCCTCAAACTCATACATGGACACGGCCTTGGCCTTCTTGGCCGGGGCGTCCGGTTCGTGGTAGTTGCACACGGCGATCTCCTCGTTCTGACGGATGACGCCGCGCTCGATGCGGCCGATGGCGATGCGGCCGACAAACTCATTGTAGTCGATGGACGACACGAGCATCTGGAATGGCGCGTCGACGTTCTGCTCCGGCGCGGGGATATACTCCAGAATGGTGTCGAACAGCGGGCGCAGGTCCTTGCCCGGCACATCCGGGGAGTAGGACGCGGTGCCCTGACGGCCCGAGCAGAAGAGCATGGGCGAGTCGAGCTGTTCGTCGGTCGCGTTGAGGTCCATGAGCAGCTCGAGCACCTCGTCAATGACCTCGTGGATACGCTGGTCGGGGCGGTCGATCTTGTTGATGACGACGATGACGCGGTGGCCGAGCTCGAGCGCCTTGCTGAGCACGAAGCGCGTCTGCGGCATGGGGCCCTCGGCGGCGTCGACGAGCAGAATGACGCCGTTGACCATCTTCAGGACACGCTCGACCTCGCCGCCGAAGTCGGCGTGGCCCGGGGTGTCGACGATGTTGATCTTCGTGTCGCCGTAGCGCACGGCGGTATTCTTGGCCAGGATCGTGATGCCGCGCTCGCGCTCCAGATCGTTGGAGTCCATGACGCGGTCGACGACCTCCTGATTTTCACGGTAGACGCCGCTCTGCTTGAGCATCTCGTCGACCAGGGTGGTCTTGCCGTGGTCAACGTGGGCGATGATGGCGACGTTTCTCAATTTCTCCATTTTGCACACTTCCTCAACGCAAATACATATTTCAAATGATTTCTGTTCGCACGAAGTTGTATTTTAGCATGGAAAACCTGATATTGCAACAGTTTTTCGTGTTTACATTCTCCGAACGGCATGATAAAATGTGTTCATATCTGTATTTTTCGTTTTTGAGGGGGCAGACCATGGATTCCAACTTCTTTGCGCTCATTTCGCGCATGCGCTATATCGCGCGCTGGGGCCTGATGCGCAACGCCCTGCCCGAGAACATTCAGGAGCACAGCCACATGGTGGCCGTGCTGGCGCACGCGCTCGGCGTCATCCGGCGCGACATTTTCCACCAGCCGTGCGACGTCAACGCGCTCGCAACTGCGGCGCTGTATCACGATGCGTCGGAGATCCTCACGGGCGACCTGCCGACGCCGATCAAGTATCACAACGCGGAGATCATGTCGGCCTACCACGCGGTGGAGGATCTGGCCGTGCAGAAGCTGCTCGGCATGCTGCCGCCGGAGCTGCGCGGGACCTATGCCGATGTGCTCGCCGAGGATAAGGACGGCGACATTTACCCGCTCGTGAAGGCGGCCGACAAGCTCTCAGCCTACATCAAGTGCATCGAGGAGCGCAAGGCCGGCAACAACGAGTTTCTCTCCGCCGAGGCGCAGACGCGCGCGGCGCTCGAGGCATCCCCCCTGCCGGAGGTGCAGTATTTTCTGGAGCATTTCATCCCCGCGTTCGAGCGCGATCTCGACGAGCTCGGCGCGATCGGTCAATAAGGAGGACAAACCATGCGTGCAATCGTAACCGTGATCGGAAAAGACCATGTCGGCATCATCGCCGACGTGACCGCCCTGCTGGCGCAGTACGGCGTGAACGTGCTGGACATCAGCCAGACGGTATTGCAGGAATACTTCACGATGATCATGCTCGTGGACGCAGCGCAGTGCACCGTGCCGTTTGCAGACCTCGCCCGCACGCTCGACGAGGCCGGCACACAGCGCGGCCTGCAGATCCGCGCCCAGCGCGAGGACATCTTCAACGCCATGCACCGCATCTGAGAGGACACGACCATGATCAACCGCAGTGAAATTTTGCAGACAATCGCCATGATCGACCAGCAGCACCTCGACATCCGCACCATCACGATGGGCGTCTCCTTGCTCGACTGCGCGGACACGGACATCGAGCGCAGCTGCACGAAGGTATACGACAAGATCTGCCGCCTTGCGGGCGATCTCGTGCGCACGGGCGAAGATATCGAGGCCGAGTTCGGCATCCCCATCGTCAATAAGCGCGTGTCCGTCACGCCCATCTCCCTCGTCGGAGCGGGCACGGGCGCGCAGTCCTATGTGCCGTATGCCAAAGCGCTCGACCGCGCCGCGCACGAGATCGGCGTCAACTTCCTCGGCGGCTTTTCCGCGCTCGTGCACAAGGGCATGACGGAATCTGACCGCGTACTCATCGCCTCCATCCCGGAGGCGCTGGCGGAGACGGAGCTGGTGTGCGCGAGCGTGAACGTCGGCTCGACGCGCGCGGGCATCAACATGGACGCCGTGGCCGAGATGGGCCGCACCGTCAAGCGCGCCGCCGCGCTTACGGCCGATCAGGGCGGCATGGCCTGCGCCAAGCTCGTGGTCTTTGCCAACGCCGTGGAGGACAACCCCTTCATGGCCGGGGCGTTTCACGGCGTGGGCGAGCCGGAGTGCGAGGTGCACGTCGGCGTGTCCGGGCCGGGCGTGGTGCAGCACGCGCTGCAGAGCGTGCATGGCCAGCCGTTCGACGTCGTGGCCGAGACGGTGAAAAAGACGGCCTTCCGCATCACGCGCATGGGCCAGCTCGTGGCGCAGGAGGCGTCCGCGCGGCTGGGCGTGCCGTTCGGCATCGTGGACCTGTCGCTCGCGCCGACGCCCGCCGTCGGCGACAGCGTGGCCGCCGTGCTCGAGGAGATGGGACTGGAGTCCGTCGGCGGGCCCGGCACCACGGCAGCGCTCGCGCTGCTCAACGACGCGGTGAAAAAAGGCGGCGTCATGGCGTCGTCCCACGTCGGCGGGCTCTCGGGTGCGTTCATCCCCGTGTCGGAGGACGCCGGCATGATCGCCGCGGCCGAAGCCGGACGCCTGACGATCGAGAAGCTCGAGGCCATGACGTGCGTGTGCTCGGTCGGTCTGGACATGATCGCCGTGCCCGGCGACACGCCGGCCGAGACGATCTCCGCCATCATCGCGGACGAGGCCGCCATCGGCATGATCAACAACAAGACCACCGCCGTGCGCATCATCCCCGCCCCCGGCAAGCAGGTGGGCGACACGGTGGCGTTCGGCGGCCTGCTCGGCAGCGCGCCGGTCATGCCGGTCAACCGCTGCAGCGCAGCGGAGTTCATCGCCCGCGGCGGGCGCATCCCCGCCCCGCTGCACAGCCTGAAAAACTGAGAGGAGAGCAAAGCCTTGACACAGGAAAAGATGGACCGCATCAGCGAGCTGACGCGCATCGCGCGCGAGCGCGACCTGACCCCCGAGGAACAGGCCGAGCGCAAGGCACTGCGCGAGGAATACCTCGCCGACTGGCGCCGCAGCACGATCGACGTGCTCGAAAACACGTACATCGACCACGGCGACGGCCGCATCACGAAACTGCCGAAGAAAAAGCGCTGAGCCGTCACGCTCTTGACAAGCGCGGCATATCGTGTTATACAAGAAAGAGGAATTCCCCTCATGAGGGGGAAAATTGACCGGAAGGAGTCTGAGCAATGCGTCTTTGCAGCTGCAGCAGCATCCGGGTCGCGGTATGTCCGACGGCCTGTTGTTGTCGTGCGCAAAGAAGTGTCGCTTTCTGCCGGTAAACCCACGGCCGCGCCCCCAAGGTGCGTCCGCTGTGCATCCACATGGTCATGCAGCGCAGGAAGCGAAACGCTTCCTGCGCTTTTTTGCCTGTGGCGCTATGTGAAAGAAGAAGGAGTGTCCCCATCATGACGCAAAAAAGTCTGCTGCACGCCGTGGCGGCGCAGATCGCCAACGGCTACGAAACGGCCGAAGTGCCCATGTACAGCGAGCAGCTGCGCATGCCCGACCGCAAGGTCATCATCAAGATCATCGAGAACCTGCAGAAGGTGTTCTTCCCGGCGTATTTCGCGGGCGGCACGGTGTCGCACGTCTCGGCCGAGACGTTTGCGGAGTTCCTGCTCGGCGAGATCTACACCGACCTCTGCGAGCAGGTGCATCTGGCGTTTTCCAACACGATCAAGGACGAGGCGGAGCTGCGCGAGCGCACGAGCGCCGTGTGCGACCGCTTCCTGTGCCGCCTGCCGCAGATCCAGGCCATGCTCATGAAGGACGTGGCCGCAAACTTCGACGGCGACCCCGCCGCCGGCAGCAAGGAGGAGGTCATCTTCTCCTACCCCGGCCTGTACGCGATCTTCGTCTACCGCGTAGCGCACGAGCTCTACGAGAGCAAGGTTCCGCTCATCCCGCGCATCATGAGCGAGTATGCCCACGGTGCGACCGGCATTGACATCAACCCCGGCGCGCAGATCGGCGAATATTTCTTCATCGACCACGGCACCGGCATCGTCGTCGGCGAGACGACGATCATCGGCGACCACGTCAAGCTCTATCAGGGCGTGACGCTCGGCGCGCTCAGCCCGCGCCACGGCCATGCCGTGACCGGCAAGCGCCACCCCACCGTGGGCGACAACGCCACGATCTACTCCGGCGCGTCCATCCTCGGCGGCAAGACCGTCATCGGCGCAAACTCCGTCATCGGCGGCAACTCGTTCATCACCGAGTCCGTGGCCCCGAACACGAAGGCCAGCACCGAGACCCCGCGCATGATCTTCCGCGTCGCGCAGCCGAAGCCCGGCGACGAAAAATGACCCACAAGCAAGAAAGCACCGCAGGCCGGTTGGCCTGCGGTGTTTTGCCTTATGCAGTTTCGCGCGCTCACAATACCCCGATGCCGATGCTCAGCACCGCGCCGACGAGCACGATGCCGATGCCGACGAGACACAGCACCACGACGACGGCGGTGCTCATATGCCGGCGCGAGGCGATCGCCCCGATGGTGAGGCCGAGCCCCATCAGCGCGGACACCGCGAGCACGAGCCACGCACCGCCCTTCATTTGCAGAGGGCGACGGCGGTCTTCGCCGCGACGCGGGCGTTATTGAGCACGAGCTGGATGTTGCTCTCGAGACTGTCGCCGCCGGTGAGCTCCGCCACACGGGCAAGCAGGAACGGCGTGGTCTCCTTGCCGTGGATGCCCCGCTCATGGCTCTCGGCGAGCGCCTGATCGATGGCCTTGTCGATGACGGTCTTGTCCATGGCATACTGCTGCGGGATCGGGTTCGTGACGAGCATGCCGGTCTTGAGGCCCAGGTCGCGCTGCGCCTGGAAGATGGCAGCCAGATCCTCCGGCGTGTCGACGCGCGCGTCAACGCCGAGGCCGCTCTCGCGGGTATAGAACGCGGGCAGCTCGTCCGTGCCGTAGCCGAGCACGGGCACGCCCTTCGTCTCCAGATACTCCAGCGTCAGGCCGAGGTCGAGGATGGCCTTCGCACCCGCGCACACGACCATGACCGGCGTCTGCGCCAGCTCCTCCAGGTCGGCGGAGATGTCCATGGTCGTCTCGGCGCCGCGGTGCACGCCGCCGATGCCGCCGGTGGCAAAGACCTGGATGCCCGCCATATGGGCGATCATCATCGTCGTGGTAACGGTGGTCGCGCCGTCCGCGCCGCGCGCGCAGATGACCGGCAGATCGCGGCGGGAGACCTTGGCGACCTTGCGCCCGGCCTTGCCGAGGTAGGTGATCTCCTCCTTGGACAGGCCGGCCTTCAGGCGGCCGCCGAGGATGGCGATGGTGGCGGGCACGGCGCCGTTGTCGCGCAGAGTCTGCTCGACGAGCAGGGCCGTCTCGACGTTTTTCGGATAGGGCATGCCGTGGGAGATGATCGTGCTCTCGAGCGCGACGACCGGGCGGCCGTCCGCGAGCGCCTGCTGCACCTCGGGTGCGATGTCCAGATATTTGTTCATGTTCATAATCAAAAACCTCCTTGGTTGTGTCGGTCCGCTTGGTTCGCCTATATTGTAAAAGGTTTTCCGAAATTGTCAAGCACAATCCATCCGCAGCCGTTTCGGCCGCGATCAAAAGGAGGCTGCCGAAGCAGCCTCCCAAAAATGCATATACAAAAAATCACGCAGCCAGAAGCGACGAAGCCGGCTCCGGATCTTCCCCGGAATTCATGACTTCATCCATGCCGATGTTGTAGAGGTTGAAGAACACCTGCGCAAGCTGCGCGCGCGTGAGCATGCCGGTCGGGTCAAAGTGCGCGCCGCCCACGCCGTTCATGATGCCGCCCAGGTAGCAGAACGCCACGCCCGCTCTCGCCCAGGAAGCGACGCTGCCGCCGTCCGCGATCTCAGCCAGAGCCGCATCGACCAGATCCGCGCCGAGCTTCACATCGGCCATGCGCAAGAGGATGGTCGCCATCTCCTGACGGCTGACGGCCCGCGCCGGACGGTACGTGCCGTCCTCATAGCCCTTCAGGATGCCGGTGCTGCTGGCCCAGAGCATGGCATCGTAATACCACGCACCCGGAGCAACGTCCGCAAATGCGCCCGTTCTCTCCACGGTCGGCGAACCGGCGAGCCGGTAGAGCACCTGCGCGACCATGGCGCGGGTCGTCGTCACGTTCGGCGCAAACTCGGTCGCGGTCATGCCGTTCATCAGGCCGGAAGCCTGTGCGAAATCGACAGCCGCCTTGTACCAGCCGCTCTGCGCATCGGTGAAGGTGTTGGGCACAAAGACCAGATTCGGCATGGCCTTCAGCAGGTCGGCCGTGGCCGCCTCGACCGCTTCCGTCGTCTTCGCCGCCTTGTAGGCCGCATAGGCCGCCTTCACGCCCTGGACGGAGTCTTCCGTGTACGCCGTCAGGTCACACAGCAGGCTCATATTCTCCAGGAACGTCCCGCGGGCCTCCAGCTCTTCAGCGGACGCCGCTCTCACGATGCGGTCGCCCGGCAGGGCATATTCCTCGCCGATGACGCCCTTGAGCCCCTTCGTGATGTATTCCATGACCACCTCGTCCAGCGGCAGGCCGGTGTCGAACTGGTCGGTCGCCGCCGCGAAGGCGTAGTAGGTGTCGCCGCCGCCGGCCACGAAGTTGTTCGTGACGACAGCGTAGGTAGCCGTCGGGTCAAACGCCTTGCCGTTGACGTTGTCAATGGTCACGCGCTGGATGCTCTTCGGGCCGTAGTAGGTGGATTTGGGATAGGGATCCGGATTCGCGTCATACTTCTCATAGGTCTTGAGGGCAAACTGCAGGCCGGCCGCCTGCGGGAAGCCGCCGAGGGATTCCGGCGTGCAGAAAGTACTGGCCTCGAGCGCCTCGAGCAGCTCGGCGCCGGTCACGTAAACAACTGCCAGCGTGTTGCCGAACGGCAGCACGGTGTTGATGTCCTTCTTGGTGATGTCGCCCGCCTTGACGGTCGCGCGGATGCCGCCGCCGTTCGTGATGGCGACCACGTTCTCCACCGGGACCTTGATCGTGGCGTCGCTGCGGATCTTCCAGAGCATGGCGTCCGTGATCAGGTCGCCGAGGTTGGTCTCGGAGTCACGGTTGCCGTCGGGGGCCTTCGCGCCGTTGAGCGTGACCTTGCTGACGGCAAACTTCTCGCCATAGGCCTTGTCGATGGGGTCGATGATGGCCTTGGCGGCCGCGGCGACCTTCTCATCGCGCGTTTTGTAGTCAACGACGGTGACGTCCTTGCCGTCGGCGTTCTTCTCGGTGTGCCAGATGGCCTTGAGCTCGTTGCCGACGATCTTCTTCGTGGCGTTGTCAATGGTGATGACGCCGATGTTGGCAAAGGCCGTGCCCGTGGACTGGATGTCCTCGCCGTTCGGGCCGGCGGTGATTACGCTGTGGGAGTGGCCGTCGATGATGAAGTCGATGCCCTTCACATTCGCGGCCAGATCATAGGAGGTATAGGGCTCGGAGCTCTCGTCCACACCCAGGTGCGCGAGGCAGACGATGATGTCGGCGCCCTTCGCCTTCAGGTCTGCGACCTGCGCGGCCGCGCAGGCATAGAGCTCACTGCCGTCCTTGCCCGCGAGGAACTTCAGGCCCTCGATCAGCTTCGGGTTGGCCTTGGTCTGCGCTTCAGGCGTCTCGAGACCGAAGAAGCCGATCTTCACGCCGCCCTTTTCGATGATGGTGTTGGCGTCAAAGATGGTCTTGCCGTCGGCGCCGAGCACGTCGGCGCACAGGACCTTGAACTTGGCAGCCTTCATGTTCTCCGCCAGCTGGGCATAGCCGTAGTCGAACTCATGGTTGCCGATGGTGGCCACATCGTAGCCGGTGGCGTTCATCATCGTCACCGCGTCCGCGCCCTTGTGGACGCTGACGTAGACGGTGCCCTGGCTGTAGTCGCCGGCATCGGCCAGGATGACCTCGGCGCCCTGCGCCTCATAGTCTGCCTTCAGGGATGCCATGGCCGCATACAGGTCGATCGCACCGTGCACGTCGTTCGAGTGCAGGATGACGGTCTTGCCGGTGAGCGGCTTTGCCTCGTCAGCTGCAAATGCCGTGCACGACAGACTCAGGATCAGGCACAGCACCAGCAGCAGCGAAAGCAGTTTCTTCGTGTGCTTCATGTGATATCCTCCATTTTTTGAATTTGGGGTATCGCTGTTTTGATTATGGCATCCCATGAGAAAAATTGGGATGGGCTTTGCGCAAAAAGTGCGGCAAATCCGGCGCGCAATTTGAACAAAATTATTCGTCATTTTTGCCACATTTGTCAAATAACCGAAGCAGACACCGTTTTCTTCTTTTCCCCATTTACAACGCTTCAGATAATATGATAAACTATTGTTTCAAAGTGTTATTTGAAAGGAGCCGAACGATGAGCTACGCAGACGAGGTCTTTATCCGCAACTGCCGCGACATTCTGACGCACGGCGTCTGGGACACCGATCAGGCGGTGCGCCCCCACTGGGAGGACGACGGCGCGCCGGCGCACACGGTCAAAAAGTTCGGCATCGTCAACCGCTATGACCTGTCCAAAGAATTTCCGCTGCTGACGTTGCGGCGGACCTACTGGAAGACCGCCGTGGACGAGCTGCTGTGGATCTGGCAGCAGAAGTCGAACAACATCCACGACCTGCGCGGCCACATCTGGGATCAGTGGGCCGACGAGACCGGCTCGATCGGCAAGGCCTACGGCTACCAGCTCGGCGTCAAGCACCAGTATCCCGAGGGTGAATTCGACCAGGTGGACCGCGTGCTCTACGACCTGAAGCACAACCCTGCCTCCCGCCGCATCCTGACGAATATTTATACGTTCGAGGATCTGCACGAGATGGCGCTCTATCCGTGCGCGTACTCGATGACGTTCAACGTCTCGGGCAACACGCTCAACGCCATCCTCAACCAGCGCAGCCAGGACATGCTCGCGGCGAACAACTGGAACGTCGTGCAGTACGCCGTGCTCGTGCACATGTTCGCGCAGGTGTCCGGTCTGCAGGCGGGCGAGCTGGTGCACGTCATTGCCGACGCGCACATCTACGACCGCCACGTGCCGGTCATCGAGCATCTGATCCAGAACGAGCCGAAACCGGCACCGCAGTTTTTCATCGACCCGGACGTGCACGATTTTTACGCCTTCACCCGCGACAGCTTCCGCGTCGAGGGGTACGAATACAGCGAGTTCACGGGGAAGATCCCCATCGCGGTGTAAGGGGGGACTGAGCCATGGATGCGATCGTCGCCGTCTATGCCGACTGGGGCATCGGGGCCAAGGGCACGCAGCCGCTCGTGATCCCGGCCGACCGCCGCCGCTTCCGCGAGCTGACGATGGGCGCGGCCGTGATCGTCGGCCGGCGCACGCTGGACGATTTTCCGGGCGGCAGGCCGCTGCCGGGGCGCGAAAACCTCGTGCTCACACGGCAGAACATCGTGATCGAGGGCACGCAGGTGGTGCACTCCCCGGCGGAGGCCGCGGCCGCCGCCGCGCAGTATGACCGCTGCTTCGTCATCGGCGGAGACAGCGTGTTTCGGCAGATGTTTCCCCACCTGACGCGCGTATACGTCACGAAAATCGACGCCGCGCCCCACTCGGACGTGTTTTTTCCGGATCTGGACGCCGACCCCGCGTGGCGCTGCGTATCCGCCGAGCCGCGCGCGGAGCACGACGGCGTGGGCTATCAATTTTGCGTGTACGAGAAAAAAGAAGTATAAAAAAGCCTCGCAGAGTTTGCCGCCCGCAGGCGGCAAAAAAGTGCAATCATTTTCTCGCGCGACATGTGCGTGAGAGAAAATACTTCTCAGACTGCAAGCCTTTTGTCGGGAAAACCTCCGGTTTTTCCGACAAACTCAAAACCGCCGCTTTCCTCTTCGGAAAGCGGCGGTTTTTTCTGCCTTCACCCGGTGAGCACCGTGAGTGAGAGCGCGTTGATGCACATGTGGAAAAACACCGGCGGCCAGATCGAGCGCGTCTGCTCATAGCAGAACGTGAGCGCGGCCGACACCGGCACATACGCCAGCGCCGAGAGCAGCAGCTTCGGATCCTGATACACGAGCACATACTGCCAGACATGGTAGAGCGAGAAGAGCGCGATCGACGCGGCATAGGCCCAAAAGCGGCTCTTCGGCCGGATCGTGCCGAAGACCACGCCGCGAAACAGGCACTCCTCCACGAGCGGCGCCATGAGCACCGCGACGGCGATCATGCGCTTGTAGTCCGTCCGGGCGAGGCCGGTCACGGCATCGTTGTTCGGCACGGGCAGCTCGCCGATGAGGCTCGTGCCGAGCTGCAGCACGAGCGAGAGCAGCACGTCGATGCCGTAGGCGGCAAACATCATGCCGAGGCAGCGCAGGATGCTGCCGACCATCGTGTCAAAGCTGCGGCGCAGAAACCGCCACATGGCGATGAGCGTGAACACGAGGCCGCAGAGATAATACACCACGTTGCACGTGACGTCCGACGGCAACTCACCGAACACCGCCAGGAGCAGCATGCCGAGCGTCAGCGGCAGCACGACCGCATGGATGGGAAAATACACCCAGCCCGCGATGCGCGCGCCGCGCGGCATGGGGTCTGTCCACGCCGTGTTGGGATGTTCCACGTCAGCCCCTCGCTTTCTGCTGCAGCTCAAAGAGCAGGCGCATGGCCTCGAGTGGCGTGATCGTGTTGAGGTCGATGCTGCGCAGCTGCTCGGCGATTTCGTCCCCGGCCGCGTCGCCGAGCGTCATCTGCGCCGCATCCTGCGCCGCGTGGGCGGGCGCGGCCAGCTCCGTCGCGCCGGACTCCAGCTCGCGCAGGTAGGTCTTGGCCTTCGTAATGATCGCGTCGGGCACGCCGGCGAGCTTGGCGACCTCGATGCCGTAGCTGTCGTCGGCCGCGCCGGCGACGATCTTGCGCAGGAACAGCAGCGTGCCGCCCTGCTTTTTGGCCGTGATGTTGTAGTTGCGCACGCCGGGCAGCGTCTGCTCGAGCGCGGTCAGCTCGTGGTAGTGCGTGGCGAACATGGTCTTGGCGCCGAGGCGGCGGGGGTCTGCGCAGTATTCGAGCACCGCGCGGGCAATGGCCATGCCGTCATAGGTGGACGTGCCGCGGCCGATCTCATCAAGGATGAGCAGGCTCTGCGCCGTGGCGTGGCGGAGGATGTTGGCCATCTCGCTCATCTCGACCATGAACGTGCTCTGCCCGGCGGCGAGATCGTCGGACGCGCCGATGCGCGTGAACACGCGGTCGACCACGCCGATGACGGCGCTCTTGGCCGGGACGAACGAGCCCATCTGCGCCATGAGCACGATGAGCGCAGTCTGGCGCATATACGTGGATTTACCGGCCATGTTCGGCCCGGTCACGATGGCAACGCGGTCGTCCGCGTCGTTGAGGAACGTGTCGTTCGGGACAAAGAGACTGTCCTTCTGCGCCTGCTCGACAACGGGGTGACGCCCCTCGCGGATATCGAGCGTGCGCGAGAGATCGACCTCGGGGCAGACGTAGTGGTTTTTCACCGCCGTCTCCGCCAGCGAGCACAGCGCGTCGAGCCGGGCAACGGCGTCCGCCGCCGCCTGCACGCGCGCGACCTCGCCCGCGACGAGCTGGCGCACCTCGTTGAAGAGCGTGTACTCCAGCTCCGCGATGCGCTCGCGCGCCGTCAGGAGCGTGTTCTCGAGGTCTTTGAGCTCGCGCGTGAAATAGCGCTCGCTCGACACCAGCGTCTGCTTGCGGATGTAGTCGTCCGGCAGCTCGGTGACGCCCGCGCTGTTCGGAATGTCGATGTAGTAGCCAAAAACCTTGTTGTAGCCGACCTTGAGCTTTTTCGCGCCGGTGCGCTCGCGCTCGCGCTGCTCGAGCTCGGCGACGGTCTGCGCGCCGTGGTCGCGCACGTTGCGCAGGCGGTCGACCTCCTCGCTGTAGCCTGGGCGGAGGATGCCGCCCTCGCGCACGGAAAACGGCGGCTCGTCGCAGATGGCGCGGTCGATGTGCGCGCAGAGGTCGGTGAGCGTGTCCATCTGCGCAATGTCGCGCAGGGCCGCACTGTGCACGTCTTTGAGCAGCGCCGTCAGGTTCGGCAGCTGCGCGCAGCACAGGGCCAGCGCGTGCAGGTCGCGCCCGTTGGCAGAGCCGTACACCGCGCGGGAGACAAGACGCTGCATGTCGCCGATCTCGCGCAGGCAGCGGATGAGCTCGCCCCGCAGGACGTTGTCGCCCACCAGCTCCTCCACCGCGCCGAGGCGGCGGCGGATCTGCACAGGGCTGAGCAGCGGGCGCTCCACCCACGCGCGCAGCAGGCGGCCGCCCATGGGCGTTTTCGTCTTGTCGAGCACCCAGAGGAGGCTGCCGCGCTTTTCGCCGGAGCGGAGGTTTTCCGTCAGCTCCAGGTTGCGGCGCGTGGTGTAGTCCAGCTCCATGTAGTGGTCGTCACCCAGCAGCTCCAGCCGCCGGATGTGGCCGAGGTCGCACTTTTGCGTCTCGTGCAGGTAGGCCAGCAGCGCCCCGGCCGCGCACACGGCCGCCGGCGTCTCGCCGAGACCGAGCGCGTCCGTGCTCTGCACGCCAAACTGCTCGCACACGCGCGCGGCTGCCGCCATGTATTCAAACCGGTCGCCACCCGCCTCGACCAGACTGCCGAGGCGCTTGGTGAGGAAGGTGCGGATGTCGTCATTTTCCGCCGCCGCGTCGGCGCACACGGCCTCGCGCGGAGCGAAGCGGCCGAGCTCGTTGAGGATATGGCTCACGGCGTCGGCCGGATAGTTCGCGGCGCAGAATTCCCCCGTCGAGAGGTCGCAGAACGCCGTGCCGCCGGACTGCGCGCTGAGATACACCGCGCAGAGGTAGTTCGATTTGTTCTCCTCGAGCATGGACGAGGCCGTGACTGTGCCGGGCGTGATGATGCGGATCACGTCGCGGTCGACCAGCCCCTTGGCCAGCGCGGGGTCTTCCAGCTGCTCGCAGATGGCTACCTTGTAGCCCTTGGCGATCAGGCGGCCGATGTACGCCTCGGCCGAGTGGTACGGCACGCCGCACATGGGCGTGCGCTCGGCCGGATCCTCGACATTGCGGTCGCGCGTCGTGAGCGTGAGGTCGAGCTCGCGCGCGGCCAGGCGCGCGTCGTCGTCGAACATCTCATAGAAATCACCCAGCCGGAAAAACAGCAGGCAGTCGGGGTTGCGCTGCTTGATCTCATAATATTGCCGCTTCATCGGCGTAAGTTCCGCCATGCGTCATACCTCCTCGCCATAGAGCGCCCAGGTGTTGCTTCCGGTGATCTTCACGTCCACGAACCGGCCGACAAGGGATGCGTCCCCGCGCATATGCACGAGGCGGCCGCCCTTCGTGCGCGCCGTGAGCGGATGGTCGCCCCGGCCATCGGCCCCGTCGACGAGCACGCGCTGCACGCTGCCCTCATAGGCGCGGTGCTTTTGCTCGGAGATGGCGTTGGCCGATGCGATGAGCGCGTCAAAGCGCACCTGCTTCTGTGCGCGGGTGTAGGGGTCGGGCATCTTTGCCGCCGGCGTGCCGACGCGCGGCGAGTAGATGAAGGTGAACATCGCGTCGTAGCGCACGGTCTCGATGAGCGAGAGCGTGTCGTCAAATTCGGCGTCCGTCTCGCCGGGGAAACCCACGATGATGTCCGTCGTGAGCACAAGATCGGGCATGTACTGCCGCGCGAGCGCCACCTGCGCCAGATATTTCTCGCGCGTGTAGCCGCGGTTCATCGCGTGCAGGACGCGGTCGTTGCCGCTCTGCACGGGCAGGTGCATCTGGTGCGCGCACTTTTCGCACTCGGCCATGGCGCGAAAGAGCTTTTCCGTCGCGTCCTTCGGGTGGCTGCTCATGAAGCGGATGACAAAGTCGCCCGGGATGGCGTTGAGCCGCCGGATGAGGTCGGCAAAGTCCACGTCCTCGTCGAGGTCGCGGCCGTAGGAGTCGACGTTCTGCCCCAGGAGCGTGATGTCCTTATATCCCGCCGCGACGAGCTCGCGCGCCTCGCGCTCGATCTCGTCCGGGTGGCGGGAGCGCTCGCGCCCGCGCACATACGGCACGATGCAGTAGGTGCAGAAGTTGTTGCACCCGTACATGATCGACAGCCATGCCTTGACGCTGCCGTCGCGCTGCTGGGGGATGCCCTCGGCCACGCTGCCGTCCGCCGGCGCGATGGCGAACACCCGCCGGTGCTCGGTGCAGACGGTGCGAAGCAGCTCCGGGAAGCGCCACAGCTCATGCGGGCCGAAGACGAGGTCAACGATGCGGTAGGACTTTTTCAGCTTCTCGGCCACGTGTTCCTGCTGCGCCATGCAGCCGCAGACCGCGATGATCTGGTTGGGGTTGCGCGCCTTGGTATGCGTCAGCGCGCCGACGTTGCCGAACACGCGCGTCTCGGCGTGCTCGCGCACGGCGCAGGTGTTCATGACGACGACGTCGGCCGCGAATTCGTCCTGTGTGAAATCAAAGCCCATGGCGCGCAGATAACCGCGCAGCTTTTCGCTGTCGGCCTCGTTCTGCTGGCAGCCGTAGGTATCGACCATGGCCAGCGGCTGGCGGCCGCCGGCGGTAAAGTGCGCGCGCAGCTGCGCGCAGATATCCAACTGGTGCTGGATGTCCGATTCGGGGATCTCCGTTCTCTGATAGCTCATGCGATGCTCCTGCCTGTCCGGCCTGGCCGGATAAAATTTGAAGTGTGATAGAATATTGTAGCATTTCGCGGTGGAATTTTCAATGACAATCCTTTATAATATACGCGCGGGGCGCACGCGCCCCATGGACTGTACTTAAAGGAGGGCAAACGATGCCCGATATTCAAATTCTCTCTCCGCATCTGGCGGATCTGATCGCCGCGGGCGAGGTCGTGGAGCGGCCCGCCTCCGTGGTCAAGGAGCTGGTGGAAAACGCATTTGACGCCGGGGCCCGCACCGTGACGGTGGAGCTGCGCGGCGGCGGCGCGACGTATCTGCGCGTGACGGACGACGGCTGCGGCATGGCGCCCGAGGACGCAGGTATCGCGTTTTTGCGCCACGCGACGAGCAAGCTGCACGACGAGCAGGGGCTCGAGGCCATCGGCACGATGGGCTTTCGCGGCGAGGCGCTGGCCGCGATCAGCGCCGTGTCGCACATCACGCTCACGACGCGGCAGCGCGGCGCGGCATCCGGCACGCACATGACGCTCGACGCGGGCGACATTCAGGACATGTACGAGACCGGCTGCCCCGAGGGCACGACGATGATCGTGCGCGACCTGTTTTTCAACACGCCCGCGCGGCGCAAATTCCTGAAGTCCGACCGCGCGGAAGGCGCGGCCTGCGCCGCCGCCGCGCTGCGGTGCGCGCTCGGCCGGCCGGACGTGTCCGTGCGCTGCATCCGCGACGGGGAGGAGCTGTTCTTCTCTCCCGGCGACAGCAAGCTCGACAGCTGCGTGTACAGCCTGCTCGGGCGCGAGCTGGCAAAGACGCTCCTGCCCTGTGAGGGCGAGGTCGACGGCGTGCGCGTGCATGGCTTCATCTCCTCCCCCTCCGCCGGGCGCGGCAGCCGCGCGCAGCAGTACTTCTTCTGCAACGGCCGGTGGATCCGCTCCGCCGCACTGCAGGCCGCGCTCGAACAGGCCTATCGCAACACGCTGCTCGTGGGCCGCTTCCCCGCGTGCGTGCTGTATGTGGAGCTCAGCTGTGCGGCCGTGGACGTGAACGTCCACCCGGCCAAGACCGAGGTAAAGTTCACGCACGAGCGCGCGGTGTTTGACGCCGTGTATTACGGCGCGCGCGCCGCGCTCGAAGCGGAAAAAGCGCCTGTGACCACGCTGGCGAAGGCGGCTGCCAGACCGGCGCCCGCGCCGAAGGCAGACCCGTTCGTGCCGGCTGCGCCGAAAGCAGCCCCGACCGCGCCCGCAGCGCCGGCATTTGCGCCCGCGCGCACCTATGCCCCCGCCGCCCCGGCGGAGGAGACGGCCGCGCTCCGCTCGCCGACGGCGTCGGCCTTCGCCGCGCCGCGCGTGACCCCGCCGCCGGTGTTTTCCGCGCCCGCGCGCCCCATGCCGGCCACACCGGCCGCACCCGAGCCGGCTATGCCGGCCGCGCAGATCGTGCAGACCGCCATCGAGCCGGAGGCGGAAACGCCCTCCCCGCTCGAGAGCGCCGCGCCCCCGGCCGAGCCGCCCGCCCGCCTGATCGGCGAGGCGATGCACACGTACATCCTCGTCGAAAAGGGCGAGACGCTCATCCTCATCGACAAGCACGCGGCGCACGAGCGCATCAACTTTGACCGCCTGCGCCAGAACCCCGCTGACATCCCGTCGCAGACGCTGCTCGAGCCGCTGCCCTTCACGCCGGACGCGAGCGATGCCGACGTGCTGCAGCAGTACGGCAACGTGCTCGCGGAGCTCGGCTTCACGCTCGAGCCGTTCGGCCGCAATGATTACATTCTGCGCGGCGTGCCCGCGCAGCTCGACGCGGCGGACGCACTGCCCGCGCTCGAGGAGATCTGCGCGCAGCTGCGCCACGGCGCGCACATGGACGCGCAGTCCGTGCGCGACGAGGTGCTCAAGACCGTGGCGTGCAAGGCCGCCATCAAGGCCGGCTGGCAGACCGAACCCGAGGAGCTGCTGCGTCTGGCGGACGCGGTGTGCGCGGGCGAGGTGAAATACTGCCCGCACGGCCGCCCCGTCGCCGTGACGCTCACGCGCCGGGAGCTGGACAAGCTCTTCAAGCGCATTGTTTAAAAAAGAAGCAGGGAGCGCCGGAACGCGCTCCCTGTCAGCCTGTACAGCTTCGTTTACTTGTGATAGTACAAAATGCCCATGCAGCCGGGGCCGCAGTGGTTCGACACCGTGCAGCCGGCCCGCGTGTGGATGACCTCCTCGAACGGCTGGCACGCGCGCACGACGCGCTCGAGCTCCCGCCACGTGGCCTCGTCACAGCCGGAGTCCGTGATGAAGATGCGATGGCAGTCGATGTCGTCGCGGCCCTTGAGCCGCTCCTCGATGTACTGCACGTAGCACTTTTCGAGCTTGCCGCGGTACTTGTGGCCGACGCCCATCTTGCCGTCCTTGACTTCGATGCACGGCTTGAGGTGCAGGAGGTTGGCGCTCATGGCCACGAGCGCCGAGCAGCGGCCGCCGCGCTTGAGATACTCCAGCGTGTCGATCACGAAGCTGACATCGAGCTTCTCGCGCTTTTTCTCCAGCGCCGATGCGATGTCGGCCGCGTCCATGCCCTGCTCGGCCATCTCGGCCGCGTCGAGCACCAGGTGGCCGATGCCGGTCGAGAGGTTGCGCGAGTCCACGGGGTAGACATTCGTAAACTCCTGCGCCGCAATGCAGGCGTTCTGGTAGCAGGCGGACATGTCGCTCGAGATCGTGAAGTGGATCACGGCGTCATATTCCTCCCGGCACGCGGCGAAGTACGCCAGATAGTCCGACACGTTCACCGCCGCGGTCTTGCAGAGCTTGCCCGTGGCATTTGCGTACTCGTAGAGCTCCTCGGGACGCACGTCGATGCCGTCGCGCAGGGTCTCCTCGCCGCGGATGATGTACAGCGGCGTGATGCCGATGTGGTAGCGCTCGATCAGCTCCGGCGAAAGATCGCACGTGCTGTCGGCAGAAATTTTGATCTTCATGGATTCACCTTCTTGAAAACTGGGAAATGTGCTTTCATTCTAACACATTTCTAATACTTTTCAACATAATCTTTCTGAATTCTCCCTCACGGAAAGGAGACTGCCACGATGCAGCCAAAACTTGTCGTCATCACCGGCCCGACCGCCTCGGGCAAGACCGCGCTCGGCGTGGCGCTCGCGCAGCGCCTGGGCGGCGAGGTCGTCTCGGCCGACTCGATGCAGATCTACCGCGGCATGGACATCGGCACGGCCAAGCCCACGCCGGAAGAGATGCAGGGCGTGCCGCACCATATGATCGACATCGCCGACCCCGCGGAAAATTACTCCGTCTCGCGCTATGCGGCGCAGGCGGCCGCCTGCGTGGACGATATTCTCGCGCGGGGAAAACTGCCGATCGTCGTCGGCGGTACGGGGCTGTACATCGACTCGCTCATCGCCGGGCGCACGTTCGCCGACGGCACGGCCGACACCGCGCTGCGGCAGGAGCTGAGCGAGCGCTATGACGAAATCGGCGGCGAGGGCCTGCTCGGCGAGCTGCGCAAGGTCGACCCCGAGCGGGCGGCCAGGCTCCACCCCGCGGACAAGAAGCGCATCGTGCGCGCCATGGAGGTTTACATCCTCACGGGCAAGACCATCACGCAGCACGACGCCGAGACCCGCGCCGTGCCGCCGCGGTACGACGCGGCAAAGATCGCGCTCGATTTCGCCGACCGGCAGGATCTCTACGACCGCATCGACCGGCGCGTGGACGCCATGGTGCGCCAGGGCCTGTTTGACGAGGTGCGCGCGCTGCTGGCCGCCGGTGTCCCGGCCGACTGCACGGCCATGCAGGCCATCGGCTACAAGGAGGCCGTTGCCGCCGTGCGGGGCGAGGCATCGCCGCAGGACGCCGTCGCCGCCATCCAGCTCGCCTCCCGGCGCTATGCCAAGCGCCAGCTCACGTGGCTGCGGCGCGATCCGGACCTGTTCTGGATCCGGCACGAAAAAACGCCGGACATGGACCTGGCGTGCCGCCTTTCGACGCAATTCTTATCCGGCCGCGGTATAGAATAGTGGCCTGTACAAATCCGGAGGAAACTGCCATTTCGACCGGATTTGTATAAATTCACTATTTCACGGAGCGGCAGATTGTGCTATGATAAATAAATGTGTATCCGCTCCGGCCAAAGGAGCGGCGATCATGCAAAAGACACAGAACCTTCAGGACGCATTCCTCAACTACATCCGGCGGGAAAAGATCCCCGTGACCCTGTTTCTCATGAACGGGTTTCAACTGCGCGGCGTTGTACGCAGCTTTGACAGCTTCGTCGTGCTCATCGACGCCGACGGCCGGCAGCAGATGATCTACAAGCACGCGATCTCGACGGTCGCCCCGGCGCGGCCGGTCTCGCTCGAACTGCAGGGCTGATCTCCCCGCCGCCCCCCGCCGAAAGGAGGGCCGGATTTGAAGAAAACGAATACCTTCACGAACATCGCCATGTTCGTGCTCTTCGCGGCCATGCTCGTGTATCTGGGCGTGTACCTGTTTCGCTCGACGCAGCAATCCTACGCCACCGCCCCGGCGGTGCTCGTGACCGTCAGCGAGAGCGGACAGGCCAGCGGCATCGTCGTGCGCGAGGAGCAGGTCATCGCCTCGGACAAGGAATTTCTGTCCCTGTCCGTGGACGACGGCAAGGAGGTCGCAAGCGGCGGTGAGATCGCCATCGGCGTGGACTCCAAGGCCGCGCTCGACAGCGCCAGCCGCGCCCGCGAGCTAAAAAAAGAGATCGCCTACGTCTCGAGCCTGCTCTCGCGCGCGGGCAGCGCCTCCGGCGCGTCCGACCGCGACAGCGACGTGCGCAGCGCCATCCTGCAGCTCAACGCCGCCGTCTCCGCCGGCAGCACCTCGGAGCTGGACGACCTCTGCATGGATCTCAGCTCCCTGCTCTTTGGCTCTGCGACCGGAACCGTCTCGCAGGGCGACCTCGATGCGCTCAATGCCGAGCTGCACCAGCTCGAAAACGCCGGCGCAGGCCGCGGCAGCATCACGGCCCCGGCCGCGGGCCTGTTCACGTCCACGACCGACGGATACGAATCGCTCACGCCGGACATGCTCGAAAACCTCACGCCCGACGGCGTGGACGCGCTCGAGCGCACGACCCCTGCCACGCCCGCCAACGCGATCGGCAAGCTCGTCACGGCGAAAAAGTGGTACTTCGCCTCCGTCATGAACAAGGCCGACGCCGACCGCCTGAACCTGAACGGCAGCGCCACGCTCGACTTTCCGCAGCATTACACCGGCACCGTCTCGGCGACCGTGATGAGCAAGAGCGAGCCGGACGACAGCGGCAAGGTCGCCGTCGTGTTCGCGTGCAACGCGGCGCTTTCCGACACGCTGGCCATGCGCAAGACGACGGCCGACGTCGTCTACAGCGAGCACACCGGCCTGCGCGTCCCGCTCAAGGCCGTGCATATGGACGATGACGGGCAGGCGTTCGTCTACGTCGTCACGGCGGCGCAGCTGGAGAAAAAACCGATCGAGATCATCTATCAGACCGACGACTACTGTCTCGTCGCCCAGAGCGCGGAGAGCAACGCCCTGCGCGCCGGCAACGAGATCGTCGTCACCGGCAAGGGCCTGTCCAACGGGCAGGTCGTGAAATAAGGAGGCGCCACCCACTATGAGCACCATTGCCGAAAACATTGCCGCCATCCGCGCGCGCATCGACGCCGCCGCCCGCACTACGGGCCGCACGGGCGCCGACATCACGCTCGTGGCCGCAACGAAGATGAACGACGCCGCGCGCGTGCGCGAGGCCGTCGCCGCCGGGATCGACGCCTGCGGCGAGAACCGCGTGCAGGAAATGACCGAAAAGCTCGCCCAGGGCGCCTACACCGGCGCGCCGCTGCACTTCATCGGCCACCTGCAGACCAACAAGGTGCGGCAGGTCGTCGGCAAGGTCGATCTCATCCAGTCGGTGGACTCGCCGGAGCTGCTGGCCATGATCGAAAAGCGCGCCGCCATGCAGGACACCGTGCAGGATATCCTGCTGGAGGTGAACATCGGCGGTGAGGCCGCCAAGAGCGGCGTCGACCCCGACGCACTGCCGCAATTGCTGGAAACCGCCGCCGCCTGCGCGCACATCCGCGTGCGCGGATTGATGGCGATCCCGCCCGTGGCAGAAACTTCCGACGGAAATCATGCATATTTTACGAAAATGCACGAGCTTTTTGTTGACATCGGCAGAAAAAAATACGATAATGTTTTTATGGACTTTCTGTCCATGGGTATGAGCGGAGACTTTGAAGACGCCATTTCCGCCGGCGCGAACATGGTGCGCGTCGGCTCGTCGATTTTTGGCGCGCGGGATTATTCCCGGCACTGAGCGCCGTCTCGGCACACTCCGCAGAGATCAGTGCAGCGGCACGGCAGCCGCCGGCACGTAAAGGGGGGTCCCGAATGGGATTTTTGGATGAACTGAAAAAAATGACCCGTCCGTATGATGACGACGACGAGTTTTTCGATGATGAGGATGAAGCAATCCCGGTCGCGGAAGAGCCCGCGCCGGCACGCCCGGCACAGGCCCGCCCGGCGCAGGCGCGTCCGGCTGCGGCCCGCCGCCCGGCGCCCGCACCGAAAAAGAGCGCCTTCGTGTACGACGAGCCGTCGGAATCGGAGCGCCCCGCGCCGAGCTATGCGCCGAGAGGCGACAGCCGCGCGGCCGACAAGGTCGTCAATCTCAACAACGGCGGCGGCCAGCTCAAGGTCGTGGTCGCTGCGCCGAAGCAGTTTGAGGCCGCGTCCGAGATCGCGGAGCATCTGCGCGATCGCCGCGCCGTGCTCCTCAACCTGGAAAAGACCGATCCGGCGGTCGCCCGCCGGCTGATCGACTTTCTGTCCGGCGTCGCCTACGCGCAGGATGGCAAGATCCGCCGCGTGGCCAGCGCGACGTATATCATCACGCCATTCAATGTCGACCTCATGGGCGACCAGCTCGACGATATGGAGTCGGGCGAGTTTCACCTGTAAATCCGGGCATACTGTCTCTGGCAGCGCCTATCGTGTAGTACACCTATAGAAAGAATGGAGGACTATCCAACATGACTCCTCAGGATATTCGGGAAAAAACGTTTGAAAAAGCGATGTTCGGCGGATACGACATGGCCGCCGTGCAGAACTATCAGGAAGAAGTGGCCACCGAGCTTGCCAACGCGCAGAAGGAAGTTGCCGTGCTCAAGGGCAAGATGAAGGTGCTGGTCGATAAGATAGAAGAGTACCGCGCCAGCGAAGACGCCATGCGTCTGGCCATACTGTCGGCCCAGAAGGTCGGCAAGCAGATAGAGGACGATGCCCAGGCCCGCGCCGACAAGATACTCGGCGAGGCCAAGAACACGTCCGACCGAATACTTGGCGGCCTCCAGCACGAAACCGCCAACGAGGAAGCCAAACTCCTCAACGCCAAAACGTCCTGCGCAAAATTTCTGGAAGATGTGCGTAATCTGTGCATGAATCAGCTCGAGTACCTGGATAAGCTCTCCGGGTCGAAAACCGCGGCCGCGCAGCCTGCTGCGCAGCCGGCGAGCGTGAGCGCAGCCCCGGCCGAGCCGGTGTCCGCGCCGGTCGAGCAGCCCGCGCAGCCGGAAACCCCGGCCGTCGAGCAGCCTGCGCAAGCAGCCCACGTGTCCGCCGCCCCTGTGGAGGCGCAGCCGGTGGAGACCGACGACACCGTGGCCGACAGTGCAGCAGATGACGCCACGCAGCTTTATCACTTCCTGCATAACAGCTGAGTGAACATGCAATCAACCAGGGCGGGACGGCCGGTGCCGTACCGCCCTGCGCAATTTTTGATGGAAATACAACTCTGAGAGGAGAAAAATAGAACCATGTCCAAGAACGATTTCAACGCCACGATCAATCTGCCGAAAACAGACTTCCCCATGCGTGCCGGCCTTGCCAAGCGGGAGCCCGAGATGCTCCAGCACTGGTACGACATGGACCTGTACCACGAAATGCTCAAAAAGAACGACGGCAAGCCGCGCTTCAGCCTGCACGACGGCCCTCCGTTCTCCAACGGTGACATCCACATGGGTCACGCACTCAACAAGGCGCTCAAGGACTTCATCATCCGCTCCTACGCCATGCGCGGCTACTACACGCCCTACATCCCCGGCTGGGACAACCACGGCATGCCCATCGAGAGCGCCATCATCAAGGAGCAGAAGCTCAACCACAAGGCCATGAGCATCGCCGATTTCCGCAGCGCGTGCCACGACTATGCGCAGAAATACATCGACCGCCAGATGGCCGGCTTCAAGCGCATGGGCGTCATGGGCGACTGGGAGCACCCCTACAAGACCATGAACAAGGGCTTTGAGTCCGACGAGGTGCGCGTGTTCGGCAAGATGTATCAAAACGGCCACATCTACAAGGGCCTCAAGCCCGTGTACTGGTGCGCCCACGACGAGACCGCCCTCGCCGAGGCGGAGATCGAGTATCAGGACGATCCGTGCACGACCGTGTACGTGAAGTTCCCGATGCACGACGATCTCGGCAAGCTGCCGAACGTTGACCACAGCAAGCTCTTCTTCGTCATCTGGACGACGACGATCTGGACGCTGCCCGGCAACCTCGCCATCGCGCTCAACCCGCGCGAGCTGTATAACCTCGTGCAGGCCCCGAACGGCGAGGTGTATATCATGGCCGACGCCCTGACCGAGAAGGTCATGCACATCGGCGGCTTCGACAGCTATGAGGTGCTCGAGCAGCATCCGGGCGACTTCTTCGAGAACATGCTCGCCGACCATCCGTTCCTGCCCAAGACCTCGCGCCTGGTGCTGGCGGATTACGTCACCATGGATTCCGGCACGGGCTGCGTGCACACCGCGCCCGGCTTCGGCGCGGACGACTACCTGACCTGCAAGCGCTACGGCATGGACATGGTCGTGCCCGTGGACGATCAGGGCCGCCACACCGACTACGCCGGCAAGTACGCCGGCATGACCACGGAGGAATCCAACCCCGTCATCCTCGCGGACATGAAGGAAGCCGGCTCTCTGTTCGCATCCGAGGACATCGTGCACAGCTATCCGCACTGCTGGCGCTGCAAGCAGCCGATCATCTTCCGCGCCACGCCGCAGTGGTTCTGCTCCGTCGATTCGTTCAAGGAGGAGGCCGTCGCCGCGTGCGAGAACGTGCGCTGGCTTCCCGCCTGGGGCAAAGAGCGCATGGCCGCCATGATCCGCGAGCGCGCCGACTGGTGCATCTCCCGCCAGCGCCGCTGGGGTCTGCCGATCCCGGTGTTCTACTGCGACGACTGCCACAAGCCCGTGTGCAATGAAGAGAGCATCGACGCCGTGGCCAAGCTCTTTGAAAAGGAAGGCAGCAACGCCTGGTTCGACCGCCCGGCGGCCGACATCCTGCCCGAAGGCTTCACCTGCCCGCACTGCGGCGGCAAGCACTTCACGCAGGAGACCGACACGCTCGACGGCTGGTTCGACTCCGGCTCTACCCACGTTGCCGCCATGCAGCGCGACCAGGGCTTCTGGCCGGCGGATATGTATATCGAGGGCGGCGACCAGTACCGCGGCTGGTTCCAGTCGTCTCTGCTCGTGGCCGTCGGCGCGCTCGGCAAGGGCGCTCCGTACCGCGAGTGCCTGACCCACGGCTGGACGGTCGACGGTGAGGGCAAGGCCATGCACAAGTCCCTCGGCAACGGCATGGATCCGGCCGAGATCATCAACGAGTTCGGCGCCGACATGCTGCGACTGTGGGCGGGCAGCGCCGACTACCACGCCGATATGCGCTGCTCCAAGGAGATCTTCAAGCAGCTGACGCAAAACTACCTCAAGTTCCGCAACACCGCGCGCTACTGCCTCGGCAACCTTGACGGGTTTGACGCCGAGCATCTCGTCGCGCCGGAGGATATGCTTCCGCTCGACCGCTGGGCCATCACGAAGCTCAACGACCTCATCCGCCGCGTGGCCAAGGCGTATGACAACTATGAATTCCACGTGGTCTCGCACGCGATCAACGACTTCTGCGTCGTGGAGCTCTCGAGCTTCTACCTCGACATCATCAAGGACCGCCTCTACTGCGAGGAACGCAACGGCCTCAAGCGCCGCAGCGCGCAGACGGCGCTGTTCCTCATCCTCGACAGCATGACAAAGATGTTCGCGCCGATCCTCGCCTTCACCTGCGACGAGATCTGGCTGGCCATGCCGCACCGCGCCGAGGACGACGCGCGCAACGTGCTGCTCAACGTCATGAATCAGCCGTTCGACGCCTATGCGCTCAGCGAAGACGAGCTCGCCAAGTGGGATCAGCTGATCCGCGTCCGCACGGACGTCAACGGCGTGCTCGAGGCCGCCCGCGCCGAAAAGCGCATCGGCAAGCCGCTCGAGGCAGCCGTGACGCTGCGCGCCGACGACGATGCCGCCAGAGCCGCGCTCGACGACGTGCAGAGCATGAACCTGCCCGAGCTGCTCATCGTGTCGCAGTGCCTCGTCGGCGGCGACGTGCCGGCCGACGCCGTCACCGGCACCGGCACGAACTTCCCCGGCCTGCACATCTCCGTGCGCAATGCGCCCGGCACCAAGTGCCCGCGCTGCTGGATGCACTCCGAGCAGGCCGACCCCGAGACCGGTCTGTGCCCGCGCTGTGCCGCCGTCGTCGCCGCGCAGAAGGCGGAGTAAAATCCCGATCCCAAAATCCTGATCCGAAAGCGAGGAACCGCTATGTGGTATGCCATCGTAGCCATCCTGATCCTCATCGCTGACCAAGGCCTGAAGTACTGGGTCACGCTCAATATCCCGCTCGATACAGGGCACGTCACGCTCATCCCCGGCGTGCTGGAGCTGACGAATATCCACAACAACGGCGCTGCCTTCAGCATCCTGCAGCACGCGCCGCACTGGATCTTCGTCATCTTCACGGTCGTGTTCGCCGCCATCGCGGTGTTCTGCCTGCGGCGCAATGTCGTGCACGGCAAGGTCGGCCGCTGGTCGGTCGTGCTCGTGCTCGCCGGCGCGGTCGGCAACTGCATCGACCGCATCCTCAGCGGCTACGTGGTAGACATGTTCAACTTCCTGTTCATGCGCTTCGCCGTGTTCAACCTGGCGGATATCTTCATCGTCGTCGCCGGCATCACGCTGTGCCTGCACGTCATCTTCTACCGTGGCGACGGCAGCGAGGAGGGCGAGCCCGCGCCGAAGAAGGCGCGCAAGTCCCGTCAGCACCCGGGCGCCCCTGCGCGTGCGCACAAGCTGCATCTGCCCGCACGGAAACAGCAGCCCGCTGCGCCGAAAAAGCCCGCCGCGCAGCCCGTGTCCCCCGCCCCGGCGAAGGACGACCCGTTCGCGGCGTGGGATCGCGCGCCCGTGCAGGCGCAGCCGGTGACACCGGCAGCGCCGTCCGCGCCGAAAAAGGCCCCGGCAGCGCCTGCCGCCCCCAAACCGGTGCAGGAAACGCCCAAGGCGGCTGCCCCCGCCGTCAAACCGGCGGACACAGCCCCGGACGACCCCCTGCTCGCCTATCTCAACAGCACGCCCGCCGCGCCGGCCGAACCGGAAGTCGCGGACAGCGACAAGGAAAAAGACACCGCCCCGGCGGACGGCGAGCACTATTCGCTCGACGACATTTTAGCGGAGTTTTCGGATTTCTAATGGAACAACGAACGATTCAAACACAGGAGAGCGCCGAGCGGATCGACGCTCTCCTTGCGCGCTCTCTGCCCGAGCTCACGCGCAGCGCCGCCCAGCGGCTGCTCGCGCAGGGCGCGGTGACGAAAGACGGCGCACCCGTGAAGAAAAACTATAAGACCGCGCCAGGCGACACGTTTGTCGTCACGCTGCCGGACGCCGCTCCCTCGGAGCTGGTAGCGCAGGACCTGCCGCTGGACGTGGTGTATGAGGACGACGACCTCATCGTCGTCAACAAGCCGCGCGGCATGGTCGTGCACCCCGCGCCCGGCCACGAGGACGGCACGCTCGTCAACGCCCTGCTCGCCCACTGCGGCGACAGTCTCTCCGGCGTCGGCGGAGAGCGGCGGCCCGGCATCGTGCACCGCATCGACAAGGATACGTCCGGTCTGCTCGTCGCGGCGAAAAACGACTTTGCGCACCTCGCCCTCTCGGCGCAGCTGGCCGACCACACCATGGCCCGCACGTATGAGGCCGTCGTCTGCGGCAACCTGCGCGAGGATTCCGGCACGGTCGATGCGCCCATCGGCCGCCACCCGACCGACCGCAAGCGCATGGCCGTGACACAGAAAAATGCCCGCCGCGCTGTCACGCACTGGTCGGTCATCGCACGCTACAACGGCTACACGCACATCCGCTGCGAGCTTGAGACCGGCCGCACGCACCAGATCCGCGTGCACATGGCGCACATCGGTCACCCTCTGCTCGGCGACCTGGTCTACGGCCACAAGCGGCCGGAAAAGGGCCTGAGCGGGCAGTGCCTGCACGCGCGGGCGCTGCGCTTTCTCCACCCGCGCACCGGCGAGCTCGTGACGTTCACCTGCCCCCTGCCGGACTATTTTCAGGACGTGCTGGCGCGCCTCGGCCCGCCGGTCGGCTAATCAGAAAGGAGCATTCCCATGCGCAGATCCGATCGAGAGATCACCGATTTTCAGGAGCTCATCACCGTCATGCGCGGGTGCGACGTCTGCCGCCTCGCCCTGCACGACGAGCCGTATCCCTATATCCTGCCGCTGAACTTCGGCCTGGAGGTGGACGGCGAGACTGTCCGCCTGTACTTCCACGGCGCAAACACCGGCACGAAGTACGACCTCATTGCCAAAAATCCGAATGTCGCGTTCGAGATGGACCGCGGGCACGCGCTCATCCTCGACGATGAGCACGGCAACTGCACCATGACGTACGAGAGCGTCATCGGTCAGGGCCGCATCTCGGTCGTGCCGGACGCGGACAAGGAGCGCGCGCTGCGCGTGCTCATGGCGCAGTATCGTGCGCCGGACTTTCCGTATTCGAAGGCCGTCATTCCCGCGACGACCGTCCTGTGCCTGACCGTCGAGCACATGACCGGCAAGCGCCGCGTGAAAAAACACGGCTGAATGCACCGCACATAACGAGCAAAAGAGCCCCCGCCGGCAGTGCCTGCGGGGGCTGTTTTGTGATCCTGCTGCAGATCAGCGGATGAAATTGGTGAACTTGCGCGCTTCCGTCTCCGGGCGCGGGACACCGGCGGCATCGCCGGCTGCAATGCACTGCAGCAGCCAGAGCAAATTGCGCGCAAGCTGGCGCATGGTCTGCAGGCCCTCCTCGTCCTGCGCGACGTCCTCCGGGCGCGCGCCGTGCACCATCGGCCAGTACTGAGAGGACACGACTGGCATATTCGAGATCATCGGGTATTTGACCAGCTGATCGAGCGCGGCCGTCGTGCCCGCGCGGCGCGCCGAGACGACGCAGGCGCACGGCTTATTCGCCCAACTGCCGCCGGCATAGAACAGCCGGTCACAAAAAGCAGACATCGCGCCGGAAATCCCGGCATAGTGTACCGGGGAAGCGAGCACGAGCGCATCCGCCGTCTCCATCGCGTCGATGGCATCGTTTACCAGCCCGCCGCGCACGCATCGCCCGGTCGCACGGCAGCCGCCGCAGGCCACGCAACCGCCTATCTGCTCGGCACCGACGGTCAGAATCTGCACCTCGGCACCGGCTGCGCGCAGCACCCGCTCCATTTCGTGCAGGGCGGTGTATGTGCAGCCGCGCGGATGCGGGCTGCCGTTGATCATGAGAATTTTCATCGTATCACCTCACGCGCAGGATAGCACAAATCGCCGCGCAGCGCAAGCGCGCACGCAATGCCCCAAAACGCCTTGCGCGGCAGCAAAACCTGCTGCCGCGCAAAGGAAAAGAAGGGACGTATGCCATGGAGTGGGGGGGAAAATGAAAGGAAGAAATGCGCATGGTGATACGGGAAACATGACGCGTCGGGCAGCCGGGCATACACAGCCGCCCGACGCGGAGAGGAACGGCTTCGCCGCTATGCGCCGCGGCGAAAGCCGGATCAGGCAGAGATCAGATGGCGCTCCAGCCGCCGTCCACGCACACGATCTGGCCGGTGGTGTAGCTGCAGGCCGGGGAGGCAAAGTAGGTGCACAGGCCGTCCATTTCGCCGGTCTCGCCGTGGCGCTCCATGGGGCAGCACTCGAGGTGCGCCTGATGGAAGAAGGGCGCGTCGATGTAGGCCGCGGTCATTTCCGTCGGGAAGTAGCCCGGGCAGATGCAGTTGACGGTGATGCCGTCGCGCGCCCAGGAGTTGCCGAGCGAGCGCGTCAGGTTGACGATGCCGCCCTTGGCCGCCGCATACGGTGCCGTGTCCACGCCCTTACGGCCGCAGACGCCGTGGATGGACGAGACCATGATGATACGGCCGTACTGATTGGGCTTCATGGACTGGCGCACGACCTCGCGGCAGGTGAAGAACTGCCCGTTGAGGTCGGTGTTGATGACGTTGAGCCAGTACTCGTCCGTGAGCGTGGCCGGGTCGCCGCCGCCCGGAATACCAGCGGCATTGACCAGAATGTCGATCTTGCCAAAATGCGCGACGACGTCGCTGACGCAGTCCGTGATGCTCTTGGAATCCTGCAGATCCATGTAATGCGGATAGACCTTGACGCCGTATTCCGCCTCGATCTCCCTGGCGTTTTCATCCAGACGATCGGTGCGGCGGGCGACGAGCGCGATGTCTGCGCCCGCGTTGGCCATTGCCTTGGCGAACTGAAGGCCGAGACCGGAGGAACCGCCGCAGCAGAACGCGACCTGGCCGGAAAGATCAAACAGATTGTTTTTCATAATAAAGCCTTCCTTTTATAAAAAATTCAGTATGGTTTAGAAGAACCAGCAGTTTTCGTAGGCGCTGAGCGTGGCATCGGCCATCGTGCCGCCCTTGTTGGCGTCGCCGACAAAGACGACCTTGTCGAACGCATCCTTGAGCTGCTGCTCGTAGCTCTTGTCGGGGCGATTACCGAGCGCCATGATGACGATATCGGCCGGGCGGGTGACGACCTCGCCGGTGTCGGTCTTTTTGAGCTCGACCGCGCCGTCGGTCACGCCGGCAATGGCGTGCTCGGTCAGGACCTCCACGCCGCTCTCGGCGAGCAGGGACAGCAGCTTGTAGCGCGCGGTGCGGTAGATCGTGACACCGACCTCCTTCTGCATCTCGACGACCGTGACCTTGTTGCTGTCGCACAGGAAGTGCGCGACCTCAAGGCCGACATGGCCGCCGCCGATGACGGCAATGTTCTTGCCCTCGAAGGAGACGCGGCGCAAAAGCACATCCTCGATATAGTAAACGTTGCTGCGGTCCACACCGGGAATGTTCGGCACGATCTGATCGCCGCCGCAGGCGACGACGACGCCGTAGGGATCGAGCGCGCGCAGCGTCTCGACCGTGGCAGGCGTGTTCAGGCGCACCTCGATGTGGTACTCCTTCATCTCGGCCTTCATGGTCTCGATGAGCTCGGCCACCATACCCTTGCACGGCGCTTTCGAGGCCAGCACGGCGCTGCCGCCGAGATGGTCACGGCTCTCGAAAATGACCGGGTAATAACCGCGCTTTTTCAGCAGGAGCGCAGCCTGCATGCCGCCGGGGCCGCCGCCCACGACCGCGACCGTGCGGCCGGCGCCGGTCTTGACCAGGTTCTCGTCGCCGTAGACCGTGGCGCGGCCGGTGACGGGGTTGATGGCGCAGTGCAGGTTCTTGCCCGCGACGACGGACTTGTTGCAGTTCATGCAGCCAAGGCACTTGCGGATGAGATCCTCACGGCCGGCCATGGCCTTTTTGACCACGTCGGGATCAGCCAGCTGCATGCGGGACATGCCGACAAAGTCACTCACGCCCTCCTGCAGGAAGCGCTCGGCCGTCTCGGGGTGCTTGATGGTGTTGACGGCGATGACAGGCACATTCACGGCAGCCTTGATGGTCTTGGCCAGATTCTTTCTCCAACCCTCGGGGCTGTAGCACGGCTCGATCATGGTCGGTGCGCTGGCATACACGCCGCAGGACACATTGAAGTAATCCACATACGGCTCTAGGTATTTGGCGATCTCGGTGCAGGCAGCGAGATCGTTGCCGCCCTCGACGAAGTCATTGCCGTTGATGCGCGCGCCGACAACGAAATCACGGCTGACGGCGGCGCGGATGCCGGTGAGGATACGCACGAGGAAGCGGCAGCGGTTTTCCATGCTTCCGCCGTATTCGTCGGTGCGCTTGTTGGTGTAAGGGCTCAAAAACTGCTGCACGAGATAGCCGTGCGCCGCGTGGACCTCGACACCGTCGGCACCGGCCAGCTCGGAGTTGACCGCCGCCTGCACGTACTTCTCGACCAGGTTGTCAATGTCCTCAATGGTCATCTCGCGCGGCAGAATGGTCGCGCGGCCGACGACGGAGTTGAGCTCCACACTCGGAGCCATGGCCTGACGGCCGCCGTTGCAGGCCGGGGGCGCCTCGCGGCCGCCGTGATGCAGCTGGATGAAGATCTTTGCGCCGTGGCGATGCACCGCCTCGCAGATGAGCTGGAAGCTCTTGATCTGCCGGCTGTCATAGATGCCGAGCTGGATGGGGTTGCAATGGCCGCTGTCGGCGTCCACGGAGGTGAATTCCGGAATGATGAGGCCGCAGCCGCCCTTGGCGCGATCCTCATAGAAACGGATCTGCTCCGGCGTGGTGCAGCCGTTCCAGTCACCCATGAGCGCGCCCATGGCCGTCATAACGACGCGGTTGCGCAGCTCAAGGTTCCCGATCTTTCCGGGCTGAAACAGTTTTTCGTACTTCATGAGGTGTTTCTTCTCTTTCTTTGGAGGATTCCGAAACCGATGCTGTCTGCTTGTGCAGGAACGACATGGGATGCGGATTCTGCCGCCGCATCCGTGCCTTTGCAAATATTTTAACCATCTGTTTTGCGAATTTCCATATGCACGAAACACCAAAAAAAGCTTGATTTTGTGCGGGACAGACAATCCCGCCGCCGTGCACAACGATCCTGCCCGACGTGGAAACGACCGCCGTTGTGTGCCGTGCACAACGACCAGCTGCCTTTTTGTCACGCAGCACAACGGCAGCGGTTGCGCCCGCACCCCTCCGTGTAGTATAATTGAGTTGAATATTTTTTTAACAATTTTAGTATATCCGAGGAGGCACGACCGTGAAATTTTCCGAACTGATCACAAAGCTGCATTCGGCCAGTCAGCCGCATATGCTCATGTACATCGACATTCGTTCCGACTGCGAACTGGCGGACGTCAACATCCTTGCCTCCGGTCAGAGCGATGTGCAGGCCGGAACGCTCTATTTTGCCGACGCGGGGCAGCTGACACCGGACACCGTACTGCCGACCAACCTGCTGTACTACGGCACGCTGCCGCCGGAGCTAGCGGACAGACTGACGAACAGCGCCATGATCGATCGCGGTGAATTTGCCGTGCTGTTTCAGACCGTAAAGGAACTGCTGAGCTACCAGCAGTCCGACCAGCAGCTCTATACACAGGTGCTGTATATGCTCTGCAACGGTGCGGAGCTGGACCGGGTGCTGACCAAAATGACCGACGTCACCGGCGACCTGTTCGTCGTGATCGACAGCACGGGAAAGCTCGTGGCCAAGACGAAAAACTTCTATGTGGACTACCCGCTGTGGATGCGGAGCATCGAGCAGGGATACTGCAGCGATATTCTAATGGAGTACATCGAGGACCGGCGGCGCAAAAACGAGTATTCCCTCTCGGACAAGCCCTTCACGCTCTTTTGCGAGCACATGCAGCGCTATCTGCTGTGCACGCGCATCGTCTACGACAATTTCATGATGGGCTACGTCATCATCGTGAGCAAGACCGGCATGTTCAGCGCGGCCGAGCAGCAGATCATCCCGCTGCTGTCCAACTCGGCAAAGGAGCGCATCGTCAAAAGCAACAACGGCAACTGGATCGATTACCGCGCCTCCCAGCTCAACAACATCTTTGCCGATATGCTCGCCGGCGCGCAGAACGTGGACATGGAGCGCCGCATGAAGCTGGCCAAGCTGAGCTTTCCGGAGCAGAAATGTCTGGCGATCATCCGGCCGGTCTATTATAAGGAGCCGGCCTACTACAAATCCCGCCTCATTCCAGATATGCAGGCCATCTTCGGCAAGACGGCCTTTTCGGTGGTCAAGAACGATCTGGTGCTGCTGCTGACAGCGGCGGACGGCGGCACCATCACGCCCGAACAGCGCGCAGCGCTGGAGCAGTACACGCAGGGGCACCGGCTGATCGTCGGCATCAGCAACTGTTTTCAGGCTAACAACCAGCTTTCACTCCACTATAACATGCTGCTGCAGACCTTGCAATTGGCCAAGCAGATGCGCTCGGACCAGAAGCTCTTCTTTTTCTCGGACTACGTGTATTACGCGCTGCTCGATCAGGTCGAGGACAAAAGCCTGCTGTCCTTCATCCGGCATCCCGCGCTCGACACGCTCATCCACTACGACCGCGAAAAAAGCGCCGAGCTCTACCAGACGCTGCGCGTATTCACCAAATGCGGCTTTAACAAGGCGCACACCTCCGAGCGGCTCTTTCTGCACCGCAACACCGTCAACTACCGCATCGCACAGATCGAATCCATCTGCGGGATCGACCTTTCGACGACAGAGCTGCTGTTTTCGCTCCAGCTGTCTTTTCTGATCGACGGCTACCTCAACAACGTCGCCTTCTGACGGCGGCCGCAGCCTGAAAACCGGACCGGCAAAGCTTGCCGGTCCGGTTTTTTGCGTCAAAAACGGTTTCCGGAGCAAAATGCGGATTGGTCTCTATGACAAAATTTTGACCGGATACTGTGCACGGCAAACATTGTCGATTTCCTGTCAAGCAAATATAATGGGCACAACCGAACAAAACCGATGTGTATCCCGCAGGGACACACGAACGCAGCTCCGCAGCCGTCCGTCGCGGCGGTGCGGAGCGCTCCGGACGGCTGTCTGCCCGGCTGCCGGAGCGCAGGACCATGTCAATGATAGAAAGGAGAATCTCGATGGAAAAGACGATCGAGAATATGGATCGCAGCCGCCTTGGAATCCTGATTCGCTGCCTGGTGATTTTGCTCATCACCGGCGTGACCAACTCTGCAGCCGTATTTGTTTCCCCGCTGGCAGCACACTTTAACTGGACCGCAGACGCCATCGCAAACGTCAGCACGACCATGCTGCTGTGCTGGACGCCCGGCGCTCTGATCGGCGGCACGCTCATGTCGAAGATCGGCGCAAGAAACGCCATGCTGCTCGGCGCCGTGCTGTTCCCGCTCGGCACGCTGACCAGCAGCTTCGTGCCGCAGTCGTCCCCGTGGCTGCTGTATGTGACCTTCAGCTTCCTGCAGGGTCTCGGCAACGGCCTCGCCTACACCGTGGCCACCTATGTCTCCACCGGCTGGTATCCGGACAAGCGCGGCCTCGTTTCCGGCCTGTGCATGGCCTTCACCGGTGGCTCGTCCGCCTTCCTCGCGCCGATCTGCTCGAAGCTCGTGCAGTCCACCGGCATCATCTCCACGCTGCGCATCGTCGGCCTCGTGTCCCTGGTCGTGTGCGTCGTGTGCGCGCTCGGCGTCCGTCAGGCGCCTGTCGGCTACACGCCCGCCGGCTTTGCCGGCTCCGCCTCGAGTGCGGAGACCCAGCTCGAGAGCTATAACGTGCGCCGCGCGCTCAAGACCCGTCCCATCTGGCACCTGATCGTGTGCACCGCCTTCTTCCCGACGATGTATATGATCATGTTCCCGCGCTTCTCCGTGTACATGACCGACGCCGGCTTCACGCTGAGCGCGGCCACGCTGGGCGTGTCGATCTACTTCATCGCCAATACCCTCAGCCGCCTGTTCCTCGGCGCGCTGTGCGACAAGATCAGCTACAAGCACGTCTACGGCATCTGCGGCGTACTGTGCATCCTGTCCGCCATCTGCCTGATCGCCGCGCACTCGCTGTTCATGTTCTACCTCGGCTATGCGCTGCTCGGCCTCGGCTTCGGCGCCACCAACAGCGTCTACCCCGTCACGATCAACAAGTCCTACGGCCCGGTCTACGCCGGCGGCATCTACGGCGTGGCCCTGTTCGGCTACATGATCTTCTGCACGCTCATCACGCCGCGCATCAGCGCCGCGCTCGTTGCCTCCACCGGCGGCTACACCGCCTCGTTCATCTATGGCATCGTGCTCTCGTGCGTCGCCGTTGTGTCCATGTACCTGATCCCGAAGGTGGATCGCAAGCCCCTCGATGCGGCCGAGAAGCAGGCCGAATCTGTGTAATCCCGATCGGAAGAGGTGTCAACATTGGGCGTCATCGGCTGTATCCTTGGTTTTCTGATCGTTATCTATCTCTGCTATAAAGACTGGTCGGTCTATCTGGCCACATTTGCCGGCGCGTGCGTCGTCATCGCCTGCAACACGCTGCCGTTTATCGACAGCCTCGTCGGCGACTATGTCAGCGGTATGTTCACCGCCGTCAAGAGCTTCTTCTTCATGATCCTCTTCGGCTGCCTGCAGTCGAAGATCTACACGGAGAGCGGCGCCGCCTACACCATCGCCGACACCGTCATGAACCGCCTGCTCAAGGAGAACATGAGCAATACCGGCAAAAACCTCATCGGCATGTCTGTGATCCTGGTCATCGGCACCATCCTCAACCTCGGCGGCATCATCGCCGGCGTCGTCATCGTGCTCATGTACCCGATCGCGCTGGTCATTTTCGAGCGCTGCGATATCCCGAAGAAGTTCATCCTCGGCATTCTGGGCGCGGGCTCGTTCACCTTCACGCTGACCGTGCCCGGCAGCCCGCAGGTCACGAACGTAGCCGCCATGACCGTGCTCGGCACGGCGGCCGATGTGGCACTGGTGCCCGGTCTCGTGGGCGCGGCGGCGGAGATCGCCGCGATCCTCGTCATCATGAACCTGCTCATCAACCGCGCCCGCAAACGCGGCGAGCACTTCGAGCTCCACCCGCTCGACCCGCGTTATGACAGCACAGGCAGCAAGCCGAAGCTGATCGTCGCCCTCATTCCGATGGCCGTCCTCTTCCTGCTGTTCAACATCTGGAAGCTCAACATCAACATCTGCCTGTTGTGCTCCATCGCGCTGTCTCTCGTGCTGTTCTGGCCGCAGCTGCGCCGCAGGGATCTCAAGGCCATGCTCAACAGCGGCGCCGTCGACTCCGTGCCCATGACGATGACCGTCGCCGCAATCTGCGGCTTCGCCGGCGTCATCACCAACACGGACGCGTTCCAGTCCATGATCACCGCCATCACGAGCATCAGCATCGCGCCGATCCTCATCTGCTGGGTCGTTGTGGCGCTCATGTGCATGCTCACCGGCGGCTCGTCCACCGGCCAGCTCGTCGCGCTGCCGATCATCGCGCCGAAGCTGCAGGCGCTCGGCCTGACGGCCGGCACCATCCACCGCGTGTCCGCGTTTGCGGCCACCACGCTCGACTCCATGCCCTATTCGGGCAGCATCCTCATGCTGCTGCCCATGTGCCACATGAAGCTCAAGGAGGTCTACCCCGCCCTGTTCGTGACGACCGTCATCGCCACGACCGTCGGTACCGCCGCCGTCACGCTCATGTGCGTCCTGTTCCCGGGTCTCGCCTGAGCCCCGTCAACCCACACCATATCACAACAGAAAGGAAGTCAAGACATGAAAGAATTCAAGAACAAAGTTGCCGCCATCACCGGCTCCGCCACCGGCATCGGCCGCGCCTTCGCTGAAGAGGCTGCCAAGCGCGGCATGCGCCTCGCCCTCATCGACATCAACACCGAGGGTCTCGAGGAGACCAAGGCCATCTGCGAGAAGGCCGGCGCGCCGAAGGTCGTCACCATCAAGACCGACGTCACAAAGTATGAAGAGGTCCGCTTCAGCATCCTGCGCGTCATGCAGGAGTACGGCCAGCTCGACCTGATGTTCGCCAACGCCGGCATCGCCACCGCCGGCTGGGTCTACAACCATCCGCCTCAGGACTGGGCCTGGGCCATGAACACGAACGTGCTCGGCCTGACCTATTACGTGCACGAGGTGCTGCCCATCTTCAAGCAGCAGGGCACGCCCTGCCACTTCCTGTTCACCGCATCCATCGCCGGCCTGATCACCGGCCTGCGCTACAACACGGCCTACCTTGCGAGCAAGCATGCCGCCGTCTGCATCGCGGAGGCCGTGCGCGACCTCGCCGAGAACGACCCCGACTACAGCATGATGGGCGTGAGCGTGTTCTGCCCCGAATATGTGCACACGAACATCCACAACAGCGAGGATCACCGCCCGGCCGACTACAGCGTCCCGTGCGACCCGTTCTACGCCACCGACAGCTACTGGGATTACCGCCGCCTGTTCGACAGCAACATCACCGTCAAGGGCATGAACCCCGCCTTCGTCGGCCCGTACCTGTTCGAGGCTGTCGAGGAGAACCACATGTACAAGGTGCCGCATATGCACACCCACGAGCAGATCCGCGCACGCCACAGACGCATCGAGTCCGACCTCGAGCGTGAGGAAGCGCTGCATGAGAAATACGCCCCGCTGCAGAAATACTGATCCGATTCCTTTCTTTTCGCAGCACCCCAAAAGCCCCGCCGGTTTTCCGGCGGGGCTTTCGCGATTTCTGTCCTGTTTCTATCCCTGCTCACAGCTCCTGCAGCATGAGGGAAAACGCCTCCCGGAACGTGAGCCGGCTACGCACGGTGAGCTGCACATCCGGCGCGCCGTCCACCGTGACGGCGTAGAGCGTCTGCGGCGGCAGATTCGTGAAGATGCACGACCGGTGCTTTGCGTCGAGCGTTGCGACCATGGTGTTTTCGCGCGTCTCGCGCACCTGCCAGAGCCGCACCGTCACGGGCGCATCCGCCGAGACGACGAGCCGCGCCGTTCCGGTCGCAAACACATGCTCGCCGACCTCCTCTGCCGTACCGCTGACCTCACGCGCGGCAAGGTCGGTCGCACCGGCCGGGAGCGCGGCAGACACAGCGCCGCCCGGCTGGCCGAGGATCACGAAGGTCTTGCCGATGAACACAAGAAGCACGGCCAGCAGCACGGCCAGCAGCACGCCCAGCACCGCGCAGAGCGCGCGCAGGCAGCGCTTGCAGCGGCGCATTTTCCGCGCCAGAGCACGTGCGATCCCGTCCGTACCGGGATCCTCCGCCGCAGCAGCAGCGGGCGTCAGGTCGCGCCGCAGCTGCGCATATTGCGCCCGGCAGGCCGGGCAGGCGTCCATGTGCGCCTCGAGCGCCGCACGGCTGTCGGCGCTGCAGCAGCCGTCCAGATAGAGCGGCAGCAGATCCGCCGCCATGCCGCAGGTAATCGGGTTCATGTCGATCCCTCCATTCGTTCGATGATTTTGTTTTTGGCACGAAAGTACGTGACCTTCGCCCACGATTCGGACTTGCCGAAGATGTCCGCAATGTCGCGGAAGCTCAGCTCGCCGAGCGTGCGCAGCAAAAACACTTCCTTATACTGCGCGCCCAGCTCGTGCACGTAGCGGTAGATCTGCCGCGCCTGCTCGCGGTCAAGAAAGCGCTCGACGAAGTCAGTCTCCGCCGGCAGGGGCTCAAGCGCGTCCGCGCCGACCGTGCGCGCGCTGCGCCGGCAGTCCTTGAGGTATGCGTTCTTCGCAATGGCGCACAGCCACGTCTCAAGCTTGCTGTCGCCGCGAAACGAATCAAAATGGGTGTAGGCGCGGTAGAAGGTCTCCGCCGTGAGCTCTTCGGCGACGGCCGCATCTCCGCTCAGTGAGCGCAGGTAACGGAACACGAGCGGACTGTAGGTTGTAAATATGACGTCGAACGTGTCCATCCTTGCCCCTCCCATCTCGATGTTCTGTCTATAAGAGTCCGCTGCACGCAAAAGGTTACAGCGGATCTGCATTTTTTCTTCTGCCGTGTCTGAGATTATCGCGGCAGAGCCATTGTATCACAGCGACACAGAAAACAGTTTGGATAAGCAAAAAGCCGCAACCGAATAGTTGCGGCTTTGCATTCGACTGGAGCGAATCGCTCATAGTTCTATTATGGCTCCAGTTCAGATGTCATGGTAAAGTCCTGCGCGAAACGCGCTACAATCGCCTCTGCATCCTGAAGCTGCATCGGCTCTGCTGTTGTTGCAGCCGGCAGCAGTGTATTTGTCGTAATTCCAACGACGCCGAGCGACGTCAGCGCATCCGCAAGCTCCGCATCATTCACGGTATATGCCTCGACCTCCAGCCCGGCCTGCGCAGCAAGCTGCATCGACAGCCGGTTCACGGCGGTATGCAGCACATCCAAAAAGACGCGGTTTTGCCCTGTCTGCAGCGTTTTCGCCATCGCCACGGTCGTGTTGGCAAGTCCATTGCTCAGTAGTCCGACCTCCGCCTCCGGG
>OJNZ01000219.1_pt1 | contig 45927 bp, 36 predicted proteins | sample 1598001 | NCBI WGS metagenome assembly OJNZ01 (sample SAMN01915225, study PRJEB22387) | human gut metagenome | isolation source: stool | host: Homo sapiens | place: USA | reverse complement strand
TGATTACGCTCCAATAGCCGTCGAACGGATTGCATCGACAACTCTGCATTCTTGATTGTCCCCATTTTTCGAATGTTTTGATTTATGATATGGTCGGGACAGGATGGGGAACCCGTTTTGAAGCGTAATAATCTATTTTGTGCTACATGTCTTTCTTGCCTTTATTTGGTTGTCTTCGCAAAAGTAAACAATCGGATTCTAATATGCAAGGGGAATCGATCAATTCCCCCTGCAAATCTCCTGCATGACATGGTCCATGTAGATGGCCTGTCCGCTCGACATGCGTCCCCACCAATGGCATCCCAGTTCGTCGATGATGATTTCGCCCTGTTCTCTCAACCGATTGGCCAGCCATGATGTCACCAGCCACCACTCCAACACCTCCTCCCCATTAAAGGGATAGAGGTACTCTTCGTCGATTTTCCCCGCTTGGATTAACTCCTCGATTACCGAACTTTGTCCCCACAGGACATGGATGTCTACCATTTGCTTGGCCTTTTCTTGTGTGTTGTACATAGCATTTTGAGTATATGTTTGTCACATATACGCTGTAATCCAACTATATATAATCACAACAATGCTATGCAGAGAATTGGTTTCAGGCTTAAACAGGGGGGGCCTGTTTTATGTGGAATCCCATTATAAGGGATAGGCAATAATTTCGTTTTCCATCAGAAAAGGGGGCGGGGCGAAAAACAGGAAGTGTCTATTCGTACATATAGCATGGACCAACTTTCGCAAAGGGGTTTGTATAAGGCCCCTTTGCAAAGTCGGTCCGATGCCCCCCTAAAACTCGAACATCTTTTTTCCGAGCAGAAAAGCTTTTTGCCCTCCGAGTCGTTTCGTGTCGTCATCAATCTCGAAAAACAGTTTCACGACCTTTCGGTCCACCCGTCCTTTGAACGGAATGCCGTTGTTCACAATCAACCGATGCAGGAAATTGTTGATTTCCGAACATGCGACCAAATCCCCTGGCTTGTATTGCGCATAAACGGCATTCTGCATCTTGGGAGCTGTCAGCAGCACGTTTTCTTCTGCGCGGGTCATCGCTGCTTCAATCTTGCTACGGCTGTATTCCAGTTCTTCCAGCCGCTTGGCCCCGAGAATCGTAAATGCTTGTACGATGGTCGCAAACTCATTCCCCAGTTCTTCTTGCAGGAATGCAGGTTCGATATCGGAGTGACCCGTTTGGAGTTTTGTGAGCTGCACAACCACCTCTCGCCACAATTCGCGGGTATTCATTTTTGCTTTCTCACGACGCAAACGATCCGCATCCGTGATTGGGTAATGGGCCGTGCAGACTTGCAACTGGAACGGAGCTGTTTTATAGGCCGCTGTCAGTGTGGACGGATAGCGATAGTACGCCTTGATCTGTTCATCTGCCCATGCATTGTCCCACATGAAATGGTTGCGTTTCCCGTCACGCGTTACAAACCGCTTATAATCCATGCCATTTAAGGCTTGGAAACGCGCCTGCACTTCATCCTCTCCGTCAGGTTGTATCTGGAGGATTTGATTGTAAATGTGTTCTTCACTCATCAATCGGCGCTCAAGAGCTTCGCGGGTCTGGCATTGCAGACTGTCGCTTGTATTGGCAATATGGTAAGCCCTTGCCACACCGTTACGGAATCGTCCGATGGCCTGCACTACCTCGGTTTGCGGGTCTATTGCCGAAAAGGGTGCACGCAACACATCCGTCAATATGATAACGTGGGGTTTGTAGTCCAGTTTGATATCTACAGCCGCATAGAAACGGCTGGTCAGGAAATTGACGGACGCCAATTCATCGAGGGTTTCGCTGGCATCGGTAAAGTTCATCTGCTTGAGTTTTCGCACGCTCTTCTCGCTGCAAAAGACTTTGCTTCGTCCTTGCAGTTTGAGTGCAAGAATCAAATTCAAGATGGTTTCCGTAGAGTTCAGAAACACGAAGACCGTTTCGTTTTCCAAACGCTTCAACAGTTTCCGCATGACTGCAACCGTGTTGTTGGTCGTACAAAGCGTCAGATCAATGCGGCTGTCATAAGTCGGAACGAGTTTCAACACCTTGAATCCGTTCTCCTCGAAACGAGGGTCGGACGGAATAATCGGTGTCGCCGAAACCATCGCCTTATTTTCGAATTTGAAAAAATCCTCGACAGGCAGATAGATGTCGCCTCGGTAGCCCACATCCTGTATGGCCTTTTCGCACTCGTCGAACAGCAGGAAATAGTCCTTATAGACAGGGATTTCCAACTCGCGCATGGCAGGAAGCACCTTTTTGTCGAAGCCTTCAGGCGTCGTAATGATTTTGCGATAGCCATCATGCTCCCCAGCAAGATAGGCTTTCACATCCTCTTTCGTTATGCCCTCGTACACGGCGAACAGAAACGGATGGTCCGCTTTCTTGCCGATAATTACGGGGATATTCGGTTCGATAATGATGGAATTGCGTGCTGCATTTACAATCTCGCTGTGGGTCGCACCGCATCCCGTGATGGTCTTGTCGAAGATTGTGTTAGTGGGAATCGCGGGCAGGACATCTGTCAGGCATTGCCCTTTGGCAATGTTTAGCAATTCTGTTTTCATGCAGTTATCGAGCATAGGTAAGTGAAACATTCTTGTAAAAGAGATTCAGCACACGGAGCATCCGCATTTTCAGCAGGGACATTCCTCGGAATGCAACCAAGCCATTGGCATGTGAAAGGCTGAATCTGCCCGTTGCAACAGACAAAATCGTTTGGCACCCCAGCATCTGCTGTATCGTCGCATAAACCTCGGCGTTCAGGTACATCAGGAACATGACCGTTGCATCTGCTTCATGCACTCGTACTCGGTAATAATAGTTACCGTCATATTCGAGTGCAATGCACATGTGATAGCCGTTCTTAACGGCTTCTTCCAGATAGGCGATATTCGCCCTCTTCATTTGACTTTTTATTGTCATAATTTTTTATTTTCATGCCTACTTTACTACGGGCATCAGCTTCTTCCCACAACCTTGTCGATTCTATTTCTAACTCGATTGCGAACAGAAAAACTCACATAAATCCCACCTTTGGCAGATATTGAAAAATAGACAATAGTCCTCGAAAATAGGCCTATTCATTAGGTCTGCTACCGAAGAACTTACAAAATCGCATAAAATCATTGAAAATCTGTCAGTTAACATGTTATGTCACAATGTCATGACATGGCATATAAGAGGAGGTTCAAACACAAAAAAGGGACGCTGTAAAGCATCCCTTGCATCCTATATATAGAGTATCAGAAAAATTCGTCTCGAATGATATTATCCGTTACGATATGGACTGTCCCAAAGCCAACAGGCGGAAATTTCGGTATGCGCTTCTCACCGATTTTCCGCACGGCTTTTCCCGTATATTGTAAACCTACTCGAATCAAATCAGGGCTATAATTCCCGTCCCAGCCCTTATTGGTCGGATAGCACCCCGTCAATCGCGTAAAGTCGTGAATCAAAGCGCATAGTTCGTTCGGCGTATCGGGCTTTTCTGGGATAGCGTTTTCTTCATGAAGCATTCGGTAGATTCCATACTCAATAATCGTATAGACTGCGTTCATTCGTTTGGCTCCCGCAGAGGGTTTACGACGATTTAATTCCAGCAGCGCATCTTCAGCAGTCTGAATGTCGGGGAAATAATCGGCGAGTTCCTTTCGAATCAGACGGAACAGCCAGTTATCGGTATTCGGGATGGTAGTTTTTTTCTATGATGCCGTTATCAGCTCGGAATGTGATAGAGGTCGGGGATAACTCTTCTTTTTTTACTGGAATGGATGCTCGTTGTTCCATATGCTCCATAAAAAGCATCAATTTAGCCCACTCTCCCTTGTAGGTGTTCCAATCCTCCCAATATCCTTGCTCGTATAAATCTTCCTCGTTGAATTTGCGGTCCATAATGATATAGGCTACAAATAGAAGAGCTTCCCGCAATCGGTCGGTCAGTAAAGACGTCTGCCCAAACAACTCCATATAATCCTGATAGTCAAAACGATTTGTCGGCAAATATATCTCGAGATCCTCTCGGATTGCTTTGGCTGCATGTTTGCCCGTACTCAATTCTATTTCGTTGGTAAAGTATCCCAGCGTAATGCCGAAATAGTTTTCCAACAGAGGGGCAATCTCCCGTAAAGATTGAGTATCCGTAATCAGAGAACCTTTCGAGCCTGTAAGTTCGTTCATAGTCGGTAATTGTTTCAACGAATTTATAAAAATCCGATTTCAACCGCAACAGCCGACCAAAGAAAAAGAAAAGGGGACTATCCGAATCCATCGGATAATCCCCTAAAGAAATAGGACCAACTTTGACGGAGGGGTTGTTACAAGGCCCATCGACAAAGTCGGTCCAATTTTTTCATAACAAATTCTGCATGGCCTCGTCGATCTGCGAGTTCTCAAACGCGCCCAAATAAATCTGCGTGGTCTTCAGGCTATGATGTCCTAAAGCCTCGGATATGATGCCGATATTCACCCCCGATTTCTTCAGTACGGTGGCAAAGCTGTGCCTTGCGACATAGGTCGTAAGGTCTCCAGATATATCCAACCGACGGGCCAACTGCCGCAACTCCTTATTGACTTGGTGGCAGACCTTATGCACCCGATTCCGTTTCTGCATCGGCGTCGAATGCTTGCATGAATCGAGTATCGGAAAGAGATAACCCGACTGCTTGCAGGATTCGGCATATCGGTTCACAATCCGCATCGCCCGCTCCGACAACGGGACATTGATTGCACCATGCGTTTTCTGACGATGGTACGACAACCGCCCCTCGACGATATTATCGGGAGTCAGATTCGCAACGTCCACAAACGAGATTCCCCCACACAAATAAGAAAATGTAAAGATATCTTGGGCCAAACGACAAAGATAGCTCTCCGTCGCACAGTCCGCATCGACAATTTTCATTACATCGGCCTTGCTCAACGCCCGTTTCGGAGTTTGGGTATTGAATCGGCTAATCTTATATTCGGTGAAAGGGTTCTTCTCTCGGGCAACGGCACGTCGCTTGATTGCCCGATTGAACACGGCACGCAGGGTGCGCATCTGGAAACTCATCGACGTCTCCTTATTTCCACGCGCCCGCATCCACTCCTCGAATTTTTCCAGATAATCGACATCAATGCGACTGAATGTGAAATTAAGCGGTCTATCCCGATTAAATGATTTCAGCACGTTATAAGAGTTCAGATAGGCATAGGCATTGCCCACACTTCCCCGCTCTTTCAACTCGGAGATAATCGCTTTGTAAACCTCTTCGACGGTCTGCGCTTTGATTCGCTCCTTTTGTTCGGCGACAATCATCTGCGGGGTAAACTCCTCCTCGTTAATCTCTTTCGCCAAAATCTTCCCGTTGTACTCGGATTCATATTTCAGCATGATCTGGCGAATCAACTGTCGATTCGGACAGTTGGGTTTGGGTTGGTTGGTGTCAAAATTCCAGAATTTGGGATCGACCGACACGCCCAGACTCTTCATCGTACGGCGACCCTCTTTGGAAATGCGGAGCATCAGCGGGGATTCTCCATTTGCAAGTACCTTGTACCTGTAACAAACGACGGAAACACAGGTTTTCATCGGTTTTTGGTTGACTTCTTGGTTGACTTTTTCGCGTCAACCGCGGCGTCAACCGCCCGTTCGGCAGGCAGGCGCAAAAACGAAAAAGGCTCGACAACCGTCAGATTGTCAAGCCTTTTCTTTCAGTCGGGGTGACTGGATTCGAACCAGCGACCACACGCCCCCCAGACGTGTACTCTAACCGGACTGAGCTACGCCCCGATTCCTGTTCCCTCACCCGCGGCCCGCTTCCGGAGAAGCATTTACCTCGTGTTTGGGACTGCAAATATAGTGTATTTTTTTCAAAACAACACTTTTTCGCAATATTTTTTTCTATTTTTGTGCGATATGAAACGATTTTTCCTCGTCGGGCTGCTCTGGATGGCCCTTGCGGCCGTCGGCTGCCGCGATTCAAGACCCTTCGCCGTGGAGGATTTCACGGTCGAGCGCTACACGCCTCGCTATGCGTCGGGCTTCGATATCCGCAGCCGCGAGGGGAGTGCCAGCTCGCTTGTAACGGTCCGCAACCCCTGGCAGGGCGGCTCGGGCGAGGTGCAGTACCTCTACGTCGTGCGTGACGGCGAGCCGGTGCCGGCCGGATTCCCGGGGCAGGTGGTCGAGGCGCCCGTACGGCGGGTCGTCTGCATGTCGTCGAGCCATGTGGCGATGTTCGACCTGCTGGGCGAGGTGGAGCGCATCGTTGGGGTCTCGGGCATCGACTACATTGCCAACGACTACGTCGCCGCCCACAAGCTCTGCGGCGAGGTGCGCGACGTGGGTTACGACTCGAACCTGAACTTCGAGCTGCTGGTGGCCATGCGTGTCGACCTGGTGCTGCTCTACGGCGTGGCGGGCGAGGATACGGCCGTGACGAACAAGCTCCGCGAGCTGGGGATTCCCTATATATATATTGGTGACTACGTCGAGGAGTCGCCGCTGGGCAAGGCCGAATGGGTGATGGTCATCGCCGAGTTGACCGACCGCATGGAGCAGGGGCGCTCCCTCTTCGATGCCACCTGTGCCCGCTACGAGGCGCTGCGCGACGGAGTTAAGCCCGGGCAGCGTCCCCGCGTGATGCTCAACACCTCCTACCGCGACACGTGGTACCTTCCCTCGGCCGACAGCTACATGGTGCGCCTCATCGAGGATGCCGGCGGCGCCTACGTCTGCCTCGAGGCGCGGGGCAACGCCTCGCATGCGGTCGAAATCGAGCAGGCCTACCTGCTGACCAACTCGGCCGACTACTGGCTCAACACCGGGGCGGCCAACTCGCTGCAGGAGCTCGTGCGGCAGAATCCGCGCTTCGCCTCGGTGCCGGCCGTCCGCAACGGCCGCGTCTTCAACAACAACCGCCGCCAGACACCCGCCGGAGGCTCCGACTTCTGGGAGTCGGGCGTCGTCCATCCCGACCGCGTGCTGGCCGACCTGATTCGGATTTTCGAGGGGCGGAGCGATTCGCTCTGGTACTACAAAAAGCTGGAATAGCCCATGTCGCGCACCTCGCTCTGCTTCCTGCTGCTCGGCCTCTTGACGCTGGCGCTGCTTGTGGCCGACCTCTTTGTCGGCTCGGTGCGGCTTCCGGCGTCGGACGTCGTGGCCGCCTTCACGGGGGGCGACTGCCCCGCCGAATCGCGCTATATCGTGCTGAACATCCGTCTGCTGAAGGCCATTACGGCGCTCTTTGCCGGTGCGGCCCTCTCGGCGAGCGGCCTGCAGATGCAGACGCTCTTCCGCAATCCGCTGGCGGGTCCCTACGTGCTGGGCGTCAGCTCGGGCGCCAGCCTGGGCGTGGCGCTCTTCCTGCTGGGGGCGCCGCTGCTGGGTGTGGCCAACCACTCGCTGGTGCAGTCGCTCGGACTGACCGGTGCGGCGTGGCTCGGCTCGGCGCTGGTGCTGCTGGCCGTCATGGCCGTCGGGCGCCGCATCAAGGACATCATGGTGATTCTGATTCTGGGCATGATGTTCGGCTCGGGCATCGGCTCGGTGGTCGAAATCCTGCAGTACCTCTCGAACGAGGCGGCGCTCAAGTCGTTCGTCATCTGGACCATGGGGTCGCTCGGCGACGTCACGGCCTCGCAGCTCGGGCTGCTGCTGCCGCCCGTCATCGTGGGTCTGCTCCTCTCGGTGGCCTCCATCAAACCACTCAACATGCTGCTGCTGGGTGAGAACTACGCCCGCACGATGGGGCTCAACATCGTCCGCGTGCGGACGATGCTCTTCCTCTCGACGGTGCTGCTGGCCGGTACGGTCACCGCCTTCTGCGGTCCGGTGGGCTTCATCGGCCTGGCGGTGCCCCATCTGGCGCGGATGCTCTTCGCGGCGGCCGACCACCGCGTGCTGATGCCCGCCTCGATGCTGGCAGGCTCGGCGCTGCTGCTCCTCTGCGACCTGCTCTCGAAGAGCCTGACGCTGCCCATCAACACCGTCACTGCCATGATGGGCATCCCGGTGGTGATACTGGTCGTCGTACGCAACCGCAACCTCTTTTGACATTGACCCGACCATGAGCATAGAACTTCGACATCTGGGCATCGGCTACGGCCGGCGGACGCTGCTCGACGACGTCTCGACCACCTTTGCGCAGGGCAGCCTCACGGCGCTGCTGGGGCGCAACGGCAGCGGCAAGAGTACGCTGCTGCGGGCGCTGGCCGGACTGGGGCCCGTCGCCTCGGGCGAGGTGCTCCTCTGCGGGCGGCCGCTCGTGCAGCTCTCACCCCTGGAGCGGGCCTCGACCGTCAGCTTCGTGACCACCGACAAGGTGCGCATTGCCAACCTCGCGTGCGAGGATGTGGTGGCGCTGGGCCGCGCCCCCTATACCAACTGGTTCGGCCGCATGCAGCGCGGCGACCGCGAGACGGTGGCCCGCGCCCTCGAACTGGTGGGGATGAGCTCCTTCGCCCGCAAGACGATGGACGCCATGTCCGACGGCGAGTGCCAGCGGATTCTCATCGCCCGGGCCCTGGCGCAGGATACCCCCGTCATCCTGCTCGACGAGCCGACGGCCTTCCTCGACCTGCCCAACCGCTACGAGCTCTGCACGCTGCTGCAGCGGCTCGCCCGCGAGGAGGGCAAGTGCGTCCTCTTCTCGACGCACGACCTCGACATCGCCCTCTCGCTCTGCGATTCGGTGGCGCTCATCGACACGCCGCACCTGCACCACCTGCCCACGCCGGAGATGGTCCGCAGCGGCCACATCGAGCGTCTCTTCTCGGGCGGAGGCATCACCTTCGACCCTGTGAGCCAGACGGTTCGACCCGCCGAAAAGGGGTAGGGCGATAATTTTCAGCGTTTTTTTTGTTTGCTTCGCTTTTTTGTTTACCTTTGCACCGCTAAAGCCCTTCTCGGAGCGGTGCGATAGCGGTAAGGCCCATTCGTCTATCGGTTAGGACGCAAGATTTTCATTCTTGAAAGAGGAGTTCGATTCTCCTATGGGCTACGAGCTTGGCGCGAGACGTGCCGGTGGAGACGTTGGGGGGGGAGGAATGAACCCCCGGTTCTCCGAAGGTGCGGCGAACGCTGACGGGTGTTTTTAGTTCAGGAGCGGACCCTCGGGTCCATCCGCAAGCGGCTACGGCCGCTGAGTGCCGCCGGCATCCGGAGCGCGGCGGTGAAACGTAAAACCGGAAAGAGGGGTCGGAAACGTGCCGACAGCATGTGGCGCGGGTCGAAAGCCTCCCGTTTCTGCGGAGCTCCGGAGAGCGAAAGAGGAACAACAAAAATTTAAGTTATGGCAAACCATAAGTCTTCGAAGAAGCGTATCCGTCAGACCCTGACGAAGCGTACGCACAACCGTCTCTACCACAAGACGGCCCGCAATGCCGTGAAGGCCCTGCGCAACACCACCGAGAAGAGCGCCGCCGAGGCCCTTCTGCCGAAGGTAACCGCGATGCTCGACAAGCTCGCCAAGCACAACATCATGCACAAGAACAAGGCCGGCAACCTCAAGAGCGCGCTTCAGCTCCATGTGAACGCCCTCTAAGCCGGTTCGAGCATAGAGACGACAGCCGTCCCCAACGCGGGGACGGCTGTTTTTTTGTGCCGCTTCGAGGCGCTTGGGCGGGGCCGGTGCCGGTTGCGGAGGTTGAGGTGCTTGTGCGGGTAGTGCCGGTTGCGGAAGATGGGCCGGTTGTGGCGAAGCGGGAAGTGCAGCGGGGCGCGGCGTACGGCCTTTGAATCCGCGCTGCGGCGGTGGGGCGGAAGGCTCGTTTGTCGGCGGGCGGAGGCTCGTCTGTCGGGGGGGGGGGAGGCTGAAACGGCGTGCGGCCCTTGAATCGATTGCGGCGTGGGTCGGGAGATTCGGTTGTTGACGGGCGGAGGCCGGGCTGTGTGGCTGTCGGCAGCCTCTTGCTGCGGCGGGCGGTGCAGAGACCTGGCGTGGGATGGGGCAGGTGTCGGGCGCAGCGTGCGTTGAGGCTTCCGAGCCGGCATGCCCGTACCGACGCAAAAAAAAGAGGTCTCCTCGCTTTGAGGAGACCTCTTCGGGTGGAAGAAGGGGCTCGAACCCTCGGCCTTCGGAACCACAATCCGACGCTCTAACCAACTGAGCTACATCCACCGTGTGACCGTCTTCGGGTCTTTCGGAGTGCAAATGTAATACGTTTTTTCGGTCCATGCAACAAAAGTGCGAAAAAAATAATCGCCCGTGACAAAATGTCAGTCGCGACTGTAGCTTTGTCACCCGTTTCCTGCCAAAATCCGCTTGGCACAGCTCTTGTTGAAGTCTGTCACGCATTCGTTTTGCACGAAACTACGAACAAACAACATAAAAACATAGAACTATGAACGTAAAACCATTATCGGACCGTGTGCTGATTCTCCCGAATCCCGCGGAGGAGAAGACTGCAGGTGGACTGATTATCCCCGACACGGCAAAGGAGAAACCGCTGGCTGGCAAGGTCATTGCCGTCGGTCCCGGTACGAAGGACGTGCAGATGGAGGTAAAGGTCGGTGACCAGGTGCTCTACGGCAAGTATGCCGGACAGGAGATTCAAATCGACGGCGTCGATTACCTCATGATGAAACAGAACGACATTTTAGCGATTATCTAAGACTATGGCAAAGGAGATTAAATATAACGTTGAGGCGCGCGAGCTTCTCAAGGAGGGCGTCGACGCGCTGTCGAACGCAGTGAAGGTGACGCTGGGCCCGAAGGGTCGCAACGTGATTATCGACAAGAAATTCGGTGCGCCGCAGATTACCAAGGACGGCGTGACGGTCGCCAAGGAGGTGGAGCTCGAGGATGCTTTTGCCAACATGGGCGCCCAGATGGTCCGCGAGGTTGCCTCGAAGACCAACGACGACGCGGGTGACGGTACGACCACCGCAACGGTGCTGGCTCAGTCCATCATCGGCGTGGGTCTGAAGAACGTCACGGCGGGTGCAAACCCCATGGACCTCAAGCGCGGTATCGACAAGGCCGTTTCGGTGGTTGTCGACTCGCTGCGCAAGCAGAGCCAGACGGTCGGCACCGATATCGCCAAGATTGAGCAGGTAGCCACCATTTCGGCCAACAACGACCACTACATCGGCAAGCTGATTGCCGAGGCGATGGCCAAGGTCAACAAGGAGGGTGTCATCACCGTCGAGGAGGCCAAGGGCACCGATACCCACGTAGAGGTGGTCGAGGGTATGCAGTTCGACCGCGGTTACATCTCGGCCTACTTCATTACCGACCCCGAGAAGATGGAGGCACAGCTCGACAAGCCCTACATCCTGATTACCGACAAGAAGATTTCGACGATGAAGGAGCTCATGGGCATCCTGGAGCCGGTGGCTCAGAGCGGACGCTCGCTGCTCATCATCGCCGAGGATGTCGACGGCGAGGCGCTGTCGGCCCTGGTGGTCAACAAGCTGCGCGGTACGCTGAAGATTGCCGCCTGCAAGGCGCCGGGCTTCGGTGACCGCCGCAAGGAGATGCTCGAGGATATCGCCATCCTGACGGGTGCCACGGTCATCTCGACCGACAAGGGCATGAAGATGGAGGATGCCGACCTCTCGATGCTGGGTACGGCCGACAAGGTGACGCTCAACAAGGAGAACACCACCATTGTCGACGGCGCAGGCAAGAAGGAGGCCATTGCAGCCCGTGTGGCTCAGATTCGTGCCTCGATTGAGAAGGCTACGTCGGACTACGACAAGGAGAAGCTGCAGGAGCGTCTGGCCAAGCTCGCCGGCGGTGTGGCTGTCCTCTACGTGGGCGCTACGACCGAGGTCGAGATGAAGGAGAAGAAGGACCGCGTCGACGATGCGCTGGCCGCTACGCGTGCCGCCGTCGAGGAGGGTATCGTTCCGGGTGGCGGTGTTGCCTACATCCGCGCTACGGCCGCTCTCGAGGGGCTGAAGGGCGACAACGAGGACCAGACGACCGGTATCAACATCGTAAAGCGTGCCATCGAGGAGCCGCTGCGCCAGATTGTCGCCAACGCCGGCGGCGAGGGCTCGGTGGTTGTCAACAAGGTGCGTGAGGGCGAGGGAGCCTTCGGCTACAACGCCCGCGACGACCGCTACGAGGACCTGCTCAAGGCCGGTATCATCGACCCGACGAAGGTATCGCGCGTGGCTCTGGAGAACGCCGCATCGATTGCGTCGATGTTCCTCACCACGGAGTGCGTGCTGGCCGAGAAGAAGGCCGAGCAGCCTGCACCTGCAATGCCCGCCGGCGGCATGGGCGGCATGATGTAACAGTCGGCCGCTGCCGCAGGACAGCATATACGGAAAACCGGGACACCCCAGCGGGGTGTCCCGGTTTTTTTGTGCCCGTTTGTTTGCGGGAGGGGAGTCGGATGCGGCGGTCGGGGCTGCCCCCCGCCGGACGGAGGGGTCAGAGCCCGCCGTCGACGACCCAGCTCCGCTGCGGGTTGTCGTTGCGCAGCGCCAGGTGGAGCTCCTCGGTAGAGCCGTCTGCCATTTGCAGCCGGCAGGGAATGAAGAGGCCGGGGTAGTTGCCCGAGCGGACCGGGGCCGAGCACTCCACCACAGTAGCTCCGGCGTAGCGGCTGCGGAGCAGCTGGCGGGCCCGGGCGCCGTATGCCGAGAGCGCCTCGTCGAGAATCTCGGTGTCCCACGTTGCGAAGGCGTCGAGAATCAGCCGTGCCGCCCGGCCGGCGTCGATGCCCGCAAGGCGGGAGGTCGCCGCCTCGGGTTGGGTCAGCTCCCTCCAGGTGATGCCCTCGGGAAGTGCGGTGAGCGTTGCGGCGTCGAGCGGGGCGTCGTACTCGATGCGGTCAATCTCGAGCAGCGTCCGTTCCCTTCCGTCGGCCGCGAGGAAGGTGATGCTTCCACCCAGCAGCCGTCCGCTTGCGGCGTCGAAGCGGTATTCGCGGCGCGTGTCGCTCTCGGCGACGGAGGAGTTGCGCATGTAGTCGCTCTGGCTGAAATCGCCCTGTGCCGGGCTGTGGACCGTCAGGCGGAGGGTATCCCCCTCGCGGCGCAGCGTGTAGCGCGAGCCGTCGTGCGAGCGGGTGAGCTGCTCCTCGAACGAGAGTAGCTGGCCGGGGTCGATGAGCTGGAAGAGCATCCCCGCAACGCCGGGCGAGTAGGGGAGCACCTCGCCCTCACGCAGTGCGTCGAACCAGAGGTAGGTGTGCTTCCCGTCGTAGAGCGCCTTGCGGCCCGGCTTCTCGATGCGCCAGAGCAGCTGCGGGGAGTAAATCGCCTCGATGGTGTGGGGCACCGGCTCGTCGAGCGGGTTGGTGTAGTCGAAGTTTTCGTCGGCGTCGGTGCGGATGTGCAGTTCGATGCGGATGCTCCGCACGCCGTTCATCGCGACGATGGCCTGAGCGAAGCTGTTGCGCGCGGCGCGTGCCGGGGTGTTGAAGCCGAGGGTGAGGGCTGCGATGACGAGGACAGCGGCGGCCATCGCCCCCGAGAGGATGCCGACGATGCGGCGTACGGGGCGGCGGGGTTGGCCGGATGCGGCGGCCTCATTGCGGTCGGCGGCCGCGGCAGGTTCGGCGATGGCGGATGCGGCCAGTCCGGGTTCGCTTCCCTGCTCGGCCAGTCGTCGGCGGGTGGCTTCCAGAATCCGTTCGCGGAGACCTGCGGGCGGGGTAATTTCGATGTGGGGGGTTGCGGCGTCGAGCGCCCGTCGGGCGTCGCGAAGGGCGGCGGCGCAGGCTTCGCACGCGGCTGCGTGCTCCTCCATGCTGCGGCGCTCAGCGTCGGAGAGGGTGCCGGCGAGCAGTTCGTCCAGCTGCTCGCGGAAGTTGCGGCACGTCATGGTCTTATCGGTTTTCATGGTTTTCGGATTTTTTTGGAAGGGTTTTACAGGAGGGTTTTCAGTCGCTCGATGCCGTAGTGGAAGCGCGACTTGACGGTCGAAGCGGGCAGCTCGAGCGTCTCGGCGATTTCGGTGAAGCGCATCGAGGCGAAGGTGTGCAGGCGGATGACCTCGGCCTGTTCGGTCGGCAGGCGGTCGAGCAGGGTGCCAAGCCGCCGGGCCTCGGCTTCGAGCATGTGCTCCTCGCTCGGGTCATCTTCGAGTGTCGGCGGGAGCGGCTCGGTGGGGCGGCGCCGGCGCAGCAGGTCGTTGCAGCCGTTGGCCACCATGCGGAAGAGGTAGGCTTTGGCGTTGCGGACGGGTGTCGTGGCGGTGGCGAATCGGAGAAAGGCCTCCTGAACGACATCCTCGGCGTCGCTGCGGGAGGCGCACCTCAGTGCCGCGAAGCGGAAGAGCGCCTCGCTCCAGCGCTCCGCGGCATCCTCGAGCAGCGCCATCCGCTCCTCTTCGGTGAAGGTTGGGGTTGTGTTCATTGATTTCAGTCTGTTTTTGTGTTCGAACGCGCGTTCACTTATAAGACGTCGCAAGGCGAAAAAGGACGAATCGCCGGCCGGAAAAAATTGCCGGCAGGGCCTCCGTGCACCTCCGCCGCCGGTCGCTCCCTTTTCTGCTGCCTCTTATTCGTCCTCTCCGACCTCTCCGTCCTCTCCGCCCCTTCATCCCTCCGTCTCTCCGTCGCTCGGGGCCGCTCCCCGTCTCTTCCGCTGCTCCCTCTCCTCTGTTTTCCGATGCTTCTCTCCTCCACCCTTTGGGCCTCCGCCCTTTTGTTCCGATGCGGGCACTTGCGGCATTGCGCCCCTATCAAGGAAAAGGTCCCGGAAGCCGCAGCTTCCGGGACCTTTTGGATGAAGAGCCCGTGTCGGCGGGACCGCAGGCGGTCCCTTGGGGTATCTGTTGTTGGCGGCGGGAGCTTTCGTTTTCATTCTTTTTTTTCCCCCTCCTCTCCGGCCGGTGGGGGGTCAGAAGAGCGTCTGGCTCTCGTCGCCGCGCGAGCGTGCGGGGCGCTCCGGCTGGCCGAGCAGGATGCGTGCCTGCGAGAGGGCCGCGTCGGTGATGCGGCTGCCCGAGAGCATCTTGGCGATTTCGGTCGTCCGCTCCTCGGCCGTCAGCCGCGTGATGGAGGTGCGTCCGTCGCGTTTGTAGACCACGAAGTGGGTCTGGCCCTTCGAGGCGACCTGCGGCAGGTGGGTGATGTCGACCACCTGCATCGTCTCGGCCAGCGAGGCGATGATTTCGCCCATTGCATCGGCAATCCGTCCCGAGACGCCCGTGTCGATTTCGTCGAAGATGATGGTCGGCAGCTGCATGCGCCGCGCCAGCATCGCCTTGAGGGCCAGCATGACGCGCGAAAGCTCACCGCCCGAGGCGATGCGCTCGACGGCCTGGGGCGTCATGGCGCGGTTGGCCGAGAAGAGGTAGGTCACCGTGTCGCGCCCCGAGGGGGTGAGCTCCTGCGTCGGCTCCAGCGCCACGCGGAAGGTCGTGTCGGGCATGCCGAGCCGCGCGAGCGTCGCACAAATCTCCTTGCCGAAGGCCGGCGAGGCCTTCTCGCGGGCCTTGTGGAGCCGCTCGGCCAGCTTCTCGGCCTGCTCCGTGGCCCGGGCGAGCTCCTCACGGCAGGCCGTGAGCTCCTCGTCGCCGTGGTCGATGGCCGCCAGACGGGCCAGGTAGCCGTCACGGATGGTGATGAGCTCATCGACCGTGGCGGCATGGTGCTTCTGCGTGAGCGAGTAGAGCGTGTCGAGGCGCGCGGAGAGCTGCTGCAGCCGTTCGGGGTCGGTGTCGAGCCGTTCGCTCTCGTCCGCCGCCGAGGCGTCGATGTCCTTCAGCTCCTCCAGCACCGAGCGGAGCCGGTCGGCGTAGTCGCCCGCCTGGGGGTAGTGGTCGCGCAGGCGGTTGAGTTCGCTCTCGGTATTCTTGAGCTGGGCGAGCACCCCCGTCTCGTCGTCGTCGAAACGGTTGCGCAGCGTGGTGAGCGTCTCGCCAATCTGGTCGGCATGCTCCAGCACGGCGAGCTGCTCCTCCAGTTCGGCCTGTTCGCCTTCGCGCAGGTTGGCCGCCGTGAGCTCCTCGCTCTGGAAGCGGAGCCACTCCTCGTCGCGGCGCCCCTCGGCCGCAGCCTTCTCGAGGGCGGAAAGACGGCGGCGCAGCTCGCTCTGGCGGGCGTAGGCGGCGCCGTATTCGGCGCGCAGCGCAGCGTCGTCCGCCACGGTGTCGAGTGCCGAGGTGCGGAACTCCTCCGAGGAGAGAATCAGGTTCTGATGCTGCGAGTGGATGTCGATGAGCTGCGTGCCCAGCTCGCGCAGCTGCGTGAGCGACACGGGCATGTCGTTGACGAAGGCGCGGCTCTTGCCCGCCGGCGTGATGACGCGCGTGAGGGTGCACTGCTCCTCGTAGTCGAGCTCGTTGCGCTCGAAGAGGGGGCGCAAGTCACGGCCCGTGAGGTCGAAGAGCCCCTCGACCTTGCAGTTGCGGGTCGTATCCTTGATGGCCGCACCGTCGTTCTTGGCGCCGAGCAGCAGCCCGAGTGCGCCGAGCAGGATGGACTTGCCGGCGCCCGTTTCGCCGGTGATGATGTTCAGATGCGGGTCCAGCTCGAGTTCGAGCTTCTCGATGAGCGCGTAGTTCTCGACCGAAAGTCGGCGTAACATGGCGATTGAGGTGTTTATGACGTTTGTCGGGTCGGGCCCTGCGGGGCGAAGCCCGGGGCCCGGGGCAGCGACGGCCCCTTCGTGTGAAGGAGCCGCCCGTCTGTTATTTCAGCAATTTTTCGATTCGGTCGACGATGCGGCCCGCGACCTCGCGTTTGGTGAGCAGCGGCAGCGGTTCGCGTCCTGTCCGGTCGATGAAGGTCACCTTGTTGGTGTCGCCGCGGAAGCCGGCTCCGGCGTCGCGCAGCGAGTTGAGGACGATGAAGTCGAAGTGCTTGCGCGCAAGCTTTTGCTCGGCGTGCGCCTCCTCGTCGTCGGTCTCCAGCGCGAAGCCCACCAGCAGCCGCCCCTCCTTGCGGGCGCCCAGCTCGGCGGCGATGTCGTGCGTGCGGCGCAGGCGGATGACCAGCTCGCCGTCACCCTTGCGGAGCTTGGTCGCGGAGACCTGCTCGGGGGTGTAGTCGGCCACGGCGGCGCACATCACGGCTCCGTCGCATGCGTCGAAGGCCTCCGTGGCGGCGCGGTACATCTCCTCGGCCGAGAGGACGTCGACGCGCTCCACCCCTTCGGGGCAGGCGAGTGCCGTGCGGCCGCTGACGAGCGTCACGCGGGCGCCTCGCGCCGCCAGCTCGCCAGCAATGGCGTAGCCCATCTTGCCCGACGAGTGGTTCGAGATGAAGCGCACCGGGTCGATGGCCTCGATGGTGGCTCCCGCCGTGACGAGGAAGTGCCGCCCCTCGAGGCTCTTCGCCGTGGGGGCAAGCAGCCGCGTCACCGCCTCGACGATGTGCTCCGGCTCGGCCAGACGCCCCTTGCCCGTAAGTCCGCTCGCCAACTCGCCGGCCTCGGGTTCGACGACCCGTACGCCGCGGCTGCGCAGCGTCGCGAGGTTGGCCTGCGTGGCGGGGTGGGCGAACATGTCGAGGTCCATGGCCGGGGCGACGACCACCGGGCAGCGCGCCGAGAGGTAGGTCGTCAGCAGCAGGTTGTCCGCCACGCCCGTGGCCATCTTGGCCAGCGTGTTGGCCGTAGCGGGGGCGATGAGGTAGCAGTCGGCCCACTCGCCCAGCGAGACGTGCGAGTTCCAGGCGCCGTTCTCGGGGTCGAAGAACTCGACCAGAATCGGGTTCTTCGCGAGGGTGGCCATCGTCAGCGGGGTGATGAACTGCTTGGCCAGCGGCGTCATCACCACGCGCACTTCGGCGCCGGCCGTCTTCAATAAACGACAGAGCACAGCCGCCTTGTAGGCAGCTATGCTTCCCGTAATGCCCAGCAGTATGTGGCGCCCCTGCAGCGAGGGGCACGTCGTATGCCGTGAATCCATCGTCGACAGCCCGCTCAGGCCTCCTTCGTGGTCGGCTTCTCCTCCTTGCCGCTCTCCTTGGCCTCCTTGCCGTCCTTGCCGCCCATGCGGTAGTAGAGCTCGCCGTCGAGGAACTCCTCGGTGGCGATGATGGTCGGTTTGGGCAACCGCTCGTAATAGCGGGAGATTTCGATTTGCTCGCGGTTTTCGAACGTCTCCTCCAGAGTGGCATCCGTCGGCGAGGAGAAGTCGGCCAGCTTGCGGCTGAGCTCGTTCTTCAGCTCGGTCGAAATCTGATTGGCGCGGCGGGCGATGATGTTAATCGACTCGTAAACGTTGCCCGTTTCGCGGTCGAAGTCCACCAGTTTCCTCGTGATGGTGTTGTTGGGAATGTTTTTCTTAATCTCCATGACTATATGTTGTTGTCTTTCTTGTTCCGGTCCAGATAATCCTTGGCGTGCTTGGCCATGCGCTCCAGCTCGCGGATGTGCTTCGATTCGGGGAACTCCTCCTTGAAGGAGAGGTACGAGTCAAGCATCGAGAGGTAGCGGTCCGTCTGCTTCTCCTCAATCGAGTTGCTGGCGTAGCGGTAGCTTGCGTCGACAATCAGGTACATGATTTCCTCGCGGTGCGTGCTTTCGGGATACTTCTTCAGGGCGTTTTTCAGCGCGACGATGGCCGAGTTGTACTTGCCGATTTTGTAATAGGTGTAGGCGTTCAGATAGGCCTTGTCGTGCAGCCGCTGGGTGAGCTCCTCGTTGATGCTCTTGAAGTTCTCCACCTGTTTGCTGTCGGGGTAGCGCGACATGAACTCGTTGACGGCGATGATGGCCTGGCTGGTCATCGTCTGGTCGCGTGAGGGACCCGGCGCGAGGTAGTAGTAGCAGAGGGCGAACATACCCTCGGCATCCTCGATGAAGACGCTGCGGCCGAACTTGCGGCGGAAGTCGTCAAAGAGCAGCGAGGCGGTTTCGTAGTCGCGGTTCTTGTACTTGCAGCGGGCGTTGAAGAAGGAGATGCTGTCCTCGCGCGTGGTGCCCGAGTAGTAGGGCAGCGCCCCCTCGAAGAGGGTCGAGGCGCGCGTCCACTTCTCCTTGGCGTAGTATTCGAGCGCCTTGTCGTACATGACGTCGGGCTTGCCGCTCTTGAGAATCGAGCTGACGCCGGCGCAGCCCGTGAAGAGGGTCGCCAGCAGCAGGCCGGCAGCAATGAGTGAGAGAGTGTGCTTCATCGAAAGGTCGTTTACGGCGCTTTAACGCGCAAAGTTACATATAAATTAACGAACCGCCAAAAAAATTATTGCCTCCACGCATTGGGACGGGGACTGCGGCGTGCTTCCTGGTCGGATGGTGGGGGCTGCGGTGGTTAGAACGGAGGCTCTGCGGGGCGGTGGTTGCTGCCGTTCCCCGGAAACGGTCCGGGAACAGGCGGTGTGTTTCTTGGTTGGAGGGAACAGGCTGCGGCGGGACGGCGGGCTTCTCTTTCGGGGAGAGGCGGGTTCGGACACGTTTCCCGTCGCCACCGCTATTCGCTGCTATCGCCCGCTGCTTGCGTTTCCGCTCCTCGCCGCCTGCCTCCCCGCTGCCTGTCATCATCTCATCATCCGCTGTTGCCTGCACCCCCGCCGCTTCTCACCCGCCGCACCAGCTGCCAGCCACCCCGCCGCCTGTGTCCCCGCCGCCTGCTACCTCCGCCACCGCTGCTTGCCACCCCTGTCGCTGTCTGCCTCCCCGCTGCCTGTCGCTTTTCCCCGCCTGTTATCACCCGCCGCCTGCCGCCCGCTACCTCCGCCGCTGTCTGCGTCCCCGCTTCTGCCTGCCGTCCCGCCGCTTCTCACCAGCCGCACCCGCTGCCTGCCATTTCCGCCGCCATGCGCTGGCCGGGTGGACAGATGGGCTGCGGCGGCACCCCGCGTGGTCGGTCGGGGCGCGATGCGTCGCCGGCGAGAAGTTCTGCGAAATAATTTGGAAAATCGGAAAATCCTTCCTATCTTTGTTTCGGTTAAGTATAGGGGTTCTGGCCTTTCGAGGCCGGGATTCTTGTTTTTTATTGGATTATCATTCTTATGGCAAAAGAGATTATCTATCTGACGGCGGAAGGGTACAAGAAGCTCAAGGACGAGCTTGACCACATGCGTTCCGTCGAACGTCCGGCGATTTCGGCCGCAATTGCCGAGGCACGCGACAAGGGCGACCTTTCGGAGAATGCGGAGTACGATGCGGCGCGTGAGGCACAGGGTCTGCTCGAGATGCGGATTGCCAAGCTAGAGGATACGCTGGCCAATGCGCGCGTCATCGACGAGTCGAAAATCGACAAGAGCAAGGTGCAGATTCTGAGCAAGGTGACGCTGCTGAACCACAACAACGGCAAGCAGGTGGTCTATACGATTGTCGCCGAGCACGAGGCCAATCTGCGCGAAGGCAAGCTGGCCATCGGTACGCCGATTGCCAAGGCGCTGCTCGGCCACAAGAAGGGCGACACGGTCGATGTCGTCGTTCCGGCCGGGACGATTCATTTCGAGATACTCGACATCAGCATCTGATGCTTCGCATGTAGCTCGGAACGGTTCGCCGCCGCCGCTTTCGGACCAGCCGATACATACAGTCTTCCCCGTGGGGAAGACTTCCTGCAGGACCGCTCTTCGGGCGGCCCTTTTTGTGTGTATAGGGGTGCAGGTGGATGAGTGCGGATGTTGGGTTGGCGGGGCGGTCGGTTGCACCCGGTACGGGGCGACGGTGTAGAGGGGCGGTTGGGTGCGGCCGGAGTATGGCGGCAGCGTTGGTGTGGGGGCGGTATCGGGACAGCCGCGTTGACGGGCGGCCGGTTCCGCACGCGTTTCTGTGCGGTCCCCTCCCGTTCTCGTTTGTAGAAAAAGAGAAGACCGCACCCCTTGGGGAATGCGGTCTTCTATTGAAACAGGGAGACGGGAGCGGAACGGTCCGAATACCTCATCGGGGCGTTTCCGCTCCCGGTGCAATTCTGTTGCCGCCCTTGTTTTGCAACTCCTCCCGGGTATTGCGGTGCTCTTTTTCGGGTACAGCCTCAGCGCTCTTTTTGGGGAGGGCTGCTTTCAGAATGGAACGGCTACTCGGCGCGTGAGGGGAGAGATGGGGACACCACACCCCTGCGCCCGCGATTCGGGGCGCTTTCGACACCTTGCGGCGCATTGTTCCGAAAGGGGAGAGGAGAGGCGCCTGCCGGCGCCCGTCGCTAACCAATCAGCTCCTCGTACTGGGCGGGGGTGAGCAGCTTGTCGTACTCCTCGGGGGCCGACATGCGGACCTTGACGAGCCAGCCTTCACCGAAGGCGTCCTTGTTGACGATGGAGGGGTCGGCGTCGACGGCCTCGTTGAACTCGAGCACCTCGCCCGAGACGGGAAGGTAGGCGTCGCTGACGGTCTTCACGGCCTCAATCGAGCCGAACACCTCGCCGGCGGCGAGCGTCTCGCCCACGGTCGGCACGTCTACGAAGACGATGTCGCCCAGCTGGCTCTGTGCGAAATCCGTGATGCCGATAACGGCAACGTCACCCTCGACGCGGCACCACTCGTGGTCGTTCGAGTATTTCAGATTGGTAGGTACATTCATGGTATTACGAGCTTTGTGTTGTGAATTTTCCAATGCAAATATAGCAGTTATTTCGGGATGGGCAAGGGTTTTGTTATTTTTTTAACACCCTGGCCCTCCTTCGGGGCGCACATGGGGGCGGCAGCGGCCGAGCTCTTCCCTTGCGCAACGGTGCCGCACAACCGGGGCGGCGGGCTGTCGTCTCTCCACTGCCAACGTCCGCAGCGGAGCGGTATCTCCCGGCCGGTGCATCCTGCGCTCCGGTTCGCGCATCCTCGTTCTCCTGTCCGCATTTCCCGGCCGGCGCATTCCGTTTTCCGGCTTGCCCGCTCCCGGGTTCCGGCTTGCCCGCTCCCGGGTTCCGGCCGGCGTTTCCCGGCCCCGGCCCGTGCCTTCCGGCGCGGGTCAGTGCTCCCCGGCGGGTTGCGGGTCGCGCCCCTCGATGAGGAACTCGACCTGGCGGAAGAGGTATTCGTGCAGCGTACCGTCGTCGTGGCGCAGCTGCAGCTCGCCCGTGGGTTGCACCCCCTCGACCACCGCCTGGAAGAGGGTGCCGTCGGGCAGGCGGAAGAGGTGGCGCTCCCCGAGGCGGTACATCCGCGCCCGGTAGTCGCGCTGCAGCCCCTCGCGGTCGCCCGCCTCGAGCTGTGCGTAGCGCGCCATCAGGTGGTCGATGCAGCAGCGGAGCACCTCCTCGCGGTCGAACTCCCGGCCCGCGGCCAGCGCCATCGAGGTGGGGTTGGGCAGCGACGGGTCGAACTCCCGCTGGTTGATGTTGAGGCCGATGCCGGCGATGCTGCGGGCGAGGTTCGCTCCGCGCAGGTCGTGCTCGATGAGCATGCCCGCACACTTGCGGTCGCCTACGTAGAGGTCGTTCGTCCACTTGATGCGGGCCTCGATGCCGTAGTCGCGCATCGCGTCGACCAGAGCGAGCGCCGCCACCTCGGTGAAGAGAAATTGCTCCGGGGCGGGCAGGAACGTCGGCTCGAGGATGGCCGAGAAGGTGATGTTGAGCCCCTCGGGGCAGAGCCACGTGTGGCCGCGCTGTCCGCGGCCGGCGCTCTGCCATTCGGCCCACACCACGTCGCCGTGGCGGTAGCGTGCATCGCGGGCCTCGTCGTTGGTCGAGGTGGTCTGTCGGATGTGGTAAATCATGTGTCGTGTCGGGTTAGGGTCGTCGGACGGCGGGCGGGGTCAGGCGCTGACGCCGAAGTCGCGCAGCGCGTCGTTGAGCGAGGTCTTCTTGTCGGTCGACTCCTTGCGGCGGCCGATGATGAGGGCGCACGAGACGCTGTATTCGCCCGCCGGGAACTGCTTGCGGTAGCTGCCCGGAACGACCACCGAGCGGGGCGGTACGTAGCCCTTGTAGGTGACGGGCTCCGGCCCCGTGACGTCGATGATGTGGGTCGAGCCGGTGATGACCGTGTTGGAGCCGAGCACCGCCTCGCGGCAGACGTGGGCCCCCTCGACCACAATCGAGCGCGAACCGATGAAGCAGTGGTCCTCGATGATGACCGGCGCCGCCTGCACGGGCTCCAGCACACCGCCGATGCCCACGCCGCCCGACAGATGGACCTGCTTGCCGATTTGTGCACAAGAGCCCACCGTGGCCCACGTATCGACCATTGTGCCCGTATCGACATAGGCGCCGATGTTGACGTACGAGGGCATCAGAATGGCGCCCGGGGCGATGTAGGCACCGTAGCGCGCCACGGCGTGGGGCACGGCGCGCACGCCCAGCTCCTCGTAGCCGTGCTTGAGCTCCATCTTGTCGTACCACTCCAGCTCGCCGGCCTGCATCTTGCGCATGGGCTGGAGCGGGAAGTAAAGGATGACGGCCTTCTTGACCCATTCGTTCACCTGCCAGAGGCTCCGCTCCTCGTCCAGAGGCTCGGCCGTGCGCAGTTGGCCCTTGTCCACCAGGTCGACCGTCCGGCGGACGGCTTCGCGGACGGACTCCTCGCTGAGCAGCGCGCGCTCCTCCCACGCCTGCTCGATGATTTGTTTCAGTTCGCTGTACATGCTCGTTGGTTCGTTGTTTCGGAAGCCCAAAGTTATGCAAAATCTTCGACTCCGGCGTCCGAGTCTCTCAACTTTTTCCTAACTTTGTCCCGATATTAACCTTAATCCGTCGATTATGAGGAAACAATTCTCCGGTGCGGTGTTGCTGCTCGGCGCAGCGGCGATGCTGGCAAGTTGTGGAAGCAAAATGAACATCAAGCACTTACCCTATCCTGCCACCGAGCGCGGCGACGTGGTGGACAACTATTTCGGCGTGGAGGTTCCCGACCCCTACCGCTGGCTCGAGGACGACAATTCGGAGGCTACGGCCGCCTGGGTTGCGGCCGAGAATGCCGTGACGGAGGACTACCTCGCGCAGATTCCCTTCCGCGGAGCCATCCGCGAGCGGCTCACCGAGCTGTGGAACTATGCCAAGGAGTCGGCTCCCGTCAAGCACGGCGACTGGTGGTACTACTCCTACAACGACGGATTGCAGAATCAGGCGGTCATCTACCGCGCGCAGGAGCCCGGCCAGCCCGGGGAGGTCTTTCTCGACCCCAACACCCTCTCGGAGGACGGTACGGTGGCGCTGGCGGCGATTTCCTTCTCGAAGGATGGCCGCTACATGGCCTATGCCGCCGCGGCGTCGGGCTCGGACTGGGTCGAAATCCGTGTGATGGATACCGCGACGGGAAAGCTGACCGACGACAGCATCAACTGGGTGAAGTTCTCCGGCGCCACCTGGACGCCCGATTCGAAGGGCTTCTATTACAGCGCCTACGACGCCCCGAAGGAGGGTGTCTACTCGTCGCAGAACCAGTTCCAGAAGGTCTACTACCACGAGCTGGGCAAGCCCCAGTCGGCTGACCGCCTCATCTACGAGGACCGCGAGCATCCGCTGCGCTACTTCTCGGCCTGGCCCTCGGAGGACGGCAAGTGGCTCTTCATCATCGGCTCGGAGGGGACGTCGGGCACCGAGGTGCTCTGCCGCAAGAGCTCCGAGAAGCAGTTCCGCACGCTGCTCAAGGGCTTTGCCCACGACTATGCGCCCGTCGACTGCCGGGAGGACAACCTCTACTTCGTGACCAACGACGGCGCCCTGAACTACGCCCTCAAGCGCATCTCGCTCAACGACCCCTCGAAGGTCGAGACGGTGATTCCCGAGCATGAGAAGAACCTGCTCGAGGGTGTCGGCACGGCGGGCGGCTACCTCTGGGCCTCCTACCTGCAGGATGCCCAGAACCGCATCGCGCAGTACGACTACGACGGCAAGCTCCTGCGCGAAGTGGAGCTCCCGGCCATCGGCACCGTGAGCGGCTTCTCGGGTGAAAAGGAGGATACGGAGCTCTACTACGCGCTCTCGAACTACACCTCGCCCGCAACGCTCTACCGCTACGACATCGCCTCGGGCGAGTCGACCCTCTACAAGGCCCCCGAGGTGGCCTTCGACCCCTCGCTCTACGTCACCGAGCAGGTCTTCTACCCCTCGAAGGACGGCACGAAGGTCCCGATGTTCATCACCCATCGCAAGGACCTGAAGCTCGACGGCAAGAACCCCTGCCTGCTCTACGGCTACGGCGGCTTCCAGATTAACCTCACGCCGGGCTTCAACCCCTCGGCGATGATGTTCGTCGAGCAGGGCGGCGTCTACTGCGTGGCCAACCTGCGCGGCGGCTCGGAGTACGGCGAGGCCTGGCACAAGGCCGGCATGCTCGAGAACAAGCAGAACGTCTTCGACGACTTCATCGCGGCGGCCGAGTGGCTCATCGCCCAGAAGTATACCTCGTCGGAGCGTCTGGCCATCAACGGCGGTTCGAACGGCGGTCTGCTGGTGGGCGCCTGCGAGGTGCAGCGTCCCGACCTCTACGCCGTCTGCCTGCCGCAGGTGGGCGTGCTCGACATGCTCCGCTACCACAAGTTCACCATCGGCTGGGGCTGGGCCGTGGAGTACGGCTCGTCGGACAACGAGGAGCAGTTCGCCTATATCTATAAGTACTCGCCGCTGCACAACATCCGCGAAGGGGTGAAGTATCCCGCCACGCTGGTGATGACGGCCGACCACGATGACCGCGTCGTCCCGGCCCACTCGTTCAAGTTCGCCGCCGAGCTGCAGCACTGCCAGGCGGGCGACGCTCCGGTGCTCATCCGCATCGAGTCGAAGGCGGGCCACGGTGCCGGCAAGCCCACCTCGAAGCGCATCGACGAGGCGGCCGACATGTACGCCTTCCTCTTCCAGAACATCGGCGTGCCCTACCGTGCGGTGAAGTAACCCCGCGCGGCGGGGAGGCCGCCGGGGAGAGAATTTCGGCGGGACCTACGGGCGGATTTCGGCGGAACCTCGGGAGAGGATTTTGTCGGAACCTCCGGGCGGATTTTGTCGGAACCTCGGGAAGGAGCGCGGCGGGTCGGTTAGGGGCCTGTCGTGATGCGGCTGCCGGGATGCGCCCGCGGTGAAGCGCTTGCGGTGAAGCGTCCGCCGGGAAGTATTTGCTGCGAAGCTGCCGCCGGAAGACACCCGCTGCGAGCGGCTGACGCCTCCTCCGCGGAGGCGGGAAATGAGCTATTTTTTGAGAACAACACGTTGTGCGATTGCTGCCGGACGAGCCGGCCCCCGAGGATGGGGGAGCGGCCCGTCCGGCAGCGGTCGAAATGAAGTTTGACAGCATGAAAGTCTACAAGTTCGGAGGAGCCTCGGTCCGCAATGCGGACGGCGTACGCAACCTCCACAAAATCATTGCGGGAGAGGAGAACCTCTTCATCGTCGTTTCGGCCATGGGCAAGACGACCAACGCCCTCGAGCAGGTCTTCACGGGACTGCAGCGGGGCGACCGCGCCCTCTCGGAGGAGCAGATTGCCGCACTGCGCGACTACCACGCCGGCATCATCGAGGATTTGTGGCACGGTCCCAAACGGCTCGAGCGGGTCGATGAGCTCTTTGCCGAGCTCGAACGGGTGGCGACGCAGACCGTCTACCGGGCGGAGGATGCCGAGCTGTGGTACGATGCGATTGTCGCCTACGGTGAGCTGCTCTCGACGACCATCGTCTCGGAGTACCTCAATGCGGCGGGCGTTGCCAACCACTGGGTCGACATGCGGCGCTGCTTCCGCACGGAGATGCGTCACAAGGATGCGGCCATCGACATCGCCGCCTCGGCGCCGCTGCTGCGGGCCGAGCTGGCCGGCCGCCCCGAGCGGGTCTTCATCGGTCAGGGCTTCATCGGCGGTGCCCCCGACGGAACGACCGCCACGCTCGGCCGCGAAGGTTCGGACTACTCGGCGGCCGTGGCGGCCAACATCCTCGACGCCGAGTCGATGTCGGTGTGGAAGGATGTCGACGGCGTGCTGAACGCCGACCCCAAGATTTTTCCAGACGCCGTGCAGATTGCCGAGCTCAACTACCTCGATGCCATCGAACTGGCCTACAGCGGCGCCCAGATTATCCACCCCAGGACCATCAAACCGCTGCAGAACAAGAACATCCCGCTTTACGTGCGCCCCTTCGGCGACAAGCGCAAGCCCGGTACGGTCATCCGCGCCATGTCGGCGCCGGTCGACGTGCCGATTCTGATTCTGAAGAAGAACCAGGTGCTGCTGACGATTCGTTCGCGCGACTTCTCGTTCGTGCTCGAGGAGCGTTTCGCCACCATCTTCTCGCTCTTCGAGCGCTTCCGCCTCAAGACGAACCTGATTCACAACTCGGCGGTCAACCTGAGCCTCTGCGTCGACAATTCGTGGCACATCGACGAGGCGGTGAACGCCCTGCGTGCCAACGGGTTCGACGTGATGAAGACGGGCGACATGGAGCTGCTGACCATCCGCGGCTATACGGACGAGCTGTGGCGCCGCTACGCCAAGGGCCCCCAGGTCTTCATCCGGCAGTCGACCCAGGCCACCGTGCGCGTGGTGCGCAAGCGCTGACGACGGGACGCGCGGCGGCAGGGGCTCCCTCCGCCGCCCCATGAAACATAAGGAAGCATGAAATGAGCGAATGGATATGAAACGGATTGGATTTTTGTTGCTCCTTTGGATGGCCTCCGTTGCGACGGCGACGGCGCAATCCTTTCCCAGCGGGAAAAAGTTCTATTTCGGCCGGGAGGACGGCCGTCTGATGACCGTCAGCCTCATGTATGACAACAAGGGCGATGCGGTGGCCTCCGTGATGCTGGGTTATGCATCGCATCTGTTCCTCTGCACGGGGACGAGCGACGAGTGGTTCTCGTTCGAGGGGTATACTTTGGCTCCGGAATACAGGGCGCAGTCGGTCGGCATGGGCGGTTTTCCGGTGATGATGCCGACGGGCGACGTCTGCAAGTCGAAGAACAGCGAGCGCTTCTACCTTGCGCGGGACTGCTCGCAGGCGGTCTACAACGATACGTGGTACACCATCCGCCTCTCGCCCGGGCGCTTCAACGAGCTCTACGAGCAGAACTACGGCAGCTCGCCCGCGGCGGGCGGCGGAGGAGGCTCCTACGGCGGAGGCTCGGGCAGCAACGGCTCCTATGACTCCTACGACAGCGGCTCCTCGGGCGATACGTCGCGCCACGGCTACACCACCTGCAAGGCGTGCGGCGGTACGGGGTTGTGCCCGGCCTGCCACGGCAACGGGCACTTCGTGGGTCGCGACGGGGATGTCTATCCCTGCCTCTCCTGCAACCGGTCCGGACAGTGCCGCGTCTGCCACGGTCAGAAGCGAATCCGGTACTGATTGTTGACGGAGGATACGCGCCGCCGGGCGCATGCAAAAAATGAAGGGAAGGCTGGACAGGAGCCTTCCCTTCATCTGTTTTCCGGGCCCGGTTTTTGAGTGGTGTATGGCGCCGCTTGCCTTTTGGGAACGGCCTCTGCAAGCACCCGGCCGCCGCCCGCGCGGCTACTTCTGCTTGAGGTTGCGCGCGATGGTGAGCACCGAATCTTCGGGCAGCTCGCCGCGGCGCTTCATCTCCCAGATGGTGTGTTCGAGGTAGCGCTCGATGTCGTTGTGCAGCCGCTTGTAGAGCGGGCAGCGCGTATAGTTCTCGTTGTCGAGCAGCACGTCGCGAATCGACCGCAGCGAGTTGGTGTAGTTCGACATCTCGTTCTTCAGGGCCACCCCCTTCTTGTCCGACGAGGTGATTTTGGCCACCGACATCTGGCGCAGCTTCTCGCAGACGGTGTTGAGCAGCACGAGCACCACGTTGTCCATGAGCGTGTGGCCGTGCATGAAGAGGTAGGTGTTCTCGGGTCGGAGCCCCCGTGCGCGGAGCTGCTCCTCGAACTCCTTCATCGGCTCGACCATCCGCGGGTTGCGGCCGCGCAGGTGCCGCTCGCGCTTCTCGACGTTGCGCCGCACCCAGGCCAGCGTGTTGGCGCCGTTCTCCTCCATGTCGAGGTAGCCGATGCGCACCGTCGACTTGAAGTCGGCCAGCGTGAAGACCCCCTCGGACGAGAGGCGCGCCGAGTAGGCGTACCAGAGGAAGGCGGGGTAGATGGCGCACGAGTATTCGTGCATGAAGCGCACGAAGTCGAAGATGTGGGTGTCGTTCTTGGTCGCCTTGACGCAGACGTTGTGCAGCGAGGGGGCGTAGCAGAGGTAGTTCTCGGTGGCGTAGGCGTAGGTGTGGAACATGAAGGTCGAGCCGTTGACCTCGCGCGACTGCTCGGTGGCCTGGTCGAAGAGGTAGTCGAAGTCCGAATCGACGCAGAGCAGCATCTCCTCCGACGAGCGGGGAATCATGCTCATGAGCACCTTCTTGCCCTTGGGCAGGTCGGCGCGGTTGGGCACCGAGATTTCAAACCGGAGGTAGGGGTTCTGGAAGTGGTCGAAGACGCCGCGCCAGAAGGCCACGTCCTCGTAGCCCTCGACATAGACGTGGACCAGCCGTTGCGCGGGGTCGGCCGGCGGCAGGGGCCGCGGCAGCTCCTCGAGCGTCGCCGGGCGCGCAAAGGGGTTCCACCGGCGCAGTTTTTCGCTGAAGTTGGTAGCCATACGCAAACAAAGATAATAATTTTCGTATTTTTGCGCAAAATATAACACCCCCTCCGACGTTAGATTGCTACGTTCGGAGCAATTTTTCCGACCCCGATTCCACCATGGCAGACAACGACTGGAAAGCCCGGCTCGGGATGGTCTACTCGACCGACCCCGACTATCACTTCGAAACGGCCCGCGAAGAGGAGCCCGCAACGCTTCCCCCCGCGCAGCAGGAGCTGCGCGTATGGCTCGACCGCAAGCAGCGGGGCGGCAAGCAGGTGACCCTCGTGCGGGGCTTCGTCGGCACGCAGGCCGACCTCGGCGAGCTGGCCCGCCTGCTCAAGAGCCGCTGCGGTGTCGGCGGCTCGGCCAAGGAGGGCGAAATCATCATCCAGGGTGACCACCGCGACCGCGTGGTCGAAATCTTGCTGCAGAACGGATACCGGTGCAAAAAGGCGGGCGGAAAGTGAAACGGCTGGTGGCCATACTGCTGCTTGTCGGCGCCCTCTGCTGCGTGCACCGCGCCTCGGCCCAGTACTACACGTGGGGCTCGGACCCCGTCGGGCTGAAGTGGAGCACGATGCGCTCGCGCGATGTGCGGGTCATCTATCCCGACACGGCGGCCAACATCGCCCGCCATACGCTCTTCTACATCCGTACGGTGCAGCCCGACATCTCCTACGGCTTCACCCACGGCCCGATGCGGATTCCCTTTGTCATCCACCCCGAGAACTTCCAGTCGAACGGACTGGTGATGTACCTCCCCAAGCGCGTCGAGTTCCTCTCCTCGCCGGCCATCGACGGCTACTCGATGCCGTGGCTCAAGCAGCTCGTGGCCCACGAGTACCGCCACGCCGTGCAGTACAACAACCTCGACCGGGGCGTCATCCGCGCGCTGAGCTACCTGCTCGGGCAGCAGGGGTCGACCATCGGCCTGCTCTGCATGCCCTTCTGGGCGATGGAGGGCGACGCCGTGATGTCCGAGACGCAGATGTCGTCGTTCGGGCGCGGACTGCAGCCCTCCTTCACGCTGGCCTACCGCGCCATGGAGCGCGTGGGCGACGGGCGGCGCAACATCGACAAGTGGTTCTGCGGCTCCTACCGCGACTACATACCCGACCACTACGAGCTGGGCTACCAGCTCTGCTCCTACGCCTGCGAGCGCTACGGTCCCGAGGTGTGGAACAACGTGGCGCGCTACGGCTCGCGCAACCCCTACGTCTTCGCCATCACGCGCGTGGCGCTGGGCAAGTACTACGACACGAACGTCTCGCGCCTCTTCCGCGAGACCTTCGACGATTTGCGCCACCACTGGGATTCGCTTCCCGCGCAGGACGACAGCGCGCAGTCGCTCGTCCGGCTGCCCGAGGGCAACCACACCACCTACCGCTGGCCGCTGCCGCTGGGCGACACGGTCGTGCTGGCGCTCAAGGAGGATTTCGACCGCCCGGCCCGCTTCGTGCGGGTCGATACCCGTACGGGCGAGGAACGCACGGTCTGCTACGTCGGGTCGGTCTCGACGCGTCCGGCCCTTGCGGGCGGGCGGGTCTGGTGGACCGAATACCGGCGCTCGAAGCTCTTCGAGCAGCGGGTCAACTCGCAGCTCTGCTACATGAACCTCGCCGACGGCCGTCCGCGCACCTTCGCCGGGCGGCGCAACGTGCTCTATCCCACCGGTGCGGGCGACGATGCGCTGGCGTGGGTCGAATACAACCCCGACGGCCGCTACACGGTGGTGCTCCGCCGCGGGGAGCGCGAGGAGCGCTTCGCCATGGAGGGGCTCACCGAGATTCACGGACTGGCGTGGGATGACCTTACGCGGGCGCTCTACGTGCTGGTGACCGACGACTCGGGCATGTGGCTCGGACGCATCGGTGCCGGGGGGCTCGAGCCCCTCACGCGCGGAGCCTACATCACGCTGAGCGACCTGCGGGCCGGCGGCGGCCGCCTCTGGTTCGGCTCCATCCAGTCGGGACGCGACGAGGTCCACTGCTTCGACCTGGAGCGCGGCACCGAGTACCGCCTCTCGACCTCGAAGTACGGCTCCTTCGAGCCGATGCCCGCCGGCGGCGAGGTGCTGATGACCACCTACGACCGGCTCGGATACCGCCTCACGCGCCAGGCGGCCGACAGCCTCGCCTGCCGCGTCGAGCCGGCACGGCTGCCGCTCAACCTCGTCAACCCGCCGCGCCGCTCGTGGGGCGTCGTCAACCTCGACACGGTGCACTTCGTCTATACCGACTCGCTGGCCGCGGAGCCGAAGTTCCGCACCAAGCGCTATCCGAAGCTTCCCAACCTGGTCAACGTCCACAGCTGGATGCCCGCGGCGTTTGACCCCTTCGAGGTGGCCGACGAGAAGAACATCAGCCTCAATCTGGGCGTGACGCTTGTCTCGCAGAACCTGCTCTCGAACACCGAAGGCTTCTTCTCCTACGGCTGGAACCGCTCCGAGGGGTCGCTCTTCCGGCTGGGCGTCCGCTACTTCGGGCTGGGTGTGCGCTTCGACCTCGATGCCGCCTACGGCGGCAACCAGATGTTCTACGGTCTGGGCGGACAGCGCACGCCCAGCCCCGACAAGTACTACTCGGTGGGGCTCACGGCGACGCTGCCCCTCTACCTCCAGCGCGGCTACCATACGCGGCAGTTCTCCGTCGCCACGGGGTGGAACTTCTCGAACGGCATGGTGGCCAACGTGGGCAACATCCGCTGGGACGAGGAGACGGGCTCCATCACCAATATCGAGCACATCGGCTTCCGCGAGGGGCTCCACAGCCTCTCCTTCTCGGTGGGCTACTCCGACCTCACGCGGCTGGCCCACCGCGACTTCGTCTCGCCGTGGGGCTATACGGTGAGCGCCGGCTATACGTTCAACCCCTCGGACCGCCACTTCAGCGACCTGCTCTCGGGCTACGTCAAGCTCTACACCCCCGGATTCCTGCCCCACAACTCGCTGACGGTGGCCGCCACGTACCAGACCTCGGTCGGCGGCTACAAGTTCCCGTCGGGCTATGCGCCGCTGAGCTACCGCTCGACGCGCCTCGTGCCGCGCGGCTTCACGTCGGCCGACATCGTCTCGAACGACTACTTTGCCGCGGCCGTCGACTACCAGTTCCCGCTCTGCTATCCCGAAGGGGGCATCGGTTCGGTGCTCTACTTCAAGCGCATACGGCTCAACGTGGGGGGCGACTACGCGCAGTTCCTCACCACCGAGCCGTGGCGCTACCGCGCTGCGCCCCCCGAGGGCGAGGGGCAGATTTACCCCGGTGCCGCGACGCGCCGGCGCATCTGGTCGGTGGGCGGTGACCTGATTTTCGACGTCAACCTCTTCCGCATGCCGGCCTCGGCCACCTCGACCGTCAAGCTCTCGTGCTACCGCCCCAGTACGGGCGGCGTGTGGATTACTGCCGCATTGGGGCTTCCCTTCTGAGAAAAATTCGTACCTTTACCGCAAAATTCGGTCCCATGACACAAAACAATAAGGCGGGAGCCCGCTCCCGGTTCATCAAGGCTTCACCCCGGCTCATCCGCTGGCTCTGGATTATTGCCTTCGCACCCGTGGCGCTGCTGGTCTTCCTGCTGCTGCTGACGGCGACGGGCCTCTTCGGACGGCTGCCGTCGTTCGAGGAGCTGGAGAACCCCAAGAGCAACCTGGCGACGGAAATCTACTCCGAAGACGGCAAGGTGCTCGGCACCTTCTTCGTCCAGAACCGCTCCTACGTCCAGTACGACGAGCTCTATCCGGCCGACTCGACGCTCCACATCCGGCTGGGCGGCCATGAGGTGCCCCCCGTCGTGGCGGCGCTCATCGCCACCGAGGATGCCCGCTTCCGCAGCCACTCGGGCATCGACATCCCCTCGCTGGCCCGCGTGGCGGTGAAGACCGTGCTGCTGCAGAACACCTCGCAGGGCGGCGGCTCGACCATCACGCAGCAGCTGGCCAAGAACCTCTTCCCGCGCGACACGGCGCGCCACCGCGGCAAAATCGCCCGCACGTCGAAGCTCGTCGTCTCGAAGCTCAAGGAGTGGATTACGGCCCTCAAGCTCGAATACAACTACACGAAGGAGGAGATTGCCGCCATGTACCTCAATACGGTGGCCTACGGCTCGAACGCCTACGGCATCAAGTCGGCGGCCCACACCTTCTTCAACAAGGAGCCCCACGAGCTGAACGTGCAGGAGGCCGCCGTGCTGGTGGGGGTGGTCAACGCCCCGACGCGCTACTCGCCGGTGCGCAACCCCGAGAGCGCTCTGGCGCGCCGCAACCTGGTCCTCACGCGCATGCAGCAGGCCGGGGCGCTGACGCGCGCCCAGGCCGATTCGCTCTCGGCGCTGCCCATCGTGCTCAACTACAAGCCCGTCTCGCACAACGAGGGGGCCGCGACCTACTTCCGCGAGATGCTTCGTCTGGTGATGAACGCCGAGCCGCCCCGCCGCAACCAGTTCTACAACGAGTGGGACTACGAGGTGGCCCGCAAGGAGTATGAGCAGAACCCCATCTACGGCTGGTGCCTGAAGAACCGCAAGGCCGACGGCACGCCCTACAACATCTACCGCGACGGTCTGAAAATCTATACCACCATCAACTCCGTCATGCAGGCCTACGCCGAGCAGGCCGTGCAGCGGCAGATGGAGCGGGAAATTCAGCCCAAGATGGATGCGCAGTACCGCCGCACGAAGGTGCTCTTCGTCGATGCCGACCGCGAGGAGCGCGAGCGCATCATGCGCCAGGCCATACGCTACTCGGACCGCTACCGCGAGATGCGCGACGCCGGGGTGAGCGAGCGCGAGGTGCTGGCCAGCTTCGACAAGCCCTGCGCGATGAAGGTCTTCACCTACAAGGGCGACCGCGACACGGTGATGACGCCGCGCGATTCGATTCTCCACCACAAGCGCATCATGCGTGCCGCCTTCGTGGCCGTCGAGCCGCGCACGGGCTTCATCAAGGCCTATGTGGGCGGCCCCAACTTCCGCTACTTCAAGTACGACATGGCCAAGCAGGGCAAGCGGCAGATTGGCTCGACCATCAAGCCCTTCGTCTACACCTTCGCCATCGACCACCTGGGGCTGAGCCCCTGCACGCCGGTGCCCAACCTTCCGGTGACCATCGAGACGGCCAACGGTACGGCCTGGTCGCCCAAGGAGGCGGGCCGCGTCGAGCAGCTGGGCGAGATGCACCCGCTGAGCTGGGGCCTGGCCCACAGCCGCAACAACTACTCGGCCTGGATTATGAAGCAGGCCAAGCAGCCGGCCGCCGTCGCCGACTTCATCCACAACATGGGCATCCGCAGCTACATCGACCCCGTGCCGGCGCTCTGCCTCGGCCCCTCGGAGTCGAACGTCTACGAGCTGACGAGCGCCTTTGCCACCTTTGCCAACGAGGGCGTCCATACGGACCCGATTTTCGTCACGCGCATCGAGGACCGGCAGGGCAACCTCATCGCCAGCTTTATTCCCCAGTCGCAGGATGCCATCAGCGAGCGTACGGCCTATACGATGCTGACGATGCTCCAGGGGGTGGTCAACGGCGGAACAGCCGGACGTCTGAAGTGGCAGTTCGGCCTCGACGGCGTCGAGCTGGGCGGCAAGACCGGTACCTCGAACAAGAACCGCGACGCGTGGTTCGTCTGCGTGGCTCCGAAGATTGTGGCCGGAGCGTGGGTAGGCGGCGAGGACCAGTCGGTGCACCTGCTGGCGCGCGGTGAGGGCAGCGTAGTGGCGCTGCCCATCGTGGGCGACTTCCTCAAGCGGGTCTACGACGACCCGCGGCTGGGCATCAACCGCACGGACCGCTTCGTGCGTCCGGCCATGATGCCCCACTACGACTGCGACGAGGAGCTCACCACCTCGTCGGGCGGCGAGCCCGGCGACGAGGAGGAGGACGAGATGTTCTTCAACTGACCCCGGGGCCGCAGGTCGGGGGCGGATGCACACCGGGTGCCTGCTGATTGGTGGCGGTCCGGAGGGGACGCACACCGAAGGCCGGAGAGGGCCGGAGCTGCCGCACTGCACTGCACCGCATCGGACCCGTCGGCGCGGCAAATTGGAAACAAGAAATGTTTTAATATAAAGGTTGGTTATGAAAATTGCTATTGTGGGGGCCAGCGGCGCCGTTGGCCAGGAGTTCCTCCGGATTCTCGAGGAGCGCGAACTTCCCATCGACGAGCTGCTTCTGTTCGGCTCGCAGCGCAGCGCGGGGCGGAGCTACCGCTTCCGGGGTCGCGACCTTACGGTGCGGCTGCTGCAGCACAACGACGATTTTCGGGGTGTGGACTTCGCCCTCACCTCGGCCGGGGCCGGCACCTCGCGTGAATTTGCCGAGACCATTACGCGCTACGGTGCGGTGATGATTGACAACTCGAGCGCCTTCCGCATGGATGCGGACGTGCCGCTGGTGGTTCCCGAGGTGAACCCCGAGGATGCGAAGAATGCGCCGCGGCGGATTATCGCCAATCCCAACTGCACGACCATCCAGATGGTCGTGGCGCTGAATGCCATCGAGCGCCTGTCGCACATCCGCCGCGTCCACGTCTCGACCTATCAGTCGGCCAGCGGTGCGGGTGCCGCCGCCATGGACGAGCTGGTGGCGCAGTATGCCGACCTGGGGGCCGGCCGCGAGCCGCATGTCGAGAAGTTCGCCTTCCAGCTCGCCTATAACGTGATTCCCCACATCGATGTCTTCACCGAGAACGACTACACGAAGGAGGAGATGAAGATGTTCAACGAGACGCGCAAAATCATGCACTCCGACGTGCGGGTGTCGGCCACCTGCGTGCGTGTGCCCGTGATGCGGGCCCATTCGGAGAGCATCTGGCTCGAGACCGAGCGTCCCGTCTCGGTCGAGGAGGCGCGCCGGGCCTTTGCCGAGACTCCGGGCGTGGTGCTGATGGACAACCCCTCGGAGAAGGTCTATCCCATGCCGCTCTTCATCGCGGGCATGGACCCCGTCTACGTGGGCCGCATCCGCAAGGACCTCACCTGCGACAACGGTCTGACCTTCTGGTGCGTGAGCGACCAAATCCGCAAGGGTGCGGCGCTCAATGCCGTCCAGATTCTCGAGACGCTGATTTAACGTGGCCGGCGGCGGCCGATGCCGCGGCAAACGATACAAAGCGGGCTCCCGGATTGCCGGGGGCCCGTTCTGTTTTTGGAACAGTGAAGCGGCGGCGGACAAGACCGGATGCCCGGGTTCGGTATGCCGTTCGGCGGAAGGGTGTCCGTGCCGGCGCTTGCGGCCGGGGCCCGGCGGCCGGGAAGGGAGGATGAAGACGGTGCATGAAAAAGGTCCGGCCGCAGTGGCCGGACCTTGTCGGTTTTCAGAGGTTTTTCGGACCCGACCCCGGATTTGCCGGGGCGGAGCCGCGGAGGCGTCAGATTTTCTCCAGCTCCACGGTGAAGTGGCGCAGGATGGGGGCCTCGAAGGTGATGCGGTAGCCCGTCGTAATCGACTCGCGGCGCTCGTAGATGTTGCGGCAGGCGGCGGCAATCACGCGGATGTGGTTGTCCGTGTAGACGCGGCGCGGAATGGCCAGACGCAGCAGCTCGAGGGCCGGGTAGCGGTTCTCGTGGGTCTCGGGGTCGCGGTCGGCCAGAATCGAGCCGATTTCCACGCCGCGGATGCCCGCCTCGACGTAGAGCTCTATGGCCAGCGTCTGGGCGATGAACTGCTCCTTGGGCAGGTGCGTCAGAATCTTTTTGGCGTCGAGGAAGATGGCGTGGCCGCCGGCCGGACGCTGGTAGGGCACGCCGTATTCGTCGAGCAGGTCGCCCAGCAGCTTCACCTGGCGGATGCGGGCGTCGAGCTGCTCGAATTCGGTATTCTCGTCCAGACCCACCGCCAGTGCGTCCATGTCGCGGCCCGACATGCCGCCGTAGGTGACATAGCCCTCGAACATGATGTTGTACATCATCGCCGAGCGGAAGAGCTCCTCGGAGCGCATCGCCACGAAACCGCCCATGTTGACCACGCCGTCCTTCTTGGCCGAGATGGTCATGATGTCGGCGTAGGTGTAGATTTCACGCACAATCTCCTTGATGCTCTTGTCGGCGTAGCCCTCCTCGCGCGTCTTGATGAAGTAGGCGTTCTCGGCGAAGCGGGCCGAGTCGATGAGCAGGGGCACCCCGTAGCGGCGGCACACCTCGGCCGTCTCGCGGATGTTGCGCATCGATACGGGCTGTCCGCCGGCCGTGTTGTTGGTGATGGTCAGCACCACGCAGGGAACCTTCTCGCGGGGGTTCTCCTTGAGAATCTTCTCCAGCTTGGCGGTATCCATCTCGCCCTTGAAGGGGATTTCAAGCTGCGTGTCGGCCGCCGCGTCGATGGTGCAGTCCACGGCGTGGCACTTGCGGAACTCGATGTGGCCCTTCGTGGTGTCGAAGTGCGAGTTGCCCGGCACGATGTCGCCCGCCTTGAGCAGCGCCGAGAAGATGACGTTCTCGGCTGCGCGGCCCTGGTGCGTCGGCAGGAAGTAGGGCATGCCGAAGATGCGCTCGATGGTCTCCTTGAGCCGGAAGTAGGAGGTGGCTCCCGCATAGCTCTCGTCGCCGGTCATCATGGCGGCCCACTGGCGGTCGCTCATCGAGCCGGTGCCCGAGTCGGTCAGCAGGTCGATGGTCACCTGGTCGGCGCGCAGCTTGAAGAGGTTGTAGTGCGCCTCGCGAATCCAGGTTTCGCGCTCCTCGCGCGTGGAGGTGCGGATGGCCTCGGTCATCTTGATTTTGTAAGGCTCGGCATAGGGTAGTTTCATAATGAAAAATGGGTTTTAAGGTTACGGTTTGTTGGCTTTTCCTTCAAAAATAGGAAAAATTTTCGACAAACACGCCGCCGGCATCCTATTTGTTCGCAAAAAGAGGCTTTCCGTTCCGCATGTGCCGAATTGCCGGCCGTCAGCGGAGCGGAGTTCACGGATAATTGACCAAACCAAAAACGGAATAACACCATGACGAACGATGCAATGAAGAGCTCCCGCTTCGAGATTGAGGAGCTGCCCTACGGCTACGATGCGCTGATGCCGCAGATTTCCGAGGAGACGATGCGCTACCACCACGACCGCCACTATGCGACCTACGTTGCCAAACTCAACGAACTGTCGCTCGACACCCCCTTTGCCGGCCAGCCGCTCGAGGATGTGGTCCGCTTGGCCGACGGTCCCCTCTTCAACAACGCCGCCCAGGCGTGGAACCACGCCTTCCTCTTCCGTTCGCTCTCGCCCGCGCCTCAGACGGCGCCCGACGGGGCGCTGCTTGCAGCCGTGGAGCGCGACTTCGGCTCGTTCGAGGCGCTCCGCACGCGGATGATTGACACGGCCGTCGGCCTCTTCGGCTCGGGGTGGTGTTGGCTGTCGAAGGACTCCTCGGGCCGCCTGCGGGTCGAGGCGCGCGCCAATGCGGGCAATCCGCTCTGCGACGGGCTGGTGCCGCTGCTCTGCATCGACGTCTGGGAGCACGCCTATTATATCGATTACCGCAACCGCCGCGCCGATGCCGTCAAGGCCCTCTGGGAGCGCATCGACTGGCGCACCGTCGGCGAGCGCTACGGGCGGTAGCGCCGTGGAGCGGGGCACTGCGGAGAGGCGTCCCGGCGGGCGGCGCTGCGGCTATGCGCGTCCGGACGGGCAGTGCGGCGATACGCGGTGGTGCGGCGGTGTGAAGGTGCGGTGGCCCAGCCGGGTGAGCGGTTCTGCTCCGTCGGGCCTCGGGTCCACGACGCCCAGCATGGCCCGTCCGCTGTCCGTTGTCCGTTGTCCGCTGTCCGTTGTCCGCTGTCCGTTGTCCGTTGTCCCGTCTGTTTCCGGCGGACCCTCCCGCCGGCCTTCCCGGCTTGGTCCGCCCCCCCTCCTTTGCCCTGCCTTTTGCGCTCTGCCTCTTGTGCGTCCGCCGGCTGCAGCCTCCGCCCCTGCCGCGCGGGCATAAAAAATCCGGAGACCCCGCTCGGGGCCTCCGGAAATTGTTTGCGAAGCGCGCTTCGATTAAGCCTTGCCGGCCGAACCGAGGACGTTCTCGCACTTGTGCTTGTAGAGCTTCTTCAGCTCGTCGCGAGCCGGACCCAGGTACTTGCGGGGGTCGAACTCTGCGGGCTGGTCCACGAAAATCTTGCGGATGGCAGCGGTCATGGCCAGACGGCCGTCCGAGTCGATGTTAATCTTGCAGACAGCGCTCTTGGCAGCCTCACGCAGCTGCTCCTCGGGAATACCTACCGCATCCTTCAGCGCACCGCCGTGGGTGTTGATGATGTGGACATACTCCTGCGGAACGGACGACGACCCGTGGAGCACAATGGGGAAGCCCGGGATGCGCTTCTCAATCTCCTTCAGAATGTCGAAACGCAGGGGGGGCGGAACGAGGATGCCGTCGGCGTTGCGGGTGCACTGCTCGGGCTTGAACTTGTTGGCGCCGTGCGACGTACCAATCGAGATGGCCAGCGAGTCAACGCCGGTCTTCGATACGAAGTCAACCACGTCGTCGGGGTTGGTATAGTGCGAGTGCTCCGAAGCGACCTCATCCTCGACACCGGCCAGAACGCCCAGCTCACCCTCGACCGTTACGTCGAACTGGTGTGCATAGTCAACCACCTTCTTGGTCAGGGCGACGTTCTCATCGTAGGGAAGCGCCGAACCGTCAATCATTACCGACGAGAAGCCCATCTCGATGCAGCTCTTGCAGAGCTCGAACGAGTTTCCGTGGTCGAGGTGCAGCACGATGGGAATGTTCTTGCCCAGCTCCTTGGCGTACTCCACGGCGCCCTGCGCCATGTAGCGGAGCAGCGTCTGGTTGGCATACTTGCGGGCGCCCGACGATACCTGCAGAATCACCGGCGACGAAGCCTCGACGCAAGCCTGGATGATGGCCTGCATCTGCTCCATGTTGTTGAAGTTGAATGCAGGAATCGCGTAACCGCCTTTGATTGCCTTGGCAAACATCTCACGGGTGTTTACCAGACCCAAATCTTTGTACGATACCATAAGTAATGAGTTTATGTGAAAAAATTGTTAGTCTCAAAAACCGCCACAAAGTTAATAAATATTCTTAAGAAACAGAGTCTCCGCATAAAAAAATCGCCCGCGGCGAGCGTGCGGCCCCGCTTCGCAGGCGAGGATTTATATATCGGTGGGGGAGGAGGGCGCCGGGGCCGCCGCGCGGGGCCCGGCGCCCTCCGCTCGGGAGGGCGGAAAAAGGGGAGGAAAGTGCTCCGGAGCGCTCTGCCGTGGGGTTTTTCAAGGGGTTTTGCGGGCAGCGGCCGGAATTTTTACCCTCCGGTTTCGCCGGTTTGTGAAAAAAATAACAATCCGCCCCGTTTTGTTGCGGTATTTCGGGAGAATTTTGTATTTTTGCGGTGACCGAAGGGGGCGACGGGCTCCCGGCGGACTACACAACCAACAACGGCAAACAACAATATAATCATAACGAGCCATGTCTGAATTCATCTATCAGGAGCCGTTCCCCGTCGGGGAGGACAAAACCGAGTACCGTCTTTTGACGAAGGATTACGTGAAAGTGGTCGAGTGCGACGGCCGCAAGGTGCTGAAGGTCGACCCCGCGGGCCTCGAGCTGCTCTCGAAGGCCGCCTACAGCGACGTGTCGTTCTACCTGCGCTCGGCGCACCTGCAGAAGCTGCGCAACATCCTCGACGACCCCGAAGCGACCGACAACGACAAGTTCGTCGCCTACACGATGCTGCTCAACCAGTGCGTGGCCGCCGAGGGCGAGCTGCCCACCTGCCAGGATACCGGTACGGCCATCTGCATCGCCCACAAGGGTGAGGACGTATGGACCGGCGCCGACGACGCCCGCTGCATCGCCCGCGGCGTCTACGAGACCTACAAGGAGCGCAACCTCCGCTATTCGCAGGTGGTCCCCTTCTCGATGATTGACGAGAAGAACTCGGGAACGAACCTCCCGGCACAGATTGACATCTACGGCGGCAAGCCCGGCATGGAGTACGAATTCCTCTTCATCACCAAGGGCGGCGGCTCGGCCAACAAGACCTTCCTCTACCAGCAGACCAAGGCGCTGCTCAACGAGGAGTCGCTCACCAAGTTCATCAAGCAGCATATCTTCGACCTCGGTACGTCGGCCTGCCCGCCCTACCACCTGGCCATCTGCATCGGCGGCACGTCGGCCGAGATGTGCCTCTCGACCGTCAAGAAGGCTTCGGCCGGCTATCTGGACGAGCTTCCGACCTCGGGCAACGAGGGCGGCCGCTGCTTCCGTGACCTGGAGTGGGAGGAGAAGGTGCTGAAAATCTGCCGCGAGAGCGGCGTGGGCGCCCAGTTCGGCGGCAAGTACCTCGTACACGACGTGCGTGTCATCCGCGCACCGCGCCACGCCGCATCGTGCCCCGTGGCCATCGGCGTCAGCTGCTCGGCCGACCGCAACATCAAGGCGAAGATTACCCCCGAGGGCATCTTCCTCGAGCAGCTCGAGAAGAACCCCGCCCGCTTCCTGCCCAAGGAGGCTCCCGCCATGTCGCCGGCCGTGGACATCGACCTGGACGAAGGCATGGACAAGGTGCGCGCCATCCTGACCAAGTACCCCATCAAGACGCGTCTGAACCTGCGCGGTACGCTCATCGTGGCGCGCGACATCGCCCACGCCCGCATCAAGCAGATGCTCGACGAAGGCAAGCCCATGCCCGAGTACTTCAAGAAGCACCCGGTCTACTATGCCGGTCCGGCCAAGACGCCGCAGGGCATGGCTTCGGGCTCGTTCGGCCCCACGACGGCCGGCCGCATGGACCCCTACGTGGACCTCTTCCAGAAGCATGGCGGCTCGATGGTGATGGTGGCCAAGGGCAACCGCTCGCAGGCCGTGACGGACGCCTGCAAGGCCAACGGCGGCTTCTACCTGGGCTCCATCGGCGGTCCGGCAGCCATCCTGGCCAAGAACTCCATCAAGTCGGTTGAGGTGGTTGACTTCCCCGAGCTGGGCATGGAGGCCGTGCGCAAGATTTACGTCGAGAACTTCCCCGCCTTCATCATCGTGGATGACAAGGGCAACGACTTTTTCGCCGAATTCAAGCACTAAAATCCTCCGCTCGCATATAATAACGGTGCACGGGCGTCGTTATAGTTGCAAAAAGCGAGTCTATACGAATCGATGAGAGCATTCTTAGCGAAAATATTCTTGACGGCACTCACCGTGCTGGCGGTCTTCTCGGCGTACGGCGCCGAGAAGGTCACTTTTGAGACCCATGCTCCCTTGACGGTAGCCGTGGGCGAGGCCTTCCGCGTGGAGTTCTCGCTCAACGCCAAGCCCGACGAAAGCTCCTTCTCGGCCCCCTCGTTCGAAGGGTTCGACGTGCTGGCGGGCCCGGCCGTCTCGAAGGGGCAGCGGATTTCAATCGTCAACGGCTCGATGGACAAGACCGTCGAATACAAAATCACCTACGTGCTGCTGCCGCAGGCCGAGGGCAACGTCACCATCGGCAGCGCCTCGATTGCCGTCGACGGGACGACCTATTCGACCGACCCCGTGCCGGTGGAGATTGTCCGCGAAGCGGGCTCCGGCTCCTCCGCGCAGCATGGCGGCAGCGGCGGCCAGTCGGCCGCCCCGGACAGCGGTCAGACAGCCGCTCAGGGGCAGCTGGCCAAGGACGACGTGCTGCTGCGTGCCGAGGTGTCGCGCACGTCGGTCTACAAGGGTGAGCCGCTGCGCGTGAGCTTCAAGCTCTACACGCGGGTGCCCATCGTCGGTTCTCAGGGCGAAAGCTGGCCCTCGTTCAACGGATTCTGGGCCCAGGAGCTCGACGTCAACTCCGTGCCGCGTGCCGGCCGCGAGACGCTGGGCGGCAAGGTCTACAACGCCCAGGTGGTGCGCGAATACCTGCTCTACCCCCAGCAGGCGGGCAAGCTGGTCATCGAGCCGGCCGAGCTGACGCTGCTGGCACAGGTGGTCGTGCAGAACAGCCGCAACATGGACCCCTTCTTCGGAGGCGGCCCCGACATCTACAACGTGCCCCGCAAGGTGGCCACGCAGCGCGTGACGGTCAACGTCAAGGAGCTGCCGGCCGGTGCGCCCGAGAGCTTCAGCGGCGCGGTGGGCAACTATACGATGGAGGCGACGCTGCCCGAGACGCATCTGGCCGCCAACTCGGCCGCGACCTATACGGTGAAGATTTCGGGTACGGGCAACCTGACCTTCGTGCAGGCGCCCAAGCTCACGCTGCCCGGCTCGTTCGAGCAGTACAACGTCAAGACGACCGAATCGCTCAAGAGCTCCGTGGCCGGAACGTCGGGATACCGCCAGTTCGAGTACCCCTTCATCGCGCGTGCCGAAGGGACCTACGACATCGAACCGGTCGAGTTCTCCTACTTCAGCCCCGAGCGGATGCAGTACGTGACGCTCCGCTCCAAGGCGCTGACGCTCGACATCACCCCCGATGCCAAGGGGGGCGGCGACGCGGCGCTGGTCATGCAGGGACGCGGCATGTCGAAGGAGGAGGTCAAGCTGCTGGGGCAGGACATCCGCTTCATCAAGCTGGGCGGAGCCGGCTTGCGGCCCATGCGGTCGCCCTTCCTCTTCAGCGCGGCCTACTGGGTGCTGCTGGGGGGCATTCTGCTCCTCTTCGCCATGGCCTACGTGGCGCTGCGCAAGCGGATTCGCGACTCGCAGAACGTGGCCCTGCTGCGCGGACGGCGCGCCAACAAGGTCGCCGTGCAGCGCTTCCGTGCCGCCAAGCACTACATGACCGAGCAGAACCGCCACGCCTTCTACGAGGAGATGTTGCGGGCGCTGTGGGGATACATGGGTGACAAGTTCAACATCCCCGTGGCCAGCCTCACGAAGGAGAACGTCCGCGAGGAGCTCCACAAGCGGGGCGTGCCGGCCGAGGACTCGCAGCGCTTCACAGCCATCATCACGCGCTGCGACGAGGCGCAGTATTCGCCCGTCGAGTCGTCGCGCATGAGCGACGTCTATGCCGAGGGTGTGGACCTGATTTCGCACATTGAGTCAATCATCAAACGGTAGCGGCGTGCGGGAAACCAAGTGTATGACTGAACAACGGAGAGCGATGAAAGCGATGAAACGATATGCAATCTGCGCGGTGGCGCTGCTCGGCATGGCGGTGGCGCTCCGGGCTGCGGAGCCTGCCGACTCGCTTGCGGGCGTGCCGGATACGGTGCAGACGGCCGCCGCCGAGGGGGCCGAGGGCGATGCGGCGGCAACGGCCGCCGCATCGCAGACGGCGGACAAGGAAACGGCGCTGACCGAGGCGCAGTTGTGGGACAAGGCCAACACGGCCTACATCAACTCGGATTTCCATACGGCCATCGACGTCTACAATCAGATTTTGGCCCGCGGACTCGGCTCGGCGAAGCTCTACTACAACCTGGGCAACGCCTGCTTCAAGGACGAGCGGCTGGGTGAGGCGATTCTCAACTACAACCGCGCGCTGCGCCTGGCGCCGGGCAACGACGACATCCGCTACAACCTGGGGGTTGCCGAGGCGATGACCAAGGACAACATCGAGGCGATTCCGGAGTTTTTCCTCGCCTCGTGGCTGCGCGCCGTGCGCCACGTGATGGGGTGCACCTCGTGGAGCATACTCTCGCTTGTGGCGCTGCTGGCGGCGCTGGGGCTCTTCCTGCTCTACCTGCTGGCACAGCGGCTGCCGCTGCGCAAGGCGGGCTTCTACGGAACGCTCGTGGCCTTCCTGCTCTTCGTCGTAACAACGTGGTTTGCAGCGGGCGAGCGGCATGAAATCCTTGACGACACGCAGGCCGTGGTGATGACCGCGTCGACGGCCGTCAAGAGTTCGCCCGACAAGTCGTCGACCGACCTCTTCGTGCTCCACGAAGGGACCAAGGTGACCGTCACCGACCGTCTGGATGATTGGTGCGAGGTGGTCATTGCCGACGGCAAGAAGGGGTGGCTCGAGCGCTCGAAAATCGAGGTCATCTGACCCTGCGGCAGCGCCGGGGGGGGGAGATACAGGCTCCGGGGCGGAATGGAGGACCCGGGAGGAGTTGGGCGGAAGGCTCGGATTCGGAAGGAGTGGGGCCGGAAGGTTCGGATTCGGAAGGAGTGGGGCCGGAAGGCTCGGCCTCGGAAGGAGATGGGCCGGAGGTTCGGCCTCGGAAGAATTGGAATTGGAAGGATTGGTCCCGGAAGGATTGGACCCGGGCCGCAGATGTAGAACTGTTTAGAACGAGATAAGACATTGTCACGACTTCTTCAGGATGTCGTCGGCGAGCTGACGAAGCTGCCCGGAGTGGGGCGCCGCACGGCGTTGCGGCTGGCCATCCACCTGTTGCGCATGGAGCCCGAATCGGTCCACGACATGACCCGCAGCATCAACCGCTTCCGCGACGACGTGAAGTATTGCGCGCAGTGCAACAACCTCTCCGACGAGGAGATTTGTCCCATCTGCGCGGACCCCGAACGCGACCACTCGACCATCTGCGTCGTGGAACAGGTTGCCGACGTGCTCTCGATTGAGAACACGCACCAGTACCGGGGGCTCTACCATGTGCTGGGCGGCGTGATTTCGCCCATGCAGGGCATCGCCCCCTCGGACCTGAAAATCGACCTGCTTGTCGACCGCATCGCACGGGGCGGCGTGAAGGAGGTGATTCTGGCCATCTCGACCTCGGTCGAGGGCGAGACGACGCTCTTCTACCTGATGAACCGCC
>OJNZ01000206.1_pt1 | contig 47723 bp, 39 predicted proteins | sample 1598001 | NCBI WGS metagenome assembly OJNZ01 (sample SAMN01915225, study PRJEB22387) | human gut metagenome | isolation source: stool | host: Homo sapiens | place: USA | reverse complement strand
TACTGTAACCCGCCTAATGCTTTGCGGTCAAAAAAAGCTATGCTCCGCAAGCGGGATATTCCGGCTATGAATGTGAACTGTCAATACATTTAGCTACTGCTTACATTTCCTTTGCGCCCGTCCGCGTCTTGCGGACGGGCGCATTTTGCTTTTTTCAACTTTTTTCTGAAAAGCGCACTCAAGAGCCATCTCCCGAACGGGTACGGAGCGAAAGGGGCAGAGAGGACAAGCCCTTAACTCCCGTCCTCTACTCCACGCGGGAAGGAGGTGAACTCTATGGAGCTATCTTCTTCCGACAAGGAAAGAATACAACATCAGTACGACGCATTAGCAAAGAAAACTTTGGTCGGCGAAGCGAAAAGCCACCGCCGCACTCTTGCGAAACGCGCAGCACGCGAAGTTACTTTTTCGGATTTGAGCGAAAGCGAACTCGCGCAGCTTTTCACAACGGACGAATACGAAAGCGATTATTTCCGTTTTCAAGTGTCCGGCTTTGATGTACTCGTCAAAAATGAACTGCTTGCCGAAGCCCTTAACGCTTTGCCCGAAAGGAAACGCGACATTATCCTTTTGTCCTACTTCTTGGATATGAGCGACGCGGAAATTGGCGAACTGCTGAATGTTGTACGCACGACGGTTTTCCGGCACAGGAAATCCGCGCTTGCGAAAATCAAACAGTATTTGGAGGGAAAAGCAGATGATGAATACCGTTAGGAAGTCTGAAAATCTGTTGCCGTTCCCTGTCATTTCCGCAGCGGCAAACGGCGACACAACCGCCATGTGCGCGATCTTGAAGCATTACGAGGGTTACATAGCGAAACTTTGTACCCGCACGCTGAAAGACGACGCGGGCAATACCTATTCCTATGTGGACGAGGAAATGCGTAACAGGCTGCAAGTGCGCCTTATTACCCGCACCCTTGCTTTTCATGTAGGATAATCTTTTAGCCCATGCGGGGAGCGTGTCCCCTTTCCACGCTTCCCGTTATGGGCTATTTGTCGTTCCGCAAAAGCATATCCGCTGTTGATGTGCTTTTGCAGGCCGACAAAGCCTATTGTTCTTTGACAAAGAAAGCGGCCTTTGGTGCGCAGCATAACAGGCAAACGGGTACATTCCGTCTGTACCGAGCCAGTCGGCGGGTACGCCATGACAGCTTTTCCCCATAGGGGAAAAGCCGAGCGAGAACTACCGCGCCGTAAAACAGGTTTAGCAGCTTGTGGGCGACGACATACAAGGCGGCACAATGATACTCCCGCGTTGAACACCCTCAAAGTATTGCGCGGCGCACCCATAAGCATGGGCCGGGGTGAAACTCCCGTGAGGTTGCAGCTAACAACCGCCCGTTTTTGCCTTTTGACGAATATAGTTTATCCATACAGGAAAAGGAGGTTTTTCTAATGGATAAAAAACAGACAATTACAACCGAACGCAAAATAGGGAAAATCACCTATCTTGTTCAAGCGTTGCCGAGTGAAAAGGCAACCGATACAATCCATAAAAAGATTGAGAAACTCATTGTAAAGGATTTGCAGAAAAAGCCCGGAAATCCGGGATTTTTAGCGTCCGAGTAGTGCATTAGGCGGCGGGATATGGTATAATGATAGCAACACATTATACCTGTTTATTCGGCTGTCGGAAAGGAGGACTAATGTTACAGTCGAATAAAATCACCGCCCTTTACTGCCGTTTAAGTCAAGAGGATATGCAAGCCGGAGAAAGCGGAAGCATACAGCACCAAAAAATGATACTTCAACGCTATGCGGACGAACACCATTTTTTGAACACAAAGTTTTTTGTGGACGACGGATTTTCCGGCGTGAGTTTTGAGCGCGAGGGGCTGCAAGCGATGTTGCAGGAAGTGGAAGCCGGACGAGTGGCGACGGTCATTACCAAAGACCTTTCCCGTCTTGGCAGAAACTATCTGAAAACGGGCGAACTCATAGAGATTGTATTTCCCGAAAACGGAGTACGCTATATCGCGATCAACGACGGAGTTGACACAGCGCGGGAGGATAACGAGTTTACCCCCTTGCGGAACTGGTTTAACGAGTTTTACGCCCGCGACACAAGCAAGAAAATCCGCGCAGTTAAACAGGCACAGGCGCAAAAAGGCGAGCGCGTCAACGGGGAATATCCATACGGCTATATCCCAGACCCGAACAACCGCCACCACCTTATACCCGACCCGGAAACCGCGCCGATTGTCAAACAGGTTTTCGCTATGTTTGTTAGCGGCGTGCGTATGTGCGAAATCCAAAAATGGCTTGCGGAAAACAAAGTCTTGACGATTGGAGCGTTGCGCTATCAGCGTACAGGACAGGCGCGGTATCAGCGGGCAATGATCGCCCCCTATACTTGGCCGGACAAAACGCTCTATGACATATTAGCAAGGCAGGAATATTTAGGGCATACCATAACCGCGAAAACTCACAAGGTATCCTACAAGTCGAAAAAGACCCGGAAGAACGAAGAAGAACAACGCTATTTCTTCCCAAACACCCATGAGCCGCTTGTTGACGAGGAAACCTTTGAACTTGCGCAAAAGCGGATTGCTACCCGCCACCGCCCGACAAAAGCAGCGGAGATTGATATTTTTTCCGGCTTGCTGTTTTGCGCTGGTTGCAGACATAAGATGTATTACCAACAGGGCGTAAATATCGAGCCGCGCAAGTTTTCCTATTCTTGCGGCGCATGGCGCAACAGGGCAAGGACAGGCAGCGAGTGTACCTCTCATTATATCCGCAAAAACGTACTTCTTGATTTAGTGCTGGAAGATATGCGGCGGGTTTTGCGGTATGTTAAGGAACACGAACAGGACTTTATCTGTAAAGCTACCGAGTACGGCGACATGGAAGCGAGAAAGGCATTAGCGCAGCAGCAAAAGGAACTTTTCAAAGCACAGGCGCGTATGACCGAACTTGACACGCTTTTCCGCAAGCTGTATGAGGACAACGCATTAGGCAGACTGACAGATGAACGGTTTGTGTTTCTAACTTCCGGCTATGAGGACGAAAAGAAATCCCTTGCCGCAAGGATAGACGAGTTACAACAGCAGATCGCAACCGTTACCGAGCGAAAAAGGGATATATCAAGGTTTATTCAGATTGTCGGGAAATACAGCGACATACAGGAATTGACCTATGAAAACGTCCATGAGTTTATCGACCGTATTTTGATACATGAATTAGACCGGGAAACCAACACCCGGAAAATCGAAATCCATTATAGCTTTGTCGGACAGGTTGATACCGAGCAGGAGCCGACGCAAGTTGTCAACCATGACCGCCGCAACATGGTAGATGTAAAAAGTATCGCTATCTAACCCCAGCAAAGGTTGTCCCTGATATTCCGTCATCCACGAAAAACTCAGGATGAAGGTATCCGTTCTCCTTGGCATATTGAGAGAGGATTGCCTTTTGATTGGATATACTGTTGCTTTCGCCGTCACGCCCATCATCTTGGGATAAACGACAGTATAATGCTGTGATTTTAATAGTATTCTCGGCTTGTTTCTTTGCCATAATAAACTCCTTTCTGTGTAAGCCGAGCATTGCATATTGGGCGTAGCCATTATACAATGCTCAGTACACTTATTTCAATTTTGCGGATAAAATCAAATTTTTGAATTGCTGTAATATCGTTTCTTTGCCATCAAGACTAAAATGAGCAGTTACATCATAAACGGTCTTGCCAATTTTATTTGATACACAAATCTTTTTCGGGATAGGCATAATTGGCAACGGCGTGGCTCTAAGCGTTTTACTTTTCGGAATTACATATTCCCGCAAATCGATAGGGCGAGTTTCATCAACCCGCCCCATACCACGAATAGCAACGCAGTCATTAAATTTAATTTTTTGTATCATATTTTCACCTTACCTTTCGTTCCTATTACGCTGACGGATTAAGAATTTGCGGTAATGGTCACAGGCTTTGAGGATGAAATCCTCAAGCTGTTTCACATCAGCGTTCGGTGCGTATTTTCGTAGTTTTTCGGTTGGGATTTTAATGGTTTCCCTCTGATTTGCCTTTTCACGGGAGAGAATTTCGCTAATATTCTCAGCCGTGAGATTTCCACCTTGATACCTCTTTTTCATTTCAACGACTTGCGCATAAGATGGTGTGCAATCGTTCATCTCGCATTGCTCCAAGACGGCATATTGTTCTTTATCGCCGAGATAGGACAAAGCCTCACCGACCATAAGCGCAATTTTGCCCTCATCCATCAGGTCAAGCAGTTCGGGGATAAGGTGGGTCAGGCGAATATAACGATAAACTGTATCTCGGCTTTCGCCCGAGCAAATTCCGATTTTTGTTGCGGTATCCAACTTTGTCGCAACTTGCGACAAAGTTAAATCTGTCCGTTTGCCTTGATGGGACAGAGCCTCCATTTTCAACTTATACGCAAACGCCTTTTCGGATGGAAAAATATGCTCACGGTGCAGATTACTGTCCACCACCGCAATGGCGGCAGTATCTCGGTCAAGGGCATAAATCAAGGCAGGGACCTCGGTGATTCCTGCCTTTTGTGCGGCGTGTAAGCGGCGGTGGCCGCTTATGACTTCATATTCGTCTGTATTTTCAATCGGTCGGACAATCAGCGGCGAAAGAATGCCTTGCGCCTGTATGCTTTCGATCAGCGTATTCATTTCGTCATCGTCCTCTACCTTGAACGGGTGCCCATCAAAGGGGTGCAATTTTTCTACCGGAATTGCCACCGGCTTTTTCATCGTATTTTTCATTTTATCTCCCTCTTTCCTTGTATCTCGCACGGGCTTTTTTCTCCAGCTCGTGCTCTTGTTTTAATAGTTCGTACAGGTGCGGGGATTTCTCTAAAATCCGCTCCGCACGGTGCAGACGCTCCCTTACGGGCTTCATCTGCCTGGATACCGCTTTGCGGCGCTCTTTATAAAGGGCTTGTTCTTTTTGCGACCCTGGACGGCGGATGCGGTTGCTGATATTGCTGCGCTCACGCTCCAAGACGGAAAGTTCTGATTTGGATTGTTCAATATTTGCTTGGAGGTCGGTAACCGTGTGGATGTTGTGTTCCTGCAAGAAGTGATAGTCACCAATCAACTCTTTCAAATCCTTTTCCGTCGCCCGCAGATCCGGTGACAGCAGTATTACATCGGCAAGCACGGCTACGATTTGAATTACCGTTATGACAAGATATAACACCGTATCCACCAAAACGGTGGCGGTGTCGTAGCTGTGTTCAATGGAAAAGTCCAGCTTTCGCAGCTCGTCCTCCAGTGGAAATTTCTTCGGCTTGTACGGTGGTCGGTATTCCAATGTGAATAGCCGATACCGATTTTCAGCATTCTGCCGTAACTGCTCGTTGACACGCTCCTTTGAGAAGCTGATACTATTCAGCCCCACGGCACGCTCCCAATGCTTCGCTTTCACTGAAAAGCGCACAGGGTCAAGTGTATAGCCGAGCGCATAGAGCTGGCTTTCAAACTCTCTGGGGCTGGTCGCAAAGGACAGGCAGTATTCCACATCCTCCAGCAGATAGTCCCGGTGGGTTTTCTTGCCAGCCTTGTGAACCCAATACTCCATCTTCTTGCCCTTGGAGTAGAAATCGCTGTTTTCCAGCACAGACAGCTCGTGCTCCCGGCAGATCTCATCGGAGATTTTACGCAGCTCCTTGTGGTCGCCGATTTTATTCTTGAACTTTGCACCGTCTTTGAAGGACACGGGATTCACAACAAAATGGCAATGGACATTGTCGGTGTTCAGGTGGACGGTAACGAGCACCTGATACCGGCCGCCCCACATCTTTCTTGCTGTCTCCTTGCCGATGGCAAACGCCTGCTCCGGCGTGACCTCGCCCTCACGAAAGCTCTGAATACCGTGGTATCCCACCACCTTGCCACGCAGACCGAATCGTCGCTGGACGGCGATCATCTCGGCATAAGCGTTCTGCGCCGAGCAGTTGATGCCGCCAACAAACATCTTGCGGTCGGTTTTGTCATCGTTTTCTGCGTAGCGCAGGGCGGCGTATAAATCCTCGTCAAGATATTCCGGGGCGATGGTCTTGTCGGGATTGTCGGCGTAATCCAAGGTGGCTTTGAGATTTTTGAACACAGGCCAGAAGCCTGTAACAGCCATACCGCATCACCCCTTTCCCGGCAGCAGAAACTCTGTTGTGATTTGTTTCAGCACCATGCAAATTTCTTTGTCCAGCTCCGGCGAACTCGCTTTATCCGTAAGCTCGTCCAGCTTTTCAAGGCAAACAAAAAGAGCGTCAGGCGGAATCGCTCTCGGCTCATACCCCAACGCTCTTTGCTTCACATATTCGGTTGTACTCAGCCCACATTTTCGGGCTTTTGCTTGAATCTTTTCTTTCTCCATTGCCGTCACACGAACGGTAATACGAATATCTTTCCCCATACACATCTCTCCTTTCGGGGGATTGGGGGCTGCGCCCCCAAAGGGTCAGCCGACTGCGGCTGTGATTGGGACTTTTGTGGCACACAAAGTCCCTGCTTGCTATACCGTAAGACACACCCCGCAGGGCAAAAAGAAAAGCGGCTGTCAGATACCAAGATTTCAGCGTATTTCTGCGCTGCACGATACCGAAAACCGCTTCTTGTCCACTTGGGGTGTATCGATCGCTTGGCATCATTTCAATGCCATAATATTTGCCTGTTCCCGTTTTGCTGCCATAACCGGCGTATTTGGCATCATCCGAACATTTCCAGGTCATCAAGGACACTCTGCTCATTTCTCGCCTGTTCCTCCTTAGTGAGCGTAAGCGCAACCGCTTGCACCTGCGGTGGCTGTTCTGAAACAAAGGTTACTTCCTGCAGTTCCTCACGGACTATGCTTCGCACTTGCTCGGCGGTGAGAAAAGTAGTGCCTATCCCGTCAAGCGCCTTGCCGACAGCGGTAACAACAAATTTGTTGATAGAACCGTATTGTTTTCTGTCAAGGGTTTGCAGGCCCTCGACGATCTCCCGCTGGCGTTTATCTGTAAGGTCAAAACGGATATTCAGCCGGTAACACGCTCCGTTCATCCCTTCGCCTCAGCTTTCATCTGTGTCTCTGCCAGATACTCATATCCCTTTGCGGCGGCGCAGATGTCCTCGACGAATTTCACACGGTCGGCGCTGAACTTATAAAAGTTCTTCACAAGGCAGCCGCCTCCGCCCGTCACATACAAAGTCATCGTGCTTTCGTCATAACCGTGTTCACGAAGTCTGCGGAAGATGTCACGCACATACTCGGCGGCGACGCTCTTAATGATTTTTAGGTCAGCAGGCGCAATGCTTGCCGTGCCTGTGATTAACGCCTCATCAATAATGGCGTCGTTGACCTCCCGCTGCGTTTTCTGCATAAATGCTTCACGGACAGCAAGGGTACATTGGTATGTCCCGAATTTTTCGGTGAACATTTTGCCCTGCTGCGGCTTTCCGTTGATCATATACAGGGTATTCATCGTGCCGTTGCCGATGTCTGCAATCAGATTGACGCCTTTCAGTGTGGTGGCAAAGCCGGCAATAGCGGCGTACCCCTGCGGATAAATGCGCACATCGTCGATATAGAGGTGGTAGTCCGCCTTTTTGTAGGTGAACTCCACCTCGGCGTTCTTCATCAGATACGCCCTAAATTCTGTCTTTTGTCCGCTTGTCCAAGTCAGTGGCAGACCGGCAGCAATCACAATGTGCGCCTCGGTGAGATTTTCAGCTTTCAGCTCCTTGGCGATGGCCGCAAGGGTCAGCACATAGTAGTCCTCGTCCTTGATCTTGTCTGGTGCAAATTCCTTGTGCCCCTCGCCGATGAGATAATACCTGTCGCCATAAACCAGCATATCAGCTGTAAACAGCGGTTCGTGCTCATAGGCAGTAATGCCTGTCGGAAAACAGTAATTAGCCGACTTCATATTCCCGTAGCCGTGGTCGATACCGATGATTTTTGCATTGTTGATTGTTTTCATAATAATTCCTTTCCTGCGCATAGCGCATTTCAAAATATTTCGGATAACTCTTTTTCGGGCAGTTATCCATTGATCCCGTTTTGCCGTAAGATTTCTGTGTACAGTTCTTTTTCAACCGGTAATACCGCTTTCAGAAAATAGTTGCAGTAGATACCGTACCGAGAAATGAGCTGCACGCATTTTGTTTCTTCGCCGTCGTCCAGCAGCAGACAGTTTCCCTTATAGCCATTACAGCAAATTTTGCGTACAAGGGCGTTGATCTTTGTCCGCTGCTTTGGTGTGATTTTGAGCACCATAACATAAACCTCCTTTCCGTTTTCGGGCAGCAAAAAAGCCGCCGAGTTCGATCTCGACGGCTCAATGACTGCTTCCTGTATATTGAATGGGGGAAACGACTGAAAAAGGTATGATTATAGCAACAAAGTTAAAATACTGTCCGCAACAACTATAAATGCATTGAAAAATCGTTGGTTTTATGATAAAATAACAAATAACAATCGGAATCAATTCTGCATGCGACAGATTTTTATGGAAATTTCAAGGTTTTTTTGATTGGACATCAAAAAACCTGTTTTATGGGACTCTTGCTATGATAGAATAAATAAGGAGGGCGGAAAATGAGCGATGTATTAGGCTTTCTTACTGCCGTTTATCGGGATGGTCGGGTGCATATAGGAGGCAAAAGCTATCCGGCAGGTATCTTTGCGGTACATCTTTTGAATCAGTATTATAAGGATGACACGGCGGCGAGGATCGCCGTATTCCGGCAAAGCAACTGGAATGTGCGGGAGCAGCTTTGCGTCGGCTATCTGTACGAAACAGATTTTCTCAAGGCCGGCGAGGAGATTCTAACAATCCTGCAAACCCTGCCGAAGCTCAAGCCCTTTTCCTCTTTGGACATTGCAGCGGAGAAACAGCGAATTGCAGAGCTATTCACAGAAAGCAATGCCGCTGCTATTTTGGATTATCTGTGTCGCAGAGTAGCGGTTGCAAAAATGGATGAGGGCTCGGTCGGCTTGGGCGTGTTTCCTCCCGAATATGATAAAGCACTGTTCAAGAATGGTGAAACGATGTGCGCAACCGTTTTGAGCACCCTCCGTTTTTACGATACCATCCCGGAGGATATGCGCAAGGCTTTTGAACAGCTCAAGAAATTCGTTTCCCGCGTGGACGAAGCCGACCGCTTTGATGAACGCCACCTGCTGCCCATTGCTACGGAGATATTCGGATCAAATCCATTTCCCTTGCACACGGAATATATTGCTCTCCCGAAGCGGCGAAACAGTCAAATTCTCGTTACCGCCCGAAGAATGACCTTTGAGAGCTACTACAGCTTTGTTTTGACAGACTTCTTTGAAGGACTGCACCACGGGCACTATCCAAGGCGATGCGAGGTTTGCAAGCAGTATTTTCTGATGCAGAGCGCACGGCGGCAGAAATACTGCACCTACGGCACGGCACCGGAGTTGTACCACGGCGAAAAGATCAGCTGCCGCCGGTACGCTATTATTCAGGGCAAAGCGGAGCGGGCAAAGGATAACCCGTTGAAGGCCGCCTATGACCGCCGTTGCTCGGCGATCCGCTCCGAAAAGAGTCGGGGGACGATCTCTGCCGAGTTTGCGCAAGTAGCGCAGGAGCTGGCAAAACGCCGGTTGGAGCAGGCGGAGGAGGACGATGCCTACGCCAAAGCAAATTACCTTACCGATTTGGAGCGTACCAAGCTGTACGCCGACACGGATAATAGAATGAAATGATGACGGGAGGTGTATTCGGTGCCCAAAGAACAGAATGAAGTCTTAGAGCAACAGCGGTATCTTTTGGAGCGCCGGATGTACCACCTTGACCCTGCGCCGCCAAAGCTGCCATCCCAAGAATACATCGTCCGTTATCTCACCGAAAAAGAGGACAAGTATCTTGCTTGGTACCTCCACGATCAGGAACCTGCGCTTAATAAACTGGCGCAGGCCGCCTGCGAGCGATATGCTATGGCGGAGCATTTTGCGGACATTAAACAGGCGGCGGTGTGCGGTATCCTGGCCGCCCTGCAAATGTACGATCCGGTTGTCGGCGCACTGTTTGCCGCTTTTCAAAAGCGGTATATACAGGACGGTATTGATGATTACATCCGCACGGCGCAAAGCGGGGTTATCACGATGACAGCAGACACCTATCCCATCCTGCGGCGCGTTATGGCGATTTACCATCTAAACGGCGATGATTGCAGTGACAGCTGCATCCAGCGAATTGCCGATGAAACCGGAATGGGCGAAAAGAGCGTCCGCAAGTATATTGCGATAGGCACGCTGAATGAACGCCGAGTAGATTTTTACCGACAATATGATGAGGATGGCGAGGAAACGGCGGAGGACATTTCGGCGGATACTACCTCCCAGCCGGACAAACTGTATTTTCGTGCGGTGCTATATGACGCACTGCATCAAGCATACGATAGCCTGACCTACCGGGAACAGCGCACGGTTGCCAAGCATCTTGGCTTCTGTGATAACTGCTGGTCTGTCAGGAAAGCAGTGCTGATAAACGGTGAAATCGAGTACAAGCCCATAAAGCCCATGACCTTTGAAGAAATCTCCCACTCCGCCAGCCGCAGGTCTGATAAGGCTTCCGAGCGGACATATAGCAAGGCATTGAAAAAAACGAGAAAATCTTTGACAAATATATTGGAGGTATCAAATGAATTATAAAATTATGATTGTAGAGGATGATCCAGATATTGCAGAATTGGTATCACTTCACTTAGAGAAATTCGGCTTTTCTGTTCAGCACTGCAAGGACTTTTCCAATGTGCAGGGCGAATTTGAGAAAGCGGAGCCGCATTTGGTGCTGCTGGACATCAATCTTCCCTCGTATGACGGATTTTACTGGTGCGGAAAGCTGAGAGAAAAAAGTTCCTGCCCAATCATTTTTCTGTCCTCCCGCAATGCAGATTCCGATCAGGTGTATGCTATGATGAATGGCGGGGATGATTATGTGACCAAGCCTTTTTCGCTGGATGTGCTCACAGCAAAGGTTACAGCGATTCTTCGCCGCACCTACGGAGAATACGGCACATCCACCGCAAACGACCTGCGCTGCGGAGACTGCGTCTTTTCTCAAAATCGCTTGACCCTTCACTGTAACGGCAGAGAAACGGAGCTGTCCAAAACAGAGGCGGGTGTCATCCGGATCATGTTTCAAAATTACCCCGATGTTGTGAGCCGCGAGGATCTGCTAAATGAGATTTGGGACGACGATAGCTTTGTGGAAGAAAACACTTTGAATGTGGCGATCAGCCGAATTCGCAAACGCTTGGAGAGCATAGGCTCTGCGCTTGTGGTGAAGCCTGTCAGAGGTGTTGGCTATCGTATAGGAGATGCGGGTCATGAAAAATAAACAACTTGCAAAGCATTTAAGATGCTTTCTGCTGGATCATCTATGGGTGATTCTGCTCTTCCTGTCAGCACCGGTTCTGATTATGGTTGCCTATTTGACTGTAATCAGCGGCACTCCGGGAGGGGGCGGCTGGTATTATGTATGTTTGTCGCTGTTTATCCTGCTGTGCTTCCTGCTCTACAGACTGTATTCCACATGGAACTTTTATGAAATTCTATGCAGCGAGGACAAAACACTGGAGGACTTTCTGCTCAGCGAACCCAGAGGACGAGAGGAACAGCATTATCGACAATTGGCGCAGGAGCAGCACCGCATCTATGTAAGCCGCCTGACTCGCATGGAAGAGCAGCAAAAGCAAAGCAAGGTGATGATCTATCGGTGGGTGCATCAACTGAAAACGCCCCTGTCCGTGATTCGTCTGATTTCAGAAAGCAAAAAAGGAGACTCGGATTTCCACAAAATAGCGCAATCGGCGGCACAGATCCAATATGATCTGGATCAGGTTTTGAATATGTATAAGCTGGATGCCATAAAAAATGATTTTCATTCGGAAAAAGTCAATCTGCACGGGATCTGCAAAGACTGCGTCAATGAGCTGAAAAGCTCGTTCATCACGAGGGGCATTTTCCCAAAGCTCGCTGTGGCGGAGGATATGGTGGTCTACAGCGATTCCAAGTGGCTCCGTTTTGTCCTGTACCAGCTTCTGACCAATGCGCTCAAGTACAGCAACGAAGGCGGAAAAGTCATCATTCGTGCCGATGATAAGGAAGGTGCTGCTGTCCTGTGTATTCAGGATGAAGGCTGCGGGATCGACCCTCGTGACATCAGACGGATCTATGATTTGTTTTTCACCGGACAGAACGGGAGACAGCGCGGAGAATCCAGCGGATTGGGCTTGTATATGGTAAAGCAGATTTTAGATTATCTGGGGCATACCATCGAGGTGCAATCAGAATTGGGAAAGGGAAGTACATTTACGATCTGCTTTGGCAATCAAAATCAATCGGAAGGCGGGACAAAGAATGTTTCAGCGTATTGACCTGGCCGCATGGCCTCGAAAAGAGTATTTTCAGCATTATTATCACTCCATTCCCTGTAGCTACAGTATGACGACAAACATTGACATTACCGGCTTGAAGCGTACCCTCGCAGAAGTGAAATCCCCTTTCACTCCGGCCATGATTTATCTTCTGGCTGCCGAAGTCAACCGGCATGAGGAATTTCGCACTTCTATGGATGAAGAAGGGTGTGTCGGGGTTTTTGATGTCATGCACCCAAGCTATGCGGTCTTTCATAAGGAAACAGAAACCTTTTCCTGCCTTTGGACGCAGTTTGATTCGGATTATCGGACTTTTCTGCAAAACTATGATCATGATATTCAGCAATACGGGGCAATACCGGGAATTGCGCCTAAGCCCGATATGCCGAACAATGTGTTTGACATCTCCAATATCCCATGGACAAGCTTTTCCGGGTTTAATCTCAATTTGCCGAAAGGCGCTTCCTACTTGCTGCCGATTTTCACCTTGGGGAAATATTTCCGTCAGGGCGACCAACTTCTTCTTCCGGTTTCCGTACAGGTACATCATGCGGTGTGCGACGGCTTCCATGTGTGCAGATTTCTGAATGAGCTGCAGGAGCAGGCAAACCGGTTTGAAAGTCTGCTGTAAAGCGCAGATTATCCTACATCGAGAAAGATTACAAAACTGTCACGTTCCGTAATCTTTCTCGATTTTTATATTTGACGCTCTCTGCTATACTAAGTGCAGAACAATCCAGGAGGGTACAAGAATGTCCATCTTAACAGCAAAACATCTCGGCAAGGTATATGAAGGGAAGATTCCCTATACAGCTTTAAGTGATATCAATTTCAGCATTGAAGCCGGTGAGTTCGTCGCCATCATGGGGCCGTCCGGCAGCGGCAAGAGCACGCTTTTGAATGTGATCTCGACCATTGACCGCCCCACCAGCGGCAGCGTCTGCATCAATGGCGAAGATCCCCACGAAATGAATGATGACCAGCTGGCGCATTTCAGGCGCAGCACCCTGGGCTTTGTCTTTCAGGATTTCAATCTGATCCACACCTTGACAGTGGGTGAGAATATCATGCTGCCGCTGACCTTGGAGGGCGTACCGACCCCGGAGATCAAAAAACGCACAGCAGAGGTCGCTGCGATGCTGGGCATTGAAAAGCTCCTCTCCAAGCGAACCTTTGAAATCTCCGGCGGACAGGCACAGCGCACTGCTGTTGCACGGGCTGTTGTGACAAATCCCTCTCTGCTGCTGGCAGACGAACCCACCGGTAATCTGGATTCCAAGGCCACAAAGGATGTCATGGAGCTTTTCCAAATGCTGAATGAAACGCAAAATGCGACTATCCTGATGGTAACACACGATTCTTTTGTGGCAAGCTACTGCAAGCGCGTTCTGATCATCAAGGACGGGCAGCTGTATCAGGAGATCGTTTCCGGCGGAAATCGCAGAGCGTTTCAGCAGGAAATCGTTGACGCCATGAGCCTTTTGGGAGGTGAACCCCGTGACATTATTTGATTTTGCCCGTAAAAATATCAGTCGTGACAGAAGAAATTATATATTTTACTTTGTAAATTGCGTATTTTCTGTATTTGTCTTCTTCCTGTTTACGGTTTTATCTTTCCATCCTGCTATGAGCGTCATCGACACAGATAGCACAATGGGATTGATCCTTCTGTTGGGTGAGGCTGTATCGATTGGCTTCTCTGTCTGTTTTATTGCCTATTCTGTGACCTGCTTTTTGAAAAGCAGAAGCCGACAGTTTGGCTTGATCACGATTCTGGGAGCATCCAAAAAACAGCTGAATAAGCTCGTGTTTCTGGAAAATATGATCGTCGGAGTTGCATCGATCATGACAGGAATCGTGTTGGGACTCGTATTTTCAAAGTTCTTTCTCGACATTGCCAATCGGGTCATCGGTGTATCCGACTTTGTGTTTTATTTCCCGATGCAGGCAATTGTTGTAACCGTCATCGCTTTGGGGCTTGTATTTCTGGCCATTGCTTTCTTTACACCAAAGCTGATTCGTAAAAAAGAAGTTGTGCGGCTGCTCAAGACCGAAGTGACTGGTGAAAAGCCTCAGAAGCTACTGCCTTTCCTTGTCATTTTCCTGATCTTACTGGCCTTGCTGACCGGTATTTTGGTAAGCAAAACACAGACGGCGAAAGACATTCAGGCCAACATTTTAACGCCGTTTGCAATGCTTATCACAGTTGTCATCGGCACTTATCTGCTGTTTGCTTATGGAATGCGCATAGCGCTCACTCTTTCTAAAAACAGCAAGGCAAATGGGCGTCTGCTTTACCGCAGCGATAAGCAGTCGAAAATGCGGGCAAATACGCAGGCCATGACAATTTCTGCCGTGTTGTATGCTATTTCATTTTTTGCCATCATTATTTTGTTTTCCATGTCAACAAGCGTGAAAGAGGAAACGGAAAAGATCATGCCATATGCCATGAGTTACAATGCATGGACAGAAAATGCGGATGTTTCCGGTGATCTGTCGATCATCGAAAATGAACTACAGGCTCTCCCCGGCTATCGGGAAACATCCTTCGACCTTTGGTACAGCAAATCGGAGCAGTCTCGTACAGCAATCATTTCTGCCGGTGAATATAATAAAATGATGGAGTTTCTGGACAGAGACCCGGTAGCAGTTTCAAAAGACGGAGTTTTTCTCGTTACAGGAAATGCAGGAGAAACAATAAAAACAATTCCATCTGCAATGCAGACATTTTTTGCAGAAAATGGTCTGACATTATCCGTAGAGGGAAATACGGATTCCGTCATCACTTTATCCGGGTTTACCAGCGGTATTTGTGTTTTAAATGATGCTGTTTTTGAAGCATTTCAGCCGCAGATGAAAAATACAACTATCACGGCATTTCTCTATGATAATTGGGAAACAAACAGCTATAGTCCGGAAACGATAAAAAATAAGCTGAAACCTACGATTGAGTCCAGAGATGCTAATGTAATCGATGCATACAGTTATTATCACTCCACGCAGTTGCAAAACAACCTGACATTGTATATCGGCGGTATGCTGTGTTTCACATTCATTCTTGCTGTCGCCAGCTTTATCTATTCCAGACTCTATTCAGAACTGGAAGCGGAGTGCAAAAAGTACAAAGGCATTGTCAAGATCGGCCTGTCGAAAAAAGAACTGACTGCCGCACTGAACAGGGTGACTTCTCTGATTTTGTGGGTGCCGTTCCTTGTTGCGGTGGTGTATCTGTGGATCGGAATTGCAATCAGTGAGCAATATGTAATCGTTTCAAATGTTCCTGTAGCTCTCCGCTGTACGCTTGTACTGTTTGTATTGCAGATCGTGATTTATTCTGTTATCAACGTCTCCTATCGAAAGGCCGTTTTTCGTAAAGTTTATCAGGAGTATGAAAGGGGCTAAAGACCATAAATTTACAGTGACCTTCAATTCCCGGACCAAAGATGTTGTGAATATTTCTGCGAGTATCGGAGATTGATTACAGCAAAGGAACTTCCCTTTTCCGCAAAGCGAAACAGCCGGCTGCAAGCCCGATAGATTGGGTTTGCAGCCGTTTTCATAACGGTAAGTGACAAAAGTGTTCGTGTTTTGTAAGAGAATCTACAAGAGTGCCCGAGATTTTTAACCGTCCGGAGCTTGTAATTGCGGAACTTCAGTCGGATTCGATGAAATAGCCTTTCATTCTTTTATTTGCATCAAAAAAGCAACGCATTGCCGATTACTCGCTATGGTAATGCGTTGCTTTTGTTAAGCGTATAATAAAGCTATAGCCGCAAATAAAGAAAAATTGTAGTGTCTTCCTACCGTTGCATCGGGCGCAGAAACCATACAGAAACGAGTAAGGTCAGAACTTCTGCCGCAGGGACAGCAAGCCATACGCCTGTTAATCCAAATTTCTGCGGCAGCACCGTCAGGAACAAAAGCAGCAATGCAAATGAACGCAAAAATGTGATCAAACCGGAAAAATGCCCCTTTCCGTATGCCATCATCCGAACCGCAGCAAAAATATTAACTCCTGAAAACAGAAACCCAAGTCCGTAAATTCTCATTCCGGATACGGCAATGGGAAATACAGGGCTGGAGGTATCCGCAAAACAGGACACACCTGCCGGAGCGAGAAAGTAGGTCAGCGCATAGATGACAAGAGGCGCAATTGCAAAAAAACGATGTGCATACCGTTCCAGTTTCCGGCAAACGGCTGTCTTTCCGTCGCCGTATGCATAACTCAGCGGAGGCGCCATGCCCATGGAAAATCCAAAATAGACCCCAATGAACAAAAATTGCAAATACATAATGATGGAAACCGCTGCAACACCGTCTTCACCGGCGAAAGCAAGTGCGGTGCGGTTAAATACGATCGTTGTGATCGCAATGGCAAGCTGATCCACAAATTCGGATGCGCCGTTCACCATACAATGCAGTGCCTCCTTTGCGGACAGCCCATGCAGCGTAAAGGACATGGATTTGCGTATTCGTACAAAATAGTAGACACCCATGAGAAATGACAGCACCAAGCCTAAAATTGTAGCCAGCGCAGCCCCATAGATACCCATGTGCATACGTCCGACCAAAATGTAGTCAAGAACAATGTTCAAAATGCCGCCGGACAGTGCTGTTGCAAAACTGTATGTGGGAGAGCCATCTACCCGAATAAAGTAAGTGAACAGCTCTTTTCCTATCACGACAGGCGTAGTCCAAAGCCACCAAAGTGCGTAGGTCTTGCACCCTGCTATCGTTACATCGGTTGCGCCGAGCAGGGTCAGAATCTTTGATAGATTCGTAAGAACGATCAGAGAAACAAGGCAGCTCAGCAGAATAGCTGCAACAGAGCTGACTGAGAAGGCACGACTTGCCTCTTCTTTTCTGTTTCCGCCGATATGCAAGGCCGCAACTGCGCTGCCGCCGGTAGCAAACACAAGCGCAATGCCGGTCAGCACATTCACAATCGGATAAACGATATTGATGGCAGCCAGTGCATTTGTTCCGACATAGGCAGAAACGAAAATACCGTCAATAATGGTATAGACGGTGTTAAACAGCGAGGTTAGATAGGTCGGAATGATAAATTTCAGAAGCTTCCCGAAACGCACCTCTTTTTCAGAGGCAAAAATCAAAGTGTTTTCCATAATAGTTCCCTCCTGTTACCATCATAAACCTTCAAGCTACTTGAATGTCAATAGAGAGAGTGCTATAATATGATTGGAGGTGAAAACATATGGCTTGGAACTTTCAAATTGGAGAAATTGCCCGCTTTTTTGATGTACCGGCTTCTACGCTTCGGTATTGGGAAGATAAAGGCGTTCTGCATCCGAAAAAAGGAATTGAAAATCATTATCGGGAATATACCATTGAGGACCTGATGACAATCTCCGATGTGATTTTTTATAAAAATCTTGGTTTACGGTTGACGGAGATTCGCGGAATGGATGACGCATCGCCCGAACAGCATGGAAAACTATTTGCTGATAAGCTCTCAGAACTGGAACGGCAGCAAGAACTGCTTGCTCGCCGAATGGAGAAGCTGCGCTGCCATATACAAGCTGTGAAAACACTGACTGATTTGAGAGAGCACCCTTATCAGAAGTCGGATATTGACACAGAATGCATCGTGTCTTTTGATTTGATCGAGCGAGACAAGCTGCGTCAATATATTGAAAACCCCTACCTTTATTCACGAGTGCAGCACTCGCAAACACTGCCGGAGGAACGACGCGGCCTTACCGTTCCTGCCGATATGCGTTCAGCGTTTCCGGAATCCAGTATTCTTTGGCAAAAGCAATCGACTCGATACATAACCTTTTTAATGAGAGAAGAAGTGACTGCCGGTTTCCCAAATGACTTAGTCGAACACTTGGCATACATTCAAAAATCGCACCGTACCGGTGCAATCATCAGTCGTTTTCTGCTCTGTGCACGGGAAAATGGAAAGATATATGATTTCTATAAGACTTTTGTGGAACTTCAGCCGGGTGCGATGAAATAGCCTTTCATTCTTTTATTTGCATCAGAAAAGCAACGCATTGCCGATTACTCGCTATGGCAATGCGTTGCAGTCCATTTCTTTAGATTCTATAAATAGTTAAAACTGAAAATTTTCAAACACATTATTACTTTGATATCGGGGTTTTAACATTACCGATAAGTCCTCTTACCGAGTTTAATAACACAAAAAAATTCAATAATAGAACTGACAAGCCGGTACCGTTTTGCAAAAACTGATAACACCACAGCACAGTACCTGCCAATCCGGAAAGCAAAATAATAAAATATGCCTCTTTTTTCTTAATGGCAAGTAAAATGCAGGAAATGAAGCTTGCAGAGAAAAAGAATGCATCAAAAACAGCACCACTGCCATTCACATACTTTAGGAGCATATAGGCGATAATAAAAGAAAATATAAACGCAAAGGCAATACAAATCCTTTTGAAACTTGACACTCGCTGCATTTTTACGGAGTTATCTTCCTGCTTATTCCATGTTATAAAACTGATAATCGCCGATGGAAACTGTATCAACAGCATAAAAACACAGGATGCATAAATTTCATCAAAATATGACATAATACCATATGATACGGCATATAGCATACCTACAACAAATCCAAAGCGTTTTCCTGAGCAAACCAAAAAGTTAAAAGCAATTCCGGAGGCTGATATTATAATTCTGTAAAATTCATCTCGTACAAGTATTCCGGACAGAACAATAATTAAAACCTGTACTGTCATTAAAATTATTTCTTTATTTTTTGAAAGGGTTTGTTTTTTCATAGCTTATAAACTCGGCCTATAATAAAAGGTATATAATCCCGGTCCTTATTTATTAATTGTTCAGCATATCATAATTCAAATAAATTGGACTTACGGTCAACTTTTCGGTTTCATCAAATTCCAAAACAGTTCCGCCGCAAACGCTGCCGTCTTCAACCCAATCATGTCCGTCTCCTGTTTTAGTTGCGTAAGTTAATCGAACTCCTCTATACAGAACCGAAAAATTATTTTTATGTTCATGACCGCAAATTACATTTTTGGTGCTATTCAATTCAATAATTTTTTCAAACATACCGCTATTATAGTAAGGCGAACAAATAGGCTCTCTCAGCATACCGAAATTTCCATTCTCATCTTTTGTAAAGCCGTCATTAATAGGCTCATATATTTTCGCTGCCATGTTATATTCCGGCAACGGAATGTGAATAAACAGCGAGCTTTCTACCGGTGCACCGGTAGACTCAGCAAGCCCCTTCACCATATATTCATACCAATGTATTTGGTTTTCTTTAATGTAGTCATATCCTGTTCCAACAACAGTATATTCATTATTATTTACATCTTCTGACGGTGCAAAAATGTAGCCATCTTTTGTAATCCATTCATTCAATTTTAATTTCTCCGATTCATTTAAACCGGTCAAATTAATTTTTTCACTGCCTATATTTACAGAATCAATCGTAGAATAGCTACCGAGAGAATGTGTATCCATCATAATCATAGAATGAAATATTTTGCTGTCATTTGCGGATTTAACATTAATAACATAATTACCTACGCCGGAAATATTCATTGGTCCTTTAGCTAAATCCTTGTTGCGATTTGCATTCTCTTTATAATTAAAAATGATATTTTGGGACTTCAAATATTCATCAAATATCCAATTGGCGTCAACATCCGATTCAGCATCATGATTTCCTAATATCGGAGCCCACGGCACATCAAATTCTATACATATATTATCAATCTCTTTTACAAATCTTTTGACAGCTTTTTTGGAGTTTTTCAGCCACGTATTATCTCCGGTAAAGGTTACTATACTTGGATTCGTTTCTTTTACAAGTTGACGTACAAGTTCATAAGTGCGGTTGATGCTCTTCTGAGACATACCTTCGGACAACTGCAAATCTGTAAGATTTAAAATCTTGAAATCCGATTTTTTATCAACAGTTAATATGTACGCATCCTTGTCTATATTATATTTATCGTTTTCATTCCACACTAATTGTGATGGTTTGCCTTCTAAATTTTTATAAATTTCGGCAACGGGAATTCCCACGGAAATTCCAACAATTACTGGTATAATAATTAAAAGAGAAATAGTAAGTTTCATTTTTTTCTTCATAATTCAATCGTCCCCTAATAAATTTTATCTATATAATTCAATTTCAAACAAAATAGGAGCATTTCTGCTCTGTGTGATTTTTACAATAATCTTATTGGTTTTTACAGACTCGAAAAAGCATATTTTTTTATAGCCTATGGTTTCGCCTTTGAATACAGTAATGCCATCGGCAAAAATCTCGAATTTCTCAACCCTCTGACTTTGCGTAATATCTTCACGCAAAACTGCTTTCTGAATACAGCTTGTGTTAAAGCTCAATTCATATGTGTACTCATCTATTTGTTTTTGTTTGCAATCAACCCTTTCGGCAAAATCATTTTCAATACGTCTGCGTACAGTTTGCAGCCGTTTGATAAACTTTTCAGACAAATCTCCTTTTTTGTTCGGAGGAATATTCACAAGCAGAGTTGCGTTGTTTCCGACAGATGTATAATAGCATTCCAGCAAATTTTTAACGGAACGCGTCATCGTTATTTCAAAGGATTTGTGATAAAACCACCCTGCATATGTAATCGGCACATCCATTTCACTCGGCCAGTAGCAAAGCGACTCATTTTCTGAAATCAAATCTCTGTCGCCCAGTCGTTTATCGGTATGGTCTATTTGGGAAAGCATTTTAAATGCGCCTTCCTCCTGCTGTGACTGCCGCATTACCTCGTCGTAGACCTGAAGTCTTTTCGGCACGACACTCCATTCGGCTTTTCTTGCTTTGCCGCTCTCGTTCCCTATCCACCGAATATCAGGGCCGCAGTTTGAAAGGGCAGCATTGGGCTGATATTTATGAATGGTTGCATAATAACGCTCCCAATCGTAGCGTTGCTTTTTGCCGTTTTTTCCCTCCCCGCAGGCACCGTCAAACCAAAAGCAGAAAATATCGCCGTAATTTGTGCACAGTTCTTCAAGCTGATTGCAGAAATAATCGTTATACGCCTCTGTTCCGTAGGTGGGTTCGTGCCTGTCCCAAGGTGATAAATATATGCCGAGCTTAAAACCGAATTTCTTACAGGATTCGCTGAGTTCTTTTACAATATCGCCCTGTCCGCTTTTGTAAGGCGTATTTCTGATGCAATAATCCGTATATTTTGAATTGAAAAGGCAAAATCCGTCGTGATGCTTTGCCGTAATGATTACGCCTTTACTGCCGGTAGACATTAAATCCTGTACCCATTTGTCGGTATCCAGCTGTTTCAATTTGAAATTTTTGGGATCAACATTACCGTCACCCCATTCCTTTCCGGTATATGTATTCAGCCCGAAATGGATAAAGTTATAATATCCCATTTCAAGAATATTAAGTTGTCTGTTATTCGGAACAATCTTATTGGACATATCGTTGAAATTCAATTTAATCACATCACTTTCTAAAAACAATTAATAAGGCTAATAAATGCCTTGTTTTCACATAACAAGACATTTATTGTAATTATTCGAAAAAAATCTTAATCGCCTATTTGGTTTTCAAATGTTTTACAGTATTTGTTAAAACACATCTTTTGTATCATTATATTCGATAACTAATCCCTTAAGATTTTTTCCTAAATCAGTCGGATACCATTTTTTTTCCAAAACAATATCCGTTTTGTTCTTCTTAATCAACAATCTACGCAACTGATTACAATCGTGAAAAGCTCTTTCCTCTATTTCCTCAATTTGCTCATAAATTACAAGTTCGGTTAATCCGGGATTTTTAGAAAAGGCATCTTTACCTATAAATTTAAGATTAGCTGACAGTTTCACTTGACTTAAATAGCCAACTCTGAGAAAAGCATATTCTCCGACACTTTCAACACTATCCGCAAAAACAACACTTTTTATTTGATTATGATAAAATGCATAATCACGGATAGTTTCAACGCCTTCAGGAATTACATATTCATCATCAAAATACTCTTTTATTTCTTTTTTACTTACATCGTCAATCTTGATATGTTCTTGAAGGCCGTTTTTAATGGGGTTGCATACCAATTCTTTGCCGTCCATTGTTAACAACGATCCGTTTACAACCTTAAAAGCTGTATTGCCTTGCGCAACCTCAATCACTTCCAGATTTGAGTTATTGATAATAGCTCTTGTACCGATTGAGTTTACATTTTTACCAATAACCAATTTCTTTACATATCTCGTATTGCAAATTCCGGTATCGTCTATGGCAACAACCTTTTTTCCGTCTATTTCATCAGGAACAATCAATTCTTCCCTGGATGTTTGATCTGCGTAGCCGGTAATATGGATACCATCCTCCATAACCTCATAATCAAATATATTCGAATCACTGTTACAGCCGGTCAGCCCCAACAAACTCATAAGCAAAAAAATACACAGAAAAGCAGAAATTCTTTTTTTCAAATAAATCACCAACCCTTACTTAAAACTTTTTAATTTTCAGCAGATTCAAGAACTTCTTGTCCGGCATGAAAGCTTACCTCTCCAACTCTCTCCTGCATTTCTTTAATACACTGTGCATGTTGATCTTTTGTCAGCTTATAGAAAAAGAACGGTACTGTCGAACACAAAATACCTATCGAAGTTAAAATAACATAAACATTAAAGACACCGGTAATAACCTGCGGATTATATAACAAATCCCAGTCTGATGAAAATCCGATATTGTCTAATAACTGTGGTAAAATGAGATTTAAAAGCATTGTAACAGGTGCTAACAGCATACCGAAAATACTCATCATATTATCTGCTCTTTCTCCGTATTTCCACTGATGATAATCCAAGGCATCGGAAGTAACACCTGCCAAAAGTCCGGTTTCTATCGGAGAAAATAAATTTTTAAGCAAAGCAGCAAGCATAAACACAGCAAGACCTACAGTTATGCTGCTCATATTAATTGCCCAATACATCAATCCAACGCATAAAAGAGAAAAAATTCGTGCCCAAACAAGAATTGTACCCTTTTCAAATTCCCTTATTAAAAACGGCGTAAGTAAATTACCGGCGGTCATAGATAAAACAATTACATTACTTGCAATGCCAAACCAGCTTTCAAGTCTTATGCTGTAAACAAACCACCATTGCAATATCTGACCGAACAAAGCAGTCCAAATACCGAATAAATTAGAAAAATTAATTATCCATAAATGAGGATTCTTTAAAACATTTTTTACACCTTTAAAGAAATGGACCTTTTGCTTGTTATCATTTGGCTTTTCAATAATACGTTCTTTAACCTGAAGCATACAAAATATTGTTACAGCAACGCCTATTACCGCAAAAATAGGTACAAATATTTTATATGTAAGTAACTCGGTAAATCCGCCTGTTGTACCAATCAACACAGGAAAAAACATGCCGATTACAGATGGCACAAGACCGGTTATTATAGGTACAATCGAATACATTGTCTGACGCTCTTCACTGTTTGGAGAAATAAATTGAACCAAACCCTGAATATTACAAAACTGAGCTGTAAATACTGCCAATAACGAAAACAGAAAATGTAAAACCACTACTTGTTGTGCATACTGCATAGAGTTGAAATCAATAAAAGGGATGACAGACATCAGTACTGCCGCAGGTATACCGAACGCAATTATAATCGGTTTCATTCTTCCGTGCTTGGCACACCATTTTCTTCTAACAAACCAAGTTACATAATTGGTGATTGCATTGAGAACAAGCAAGTTAGCCAAAATTTGAGGCAATGCTACCATGCCAAATTGCGGCACATTTTCCAATAAATCTATAGGTGCAAAGTAAAGACATATACCAACAATCAGTTCAGAAATAAAAGCCAAATTTGCTGTAATTTTTGTTTTTTTCTCCAAAACGCCGTGATTTTCAAATATGAGTATTGAAAACGGAGATAAGAACATGAAAAAGTAGTTCATTATGGATGTAAATATAGTTATCTTTGCAAAATCTGCATAATCAATACCAACAATTGCACCGCAGAACCAGTTAGGTGTAAAAGTCATATAAGCAACTACGGTTGAAAAAATAAATGTACCTATTTGCGCACCGCCGTAAGCAACCTTTTCCTTGACAGATAGATAATTGTTAGGTGCCGGCTCTGACCAGTAATTTTTAAGATAATTTTTGCCGTCTGAAAGTTTTCCTTTTATGTCCGTCATAAGTTATTAACCTCCAATAACAAATTTTATAAATTATATTTATACTATTAACGCATTCAAATTACAAACCGAATTTTTAAGAATTTTGATACATACACACCGTTTCGCCCTGTTTCAAATCCATTTCTTTGCTTAAAGCAAAAGCACATTCGTATTTCGGTTCCTCCAAGGTAAAATGAATGTCTTTTTCCGCAGTGAATTTAAGATATGTTATTTTTCCGTTACAAAGTTTGAGGGAGATAAGCAATCCGCCGTAAGCACGCAGGTTTTCAAATGCAACATCTTTCCAAACCGCAGGAATAGCGGGGAGTAATTTGATTTTGTTGTTTTCGGAGTAAAGCAGCATTTCCTGAATTGCGTCCATCGCAAGGAAATTTGCTTCAAGCGTAAACAGTCTGCATTTTTGGAAACAGCTTGTTTTGAATCTGTAATCCCCGTTAGAATGAAAGCCGTTATTTGTACAAAAATATTTGAAAAAGCTGTCAAGCATACCGAATGCTTTATCGCCGTTACCCTGTACGGCGTATAACTGTGCCATCCATCCGAGAGAATAGCCTACCCAGTTTTTAATGCCGAAATGTTCTAAATTCGCAATCGTGCTGTCAATGATTTTTTTATGCTTCGCTGTATCATACTCCATCGTACGTAGCGGATATATCGACATACAGTGCGAATGATGTCTGTGGGATTCAAAAGGACTTTCGTCAGGACTGAGCATCAACACATTGTTTTCATTCACGGCAAGCGGCTCAAAATCCGATAATATATTTATCCATTTTTCAGCAGCATCTGTTTTGCCCAAAGCATTGCTTGTTTTAATCATATTCATGCAAAATGCTTTCATAAGCGCCAAATCGTAGTTACTGTTCGGTGTAAGCCATGCGGACATTCTGTTGTCATGAATTTCAGGCGAAGTGGAAAGCTCCAGCTTGTAAAAGCCGTTTTCCTTATGCAGCATATTCAGCAAGAATTCGCCGACCTCTGTCATATAGGGGTAAATTTTCTCTCTTAAATAATCTTCTTTCCCTGTGTAAAAATAATGCCGTGCCATAATACAGCATAGCCAAAGCTGATTCGTGGGTGATAATGCATATTGACACCAACCACCTAAAGCGTTGCCTTCAATATCCATCACAGACGGCAGGCACAAGCCTTTTACGCCGTAAAATTCTTCAGCAAACGCTCTGCCTTGCTCGGCGGTATTCAGCAAATAATCAATAAAGCTTTCACCCTCATCAATACGGTTGGCTTTCAAATAGCTTGTATAGGACATCTGCGTGTTCAAATCGTGATGATAATCGCCCTTCCACGGAGGCAACCCATTATTATCGGCGGTCCATACACCTTGCAGAGGCATCGGGAACTTTCCTTTTCTGCTGCAGCTTGCCAGCAGATATGTATTGAAGTTATATTGCCTTTCAATAAACTTATCAGGCAGAATTATATCTGACTTGCTCCAATACTGCTCCCACCACGCTTTATGCTGTTCAAATGCATTTTCATATCCTGTATTCAAAGCTGTAATAACCTTATCCACGCATTTGTCAACAAAATCATTGTTTTGGGAAATGCCCACCGTGTATGCGATTAAGGTTGTTCCGTTGTATGATTTACTTGCGGTAACGATGCCGTAAAAGCTTTCATTTGTAGGCTGTACAAAATATTGAATATAAATGCCGTTTATCTTCTTTTTAACAACAGTTACCTTGGGATAGACCAGATTTTTTAGGGACTGTACAACACCTTTAAACGCTTTGAAAAAAAAACGGCGTTTATGTTTTCCGAATTTCGGATTTGCAACAGAGATTTTAACATTCGGCTTTGAAATTTGAATCAACCCGAAATCCTCTTCGGCATGCACAAAGCTGTTTATTTTTATTCCGCCAACGTGCAATTCGGCTTCGGCAGCTTGCATATCAAGCTTTGAAATAACATTCTTCCTTACGCCCAAATCAATAATGATTTTGCCTGTGGGCAGTTTCGTCGGCGTGGTATTGTAGTAACAATCGTCATATTTTTTATTTATTATTTTTTCTTCTCCGTTTTTGATAAGCTGTTTTAAATTGCTGTAATTAAAATCAGGCTGATTTTTCGGCGGATTAGAGCAATCCCATATTCCGGCCTTGTCAATACTAAAGCGAAGCTTATTGGATTTATTCCATATAAGACAGCCCAAATCGCCATTTCCCAAAGGGATTGCCTCATCCCAATTTTTAATTGTTTTGTCAAAATACAATTCTTTTGTGTTCATCGATTTTCCCCTTAACAAACCTTTCTGTGAAACACTTGAAAAGCCATTTATTATTAGGCTGATCAAAAACTCCATTTTTTACAATAATATTTTGCTTCTGGAACAACATTTCTGTTTTTGGGATATTCATACTCGCTGTAAGTTCTTCCCCATTCAAGTTCAAACTCACCGAGCTTTTTACCGAACGGGAAAGACATATATTTTTCTCTTTGCAAATAGTCGTTTCCATTTTTGTATACATAAAGCTTGCGATGCTTCAGACAACAGAGAGCGTAATCATAAAACATCTGCCAGCGTTTATAATAGTATTCTTTAATAAGACCGCTCCATTCACGCCATGAATAATCGTAAAGGGCAGATGTACTGCCGTTTATATCACCCCAGAGTGTGATGAGGGTACGTGCATTTAAATCGAAATACTTTTTCTCCTCTTCACTTTTGGCAAGATTGTGCGCATCACAAATCCATTTTGCCAAAGTCATTTCGCTTCTGCACGAAATAAAACTGTCCATATCAAGAAGAAGCTCAAGCTGGGTTTGAGCAATCTTCTCACACTTCTTTCTTCGTAACAGTTTAAAATACTTTGAAAATTGCTTTTGATTGTCATAAAATCTGTTGCTGAAGCACTGCCTTACCATATCACACAAGTCGTACTGATAACCCTTTGAGTCCTCAAACTCATCAGCGACGCTGATAAACAGGTCCACAGCTTTTTCAAATTCTTTTGTATCGTAATAAACTGCTGAAACACAACACGGTCCCGTTCTTTTTGGCATAAGCTGAGGACGAGCAGCAAGAGTTGAACCGACCTCGTTTTCTTCGTAACCGTCATCTTTGTAACATGTTTTAAGCAAGATATCCCATGCCTGACGGATTTTTTCATTATATTTTCCGTATCTTCTGGTTATGTATTTATCAAGCCATTTGTCAATATCTATTTTATGCTGAGCAGTAAGCAATTCAAATTGCAAATCGTAAATTACAGGGTTTTGGTCAATGCCCTCCATAAACATACCGCTTCCCACAACGTTTGCGCCTTTTTCTTTTAAAGTCAGGTATTTATTCTCACAGTGCTTTCTAAGCTTACCCTGCATTGCGTTCTTACCGCCGAAATTATGAAGCATACCGGAAACCACATCATAACCTGCAACATTCGGATTCAGTGCTGCACGCTCGGAATTGAGGTCAAGAAGCAAAATTCGGTCTTTTGGCACAGCGTTTACAATCTCTTCGTGCATAGTCCACGCCATCATTACCCAAACAGATTTTTCATCAAAATCTTTATAAAGCTTATCAATAACTTGACCTACTTTGCAAAGGTATTCTTTAGTATCTTTCGGAGGTGTGCCCTCGTGGAACGGGTCACAGGCGATATAATGATAGTTCCCGATAAGTTTTTCCGTTTTTTCCAAAAACACTCTACCAAAATCCAAGAAGAGTTTATCTAACGGGTCAAGCTGCGCCGTTTTTGGATAAAGGCACCAACCTTTTTGCATAAGAATAGCAGCATTAGGATATTTTTCTTTAAGCAGAGTCGGAACGTGTCCGGAAAAGCCCTGCTGAATCGGTTGCATACCGAACTCAACGCATCTTTCAATTATTTTTTTGCCAAGCTCAAGACGGTTGTAAACATAATCTTCACTTTTCGGAGGAATATAGCTGTCGATATTTGTCATTAGTTGCCAAGCCCAAAAGGCGGGACCTGAAATGAAACTGAGCGCTTCTTCTTTTGTGAAGTTGAACTCTTGCAAGGTTTCATACCAGACAGCTTCGCTTCCGATAGGAGTAAGAGGCATATTTATGCCGTTCATTGCCATAAAGTCAATTTCTTTTTCCCATCTTGCAAAATCCCACCAGCACATCGAGTAATCCAATGTGCAGTAATTCAGGTAAACTCTGAAATGTTGGTCTATGGTTTTTTCAAAAACGCCGTCAAACATTTTCAGTTCTTTCAAATCAAAGCTAAATGTTCCGCACCAAGAATACTGAACATTGCAATATTCTTTAAGATATTCGTAAATGCCGTTACACGCACAAATATAGTTGCTCGCTTCGACAGTAACGACAGCGTCCTTTGCTGTGATTTTATATTTTTCCTCTTTTTCATTAGTAATAATAATATCAAAATTGTCTTCAAACTGCGGAAGATTTCTTTTGATGAAATCTGTCATAAATTTGTTCATACAATTCCACCTTTTCACATATCTTTATTCGCATTAGTACTGTATACTATTTACCCTATAATTTATCAGTTTTTCATCGGCAATAAAAAAACATGCAACCAATTCTTTATCAATATGTTGCCGGCCTTTTAATTATTGATGCAACTTTGCTCGTATAACTTTATTATTTGTCTTTTTTTCCTCTTTGTCATCGGTCTAAAGTTTTCAACATCAAATTTGCTATTTTTTCGCAGTTCGGTTTTTAATATCATAAGAATATTTTCTAACTTTATATTACTTGTAGTATCTTTAACTGTACTCTTCAAATTTGGAGATAACTCGCTTATGTATTTTTTTATATCAAATTTTTCGACATCCACACTGTTTCCAAAGTTAATATTTACTGTACCATCATCAAAACTTTCTAATAAACTAATAGGTATTTCTATCGTATTATTACAAATTTTTATCTTTACGCCATTAACTTTAACAAAATCAGCATCTCTCTCATAATTAATGTAAATAGCCTTATCACCTACATAAAAAGGCATTTTCATTTCCATGCTGTTTATCGTGGTTGGTACATTTAATGATAATAATAACTTATCACTTGTAACTTCATAACCAAAAAGTCCCCGAAGCAAGCATAGGGATGGAGCAAAATTATCAATTATCACAGATACAGGACGTTTTGTTTTAATTTTGCCAAACAGTTTCTTTTCAATTTGCCAAGGATTTAATGAATTTTCTCCCCATTGAGACAAAGGAGCATCCATTCTGTAATCTTCCGCCCATTTCATATAATAATTAACGCTATTATAGGCATCGTCATATTTTGCTAATTTCATATAAGCAATAACTGCTCTTCCCTCAACTGTAGCCCAGCATCCTCCGTCAACCCAGTCTCCTGATTTATAACCGAGAGAATCCGGTGAACTTGTGCCTTTAAGATAATTTATATATGTGTCATCTAAATGAGGATAATTATTACAAATCGCACTAAATGGTCTTAATGATTCTATGCTTGAGATTTTATTGTAAATCTTTTCAGATGTTTCTCTATCAACAATTCCTAAGGCAACAGCATCCACATTACAGACACTGTCAAAATATCCAAACTTATTCGCTCCGTAAACACCATGTTTTTCACCGGTAACACTCATGGATTTGGCAAAATATCCTTCGTCTGTTAAAAGCAAATTTAGTGCTTTTAAATTTTTTAAAAATTTACTTTCATAATCTTTTTCCAGTTTATCATCTTTTATTAACTTGCATATTTCAATCATATTTTTAAGTGCTTTTGTTTGAGTTATTAAAAGTCCGGATAAATATGACTTCTTTAATGTATTCGTGTCTTTATCATAATCTCCGCCAAAGCTGGGAGCGAGCAAATTACTGGAAGCTCCGACTAAATATAAATTATTGCGGTCTCTTGTCTTTTCAACAAATTCAATTGAGCGTTTTAATTTCGGTAATAATTTTTTTATTTGTTCAATATTTCTTTCAAATAAGAATAACTCAGTCTGCATAACAATTGCTGCACTGGCTCCTTCATAAAACCAGTCAAATTTGTCCGGATTGCCATCTCCCTGCTTATAAACTATTCCTTGAGGCAAAACACAATCCCCTAGTGAGCCATCCGGCGCAACAACGTTGAAAATCTTATCGTTACATGGCACTTTATCAGTTCCTGCTCTTTTACCGTCACCAATTCTATCCCAGAATAGATTTAATGAATTTTGCAAAACTTCTCTCCATTCTTGGTTTAAAAACGGAATAGCACCAAGTATGAAACCATAACTATTTTGTATCCAAAATCCATCCCATATGAAACCTTCATTAAATGTTTTATTTTTGTGATTATATACCATTTGAATACTTGGCAAATTTTCATTAGGAAGTAACATAGAATAACATTTATTTATCAGCTCAAGCCATTTATCGCCTTTTCCATCTATATAAAGCATAAAAGCCTCCACAAATATAATATTCTTTTTATAAAATCATTACTAAGTCAGAATTACTCTGTGCTTAATTCTTCATCTCGTTTTAATACGCTGTGCGAGAAAGAGCCTCATACTTTTCATACTGATTTTTTAATTTTTCAGTTTTTACCCATTATAATTTCATGAGTAAGCTTTTTATTTTTATCAATTTTTATCAGCGTTCCGCCAATTTGGTCACCCTTGTTATGACCCGTGTTTTGAATATAAGTCATATCAATACCGTTATAATTTAATGATGTATTATTGGAGTGATCATGACCAAAAAAGTGATATTTTGTACTTCCCAGTTCAACAATTTTTTCATACATACCATATTCATATCTGCATCCGCCTAATTCCTCATACATATTGCCGTAATTATATTTCACATCAACACCGTCTAAAGGTTCATCATTTTTTATCGCATAATAGGCATCCTTAAATTGAGGCAATGAAGTATGAGAAAATAAAATTGTATCCACTGTCTTACCTTCAGCTTCCGCTAATCCTTTAATATTATCCTCATACCATTCAATTTGAGAAGGTCTTATTCCGTCATAGTATGAATATAACCTGTTTCCTCTTCCGTCATACCTAAATACTTCGGCATTACTGTCCATAAGAACTAACGAATAAAAAATACTGTCGCCGTCCATAATGTTAATTAAATAATTGCCGACTCCATCAATATTTGTCGGTCCGATATCAAAAATGATATTTTCACTTTTCATCATTTGTTTGGACAGATAATACAAATCACTGCTAAAGTCATATTCATGATTGCCGAAAATCGGTGCCCAAGGCACGCCGAATTCATCCATCATTTTTGTGAATGCCTTTACATGAAAATGATTGAATATACCGGCAAAATTATCGCCGCCGGTTACAATTAAATCCGGATTTGATTTATCAATCATATTTTTTATGGCAGTTTTAACATCGTTCTTAGAATAAAAAGGGTTGTCAAACTGTATGTCGGTTATTGCTAAAATAGTAAAATCATCTTTTGTTTTATCAATCGTTTTAATGTTTCTGATATCAAAGCTATCCTGTGTCCAATTATTTATTTCCTGATTTACAGTTCTCGGGCAAAGCAGATATAACGCAACACTTCCCAAAAATAATACTATAACAAGTATTACGGCAACAACTTTTTGCCAACGTTTTATTTTACTCATCATAATTCTCCTTTTTACTATTTTAAGAAGCTTCCTCATTGTATGTATATTTGCTTTATATTTGCGTTACTATCTTTATCAATAGTAATTAGTGTGCCGCCTTGTACAGTATCGTTATGGGATGAAAAATATCCGGTTTTTACACCATATACCATCGCCATATCTAAGTAATTAACAACATAATCGTTTGTGTGCTCATGACCGCAGAGGATTGTCTTAACACCGATGCTTTTATATAAATCAAATACACCGATATCCATATATGAGCATCCCTCTCCCTCACGGCGTTCACCTTCAACAAGAACCGCTTCGTTGCCTTTTTCATCATATGGGGTGTCGGAAACTGCAAGATTATATGCAGTAACAAATTGCTTTAACGGGTAATGTGAAATTGCCAATGCGTTTGTGTATTCACCACTATTTTGCCTTGCAGTTGCGTCAGCCAAGGCTTTTATGTATAAAAGTTGAGTAAAGTCAATTGCCTCATAGCCAACTGCCTCGTTTCCTTCCTCGGTTATATAACGAAAACTATCCATATTTGAATCAACAAAATACAAACTGTAAACGGGAATATCGTTTTCAACAACATTTATTGCAAAATTGCTGTATCCTTTGACATTTTTAGGAGTTTTTACAAAAAGGCAATGCTCCGCTTCAAGCAGTTTATCAACTTGATAATTTAAATCCGCACCCAAATCACTGTCATGGTTGCCGAATACGGTACTCCAGTAAAAGCCATATTGTTCAGCTAATTCTTCGACAAGATTAATAAAAATATCAATTTGAAAATGAGTTGTGATTCCTGCAACGTTATCGCCTGAAAACATCACAAAATCAGGTTGTGTTTTATCAAGCGTCTTTCGCATAACTTCCTTAACGCTTTTTGTTCCCTGTGTGAGAAATGTCAGCTGAGTGTCGGAAAACATAAGGATTTTATAATCCTTATCCGGTGTTTTTTCAAGCGTTGGAATATCCTCATAGCTTATTGTCTTTCCGTCCCACTCGAAATCTTTCTGCGTTCCTTTTCTTGGTATAAACATAAATGCAGCAACTGATGCAACAACAAGTACAACACTCAAGACAATACAAAATGTTTTCTTCATTTTTTTCATATTCTTTACCCTCATAATTTTATTTGAATACTTTTTATCTTTTCAGATTCTTTTTGTGCTTTTTTGTATTTGCCTGCACAAGTGCACCGATTTTGCCGTCGCCCAAAGGGATTGAACTCCAACGGTCTTTTAACTCGGTGTTGTATTTCGGCGAATTATTCATTATTTCACTCTCTTGTAATTGTGCTGTATGTTTGCATTATCATATTTCAAATATTTTAATCTTTTTAATTTTTACATTTTCAGATACTGCAATTTTAATGTATCTCGCTTTGTTCTTTACTGCTATCTTTCTTGCTTTTGTGTTCAATGATAGTGCTGTCCAATTTTCTCTGTCAGTTGAAAAAAATATATTATAATTCGTCTTGCAAAAAATAGGCTGGCTGATATTCACTTCAAAAGATTCATAGCAATTTTCAAGATCAAGTATTATGCAGGGTTCTCTATCGTTTCTGTCAGGACTCCAACATTTGTGCTTTGACTTTGTTGTGAGACAAATGCCGGAACCGACTACGCTTTCACTTGACACCATAACAGGTCTGTCATTTATTATATTTATTTTCCTATTGGTCCTCTTTTGAACATTCGTTTTCGGTGCGGAAATATATTGAATATTCTGATTAGAGTATTCTTCAGAGCCTAAAGCAGTAATTTCTAACTCATTACTTATAAGAGTTCCGCATTTTGCGAGTACAGTGGATTTGCCGCTGTAATACGCCCTTGCCTCGATTGCACACATGCCGTCAAAGCAGTTTTTAAGTTGTTTATTAAAATGCATTTTTTTGCCTGTCGGAAGCATTAGAGCACCGCTTGTGACTTCAAATGTGATTTCAAACTCGCCTTGTACTCGATCGCCGTTTTCGTTAATTACTTCGCAGACAAGCATTGTGTCATCCGTGCCATCAGCCGATATTTCGTTTTTATCGGCAGTAAACTTTAATGAATACGGCTCACCGTTCACAGCCTGTTTTGGTACTTCAATACCCAAGTTTTTCTTACGGTAAGCATAATATGCATTAAGAGGCAAACGGTATAAATCACAAATTCCTAAATTTCCTATACCGGCTATACTTCCATGATGAAAGCCACACCAAATGCATCTCCCGGCTCTCCACGGATAGTATTCGCTGCTGCCTTTTGTTTCATATAAATCGATCTTGCCGGGGCGATAAGAAGCTATGCTTCCGTATTCTGCAACCAGATTTGCAACAGGAGGGTTTTTAAAAAGAACCGCTCCATCTCCGTTGTACCCTGAAACATCGGTCAAAGTATCAAGTTTACCTCTTTGTGTTCCGCCGAGGCCGGCAGGACGAGTTGTATCAAGTTCATTGCAATATTCTTTCAATCTTACAATAAGCTTGCGAACTTCACTCATTACTTTTTTCTTTGAAAAAAACACTTCGTTGCCCATGCTCCAGCAAATTATCGAAGGGCTGTTATAATTAACCTTTATCATCTCTGAAAGTTGCTGTTTCAGACTCTCTTCAAACGCTTTTTGATGTTTCTTTTTTATTGGCATCGCACTTGATTTCCAAAAGCCGTCACTTCCAAATCCGCCAATTCCCCAAAACACATTTTCACTCCAAAAAAGAATGCCTTGCCTATCGCATTCTTTTGCAAATTCGATATGGTGAGGATAATGTGAGCCTCTTATAAAATTAAAGCCACAATTTTTCATAAGAGCAATATCTCTTTTTATCCCGGAGTGAGTAACGGCATCGCCCCAACCGCCGTGATCCTGATGAACATTTGCACCTTCTAAAAGCAAATGCTTTCCGTTGAGAAAGAATCCGTTATCTTTTGTCCATTTTATAATACGAATGCCAAAAGAAGTAAGTAACTCATCCTCACCAAGAGTGGTTTTCAATGTATACAAATACGGATTATCAATATCCCATAATGTTGGATTATGAATCCTGATTTTTTGAACAGCCTTATTCTTAATGATTTTGCAATCACTGCTGCAAACGATATTCTCATCAGTATCAAAGACTTCACTTAAAAGTGTTTTACCTTCAGCATTTACACATTTTGTTTCGATATTTAATTCATAATCATTATCGGAGATTTTTGAGGATGAAACATGAACACCATACCAATCAATATGTGTTTTCGGATAGACAATTAAATAAACATCACGATAAATTCCACCGTTAAATACATGTTCACCGGCTCTCGGTGCAAGTGTTTCTTTCCATGTGTTATCGACTCTTACAAAAAGCGTGTTTTTGCCATTTTTTATGTAATTTGTCACATCAACGGTAAAAGCAGTATATCCACCTTCATGTGTTTTTACATGCACTCCGTTAATAAATACTTCAGCAGTCTGAAAAACTGCCCCGAATTCAATCAATACCTCATTCTCTTCAATATTATAATCGCATTCGAATTCTTTATAATATGTACCGAAACCGACAAAAAAATCATTTTCTCCGTAATATGGAATTGCGAAGGAATGGGGGAGTCCTATCAAATTGTAGTTACTTAGGGTTATTCTTTTTTCGTCACCGGTATTTTCGCCGAATTTAAAATACCAATTCTGATTCATATTTATCTTTATCATAAAGTAACTTCACCTTCTTGTTATTTCTTTGAAGATCTCAATTCTGCATATCCGTCATCATCTTTTCGCTTTTCCAAAAATACTTTCAGCCTTGATATGAGCTTTTGATTACAAATATTTAATGGGCTGAAATCTATATTGTTTTCATTAAGATATAAGAAATGCTCTTTTAGTCTATCTTCAAAATCGTAATAATCAAGAAAACTCTTGTTCCAACATTTTTCCGATAGTGCTTGCATACGAGGATATAAGTTAAAGTCAAGCTTTTCTGTATCTCTTATCCATTCTGTCCATACCGTTCCCTCAATACCCAATATTCCTTTTTCAAGCTCCGAATTGATTTTTATATCGGCGTTTGTGTATGAATATGTCTTTTTAAGAGGTGTCTGCGAGTAGTCATAATCAAAATAAAAATACGGACCGTAGCTGACAACTATTTGCCCGCCTTTTTCAATATAGTCTGCACATTGATTGTCCTTGAGTTCACTTCGCCAAAGCTGTAAAAGTGTGTTCTCAGGCAATTCCGTGCCTAATTTTTCATCCCATATCATAGGCTTTTTACCGTACTTTTGCAGAATTTTATTAACCTCAATATAGAAATATCCCTGTAATGCATCCTCGTCTTTTAAGCCGAGACGCTTCATTTTTGCCTGACAGTCGGCGCATGTTTTCCATTTTATTTTCGGCACCTCATCGCCGCCTATATGAAAATATTCACTTGGAAAAACTAAACTCAGTTCACTGATAATGTTTTCGACAAACTCATAAATTTTGTTTTTTCCCACGCAGGCAATAGTGTCCTCAACACCCCATTCCTTGCGTACATCAACAGCTTTACTTTCACATGACAATTCGGGCATAACACTTATTGCTGCCAAGAGATGACCGGGCATATCAATTTCCGGAATAACATTTATATGGTATTCGGCAGCATAAGCGACAAGCTCCGAAAGCTCTTTCTGAGTATAATAAAGCCCTGCGCCGTATTTTTTTGTGTCACATTGTCCACTTCTTTTTATCTGTGTTCCGCCTCGTATACTTCCCTTTTCGGCAAGTGAAGGATATGCCTTTATCTCAACCCTCCACCCTTGATCATCTGTCAAATGCAGATGCAGAAAATTAAGTTTATAAAAGGCCATACTCCTGATTATTGCCTTAATTTTTTCAATTGGGATGTAGTGTCTTGCTGTGTCAAGCATAATACCACGATATTTATAGTCAGGCCTGTCAGAAATTCTCGCTGTTTGAAGATAACTTCCATACATAAGCTGGCTCAATGACACAAGAGCATAGAACAACCCTGCACTGTCACTATAAGAAATATCAATGCAATCTCCCGAGCAGTTTAACAAATATTCGTTTTCCGCAAGACTTTTATCACGCATAATTGAAATATCTGCGGCATTTTTTGAAAAGATAAACTCAGGGGAAAAGTCGAGAATCGCGATAATATTACTTACTTCACTCGGACTATCCGTATTTACGGTATATTGGTTTTTCAGTCCAGCTTTTTTGCCGTATAAAAAATTTTTGGGCTGTGGTATTATTTTCATAATCACTATTACTCCAAACGTTTCGTCTTTCTCTTTCTTATTTTAAATGGGATAACAACCAAAAGACCGACTACAAGTATACAACTTGCAATCACACAGCTTATTGAGATTTTATTCTTTTTTATAATACCGGGAAACACATCATTATAAAATTTCTCAATTTCTATGACCTCATGATATTTGGTTACCCCAAATTTATCGGTATATATTTTCATCTCTTCTGCCGCAGCTTTCTTGCCGGCGATATCAAGTGAACTTTCGGTACATTTTGCATAAAGCACACACATTCTTACTTTTTCAACCTGTTCAAGAGCCATTTGGTCATCCTGTACGGCAGCCATAGCTTTTTCAGTAAGCTGCATATATTTTGCAATATTTGATGCAGAAAGATAATCATATTTATGCTCTGACGGATTATCATATAAATTCAATTCTTTATTATGCGAAATATAACTTTTACTCATGGTTTCAAGATACTCTTCAATATACGGCGATGCTTCTCCGTAATTAAGCTGAATGTATTTTTTCATGAGTGCTTCAAAATCAATGTCCTTGTCCCACATCTGACGACTTAGAAGGTATGTTCGCATATCTGCCATTTCATCGCCTTTTTCCCTTGATCCCTGATGAAACACACCCATTACGTTATTGTCAACATAGAAGTCCATATTTGCCTTTTGGACATCGTAATTTGGGAACGGCAGCAGTAGATGATTAAAATCAACCACGTAATCCCAGACAACAATATTTTTTGCTATATTGCCCCAAGACTCTAATAATAGTTTTATTTGCTTGCTGTTCTTATTTGCACCAACAGAATAACTATAGCCCTGACTGCCGGGATTTGCACAAAGTTTGATAACAACATTTTGTTCAACGTCTAACCCAACCGGCGGGTTTATGCAGTCTTGATATGCAAGTGTAGAAAACATCAAATTCGGAAATTCCTTGCCTAAATCTTTCGCAAGACGATTAATAAACATAATAATCGTTGCGGAATTACTTTGATATTTTGTATTTATTCTACTACATTCAGGACATTGACAAACTGAAACCGGTGTATCCATAATACTGAAATCCCAATACAGAGCCTCGGGATTTTTCTGAATTTCAGACTTCATTTCTGCTTTGACAATTTCATATACGTTTTCATTAGTTAAGCAAAGGTGAGTTTGCATATCTGAAGAATGCCATTTTGTTTGATAACATCTTTTTCCGTTAATTAATGCAAAATATTCCGGATGACTATCGAAATATTTTTCAGGAGGAACAAAATAAAACTGTGTGTGACACCAAGTGCCCCATTGTGCATAAATACCTTCTTTAAGACCATCCTTTGCTTTTGTTCCGTTTAATTTCAGCCTATCATACCAATTATTTTGAAGTGCCTCATATTGAAATTGTTTTCTCCATGCTATTGAAGGATTAATGATTTCATCATAATTTTCAAGCCTTATTGTGGGAAACTTAGGTATATAATTGTAATCATTTCTCAAAAACATACACTCAAGTTTTGTTTCTAAAAAATCATATATTCCATTTTTAGCTCCGCTCTGATTTGCACCCTTAATTATTAAATTGTCATCTTTTACTTTTAATAAATATCCGTCGTGTTCTATTTTATCGGTCTTGATATTTTCTGACAATTGTGTATTGCCTATACTAATATAGTTACAGTTGTCCGTATCGGCGTTACCGTCCTCAACGGTTTCAATTATTTCACAGCCTATCATCTGCTGTAAACTTTCTGCTAAAAACCGCACGGCAGATTTTAATTCCTCACTTGCATTCTTTTCATATAATATTTTGTATGCACAGTTACCGTCGACAGCAATTGTTATCCCGTTTTTTTCTTTTGCCATTTCTTGTTTGGCCTTGCTTTCAGAATATGTAGGAGCTTTAGACAAATCAAGTGCATTCCGGTTTTCTTGGTCTTTAAATGAGCAGACGGCAATACTACCTAAAACTATCGAACTAAGAGAAATAGCCGCAATAATTCTTCTTAACATCATTATCTTCCTTTGCTGTGATTCATTAATATGACTGATACAAATTAATTATTTTTCAGATAGCTTTCCGATTATATCTGACACTATTTTATCCATTTCAGACTGTTTCTGTTCCATATCATATACCAGTTTAAACTGTGTTCTTGCACGGTCAAGATTATGTTCGGGATAAGCGGTTCTGAAATATACATCTCCGTTAATGTAATCGCCTAAAAATCTTATTCCGCATTCAAGGGTCATAAGCCTTGCCGAGAGTGGCATAAGTCTTATTTCATCCGGAGTGAGGGTGTCTGCCATTTCCTCAATAAAACCCCTGGTAAAACATTCAAACAAATTAAGGTCGCAGTAAACGAGGTCAAGATTCTTCTCGTCCTCACTGACGGGATTTGTTCCGAAACGCAAAGAATCACCATAGTCATATAAAAGCGAACCCGGCATAACAGTGTCAAGATCAATGACAGCAACCGCCCTGTCTGTAATATCATCTATCATAATGTTGTTATATTTTGTATCGTTATGAGTAACCCTTAGAGGAACGCTTCCGGCCTTTATAGCGTCTGTTATTGCAGACGCTATATTTTTTCTTTCAAGCGCAAACTGAATTTCTTTTTTTACATTGTAGGCTCTACCGGATAAGTTATCGGTTATGGTTTTTTCAAAATCCGCAAAGCGCTTTGGAGTATTATGAAAGTCCTTTATAGTCTCATGCAGTTTATCGGCTGGAAAGTCAGCCAAAAGTTTTTGAAATCTGCCGAACGCCTTTGCAGCATTGTAAAAATGCTCCGGTTTTTCAACAACATTGTAGGTGCGTGCACCCTCTATAAAGATATACATACGATAATATTTGCCGTCATCGGTTTTATAGAAGCTCTTACCATCAAGGGTCTTTACAATAGTAAGAGTTTCTCTAAGCGGATCACCGCCTTCTTCAATAATTCTTTTTCTCAGATGTGCAGTAACAGCTTCTATATTTTCCATTACTTCCTCAGGTTTTTCGAAAACGTCGCTGTTTATTTTCTGAAGTATAAATCTTCTGGCACACGGCAGAGCTTCAAAAGTTTCATTTATATGACCGTCACCGTATGGCTCAATATGTTCCCATATATTGAAATTTGATGCAATTGCATTTAATTCGTTATTCAAGATGTCTTATTCCTTTCTGCTTTATATATCCGAAACAACAAAATCCAGTTCAAACGGCACAACCACACTGTTTGGGTCTTCACCGTAAAGCTTTTCCCTGATTCCTCTGTAGAGTTTATTCATCATCTTGTCGCCCTCACGGTAATCACTAACCTGCAGGCCGCCTTTTTCAAAAAGAATTTTTTCCGCCTTTTCGGCAAAACCGGAATTGAGATATGCCACAGCAAGATACATTTTAATTCTTGCGTTTTCTTTGAGTTCTTCACTTATGATTTCATAGCAATCGATAAGCCCACTAAAGTTTTTAACTTCAAGGAAGGTTTTGAAAACGCTCTCAACCACAGAATAATCATCGGCTTTCATTCTTACTATCTTTTTTGCATAGTAGAGATAGTTTTCATTGCCATCATTTTTCAACAGAGACATATACAGATGATTATTCTGATAATTACTGTCCAGCAACATACTTTTAACAGTGTTTTCCGTTGCACGGTCAAATCTTCCGCAGTCATAATCAATCAGCCCCAACTGGTAATAAAACTGCCATTCTGTGCTGTTTTGGTTCTCATATGCTTTAAGGGCAGTATACATATCATCACCAATTAAAAAGCTGTCTGCGGTCGGCTCGCTCTTCAGCTTACCGGTATTGATAAAATCAACCCACTTTTGCGTCTGTACGCAGGGTAAAAACTCAAGATGTTCCGGAGCATTTTTATGTATCAAATTGTTAAGATAGCCCCAGCCGTGTCCACGCCAAATCATCTCGCCTTTTTCGAAGGCAACATTTTCTGCCATATATAAATTGATATTTTCAAGTTTTTCGGTATCGACCTTTGCGTCTATATCACTCACAAGGACAGCATAATCACTATCAACAGAATTATCTAACTGAACGCCTGTATAGCACTCAGTCCAGCTCCACGTTGTATTCGGCGGCATTGGTATACACTCATACTGCGTCTTGCCTAAGCCTGCCTGTATCTCAACATAATCGCCGGCTTTATCAGTTAAAAACTCCTGCCAGTGCTTTGATCCTTGAATATGACCCCAACTGAAAAGCTTTCTACCCTTTAATCGTTTTGTGGAATACTGCAAAAGCCCGCAGCCGTTTTTATCTACATTGGCAATAAATTTTTTATCTTCATTAGATATATCATAAAAGTAGTCAATTGTGTTCGGGATTCTTTCCGGATAGGACACATCCACACCTCTGTCAAAAGGAATAGACGATTTGGCTATACCCGTGCCGTCGCTGTTATTGTAGGCACTATAGGCAGGCACAATAACCCTGCCTCCTTCAAATTCAGGCGTTGCAATATTGCTCCACCAATACATCGGAACTGTCTTTTCGCTTGGGTTGTATATGCACATTCTTGCTATCAGCTTATCTTCGTTAAGCATGAAATCCATTTGATAATATACGCCTCTAACACGCTCATACTCATAGAATCTCAGAACTTCCTCGCCGTTTTTGCCCGTCACCTTTGCCGCATAAAGGCTTTCGCAAGTATACGGTGTATGTCCGATTATGCCTATATTCCACTCAACACCGCCACTAAACCATGCGTTTCTGATGGAAAGATTACGAAAGCGGATAACATCGTTGTGATAAAGCAGGTCTTTACCTGTCTTTTTATTGATGAGTTTCCAAAGCCTGCCGCCGAGTGCAGGCAGAAACTCTGCATAAAGGCAGTCGTTTTCCAATATAATGACAGGAACATCTGTTTCAACTTCATCTGTATAAAGGTTTTGTTCTCTGTACGGATAACAATTTTGTCTTTTACCGAATCCAATAAAAAGTCCTTCATAATCACGGATAAAGGCTTTGGTTGTATTCTGCACATTTATTTCATATGAAAGTGCAGGCAAAGAAGCTTCGTTGCCCATTTTACTGCATCTGTATTTTTTCATTTCCTGTTTTATCATTTTTCATACCTCATATATTGTATTTGGTTAAAAGGCTTTTGATCATATCAACATCAAAGTAATCGTGGGGGATGTTGCGATAGTCAATGGTTTTACACCAGTTCTTTGAAAACGCAACAATTTTTTTACCAAATTTTCCATACGATATATCCAAACGGGTTGGATTAAATTCCTTAATATCTTCTTTAAGTTTATTGCCTTTTTTTAATTCACTTATTACATATGAATAAAACTTTTCCCAACGCACCTTATAATACTCTTTTATAAGTCCGCTCCATTCACGCCATGCGTAATCATAAAGAAAACTGTCTCCGTCAACATCTCCCCAAAGCGTTACGAGAGTCTTTGCCATTATGAAAAAGTATTCCTTTTCATTCTCATCTGTTGCAAGAGTTTGACTATCATATAGCCATTTGTTTAGATTAGTTTCAGTCCTCTGTGATAAAAGCATATCAATATCATCAAGCAAATCAAGTTGTTTTCTTGCGAGAACTTCGCATTTTTCAAGTTCGTCATTTTTATAGCATTCCGTAAATTCACGCTGTCCGTAATAAAACAGATTACTTAAATATTGTGAAAAAATGATAATAACATCATAGCGATAGCCATCCTTAAGGGAAGAGTAATCATCAAGCTGTGACGCAAACAATCTTACGCTTTCGAGCAGATCATTATTATTATAAAATTCGGAAACTCTGTCCCAGCCACCTGTGTACGGTGGATCAAAAGAAGGATATGACGCAAGTGCAGATCCCTGTGTTTCCGTGTTTCCGGGAGCTCCGGACATTGTTATAAGATTTTTCGGGCAACCATAACAGCTTTTAAGAAGTGAAACATAAGCTTCTTTTAAATCATTGCTTCCGGTTCGCCTGACGCTGTAATTTTCAAGCCAATTTTTGATATTTACATCGTCTTTTTTCGTTAGCATATCATAGAACAAGTCATACACAAGCGGATTTTGACCTATGCCTTCAGGGAACAGTCCGCTTCCTAAACAGTTGGAAACGCCATTATTTGTAAGTGAACCGAAAAGATTATGACTAAATGATGAAATATCTCCCTGCAAAGCGGTTCTGCCGCCGAAGTTATGAAGGTTTCCGACAATGAAATCATACCCCCAAAAGTTCTTGTTCTGTTTGTGTTTTGTGCCGTCGATATCAAGTATAAGCAGTCGTTCCCTGTGAATACCTTTGACAATCTGTTCACGCAAAGACCATGCCTGCATAATCCAAAGAGCATCTTTGTCAAAATCGGTCATAATTTTTTCTATTTTCTTCCCAACCTTGCGAAGATAGAATCTGGACTTTTTCGGTGGATTATTTTCATGAAACGGATCTGTTGCATAGTGGTGGTAAGCGCCCATAAGGCGTTCCAGATTTTTGTAAAACGCTCCACCTATTTCGGAGAATAATTTTTCTGTAGGATCAATAATTGCACATTTAGGAAATCTGCACCAGGAATTGCTAATGCTTATTTTTGCCTTCGGGAATTTTTCCTTAATATTAGCCGGCATATGTCCGCCAAATCCCTGCTGTATGGGCATCATACCAAATTCAAGCATTCGGTTGAGTATTTTTTTGCCAAGCTCCAACCGCTCATAAACATATTTTTCTTCTTTAGGAGGCATATATCCGATAATATTTGTCATCTGCTGCCATGGCCAAAATGCCAAACCGGAAATTGTTCTGAGTGCTTCATCCTTACTGTAACCGAATTGCTGTAAGGTTTCATACCATACAGCTTCGTTGCCAACTGCCGCAAGTGGCATATTGATACCGTTTAATGCCATAAAATCAAGTTCTTTTTCCCAACGTTCCCAATTCCACCAGCACATTGAATATGAACAAGTGCAGTAGTTAAGATAAACACGGTATTTTTCGGGTATTGTAACAGTTTCCGCATTTTCAAACGGTGTAGGTTTTTCAGTTATAAGCGCTCTGTTTCCCGCCCAGGAGAGGTTTACATTTTGATATTTCTTTAGATAATAATATAGACCGTTACAGGCTGAAATAATACAGTTTCCATTTATCACAACACGACCATCTCTATATTCAAGAGTAAAATAGTCGTCGTTTATTTTGCTTATTTTGTTATAAACACTTATATCGTAATCGTCTTCGCTAAGATTTAATCTTTTTAGCATTCCCTTTATAATTTCATCCATAATAGACCCGCCTCTATAGAAATCGTTTATTCAACCTTATAAGTATCTTTATCGAAATCTACCGTTATCTTAACGCCGTTTGAAAACTCTGTTTGCTGTATTCTCCGATTTTTATCTAAAAATCTATGATTTGTCATTTCGGCATTATAAACCAATTCGTTTACCTTGGCGATTTCTAAAGTTTCTGCTATTCTTTGCTTCAATTCCTCATCACTTTGCTCGCCTGAAGCAGCCATGGAATTATTGAAATACGGACTTTGACCATTTAAAATACAATGAAGCTTGCCTGCGTCGCCATCAGGTATTCCCCAACCGCCTTTACCTTCGGTATGCCACGGAACGAACACGCAATCGTGATAAACTAAATTTGTGAGCGGTACAGGAACGCCTACTGCCGGACCACCGTCCTGTGGCGTTACAGCATAAGGCGCATGATGGACTAAGTCAAGATATTGTACCATATTACAACCGATTTCCTCACTGCTGACTATAAGTCCCTGCTTTCTGAGCATATTAAAACACTCTCCTCGGGCGGCTATACTCTGATGCCTTGTAGTCATATATTTAGGATTATAGTTTTCATCACCCCACATAATTCCCCATACATCAAGATATGTGCCTTTAATTTTAACTCCATGTTCTTCTAACTCTCTGTAAGTTCTTTCAACAAACGGTTTTGCAAGCGTGCTATCCAAATAATTATGGGGACCACCTGCCCAATAATCGCAGTATTCCTTATTCATATTAATGTTGCAGACACATTTATCAGGGTCATACACTTCACTGTCAAGATAATAATCCCTATACTGGTCATGCAAACCAAACTCATAACCGATTGCGTCACAGTAATCGGCTAATTTTTTCATTCCTTCATATCCGCCTGCTTTGGGATTCGGAGGGAGAATATATGGATGAAGATTATCATAACCTCTTTTTCCCCAACCATCGGTGTGGACATAAGCTCTGTCAAGTCCCAGCTTTTTATACCTTGAAAACTTCTCAATCGTTTCCTCAAAGGTATTATGCATTATCTCTCCTATCTTTGTCTTTTTGTAAATACCGCTTTCGGGAACATTATTCTCCATAATCCTCCAATGAATTATCGGTGCACCGATAAGCTTTTTTACATTGGGGTTTGCTTTGATTTTCTCATCTATTGTAACCAGTCTGCCGTGTTTTTCTTCGTTTCTTCTGAAATCCTTTGCTATTTTTACATAATCACAGTCATTCATAAAATGCATATGTAAAATTCGCTTATATCCGACTTTGCCTAACTGCGAGCACCATTTCGGAGAAGTTAATAAAGCCTGCTTTTTGTTATAACAAGACAAAAGCATACAATCATTGCTGTCATCTATAACAGCAGAAAATCCATGATTACCGCAGACCCTGCCCCACAAACCTAAATATGCGTCGCCGGTATTGATTTTCCTACTATATAATGTCAAAAGTGTAATTGCCTTGCGATTTTGACGCCAATTATCATAAATTAAAGTGCCCTGGCGGATTGGATCAACAGAATAACTGTCATTTGAGTCATATTCTATTGCATTAAACGGCTGGGGAAAATACAGAGCTTTTATATCCATACCGTTTTCATTTTCACTTTCAACAGAAAAATCAATTCTGCCGTCAGCCACGAGCTGCGCTGTGACTTTTAACTTTAAAGGAAGTATTTTGAATCCAATCGGGAACTTAGAATATTCAGAAACGATTTTATCCTCTGTCGTTTTATGTTTAATAGATAAAGCACATGAAAAAGGCAACCTGTACGGCACATATTTGCCGAATATTTTAACATTAAAAGAAACGAACGGTTTTTTGCCTTGACCTATCCATCGGAATCCGTCTTGAATAACCTCATACTTTAAATTGTTATTTAATAATTTTAAAACAGTTCTGCCATTAGTGATTTTTTTGACTTTCATCATAAGAAATCCTTTCCTTAATTAAAATTAAATTTTCTTCAGTTCGGCTTTATTAAAAAGAATGTTTATTTCACAAAAACAAAGCAGATTTGAGTTGAATTGCATATTGTATAAAATTTCTGTTGATATAAACACCTTTTTCTGATATTATAACTAATTAGATAATGAACTTTACACCCATAATATCACACATTATCACCATTTTATCACAGTGAGGTCGGTCGTTGGCTATGGAAAAAGAAATCATATATTATAATACCGTATCGGATAATCGGACTTATACTATAGCCTTGTCCGGAATAACAGATAAAAACCCGTATTTTTATAATTCGCAAACCGCAAGTAAATACTGCATTGCTGAGTTTTTACTTAGCGGAAAGGGTACGATTAATATTGATAATAAAACCTATTATCTAAAGAAAGACGATTTTTATATTGTTCCTGCGGGCAGTAATTACGAATACTTTACAGAAGTTGACGATCCTTACCAAAGGTATTGGATTTGCTTGGAAGGAACTTTGATAGAAAATTTATACAACACATATTTTAACGAGGAAAAAATTGTAATTGCCAATGCGGACTTTTCTCCTTATTTCAAACAAATATTTAGTGTATTAAATAAATCAAATGATGATTTGACAGATGAATATGATATCCCTCTTTTGCTTCATAAATTATTTTTATTTGCAGCAAACAATCGGTCTTCGACGAAGTATTTTAATTCGAATTCGTCAAAAGGAAGTGCTTCTGCATTTAAAAATTATATTTGTTCGAATTTTTCCAATCCTTTTTCACTAAAAGAAATGTCTGATAAATTTTGTATGAGCAAAAATCAAATCATAAATGTCTTTAAAAAGGAATACAATCTTACACCTCAGTTGTTTTCTACACTTTATAAATTGGATATGGCCGAAGAAATGCTGAAACGAGGCACAAGCGTTAAAGAAACTGCTCAATATTTGGGATATTCAACAGACAAATATTTCAGTTCAATATTCAAGAAATACAAGAAGATACCTCCATCGCAAGTGAAAAGGCATAAATAAATTAAGGAACGATGTTTCGTCGAAGAAAACATCGCAAGAAGATGCCTATTTATAGGTAGTAACCCTGTTGGATTTTAACATTAACAATCATAACCACTAGTAAACTAGTGGTTTGCACAGCCCCTATAAGGGGCGCCTAC
>OJNZ01000204.1_pt1 | contig 48110 bp, 40 predicted proteins | sample 1598001 | NCBI WGS metagenome assembly OJNZ01 (sample SAMN01915225, study PRJEB22387) | human gut metagenome | isolation source: stool | host: Homo sapiens | place: USA | reverse complement strand
GAAAAAATAAAAAAAATAAGGTGTAAAGTAAAAATACTTGACACCTCTTTTTATTCATGTTATTCTTTATGAGCTTTAATAAATTAGAAAAGGTAGGAATTTAAATATGGTTAAATTACGTTTAAAAAGAATGGGTAAAAAGGGAGCTCCTTTCTACCGTATAGTAGCTGCTGATTCACGTAGTCCTCGTGATGGTCGTTTTATCGAACAGATCGGTACTTACAACCCAACTAAAGCTGAAGAAAAAGTAACTTTAGACAAAGAATTAGCAAAGAAATGGTTAAGCAACGGTGCACAACCAACTGATACAGTTCGTTCAATTTTATCACACGAAGGTGTTTTAAAAGAAATGCACGAAGCTAAAAGTTCAAAATAATGATTGATTTAGAAAAAACATTATTAGACATTTGTTTACCACTTGTAGATGATCAAAAAGCATTATCTGTAAAAACAATGGCAACTACAAATGAAAATGAAATTTTATTGTATGTATATGCCAATAGTGAAGATGTTGCACGTTTAATTGGCCGTAAGGGAATTATGGCTAGCAGTATTCGTCAAATGATGTCTATTGCGGCACGTGATGTACACAAAAGAATTTCAGTAAAATTTGAAGCGTATTAGGATGTGATTTCACATCCTGATTTTTTTAGGAGGAACATATGATAAAAGTAGCTCAAATCATTAATACGCATGGACTTAAAGGTGAATGTAAATTATATCTTGTGACAGATGATCCGCAACATCGTTTTGAAAAGGGTAGAGTATTACATTTAGCAGATGGTCGTACTTTAACCGTTGTGCGTTATCGCGAACAAAAGGGCTTTGGATATTGTTATTTTGAAGGCATTGATTCAATTGAAAAAGCAGAACAATTAAAGACAAAGGATTTATTTATTGCGCAAGAGGATTTGCCTGAACTTGAAGAAGGTCAATACTATTATCATGAATTGATGCATTGTACGGTTTATAATGAGAAAAAAGAAAAGCTTGGAGAAGTTGTGGATATTTTAGAAACAGGAGCCAATCTAGTACTTCGTGTAAAATCAAAAGGAAATAGTTTCTTATTGCCTTTTGTACCTGCATTTATTGTTGATGTGAACAAAGAAGCACATGAAATCACAATTCGTGAAATGGAAGGCTTACGATGAAAATATCTGTATTAACATTATTTCCAGAATACTTTGAACCTTTAATGACTACAAGTATTTTAAAGCGTGCCAAAGAAAAAGATTTATTTAAATTTGAAACGATTGATTTTCGAAAGTTTACAAAAGAAAAACATGGACATGTTGATGATACACCATATGGTGGTGGTGCGGGAATGGTATTAATGTGTCAGCCTATATTAGATGCATTAGAATCCATTCGTACAGAAAATAGTACAGTTATTTTATTGACACCTCAAGGTAAGACATTTAATCAATCCATCGCAAAGGAATTATCTTTGAAAGAACATTTAATTTTTATTTGTGGCCACTATGAAGGATTTGATGAGCGAATTCGTGATTATGTAGATATTCAAATGTCTTTGGGTGACTTTGTGTTAACTGGTGGTGAAAGTGCATGTATGGTCATGTGCGATTGCATATTACGTATTTTACCGGGTGTTATTCGACAAGATTCCAGTGATGATGATTCTTTCTCAAATGGACTTTTAGAATATCCTCAATATACTAGGCCAGAAATCTATGATGGAAAAAGAGTTCCAGATGTATTATTGAGTGGTCATCATGCGAACATCAAGAAGTATCGACATGAAGAGTCTTTAAAAAGAACAGCTATGTATCGTCCGGATTTATTAGAAAATTTAAATTTAAATAAAGAAGATCAACAAGTAGTTGATTCCGTGTTAAAAATCCAAAAATAATTCTTGCGCAAAATCTATTGACATGGTAATATTAATAGGCGTTTACGCATAGGTAGTTCCGCTGGCACATTGTGTGAATGAACTGATAACCAAATATTAGAAAAGAAGGAGAAAAGAAAATGAACTTAGGATTAGTTAATGAAGTAACAAAATCACAATTAAAGACTGATATTCCAGCATTCCGTTCTGGTAGTACTGTTCGTGTTCACGTTAAAATCAAAGAAGGTGACAAGAGCCGTATCCAGGTATTCGAAGGTGTTGTAATTGAACGTGCAGGTGGAGGAATCTCTGAAACATTCACAGTTCGTAAGATTTCTAACCAAATTGGTGTTGAACGTAAATTCCCTTTACACTCACCAATCATTGACCACATTGAAGTAGTTCGTCACGGTAAAGTACGTCGTAACAAGTTATCTTACTTACGTAACCGTTCAGGTAAAGCTGCTCGTTTAAAAGAAGTTCGTTAATTGTTTAAAAAAAGTCTGATTTTCAGGCTTTTTTTTCTAAATAGCTTTATAATAGATTTATAACATTTAGGGGGTTAGAGATTATATGAAGAAGTCAAAGAAAAACGAGCTAAGGTACAATGAAGATGACGAACGTACTTTACTAGAAGATATACTTGGATTCATAAAAGTATTTGTAGTAAGTGCAATCGTAATTTTATTGTTTGTGAACTTTGTTGCTCACCCAGTTCGTGTAGATGGAAGAAGTATGTATCCAACATTGAAAGATGGTGAATTTGGATTCACCAATGTTGGAGGCGTATTATTAAATGGTGTAGAACGAGGGGATATAGTCGTTGTAACCATGGAAGAAGAGGGACAGAAAACACATTGGGTAAAACGTGTAATAGGCTTACCTGGTGATACAGTAAGCTGTGTAAATGATGTTGTATATATTAATGGAAAAGTATTGGATGAGACTAAATATATAGCTCCGGACTATCGTCAATCATTGGTAGATAAATTTGGTTACTTTAATAAAGTACCAAATGCCGATAATACGAATGTTGAGGATTTTGAAGAAGTGAAATTAGGAGATGACGAATATTACGTAATGGGAGATAATCGTCCTTATTCTAAAGATTCACGCTATGTAGGTCCAGTTAAGAAATCACAGATCTTTGCCAAGAAGATGTTAGTCTTGTTACCAATTTCAGATATAGGAGTGAAAGATTAGTGGCAAACGTACAATGGTTTCCAGGTCATATGACCAAGGCCAAAAGGCAAATGGAAGAGAATTTAAAAAAAGTTGATTTTGTGATTGAGATTCGTGATGCAAGAATGCCAGATGCCAGTAAGAATCCAATGTTGGATCAATTGATTCAAAATAAACCGCGTTTGATTCTTTTGTCAAAAAAAGATAAGGCGGATAAAGAACTTACCAAACAATGGGTAAATGCCTTAGAAACAGAGAATCAAAAAGTATTAGCATTGGATTTTATTCATGAAAATTTCTCAAAACAATTGATTAAGGCATCGAATGAATTATGTATCAATTTAATTGAAAAACAAAAACATAGAGGAATGAAGCCTAGAGCTTTGCGTGCCATGGTGTGTGGAATTCCTAACGTAGGTAAAAGCACATTTATTAATACGTTTGCGAAACGTAAAGCGGCTCAAACTGGAGATCGTCCAGGCGTGACAAAGAGTCTTCAATGGATTAAAGTAGGTCAAACACTTGAGCTATTAGATACGCCGGGTGTATTATGGCCAAAATTTGAAGATCAACAAGTAGGTCTAAAACTTGCTCTATTGGGTTCAGTAAAAGATCAAGTTGTAAATATGGACGATTTGGCATTATTTGCGTGTGAATATTTAATGCAGGAAAAACCTGAAATCTTTGATACAGTATATCATGTCAAGATTGCGGATACGCCTTATGAAACATTACAGAATATCGCCATAAAACGTGGTTATTTATTAAAGGGTGAAATTGATGAAAATCGTTTGATGTTAAGTTTTGTCAAAGATATTCGTGAAAATAAGTGTGGCTTGATTACTTGGGAGAAACCACATGTTGGATAGACCTTTGGACAATGATTACTGGGATCAAAATCAAAGTGTACTTGGTATGGACGAAGCAGGGCGAGGCCCTATTGCCGGTCCATTGATGGTAGCAGGAGTTATCTTTCCAAAGGGATATCAAAATGCGTTAATTGATGATTCTAAAAAATTGAGTGAAAAAAAGCGAGAAAAATTGTTTAAAACAATTATTCAGGATGCTTTGTACTATCAAATTTTAGTTGTAGATGAAAAGACGATTGATAGGAAAAATATCTATCGTGCAACACAAGAAGCAATGATGGAAATTGCCAATAAAGCACAATGTGATTTTGTGTTGAGTGATGCGATGCCATTACCAGATATTGATAAACCTTACCAAGCTATTGTGAAGGGAGATCAAAAATCATTGTCTATTGCGGCGGCAAGTATTTTAGCGAAAGTTACGCGTGATCACTGGATGAAAAAGCTGGATGAAATGTATCCACAGTATGGTTTAGCCAAACATAAAGGATATCCGACAAAAGCGCATATTGAAGCTTTAAACAAGTATGGATTACAGTATTTCTATCGAAGAAGTTATGGTCCTGTAAAAAAACTTGAAGAAATTAGACTTTTTTAGTTAAAAGTCTCTTTTTTTTCGTATATGAGTATATGAGAATAAAAAGAGAAGCTATTTTATGGTATGCCATCCAATATGATGGAGATTGGAAGAAAATTGGCAATGCGATAAAGGCACATGAAAACTATTCCATCATTGCATATCCATATCCTTATCTTACAATCGTTGATGAGATGTATCCTGAAGCATTTAAACATTTAAGATATCCGCCATGGATTATTTTTTATCAGGGTAATGTTTGTTTGTTGAAAGAAAAAGGTGTAGGTATAGTAGGAGCTAGAAACTGTTCAGTGCAGGCACTGCAAAATACGGATACAATCGTACAAAGGCTCCAATCAAGGTACGTCATTGTATCTGGGCTTGCCAAAGGTATTGATGCCAGGGCGCATTTGAATGCATCAAAAACAATTGGTGTGCTTGGTTGTGGAATCAATGTGATTTATCCAAAGGAAAACGCATTTTTATTTGAAAGGATGAAAAAAAGCGGATTGATCATTAGTGAATATCCCATGCATGTGAAGCCTTTGGCTTATCACTTTCCATGGCGTAATCGCTTGATTGCCGCTTTAAGTAGCAACTTAGTTGTGATTGAGGCAACCTATAAAAGTGGAACAATGATTACTGTGAATGAATGTCTCGAATTGAGTGTTCCTATTTATTGTGTGCCTACAGCTTTTCAAGATGAAAAGTATCAAGGATGTAACTACTTGATTAGTAATGGAGCCAATATTTTGGTGGATATAAAAGACATTGATGATATCTGAGGATTGACAAATTGATATTTTTAATGTTTTATATAGCGTGAATATGGGGGAAACAAATGAAAAAACATTTAGTTATTGTGGAGTCGCCTTCCAAATCGAAGACGATTGAAAAATATTTAGGAAAAGAATACAGAGTTGTTTCCAGCAAAGGCCATGTATGTGATTTGGCGACAAGCGGAAAAGAAGGTTTAGGAATTGATGTAGATCATGATTTCGAACCTAAATATAAAATTAGCAAAGAGAAAAAAGAAGTAGTGAAAGAATTAAAAGAGTACGCTTCTAAAGCACAAGATATCTATCTTGCCAGTGACCCGGACCGTGAAGGAGAAGCAATCGCATGGCATTTAGCACGTGTATTAGATTTAAATACAGAAGACAATAATCGTATTGTTTTCCATGAAATCACGAAGCCTGCAATTCTTGAAGCTATGAAAGAACCAAGAAAAATTGATATGGACCTTGTGAAATCACAAGAAACACGTCGTATGTTAGATCGAATTATTGGGTTTAAACTCAGCAAATTGCTGCAGAATAAAATCCAGTCTAAATCTGCAGGACGTGTGCAATCTGTGGCGTTGAAATTGATTGTTGATCGTGAAAATGAAATCAAGGCGTTTAAACAAGAAGAGTATTGGACGATTCATGCACAATGTAAAAAGCAGAATAAAGCATTTGAAGCAGATTTAGTGAAGGTTGAAGGTAAAAAGCCTAAAATCAAAAATGAAGAAGAAGCTAAAGCACTATTGGAAAGGTGCAGTGGAGAATATATTGTTTCATCGATTTCTAAAAAGCAGAAAAAGAAACAACCTAAACTTCCATTTACTACATCGACTATGCAGCAGGAAGCCAGTACAAAATTAGGATTTGGTGCAAAGAAGACAATGAGTGTAGCTCAAAAAATGTATGAAGGTATTGATCTAGGCGGAAATATGGAAGGTTTGATCACGTATATGCGTTCGGACTCAACACGTTTATCTGATATTTTTGTTTCAGATGCCAAGAAATTCATCACAAATACATATGGTAAAGAATATGTTGGACATGTACATCAAAAGAATGGTAAAAATACGCAGGACGCACATGAAGCCATTCGACCAACAAACATTAATCGTACACCCGAATCCATCAAAGACCATTTAACGAATGATCAATATCGTTTGTATTCACTAATTTATGCGCGTACTTTGGCATCCTTAATGAAAGATGCCGTATATGATGTGACGAGTGTTAAAATCACAAACAACGATTTAGAATTTAGTGCAAGCGGACAAACTATGACTTTTGATGGTTACTACAAAGTATATTCTAAATATGAAAAACAAAGCGATGCTTTACTTCCTAAGTTGGAAGAAAATGAAGTTTTAAAAAATGTAACTCCAACTTCAAAGCAGCACTTTACAGAACCACCAGCACGTTATACAGAAGCACGCCTGATTAAAGATCTTGAAGAAAAGTCAATTGGTCGTCCAAGTACATATGCGACAATTATTGATACTTTACAAAAACGTGGCTATGCCTCATTAGAAAAGGCAAGTGAAACTTCAAAGACGAAGGTATTTATTCCTAGTGAGCAGGGGATTTTGACAAATGAAAAACTACAACAGTATTTCTCAAGTGTCATCAACGTAGAATATACGGCAGATATGGAAAAAACTTTGGATGAAATTGCCGAAGGAAACGAGGACTCTGTATCTTACATGCACAAATTCTATGATAAATTTGCTCCACTTGTAGAAGATGCCTATGAAAAAATGCCAAAGAAGGAATTAGAACGTGTAGGACGTACTTGCCCTGAATGTGGTGGAGAGCTTGTTTATCGTAATGGTCGTTTTGGTAAGTTTATTTCTTGTATTAACTTTCCAACATGTCGCTACACTGAAAATGATGAAGAAGAACTTCCAGAAGAGGCAAAAGAAGAAAAAATCTGTCCGAACTGCGGAGCTAAGATGGTGATTAAAAGAGGGCGTTATGGCCAGTTTTGGGCATGTTCAAATTATCCGGAATGCAAAACCATCGAATCTTTGAAAAAGAAGGCGAAACCTGAGCCAACAGGTGAAATGTGTCCAGAGTGTGGACATGAGCTTGTCAGAAGAAAATCACGTTTTGGGACAACTTTCATTGGTTGTTCAAATTATCCAAAATGCCACTATATAAAAAAAGAACCTAAGAAAACAGAGGAAGATAAATAATGGAACAAGTTACGGTTGTAGGAGCAGGACTTGCCGGGTGTGAGGCAACATGGCAGCTCGTAAAAAGAAATATTCCGGTTCGATTGATTGAAATGCGTCCTAAAAAGGAAAGTCCAGCCTTTCATACAGATCGATTTGCGGAACTTGTGTGTTCGAATTCACTTCGATCCAATGCGATGAATAATGCGGTAGGTATTTTAAAAGAGGAATTACGCCAAATGGATTCATTGATTATGAAATCAGCAGATATGCATGCTGTACCAGCTGGAAGTGCGTTGGCAGTTGATCGTGAGACTTTTTCACAATATATTACCGACACAATCAAAAATCATCCATTAGTCGAAGTTGTCAATGAAGAAATGACAGTTTTACCAGAAGGACCATGCATTATCGCAACAGGACCTTTGACAAGTGATTCTCTAGCGAAGGCTATACATGATTTCACTTCTGAAGATACTTTCCATTTCTATGATGCAGCAGCACCTATTATTGAAAAGGATTCGATTGATTTTAGTAAAGCCTACTATAAGTCTCGCTATGACAAAGGTGAAGCAAGTTATATCAACTGTCCGATGAATGCGGATGAATTTGAAGCATTCTATGATGCATTGATTCATGCAGAATGTGTGAATTTGCACGATTTTGAAAAAGAAACATATTTTGAAGGTTGTATGCCCATTGAGGAAATGGCACGTCGTGGAAAGAAGACTATGTTGTTCGGGCCATTAAAGCCGGTGGGATTGGAAAAAGACAAGGATTCACATTCAGTTGCCGTAGTTCAGTTACGCCAAGATAATGTAGCTGCAAGTATGTACAATATTGTTGGTTTCCAGACACATTTAACTTGGCCTGAACAAAGAAGAGTTTTCTCTTTGATTCCTGGATTAGAAAATTTGAAAATTACTCGTTATGGTGTTATGCATCGAAATTCTTATTTATCAAGTCCAATTGTTTTAAAAGAAACATATCAATCAAAGAAACGTGATGATTTATTCTTTGCCGGACAATTAACGGGAGTTGAAGGCTATGTTGAATCTTGTGCATCCGGATTGATTGCCGGAATTAATATGTCGTTGTATATGCAAGGTAAAGAACCAATTTGTTTTGGAAATACTTGTGTGATGGGTTCACAAGCATACTATATTACGCATTGTGATCCAAAACATTTCCAGCCAATGAATGCAAACTTTGGCATTATGCATTTAAACGAAAAATGTAAGAAACATGAGCGTAAAGAAAAATTTGCTGCTCAGGCACTTTCTCGTATTCAAGAAATTCAGGAACAAGTCAATGGATGAGTTGATTGATCGTTTTCTAAAATATATATATCGAAAGAATACGCAATCAGATAAAACTATCGAATCGTATAAAAATGATTTGAACCAATATAAAGAATATTTATTAAGTCAATCTATTGATTCTTTTGAATCGTGTGATAGATTGACTTTTATGAATTTTCTAGCTACATTGGATCATTTAAAATCCAGTTCGATTGCACGTAAAATGAGTGTATATCGTTCTTTCTATGCGTATTTGGCAGAGTATATGGGTATCAATGAAAACCCTTTATTAGGGATACAGACACCAAAGAAGTCAAAACAAATTCCAGATTTTTTATTTGTAGAAGAAATTCAGGAATTTTTAAATTCTTATGAAGATAACAAAGAAGATCAATATCGCGATCGCATATTATTTACGATGATGTATGCATGTGGATTACGTGTTAGTGAATGTGTTGCATTGGAATGGAATCAAATTGATTTAAACAATCGAATCGTGCATATTCGAGGTAAAGGGGATAAAGATCGTATTGTACCTTTTTATCAAGGTTTTGAAAAAGAATTGTTGGAATATAAAAATAGTTTTTGGTCAAAATATGCAGTGGATGATCATGTATTTGTGAATTTAAGAGGTAAACAATTAACTTCTCGTGGTATTCAGTATTTAATGGATAAACATGCCAAAGCCATTGGAATGCATATGAAATTGCATCCACATATGTTGAGACATAGTTTTGCGACACATTTATTAGATAATGGAGCGGATATTCGTGTTGTTCAAGAGTTACTAGGACATTCATCTTTATCAACAACACAAATTTATACGCATGTGACTACAGCACAGTTAGTGAAGGCTTATAAAAAAGCGCATCCTTTTGAAAAATAACATCTTGCAAGTTAAAAAGGTTATTGCTATAATGTAAAAGCGCGTGATTGCGCTTATAACACACATCATGGATTCGTGTGCCCGTGCACATCAGTGTTGCATGCGTCTGAAATGATGGAGGAGAAACGGAAAGGTAGGACTATTATGTCAATCGTATCAATGAAGAAAATGTTAGAGAACGGTGTTCACTTTGGTCACCAGACTCGCCGTTGGAACCCAAAGATGAAACCATTCATCTACACAAGTCGCAACGGGGTTTATATCGTAGATTTAAACCAAACTCAAGCACAAATCGAAGCTGCTTACAATGAATTAAAAGCAATTAGCGAACGTGGAGGAAAAGTATTGTTCGTAGGAACAAAGAAACAAGCTGCAGAAGTTGTTGAAGAACAAGCTTTACGTTCAGGATCTTTCTACGTTAACAAACGTTGGTTAGGTGGTTTATTAACAAACTTCCGTACAATCCAAAAACGTATTAAACGTTTAGTAGAAATCGAAGAAATGGAAGCTAGCGGAAAAATCGAAGTTTACACTAAGAAAGAACAAGCTAACTTACGTAAAGAAAAAGCTAAATTGGAAGGTTCTTTAGGTGGAATCAAAGAAATGAAGAAACTTCCAGATGCATTAGTTGTTATTGATCCAAAAGAAGAACACAATGCAATCGCTGAAGCTAAAAAATTAGGAATCCCTGTATTCGCTATGTTAGATACAAACTGTGATCCAGAAGATGCTGATTATCCAATCGCTTCTAATGATGATGCAGTTCGCTCAATCAAATTAGTTACAACAATCTTAGCAGACGCTATCGTTGATGCTAAGGGTGGTCTATTAGAAATGGCTTACTTAGATGAAACTGAAGATGATGTAACTATGGAAGACGTAATCAAAAATGTTGAAGCACAAATCGCTGAAAACGAACGTCGTCGTCGTCAAAGAAATGAAGAACGTAGAAAACGTAACTTCGAACGTAAAAACCGTCGTCCTTTCAATAAGAAAAATGATGGCGCAAAACCAGCTGCAAAAGCTGAAGAAGCAAAAGCTGCTGAATAATAAAAAAATATAGGAGGATGCTAAAATGGCTATCACTGCTGCTCAAGTAAAAGAATTACGTGAAAAAACAGGTGCTGGTATGATGGATTGCAAAAAAGCCTTAACTGAATGTGAAGGTGACATTGCAAAAGCTGTTGACTGGTTACGTGAAAAAGGAATCGCAAAATCTGCTAAAAAAGAAGGACGTATCGCTGCTGAAGGTTTAACTCGTGTTGCTGTTAGTGGAAACACTGCTGTATTATTCGAAGTTAACTCAGAAACAGACTTCGTAAGTAAGAACGAACAATTCTTAGGCTTAATGGACACTTTACAAGAAGCAATTCTTGCAAACAAACCTGCTACAACTGAAGAAGCTTTAAATGTTCAAACTGCTGAAGGAACTATCAATGATTTAATCATCAACGCTACAGCTACTATCGGAGAAAAAATTTCTTTCCGCCGTGTTGCTGTTGTTGAAAAAGCAGATGATGAAATCTTCGGTTCATACATGCACATGGGTGGATCAATTTCTGCTGTTGTAGTTGTTAAAGGAACTCAAGATGCTACTGTAGCTAAAAACTTAGCAATGCAAGTTGCTAGTATGGCTCCAAAATATGTATCTCAAGCTGAAGTACCAGGTGAAGAAGTTGAACACGAACGTGAACTTCAATTACAAATGATGAAGGCTGATCCTAACATGGCTAAAAAACCAGAAAAAGTATTGGAAGGAATCTTAAAAGGAAAAGTTGATAAACACTTTAAAGACCAATGCTTATTAGATCAAGAATATTTCTTAGAACCTAAAACTAAGGTTTCTCAATTCTTGAAAGACAACAAAGCTGAAGTAGTAACTTTCGTACGTTTCCAAACTGGTGAAGGTATCGAAAAACGCGAAGAAAACTTTGCTGAAGAAGTTGCTGCTCAAATGGCTAAGTAATTTATCTTTTACTTTAAAACCCTTGGAAATTCCAAGGGTTTTTCTTTTTAAATAGCGTAATATAGTGTATAATTGTTGTGACAATTCAATAAGGAGCAATATTATGTATAAACGTGTTTTATTAAAATTAAGTGGCGAAGCTTTGTCTAGCCCTGAAGCTGCTTTTGATCCAGAAATCTTAAAAAGATTGGCAAAAGAGTTAAAAGAAGTACAAAAATTAGGGGTAGAATTAGCAATTGTTGTCGGTGGTGGCAACTTCATTCGTGGTAAGATGATGGCTGAAATGGGAATGAACCGTGCTCAAGCCGATTATATGGGTATGTTAGGTACTGTAATCAACGCTTTAGCTGTTCAAAATGCATTAGAACAAGAAGGCGTTCAAACTCGAGTGCAGACAGCTGTTGAAATGCAAAAGGTTGCAGAACCATTCATCTTAAGACGTGCTTTACGTCACTTGGAAAAAGGAAGAATCGTTATTTTTGGAGCTGGTACAGGTTCTCCATACTTCTCAACAGATACAACTGCAGCATTACGTGCATCTGAAATTAATGCAGATGTTATCTTGATGGCTAAAAATGGTGTTGATGGAGTTTATGATTCAGATCCAAAGAAAAATCCAAATGCTAAGAAATACGATACACTAAATTATATGGACGTATTAAACGAAGGCTTACAAGTCATGGACTCAACAGCTATTAGTATGTGCATGGATAATGATATTGATTTAGTTGTTTTCAATATGAATGAACCTGGTAATATTGTCAAAGCAGTTCGCCGTGAAGTTAACGGTACAACAATCACTAAAAAGAAATAAGGAGAATTAAAATGAGTGATATTTTATTAAATGCAGAAGAAAAAATGATGGGTGTTATTGATAATTTAGAATCAAACCTTCGTCAAATCCGTACTGGACGTGCCAGTGGACAAATGTTAGAACGTGTACAAGTTGAATATTATGGTGCAATGACACCAATCAACCAGATGGCTCAGATTTCTGTTGTTGAAGGTACACAACTTGTTATTAAACCTTATGATCGTTCAATCATTAAAGATATTGCACACGCAATTCAAGCTGCTAACTTAGGATTGAATCCTCAAGCAGAAGCAGATGTCATTCGTATTCAAGTTCCTCAATTAACTGAAGATCGTCGTAAAGAATTAGCTAAAGATGCACAAAAATATAGTGAAGAAGCTAAGATTGCGATTCGTAACGTACGTCGTGATGCGAACGATGCTATTAAAAAAGATAAAGAACTTCCAGAAGATGAACAAAAACAAACATTAGAAGAATCACAAAAATTAACAGATAAATACATTAAAGATGTTGATTCAATTTGTGAAGCAAAGAAAAAAGAAATATTAAATGTCTAAGTCCAAACTTGATTTGGACTTTTTTAAAAAGGAGGTTTTTATGGCACCAAAAACAGTAGCTATAATTATGGATGGTAATGGTCGTTGGGCCAAAAAAAGAGGCTTACCAAGAACGGCAGGACACAAAAAGGGTGCGGATACAATTCGTACTGTGGCCTTAGCTGCACAAGATATGGGAATTCAAAAATTGATTCTATATGCTTTTTCAACAGAAAACTGGAAAAGACCAGAAGATGAAGTTTCCTATTTATGTAAATTACCAGGACTATTCTTTAATAAATTTATTAATGAATTGATGGAAAAGAACATTCGTGTAACTTTTGCCGGTGAATTAGAAAAATTCCCACAAGCAACACAAAATGTAATTAATAAGGCTGTAAATATGACTAAGGATAATACTGGATTAGAATTATGTTTAGCCATTAATTACGGTTCGCGTAGAGAAATGTTACTTGGTATGAAAAAATATGCGGATGAGGTTGCTCAAGGTAAACGTGAAAACAATTTAACTGAGGAAGAGTTCTCAAAATATTTATTTGTACCAGAAGATATTGATTTGATGATTCGTACAAGTGGAGAACTTCGTATTTCGAATTATTTGTTGTGGCAACTCGCCTATGCGGAATTGATTTTTACACCAGTCGCATGGCCTGATTTTGATGAAAAAGCATTAAAAGATTGTCTAGACGAATTTGCTTCAAGAGATCGCAGATTTGGAGGCTTAACTTCATGAAACAAAGAATAATTACCGCTATTGGTATCATTCTTGTTGTAGCACTACCAGTAGCTCTTGGAGGATATTGGTTAGAAGCTCTTGCCTTATTTATTGTTTGTGCAGGAGCATATGAATGGATGCATATTCAGCCAGATTTTAAGAGCTGGCCTAAATATGTTCTTCCACTCAGTGCTTTAGCTGTCATTTTAACAAGAGTTTTACCGGATAAATACTTTTTCGTTGTGATGACACTGATTGTTGTATTCTTATGGAGTCTTGTTGTTTTTGTTGAAAACTTCTCAATCATAGATGCCTTTGTGTGTATTTCATACGTTACAATTTTCTCCCTTGTTTATCATGCGGTAGGACAAATCGCAAACGTACATCAGTATCTATGGACGATTGTTTTTGCTACATACGGGAGTGATACAGGAGCCTATTTTGTGGGTCGAGCTATTGGAAAGCACAAAATGAATCCTAGAATCTCACCTAAAAAAAGTTGGGAAGGTTTTGCAGGAGGAATTGTATTTGGTTTTGTATTAAGTTTTGTGGTTAGTTTTAGCTACGTATCAAACTTAAACCCAGTTTTAAATACATTCTTATGTTTAGTATGTCCGGCTACTGCAGAACTTGGAGATTTGTGTTTTAGTGCTATTAAACGTCATTTTGCTGTAAAAGACTTCTCTAATCTTTTACCAGGGCATGGTGGTGTTTTAGATCGTGTAGATTCACTATTATTAAATATCATGGTATTTAGTGTTTTATATACAATCATTCTCTAAGGGGGATTTGAATGGATTTTATTATTGGTATAATAGCATTTGTCGTGATGCTAAGCGTGATTGTCATTTTACATGAGTTAGGACATTTTTTAGTTGCTAAACATTTTGGGGTTTACTGTAAAGAATTTTCTATCGGTATGGGACCATGTCTTTATCAAAAACAAGGAAAAGAGACTGCTTTTTCAATTCGCGCCATTCCTTTTGGCGGCTATGTAATGATGGCTGGTGAAGAAGATGGCTCACAAAGTGAGGAAGACAGCTGGCTAAAGGATGTTCCAGAAAATAGACGCTTAAACGGTAGTGAAAAATGGAAACAAGTCTGCATCATGATTGCTGGTATTGTGATGAATATTTTATTGGCATGGATCATATATATGGGTGTGGCCTTAGCCCAAGGCTATGTAGTAGAAGACGCAAAACCAGTTGTCTATGCAGTCGAAGAGGATTCTGTGGCACAAAAAGCAGGCCTAGAAAAAAATGATCACATCGTTAAAGTTCAAAGTGAAGATGGAAACAGTATTCAGCCTAAAACACAATATGAAATTTTAGAGTTTATTCAATATCATCATGATACATTGACCTTAACTGTAAAGCGTGATGGCACAACATTTGAAACTACGCTAACTCCATCTTATGATAAAGATATGGAAGGCTATACACTTGGCTATAAGGCGATTGCATATGCGAAGAAGATTCCTTGGTATCAATCTTTATGGGTTGGCTGTCAAAATACCTGGGATAGTGCAACAACTATATTTAAATCTTTGAATATGATCATTCATGGACAGGGATTAGAAAACTTATCAGGTCCCGTTGGCATTTTAAATGTCACTAGCAAATCTGTACAATATGGATTGGACATGTATTTTAGTTTGTTTGCGATGATTTCATTAAATATTGGAATCTTTAATGCTATTCCCATTCCAGCACTTGATGGGGGAAGAATCTTGATTTTATTGATTGAAAAACTAATTGGACGAAAAGTTTCTACAAAAGTAGTAGAAAATATCATCATGGCAAGTTTTGTACTCTTGATGTTGCTGTTTTTATACGCAACATATAATGATATTGTACGATTGTTTTAAAAAAAGAACCTATATTTTGGAAAATCCAAGATATAGGTTCTTTTCTACATAAAATATAGGATAGCTAATAAGTGACAAATACTAGCTAAAATGATGAAGATATGCCATACAAAATGAAAATATCTTTTTTGTGGTTTTGAATAAAAGAAAGTACCCATGGTGTACATAACACCACCTAAGGCAATCAAAATGATAAATATAGGTTGAGATTCTTTGATTAGCGTAGGTAAGATAAAGATAGCTAACCAACCCATGACCATATAGATTACCATTGAAAGTTTAGGATAACTTTTTGTCGCAATCGATTTCAATAAGATTCCTGCAATTACCATAACCCATTCGATAGCTAAAATTGTATATCCTTTCCAGTTGTTCATAAGATTTAGACAAATGGGCGTATAAGTTCCTGCGATAGCCAATAAGATCATGATGTGATCTAATTTTCTAAAAACATATTTGTGTGTTGTTTCATGTGGCATGCTGTGGTAAAGACAAGATCCTGTAAACATAAAGAGCAGACAAATCAAGAATACTGCTGTTCCAAATGTTTTGATTGCTCCGCCTTGTAAATAGGCACGAACACAATAGTATGGAAGTGCAAATAGAATCAAAAGTGCCATAACTCCATGTGTGATACAGTTTCCTACTTCTTCGCCAAAACAAAGTGGATAAACATACCGCATACTATCTTTCTTGTTCATACACATACTATAACATAATAATGAATGATATACAATCTAGAAATAGATACTAGATATATTTTATGTGATTTTTTTGATATAATACACTAGTTAGAGTGGAGGGTCTTGATGTTTTTAAAACGTATTGAATTACAAGGCTTTAAAAGCTTTGCAGATAAAACAGTGATTCAATTTGATCAAGATATTACAGGCATTGTAGGACCAAACGGATGTGGTAAAAGTAATGTGAATGATGCCATTCGTTGGGTACTAGGTGAACAGAGTGTTAAATCACTTCGTTCAGGTACTAATATGTCAGATATTATCTTCTCAGGAAGTGAATATAGAAAACCTGTAAACATGGCACGCGTTACATTGGTATTTGACAATTCAACACGTGTTTTTGATTCGGATTTTGATGAAATCGAAATTACACGACAAATTTTACGTGCCAATAATGAAGCAAGTTATTTTATAAATAAAACACCATGCCGATTAAAAGATATTAATGATTTAGTCATGGATACAGGATTAGGAAAAGATTCCTTAAGTATTATTACGCAGGGAAATATTTCTTCTTTTGCGGATGCCAAGCCAGAAGATAGACGTTCTTTATTTGAGGAAGCTGCGGGTGTCGCAAAGTATAAAAAGAGAAAAAAGGTATCATTGTCTAAATTAGAGCAGACAAAAGAAAATCTAGATCGTTTGCAGGATATTCTAGATGAGCTTGAAAGACAAATTGGACCTTTGGAAAAACAAGCTAAAAAGGCAGAAAAATATATTTCTTTAAGAGATAAACTATCTAAAATTGAAATTAGTGTATTGGTTGAGGATATTGATCAATATAATGACAAAATTAATCAGATCAATAAAGAATTGTTTGATATCCAAGCCATGCATACATCAGAAAATGCGGAGCTTTTAAAGCAGGAAAATCGCTTAGAAAGCATTCGAAAAGAAATGTATGCTCTAGATAAACAAATCAATGAGCTGCAAGGAAAATACACAAACGCGATGGAAGAAAATTATCAGCTTGAAAGACGTAAAATCAAGCAGGATGAAAAGCGAAAGTATATGTTGCAGGTAGCGGATAAACAAGCTCGTCAAAAAGAATTACAGGCTATGCTTGAAGAAGCACGATTCGAATATCAGGATCGTCATCAGCGTTTAATGCAGACGCAACAAGATTTAAATAACCGTCGTAACATTGTGAATGATTTGAAAACAAAGATTTCTAAGGCTCGTTATGAATCGGATCAGGCAAACAATATCTTGATACAGCTACAAAATCGTAGACAAGTATTGGAAAATATGATGAAGCAACCTTTTGCTCATCAACAAGGTGTGCGTTCTGTAATGCAGGCAAAAAACTCTTTATCTGGTGTTTATGGAGTTGTCAGTGAATTGTTGATTGCGCATGTCGATAAAGCATTGGCGGTAAATGCAGCATTAGGTGGAAGTATCTATCAAATCATCACTAAAAATGAGGCAGATGCAAGAAATGCCATTTCATTCTTGAAACGAAATCGTAGTGGACGTGCAACTTTCTTGCCATTAAGTGTATGTCATCCTAGAAAAATGAATGAACAAGTGATCACGATTGCTTCAACAAGTCCAGGCTTTTTAGGCTTTGCGAGTGAATGTGTTGACTGTAAAGAGATTTTTGATCCCGTTAAAGAACGATTGCTTGGTAATGTGATTGTGGTGGATACATTGCAGAATGCGAATGAAACTGCGAAACGATTACGTTATGCATATAAAATTGTTACCCTAGATGGTGATATCGTACACACAGGTGGTAGTATGACGGGTGGTGTTACGAAGAATCAAAGTACACCAGTCACAATGCGACAGGAATTAGAAACAATCAATTCAAAAATTGAAGGGCAAAAAATTAAAGCCGACAATTGTTTGGATGAAACAGAGATTCTTACGCAGAAACTTCAAAAAGAAAACGATGCGATTGTAACTTTACAGATTGAATTGGCTAAGCTAGAAAATATTTATGCGACTAAAAAGGCAAAATATGATTCAATTTTAGCTGAATATCAGGAGTTAGGTGTAGATATTGAAGATAGTAGTGAATTAGCACAAGATGATCTTGTTGTACAAATGTCTAAGATGCATGCTGTATTGGATTCATTGTCTCTAGAGATTCAAAGCTTGCGTCAGACTCGTTTTGATAAAGGAAATGAAGCAGAACAACTCGAAAATCAGATTCGTTTAGTTCGTAGAGAAATGAGTTCTAAACAATCGCAGATCCATAACTATGAAATGGAAGTTGTGAAAATCAAAACGCAGTTAGAGAATGCATTGAATCGCTTAAGCACAGATTACGAAATGACATATGAGTATGCGTTAACTAAAAAAGAAGATGTCGAAATCGAAAGTGCTAAAGAAGAAGTTATTCAACTTCGTCAAGCCATTTCTCGTTTGGGAAATGTGAATTTGGATGCACCAAACGAATACAAAGAAGTCAAAGAACGTTTTGATTTTATGACAAGCCAAAAAGAAGATTTAGAAAAGGCAAGTCAACAAATATTGGCAGCCATTGATGAGATGGACAAGACAATGATCAGTCAATTTACTGAGATGTTTAATAAAATTAATGCTGAACTAGATGGCGTATTCAAGGCTATGTTTGGTGGAGGACGTGCTAGTCTTTCCATGGTGGATCCAGAAGACGTATTGAATACGGGTATTGATATTGATGTTCAGCCTCCTGGAAAAATGGTTAAAAATATCCAGACATTCTCGGGTGGAGAAAAAGCGTTGATTGCGATTAGTGTATTGTTTGCGATATTGAAGGCTCGTACAATGCCTTTATGTATCTTTGATGAGGTAGAAGCTGCATTAGACCAGGCAAATGTTGAGCGCTTTGCCCGTTATTTATCTCATTATCGTGGTCAATCTCAATTTATTGCGGTAACACATAGACCAGGAACTATGGAACAGTGCGATACGTTATATGGGGTTACAATGCAAAAAGATGGTGTTAGTAAAGTGTTAAAAGTGCAATTGAAAGATGCAGTACATATAGCTAAGGAGGAAAAGTAATGTCGGTCTTTTCGAAAATAAAAGAAGCTTTCGTAAAAAGTGAAGATAAAGATAAATATTTATCAGGCCTTGATCGTTCAAAGAAAAGCTTTGGAGATCGTATGCGTGCTTTATCCAATAACTTTCATGGAATTGATGATGACCTATTAGAGCAAATTATGGTTATTCTACTTGAGAGTGATGTGGGTATTCATACAGCACAAAAAATTGTGGATGCGTTTGAATCAAATGGAAAACATGTTAAAGAATATGATTCCATGTTAGATTATTTGGTTTCAATTCTTTATGATTTCTATGATGAATCAAACGATGAACCAATTAAAATGAATGAAGAAGGTCCAACTGTTATTTTAATGGTTGGTGTAAATGGTAGTGGTAAGACAACTACAAGTGCAAAATTAATTCAATACTACAAGGAACAAGGTAAGAAAGTTGCGGTTGCTGCAGCTGATACTTTCCGTGCTGGAGCTATTGATCAAATCGATACTTGGGCAACACGTTTAGGTGTGCATTGTGTTAAAGGTAAAATGAACCAAGACCCAAGTTCCGTATTAGTTGATGCTTGTCGTTATGCCAAAGAAAATGATATTGATATTTTGATTTGCGATACAGCGGGTCGTCTACAAAATAAAACAAACTTGATGAATGAATTAAGTAAGATGCACCGTGTTGTACAAAGAGAAATTGAGGGAGCACCACAAGAAGTCTGGTTAGTTTTAGATGCGACAACAGGTCAAAACGGTATTTCACAGGCAAAAGTATTCTTGGAAGCAACTGATGTAACAGGTATCGTTTTAACGAAGATGGATGGTACGGCAAAAGGTGGAGTTGTACTCGCAATTCGTGATCTATTACACTTACCAGTTCGTTTCCTAGGTCTAGGAGAAAAGCCTGCTGATTTAAGACCATTTGATATCAATGCCTTCTTGATGGGAATCACAAAGGGTATGGAAGAATAATGATTTCAAAATTAGATGCGAATGATTTATTAGATGTGTATGGAGACTTGTTGACTAAGCGCCAAAGAGAGATATTATCTCTTTACTATGAGGAAGATTTCTCTTATACTGAAATAAGTGAGGAACTAGAGATTTCTCGTGCAGCTGCGATGGATTCGGTACATCGAGCTACGAAATTACTGGAAAAATATGAAGCAGCGATTGGTTATGTCGCTAAGAAAAAATTATTGGATTCATGGATTTTACATCATGAAGATGTTGAACAAATCGAAATATTAAAAGAAATTTTTTAGGAGGATCAAAAAATGTCGATTGTTATGAGTGTTAATGCAGGAAGTTCATCTTTGAAATTCCAAGTTTTCAAAATGCCAGAAGAAGAAGTTCTAGCACAAGGAAACGTAGAACGTATTGGTTTAAACGATTCTATTTTTGGAATGAAAGCCAATGGAGAAAAAATTGAAGAGATCTTAGATATCAAAGATCATGCAGTGGCTGTAAAAAAATTAATGGAAGCATTAATTGAACACAAAGTTGTAAATAGTTTAGAAGATATCAAAGCGATTGGTCATCGTGTTGTTCATGGTGGAGAATATTTCTCTCATTCAGTACCTGTAGATGCTGATGTTGAAGCTAAAGTAGAAGAATTATGTGCATTAGCTCCATTACACAACCCAGCTGCATTAGTTGGATATCGTTCATTTAGAGATGCTTTACCAGAGTGTAAACACACATTCGTATTTGATACAGCATTCCACCAAAGTATGCCAGAAGAAAACTATATTTTCCCTCTTCCATATGAATATTATACTAACGATAAAGTACGTCGTTATGGTGCTCATGGAACAAGTCATGAATATTTGACAAAACGTTTGGCTGAGCTTCAAGGAAAAACACAAGAAGAAATGAATATCATCACTTGCCACTTAGGAAATGGTGCTAGTATTACAGCTGTTAAAAATGGTAAATCATATAAAACATCAATGGGATTCACACCTCTTGGAGGAATCATGATGGGAACTCGTTGTGGAGATATTGACCCTGCAATCGTTCCATTCTTAGAAAATAAATATGGATATACACCAGATGAAATGGATACAATCATGAATAAAAAATCTGGTATGTTAGGTGTAAGTGGAATCTCTAGTGATGGTCGTGACATTGAAGCCGCTGTCAAAGAAGGAAACCCACGTGCTATTTTAACTCAAAACGTATATGTAAATCGTATTGTCGAAGTTGTATCAGGATACTACGGATTAATGGGTGGTGCTGATGCGATTGTTTTTGCTGGTGGTATCGGTGAAAATGACTGTGCAATGCGTCAAAGAATCTGTGATGGATTATCAGCGTTTGGTGTTGTTGTAAAACCAGAAGACAACGATGGAGTTCGTGGCGTTGAAAAATTATTAAGTGCTCCTGAATCAAAAATGCAAGTTTGGTTATTGCCAACAAACGAAGAATTAGTCATTGCACGTGATGCTTACAAGGATTTGATGGCTAATGCCTAATGATATTTTAGAAAGCGTAAAAGATTTTAATACAATCACAATTTTTCGCCATGTTTTTGCCGACATGGATGCGATAGGATCACAATTTGGCTTAAAGTACTATTTAGAAAGTGCTTATCCAAATAAAAAAATCTATTGTTTAGGTAATGATTGTCCAGTTTCACAAAGAAACAACGTATATATGGATGTTGTAGATGATGAAGTAGTAGCTTCCAGCTTAGCAATTGTTTTAGATACTTCAAATGCTGCACGCATTGATGATGACAGGTATCAATTGGCTAAAAAATCAATTCGTATTGATCATCACGTACAAGTAGAAACCATTTGTGATGAAGAATGGATTGATGATAAGGCAAGTGCCACATGTGAGTTATTAGCTTTGTATTTACAAGAAAAAAAGGCTAATATTCCTCTACAAAGTTCTCTGATGTTATATCTTGGATTAACAGCGGACAATATCCGTTTTACGACAAATAATGTTCGTCCAGCTACATTTGATGCCGCAAAATATTTATTCGAACAAGGTGTAGATGTCACAAAAGTGGAACAATTGAACTTTTCAAAATCCATGGAAGACTATAAATATGAAACTGTTGTACGTAATCATACAGTGTTTAAAAACAAGTTCCTTTATTCAATTCTAGAATGTGAAGATTATGAAGAATTTGGTTTAAGCTTTACAGATGCTAAAGACAAAGTCTATTGTTTAGCAGGTATCGATTGTGTTGAAATGTGGGCATTGTTTACGCGTATGGAAGATCGTGTACATTATAGTGCGTCTTTACGTTCAAGAAATATTCCAATTCGTGATGTTGCCATGGAATTTGGTGGTGGTGGTCACGAATGTGCAAGTGGAATCAAAAACTTAACACGTGATCAAGTCAATCAAATTATTGAAATTTTATCAAATCGAGAGGTAGCTTAAGAAGCTATCTCTTTTTCTTATGGTATAATATTTTAGAAAGAAAGGTGGGATTTCATGGTTCACTTACATATGCGAAGTTCATACTCTTTACTTGAATCGCCAATTCGTTTAGAAAATATGATTCTTCATCAAAAACAACTTGGATATAATCATGTTTGTTTGACCGATCATAATGTGATGTATGGAACGATGGAGTTCTATCAATTGTGCAAAAAGCACAATGTACATCCGATTATTGGTTTAGAAGTTGATTCCATCTATAATGAGGAGCCATTTCATTTTATTCTTCTAGCGAAGAATGATATGGGTCTACAGAATTTATATAAATTAAGTTCGATCATAAAAGGAAATGTATCTTTTGAAGAAGTTATAAAGTATGCCAAAGATTGTGTGGTATTAACTTCCAGCGACGGGAAAGATACATTCAGTGCATATATTGAACATCAAGATTTAGAAAAGTTAAGTGCATTTGTCGAATTGTGTAAAAAATCTTTTTCAGATTTCTATATTTCTGTATCTATGAATGATTCGGGTAAAAAAAGAGCCGATAATCGAATTTTAAAACAACTTGATTGTAAACGTGTGGCTCTATCTCGAATCCTGTATGAGAATAGTGAAGACGTAAAATCTTTACAAGTATTAAGGGCTATTGCCAAACAAACGAATATTGAAAATCAAGGTTTGGACGTACAATTTCAAAGATATTTAAGAAGTCCACAGGAAATGGAAGCGTTGTATGATGAAAGTGAATTGATTGCTACAGAAGAAATCGCAAGAATGTGCAATATTCAAATGGCTTTTCAAAAGTCCAAGCTTCCTGTATTTAAAAATAAACTTCAAATTGATTCTAGAGACTATTTGATCAAGCTTTGTAAAAAGGGGTTAGAAAAACGTTTAAATGGAAATTTAAACCCTACCTATATCAAACGTTTAGAATATGAATTAAATGTCATAGTCACTATGGGATTTACCGATTATTTTTTGATTGTATGGGATTTTATTCGATATGCCAGAAGTCAAGACATATTTGTAGGTCCAGGGCGTGGTAGTGCAGCCGGTTCTTTAGTAGCTTATTGTTTAGGTATTACACATATTGATCCAATTCAGAATAATTTATTGTTTGAAAGATTTCTAAATCCATCACGTGTTTCCATGCCGGATATCGATACGGATTTTCCAGATGATAGAAGAGATGAAGTGATTCAATATGTTCGTGAATTATATGGTTATGATCATGTCAGTCATATTGTGACTTTTAATACTTTGCAGGCAAGACAAGCCATTCGTGATGTAGGGCGTGTTATGAATATACCGGCAAGAATTGTGGATGAACTTTCTAAGATGTTAAAGAACACACCTAAAATTACGTTGATGCAGGCCTATAATGAGAATGTTTTATTTCGAAAAAGGATTCACTCAGATCAAAAATTAACTGAATTATTTAAAATGTGTGTAAACGTTGAAGGATTACCACGACACACCTCTTTACATGCGGCAGGAATTGTTCTTTCAGATCAGCCTATTGTGAATGTCTGTCCACTTGTCAGTGTCGATGGAGATATTCAGGCTACACAATTTACAGCGGAATATCTAGAAGATTTGGGCTTGATCAAAATGGATTTTTTGGGCATTCGTAATTTAACGACGATTCATGAAATTGTCACAAATCTAAAAGAACAAAAACATATTTCTTTGGATATGATGAAAATCAATTTAAAGGATGCGAAAACATATCAATTATTATCGTTTGGAAACACATTAGGTGTATTTCAATTGGAATCTAGTGGAATTACGTCTTTACTACAAAAGATACAACCCAACAAATTTGAAGATATCAGTGTTGTACTTGCTTTATATCGTCCTGGAGCGATGCAGCATATTAATACATATATTGAAAGAAAAAAGGATCCTTCGAAAGTCGTGTATCCTCATCCTTTACTAGAACCAATCTTGAAGGAAACCTATGGTATCATGATTTATCAGGAACAAGTTATGCAGACAGCCCAAGTGATTGGCGGATTTAGCTTGGCACAAGCAGATACACTAAGAAAGGCTATGTCGAAAAAGAAATTGGATGTCATGCAGAATTTAAAAGAGCAATTCATTTTAGGAGCTCGAAAGAATCGTATCAAGGATTCTGTTTCCAATGAGATATTTTCCATTATGGAACAATTTGCGGGTTATGGATTTAATAAATCACACAGTTATGCCTACAGCTTAGTAGCTTATCAAATGGCTTATTTAAAGGCAAATTATCCTTTATATTTCTATCAAAGCCTTTTAAATAGTGTCATTGGTTCAGGTATAAAAACATCGCAATATATTTATGAATGTAAACGAAGAAATATCGTTGTGAATGGGTGTGATATTAATCATTCTAAGGCGTATTATACGATTGAACAGAATTCAATTCGTATGCCGCTACAAGTTTTAAAAGGTGTAGGGAAAACAATTTATCCAACGATTTTAGAACATGCACCATATGCAGATTTATTTGATTTTCTTGCCAAGGCAAGTATGTATAAGATCAATGAATCTACGATTCGAATTTTAATTGATGGCGGAGCATTGGATTGTTTTGGATATAATCGTGCGACTCTTAATGAGAATTTAAGAAAGCTGATGGATTATGTAAATATTGTGCGAATTGAAGATCCGAACAATTTACGTTTCGATTTTAGTATTGTCTCTCGTCCAGGCATTCAAAGAATCAAAGAGAATCCAATACAAAAAGCCCAAAAAGAGCAATATGTGTACGGTTTCTATGTGAGTGAACATCCTGTGCAGTCTTTACGTATGCATAACTATCCAAATTGTATACCATTATTGAATGCGGTAAATAGAGATGGATATATGAGTATTTTAGTGCGTGTTGCATCTTTTAGAACGCATAAGACAAAGAAAGGTGATTGGATGTGCTTTATGAGTGTTGAGGATGAAGCTGGTAAAATGGATGCGGTTATCATGCCTCGTTTGTATGAACAGCAAAAAGAAAACATTCAAAAAGATCGTATTTGTCTGATTCAAGGAAAAAAGGATCGACCATCATCGATTGTAGTGAATAAAATAGAGTGGATTGAGGTGTAAAAAATGATCACAAAACGAAATGATTTATTGTCTAAAAAAGTGATTCAAAGTTTAAAAAACAGACATATGAATGGGTATTATGTGCATTCGAAACAAGAAGCTGTAGATTTGGCATTTGAAATTATGAAGCCAGGCTCAAGTGTCGGCTGGGGAGGCTCAGATACTTTAAATAAGATTGGTATCAAGGAAGAGCTTTATAAAAGAAATTTTAAAGTTATTGATCGAGATCAGGCAAAAGATGCCGAAGAAAAGTACAAGTTGGAAAGAGATTGTTTTTATGCAGACTACTATTTAATGAGTACCAATGCGATGACAGAAGATGGAATTTTAGTCAATATGGATGGGCATTGTAATCGTGTGTCATGTTTATGTTTTGGGCCTAGACATGTCATAATGATCGTAGGTATGAATAAGGTGACAAAAGATTTAGACAGTGCAATTTCTAGATTAAGAAATGTGGCTGCACCCATTAATAATCAACGTTTTAGTGGAAACAGACCTTGTCAATTAACAGGTAGTTGTGCAAATTGTTTAGCCCAAGGCTGCATTTGCGACCAATTGGTTATCACAAGAAACAGTATGGAACCCGATCGTATTCATGTAATCTTAGTGGATGAAGTATTAGGATATTAGAATGAAATGGCTAGATAATTTAGCCATTTTTGTATTTTGAAGTACATAAATGAAGATATGTATAATAATGGTGATGAATTCCTTGCATTATTTGTAGTTTCATGTTTTAATCTTTATGCGTAAAAAAAATTATCCAGAGTTGAAGTAGAGAGTTAGCTCGTTGACTTCACGCCAACCTGACAATATGTTAAGGTGGTCCTGCTAACAGCGATAAGAAGTATAAAGATTTGTAACATACTTCTTAAAGTATGTTTTTTTTATGGATAAGCAAGAAGAGGAGACAAAATGAAAGACTATATTTTTACAAGTGAAAGTGTTACTGAAGGTCATCCAGATAAAATTTGTGACCAAATTGCCGACGCAATCGTAGATGCTGCATTAGCTCAAGATCCATATTCAAATATGGCTGTTGAATGTACAATTAAAGATGATTTTGTATTAATTTATGGTGAATGTAATACAAAGGCAGAATTGGATTATGAAACAATCGCATTGAATGAAATCAAACGTATTGGATATACAGAAGAATATCATGTACATACTGTTGTAAACCAACAAAGTCCTGAAATTCACAATGCGGTAAACCGTGATGAAGTGTGTGCTGGTGACCAAGGTATTATGTTTGGTTATGCATGTGATGAAAATGATGAGTATATGCCATTAACTATCTATTATGCACACCTTTTAGCTCGTCAATTGACTAAAGTTAGAAGAGAACACCCAGATTTATTAAAGCCAGATGGAAAAACACAGGTATCTGTTGAATATGAAAATGATGAAATCAAACGTATTGATACAATCGTTGTTTCAACTCAACATTCAAAAGATATTACACAAGAAGAAATTAAAGAATTGATCATGAATGAAGTGATTAAACCTTGCATTGATGAAAAATATTTAGATGAAAACACAAAATATTTCATCAACCCATCTGGAAGCTTCGTTGTAGGTGGATCATGGGGAGATTCAGGAACGACAGGACGTAAAATCGTATGTGATACATATGGTGGACGTGGACGCATTGGAGGAGGATGCTTCTCTAGTAAAGACCCTACAAAAGTAGACCGTAGTGCCGCTTACTATTCTCGTTATGTAGCTAAAAACATTGTTGCGAATGGTTTAGCTCGTCGTTGTGAAGTTGAAGTTGCGTATGCAATTGGTAAAGCACAACCTGTATCTTTATGTGTAGATACTTTTGGAACAGGTAAATTTGATGATGAAAAATTATTGGAAATTGTTAAGAAAAACTTCAATTTTGAAGTAGGAAACATCATTTCCGAATTGGATTTAAGAAAGCCAGTTTACCACAAAACATCATGCTATGGACACTTTGGTGATCCTCAATTTACTTGGGAAAAGGTTAAAAAATTAGAATATTAATCGATTAGAACTACAAATTTTGTAGTTCTTTTTTTTCACTAAAAAGTGCAAATTAATGGGACGAGCTTGTTAATAATGGCAAATTTAAACAAATTAATATGTTAAATTGTGGGAAATACGGGTATTCTTTTGACACTTACGAGAAAATAGTGTAGCCTCTTTAATTGTGTGAGCAATGAGGAGGCCCATAACAATGAAAAAATTAATGCAAGTATTTGTGAGTGTGATGATTGCTACATCTACATTTGGAGGCGTTACAAGTGTTGCAGCAAAAGAAAACACACCAGCTTATAAAATTGAATATCAAAATGCAGATTCAATGCAGTCTGTATTTACAAAAGAATTACATCAAAAATATGCAAATGTAAAATTTAAAAAGAAATCAAAAAATGTATCTGTATATGAATCAAAAAACTACAAGGTAAAAGTAAAAGATTTAGATATTGATACGGTTGGTAAACAAACAGTTTCTATTGAAGGAAAAAACAAAAATACAAATGAAAAGCACAGCGCTGAAGTAAGTATCAAGGTAGAAGATACAACAGCGCCTGTAATTACTTGTGAGGATACAATCACAGTGGAACAAAATGAAGCATTTGATATCAATCGCTATGTTTCATTAAATGAAGAAGGAACTGTGACTTTGACTGAAAATGTAGATACAACAAATACAGGAACTGTTACAACATCCATTAAAGCGAAAGATAAAGCGGGAAATGTAAGTGAAAAAAATATTACGGTAAATGTAGAAAAGAATTTTTATCAAAGAATTGCTGATGCAGCATTAGCTCAGATTGGGGTATATCAAGACTGTACAATGTTAGTGACAAATTCACTTGCTGCTGTAGGAATCAATTTCCATGGTGCACCAGCAGCTTATTTAAGCTTAGGACCTTTGACAAACAATCCGGTTCCAGGAGATATTTGTGTCTATCAAGGACATGTAGCATTATATATTGGTAATGGGCAGGCTGTTCATGGTGGATGGTTTGGAAATCAGACAACAATTTATAGTGTTGAATGTAACCAACCATTTATTGGATATGTTCATGTAAATCGTTAATGAGATGAGAGTGATCTCATCTTTTTCGTAGGTAACTGAAAAAAAATTTTAGGGGGTTTTGTACAAAAAAACGACAAAACCCCCATGTAAACCCAATTTACAAAAATGGGGAATTTTGGAAAAAATGAACAAAACCCCCATGATAACCTAATTTTAAAATTCAGGCAAAATTTGTTAAAATGTACAAAACCCACAAAAAAAGTATGAGTTCGAACAGAATTCATACTCTTTTTTTTTGCTTACAACAGGACATGAGTTTCACGCATTCTCAGACCGCTGCAGTATGTACAGGAAGTCATTCCCCGAATGTGTTTCTCTACCCACATGTTGACGCTGAGCAAATATTTGCGTCCACAGTCTTTGCATTTCCACCAGACTCTTGCAGTACTTGTTGGCAGAATCTCATCTGGGAAGATGCCTAGCAAGGTATTTTCGTTTTCAGCCCACTCATCCTGTACTTCAGGATAAATGTCTAATAAACTGTTAAAACCTGCCTGAGCTTTTTTACCAGCACAGGCTGGGCATAAATCACCTGATGCAACTCTATCTCGTACAGAAGCTTTGTACGTATAGCCACAAGTAGGACAAGTCCACTCTGCTAAATATGCACTAGTCGGCAACATATCGTCTGGACCCTTTTCATTATCAGGGCTCATTTCTTCTGCAATCTCAGGATATAGTGCTTTTAGCGTGTTGAATCCAGCTAAAGGTCTTTGATTGTTACAATAAGGACATTCAGCAGTTCCCTCAATCATATCTTTTACAGATGCTAGATATTCTCCGCCACAAGTAGGACAAATCCACTTAATACTTCCATAGCGAGTGGGTAAGATTTCGTCAGCCGTAAAGTCATTGTTTGGACTTAGATGTTCTGCAATCTCTGGATATAGTGCCTTTAATGTGTTGAATCCAGCTAAAGGCTTTTGATTGTTACAATAAGGACATTCAACAAGGCCATTGACCATATCTTTTACAACTCCAAAGTATTCGCCTCCACAGGTAGGACAAATCCACTCAGCCCCCATCGAAGAGCTTCGCATGAACGTATCTGCTTTACGTTCATTGTTTGGAGAAAGTAATGCTGCAATATCTGGATCTGTTGTAGCTAAATCGTTGATTCCTTTTTCAACACGTTTATTAGCGCATACAGGACAAGAAGCATCTCCAACACTTCGATCTCGTATTTTAGCGTAATATTCAGTACCACATTTTGAACAAATCCAATATACTTCATATACCTGCCATTCACCAACTTCATTTGCCTTTTTGTCATTTCTAGGCGAAAATTCACTGGCAAGTTGTGGGTTGGTAATCGTTAAATCATTAACTCCTGATTTTAATTTTGTATGGTTGCAATATGGACAGGAATTATCGCCGATTTTACGTTCATTTACAGGATACAAATAATCTTCACCACAAGTAGGGCATGTCCATAATACTTTTTTGCTTGTATCAAAGGCAATCTGACTTGCTGTTGATTTATTATTTACAGAAAATTCTGAAGCAAGTTCTGGATTTAAAGCTTGAAGAGAAGTTTTTTCTGGGTCAACACGTTTACCTTCACAGACAGGACAATGGAAATCATTTTCAACGAGCTCTCGTAATGTGCATTTAAAATGATGACCATTAGAACAGACAAAATGGTAACTATTGTCAAGCGTTGCTAAAACTTGATCAGGTCTTTTTTCATTCTTTTCATAATCCCAGAATAAAATTACTGCTGGATAAATCGTTGCTAAATCATTACTACCTTTTTTAAGTACAGTTCCACTGCAAATAGGACATTGTCCATTTAATTCGACATGTCGTATAATAGGCCGTACAAATGAATGACCGTTCTTACACTTAAAGTAAGCATTTCGGTAAGAAACAACAACTTCACTGGCTTTGTTGCCATTCTTTTCCTCGTCATAATCTTGTGCAAGTACAGGATAAAGATGTTCAAAGTCATTGTATCCTTTCAGTGCTTTTTTATTTTCGCAATAAGGACATCTAAAACCTTGATCATGAATTTTGTAAAATGAAGCCGTGAATTCATGACCTTTTTCACAGATCCAGTTTCTCGGAGTATAATCAGAAACAATAGCATCTTCATAAGGAAGCGTGTTATCTTTGGCATAAAACTTTTCTAATTCAGGATATCGTTCCTTAAATGTCTTATTACCATAACAGGTAGGACATTTGCCATATCCTTGAACTCTTACATAGATAGGAGCTTTCCATTTTGTTCCACAGTCAGGACAACACCAAGTAGCAAGATATTTGGAGTTAGGTGCATATTCATATAGGGTTGATTCATTTGATGAGGCCCACTCTTTGATTAGTTCAGGTGCTTTTGCTCCAGCACTATCTTCACGACGGACTTTAAAACCGTTACAATATGGGCATCCTATAGTACCATTTTTTAAAGCACGAATCATGTGCCCAAGTTTTTGTTCATATTCACCGTGCTTTGGACAAATCCATAAAAATTTTGCTTTTACCCCTCGTACTTCGTTTAAAGGTATTGGATTATTTGGAGAATATAAAGGCACTAGTTCCGGATAATCAACATCATATCCATCTTTTCTGCGGACTTTAGCACAGGCAGGACAAGCAGCGATTCCGTTATTACCATTATAGGGATGTGCACGTCCATGAATAGGAGCATCCCATTCAAATCCACATATATGACATTTCCAATGGATTCTTGTTTTTGAGCCTATTCCAAGTTTATTTAAATCAATATCAGGATTCAATTCATCTGATGTATCCAATGCAAGTTGAGGGGAAACTGTTCGGAAGTCATTAACTCCTTTTCTTATAACATTATTTGTCTCGCATGCTGGACATTTGTCCGTTCTTAAACGTCCACATATCTGAGTCCTCCATGAATATCCACATTTAGGACATTTAAACCAGGCATATTCATTACTTCTTGCAGGAGTGATTTCAGGATCAAGTGTGTTTTTTTCTTTATCCCAGAATTTCATGATTCCAGGTTTTGAAATAACCATTGTTGAACGCTTTTTGCATTCTGGACAGGTTGTGTTTCCTCTAGACACATTAAAAACTATACGTTCAAACCGATGCCCATGTTCGCATTTCCAGTAGGCTTTTTCGTTGCACATCGGTCCAATTTTGTATGGATCGAGCGTGTTCTTTTCAAAATTCCAGTACTTCAGGTACTCAGGATGTTCTTCCGCAAAGATTCTTTTCTTACTCATCGTCAAATCCTCCCATCAGATCCTGAATAGAGTCTACTGTATCGTCTTCATCTGAAATGTTTTGATTGCTGGTGATTTCAAGTACAGATTCAGGCGTAATCATTTCTGATTCGACACTTTCAGGGTTGACGTACAGACCGAACAAAGAGCCTAATCCTTCTTTTTTCAGAATCTCATTTGCGATATCTGGATAAACATACGTATCCAGAACCTTCTTCATTTTTGAAAGCATTACCCGTGAATACCGATTGATTCTCTTGGTATTCATCTGCTCTAATTCAGCAACCTGATTCTTTAAATTGTTGATTTCAGAGTTCATCCGTCTGATTTTATCTTCCAGATGCTTTTTGTCCCTGAGAAATTCTCCAGCACTGCGGCATACTTCGCCATAATAGTTGTCACGTTGAATCAGAGCATTTTTCAAATCACTTCTTGAACGGTTCAGATTCAGAAAAGCATCGACATCAAGCTGTCTCCATGTGACGATTGTCGTTTCCAATGTCACCTGATTACTGGCGTTGATTTGGTCGATATATTGTTTGGCTCTTGGACAGCGTCGAATGGAATGTGATTTGAATTCTGGGTGTCCGTGAGCATTTGCATAACGTTCAAGGTCTGATACCTTAATCGTCATGTTTGGATATTTCAGATAATATTCATTGATTAAAGCAATAAGTTCATCTTCTTTGAATGATTTTGGTCGTGCCATATTATTCATCTCCTTCATTTTTATCTTTTTCTGTGTTTTCCAGCAGCATCTGTTCCATCTTGTATCGTCTGTACGAATATTCGGCGTTTTGAAGTTTTAAAACCGCCTGTTCGATATCTTCTTTATTCTTCTCATGCATTCTGTATTCGTGAACGATATCCTTCAGCGTGGCCAGCTGAATCTGTAAATCGTTTCGGATGTTTTCTTCTGTCTTTTTGAAGCTCGTTCCTGAATTTCTATAATAGATGCATTTCTCGCAGCCACCGATATATCCGTTGTCATCTGCAACATTCAAACAGTACGAGAAGTCATGTTCTGCCACTTGTGGATTGCAGCAAAACCGATTGTCGCCAAGAGGTATATAGTTTTTGGCAAGCAAAGGCTGACTGTATCGTTTACTGATTGAATACGTCTGTTTGCCCTGAATCATCCTCACATACTGTCTTCTTGCCTTGCATTCCACATATTCAGCTACATTGCTGAAATAAAATGCTGTCATGTTTGTATTGTCATGACCTGCAAGAATAGAGGCAATCATAGGAGGAGCCCCTTCCATGACGATATTGATCATAGCCAGATGTCGTGTATCGCCAAGATAGATGTATTCGATATCGTTTGAAGTCAGATTATGCAGGGATTTATCATAAACGATATGATATCCATATCTTTCTGAAACAATCTGTTCAAAGAAATATCTCAGACAGGTACAAAGATTATGATAGGTAAAATAACGGCTGTTGTAGGGAATACATCTATCCCACTTTTTATAGTGTGTATCAGCAATAAAGAGTGTGTACAGTTCGTTATCAGAATACTTTTTCGTAGCTTCCAGATACCAGCTGATTAAATTGGCAAACTTATCAGGAACGGAGTACGTAACCCTTTCATAATCTGTCGATATCTTATACGATACTTTCCTGTTGCTTCCTTTTAATTTGTCTTTGACGATTGTGAGTGTCCATGAATCACCTGATTTTTTCAGGCAGTTTCTTGGAGTCAGAACAAACTCACGAGGTCTCATAGGAAGAACACCAGAAAGATTCCACCACAAATAAACAGGGAAGTAGAACAGCTTTTCATCTTCATCAGTGGATTCTTCCCAGAACCGGCTTAGAATATCGTTGAATTTGAAATAGGATTCAAAGGAAGCCAGTGTTCTCTGTTGTGTTGGGGCTCTTTTCCTGTAATCATCCTGAACATCTTCCAAAGCTCTTAAAAGATTGTCCTGAATCGAATCATCACTGATTTTAATAAGTGAAAAGAACTCTGAGATTTGATTACATGTATTGTAGTAGTAATCATCAATAAATCTTGGCTTGTTAAAGTCGTAGGATGCGATAAAATGCTTTAGCTGCCCAACAAAATCCCGAAGCGTTGTGAAGGCAAGTTCGCCAAACTTGAATATCGTATATGTTTTTACGTAATTGATGTATTCATGCTTTGTGATACCAATGGTATTCAGAAATGTATCACAGTCAATGTTCCTTAAATCAAAGTTCAATCCGTAATTGGCATATTCGTCCGTTACACTCCAGCTTTTGTCATCAAAATATCCGCCTGTGATAACGCCTTTTTCCTTGTAGCTTAGAAACAGTCTTTTAGCTTCCTTATAGGAAAACTCATTCAGTTCAGGAATCATGATGACTGATGTGATGATGTTGTTTCTATTGATGTTGTTGTTGTCGTTGTTGTTGTTCATTCGCTGTCAACTCCTTTACTAGATTGTTCATTATGCTGAATTCTGTATCGCCGTAGTTTTCCTTGATACATAGCAGGACATCCTGTAATTTAGGCAGAATGGTTTGAGTAACGATTGTCTTTAATCGGTCTTTTTCAATTTGAGTGGTTGCTTTATCGTACTGGCTTTTAAGGTCCAGTGACATTTGTGCCAGCTGGAATACAGTCGTTTTTGTCGACACTTCATACTGACAGCCGATACATGTGCTTTTTTCTTTAAAAGGGCACTGCTTTTTCATAGCAGACATGATGCACAGGCTTCCTTCAGTTTTAGAGAGTGCCTCGTCGTTGCCGATACGGTGAAGAATGACAAGAATCTCCTGTTTGTTTGCTGCTTTGATGATTTCGATCGCCGTCTGTTTGGATTGATTCGTCGCTCTTTGCATGACGCCGATTGAGTTTTCAATTTCCAAAGGAGACATAGACAGTTCCTTTATCAGTTTTGTCTGGTTCTCTACACCAAGTTCTTCGAATTTGTCCTTGTACAGCATTTTCAGAAGCATTGTGGCAATGTTTGAAAGCACACCACGCTCCAGTAATTCGTGTGCAACAAAATCGGCAGTATATCCAGACATCTTCTGGTCCTGCAGGTATACTCGTGTTGTATTTGCAAATTCTGTAAAGCTTCCTTTATGTGAACGTGCTCTGGATGCTAGTTCATAGCCTTTCACATTGAAATCATTGTTGGATGCAATTACATCTCTTGTCAGATATTCAATCATTTGAAGGAATGACTTGGTTGCCTGACGACAGTGGAAGTTGGATTTGATGAACAGATTTGCAATTTCATCGCCCATCGCTTTCTTGATATCTCTGTATTCACGGATAACTCGAAGCAGTGGCTGGCTTTCATCGGCTCCAGACAGCTGAAAATGTGCCTCAGCAATTGCGAACAGAGTACCGACATGCACTTCCAGAGATGAAGGTACATGAAAATGAATGGTCGAAATTCCAGAGTAGTCTTTCGTCTTGTTTGGAGTCAGCTGGACCGCATTTAAATACACGTTTATGGACAGCAGTGTACGTTTTGCATCTTCATCTGTGAATTCGCCCTTTTTGACTTTCTCTAATACTTCTTCAGGAGAGTAGGCAAGTTTAGGATGCGGAAAACGCAGTAAGTCCGTAGTTCTCAAAGCACATAGAAAATGCAGTGAGATAAAGAGCCATGTATCAATGTAATCCTTGGATTTGGCTGCTTTCAGATACATCTGATTCTTTGAAATGTAGTCAGCATTCAGCATATGATAAAGGACGTTTAGATAGAAGTTCAGGTCATATGCTTCGTTGTTCTTGGCTTTTGAATAGTTGTTTACCTGATAGAGTCCGTTAAAAGCGGTTCGGATACTTCGGCTTTCGCTTAGCCAGTTGATGAAGAAAACGAGCACTTCGGCATCACATCTTTTCAGGTGTTCTGATGCGTCTTTTAGCAGATACTTGATTTCGTTGCTGCTGGAAAAAGCAATTTCACCAGGAAGGTAATACAGCATAAAATCCAGAACACTTACAACAGAGCTTCTGTCCACAGTGACCTCTTTTTTGAATCTGTTGAAATACTCAAAAGTTTCAGGAAATTCCTTTTCAAACATCTGGACAAGCTTTTCATGTTTCTGTTCAGGTGTTTTGTTGAATGAGCTGAAGTAGCTGACGATTTCATTTTCGTTGTTGTTCCATGTCTCATCCGAGATATAAAGTTCTTTATTTATGACTTTGGGAGTGTCATTGAACCAGTTGTTGAAAACGAAATATTCCGTCAGTTTAGCAGTGCAGTCCTGATAGGGAATGTTATTCTGTAGTGCTAGATTCTTGATTTTCTGGGTTAGATTGACCATAAATTTTATTTACCCTCCATGTGTTATAGCTCCAGATTTCATCTTCAACACTGTCAAGCTGTTTGATAAGCTCGCTCTTGTTCTGTAGATAAGTGTTGGCAGATTCTGGGCTTCTGTCGCCTCTGTATTTCATGATTGTAGGAAGCTGTTCACCAAACTGAACAAGCTTTACCGTAAACCAGTGTCTGAATATGTGCGGTGTTAATGAATGAGTGTACAGCATATGCCCGTAAAGCTGTGTGCTCGGGTTGTCACTGTGAATCATTATTTCTCTGGCTTCACAGATGACCTTTTTAAATTCACGTAAATACGCATCATACGTGAAAGCTTTGCCAGATTGATTCGTTGTCAATGGACCATAATCGGTTTCAAATTTTCTGCCTTCAATAAAATCCATATAGATTTCATACAGAGTTCGAAATTCGGCAAGAAACGCTGGATATACCTTTTGTCTTCTGTGTTTTTTTATACCGCCAACAGGTACATCGTCACTGCGTAGACGAACTTCTTTTGTCAGGTCGATTTCGATATTGTAGATTTCATCGCCAAACAGCTCGAAAAAGATTCCGCCGTATTCTTCTCGGCGTACATTGCAGGCTTCAGAAGGCCTCAGCCCTGCAAAAGCACCTAAAGCAGCAAGCATCAGAATGTTTGTATGCCTGTCTATGATCACCTGCATAATGATCTGGAAAGCTTCTTCTGTAATATCCCTGAATATTTCATTGATGTTTTCCTTGTATCGAATCTCAAACGCAAGCTGTTCTTCCGTTATGACACGTCTTGCCTTTGTACTGATTTTCTTGACTTTCCTGTAGATTTTCTTCCAGTCTACCTTTGTCTTGTGATTCTGACGTTCCAGTTCATGTACAAAGCTCAGAACATAATTGACACACCTGTTTACTGAGGATTTGCTTCTGGATGTATTTTCATCATCGTTTGGCAGAGTGCATGAACCATAGTCTTTTAGAAAGGAAATGAGCATTTCAGCTGTTATATCCGTCAGCTTCGTAACGGAATATTTCTCAAAGAATACATAATTGAGAAACTTGCATACATATAAGTACTGAGGTCCATCGTTGCTGTCCAGATGTTTCAGAGGGGCTCCTGAGCCTCCTGCAAACGTGTCGAAATTCGTGAAAGCAACCGGAAGTTTACCATCTTTGAGAACTATCAGTTTCCGAGTTACCAGTTTATCTCCATCTACAGTCAGAACGTGATTGTAGATACCAAAATGCAATGCATTGCCGTTTGTTCTATTTCCATCCATATATTGATCCTCCAAAAGCGTGTTGTATGGTATAAAGTCTATAAATAACACAACTAAATATGTACTTTCTAAAATCATAATAACAACAAAAGTACAGAAACGCAACACCTAAATATAGATTTTTTTACAGACTTATAATTGTCATGGTTTAAAAAATAGAATATAATAGAGCCATGAAACGATATTATTTCAAGACATCAGAAGAAGAAAAAAAGAACGGAAAGACGATGCCTAATCTGTTTGAACTTTACCATGATATTCAACTGGTTAGTGTAAATTCGGATGAACTAACGCAGTATCTTTCACGTATTGATTGGAGAAGCAAAATATATTTCTGCGACTATTTCATGACGTTAAAAGATTTCAGAAATGAAGAGGATTTCTTTGAATTCTATGTGGAATGCTTTTTCAGAGGCATTGACATTTATTTTATCAATACGCCCGAATGTAATCTTTCGTTTATTAGGGAATTGTTTGAGACTTTGGACGTCAAACCGCCTGAAAGGAAGATTGGGGAGTATGTCATACGATGTCTGAAGTGCTGTGCTGAGCAGGCTCGATTGAGCAAGGAAATGTCGTCCAGCCTAAAAAGAGCTGCGCTAATGGCAGCCAAGAAGAACGGTTCTCAAATCGGCGGAGTAAAAGGAGCTGTTTATAACAACCCAAAAGCTAAGGATATGAAGAAGCAGATTATACAGTATTCAAAATCATTCGATGGAACCTATTCGGATATTGATCTGATTAAAAAACTCGACATTCCTAGAGCGACTTACTACAAGTACAAGAAGGAAATCAAAGACAAGAAACCTACAAAATAAACACAAAAGGCAGTAGATCATCATTTCTACTGCTTATTTTTGTGCAAACACAAACATTTTCCCGTTGGATTCCAAATAAAAAAGCCTAGAAATTGTTCAATTACAACGAGAAAGTCTTTCAGAAGCTTTGAAGAGGGTTTTGTACATTTGTTTTTTTCTGAACAAAACCCAAAATTTTTCATGATGATTGAGGGAGTGTTTGGAGTTAATCGAGATTTTGTTTGTTTTGAACGGGATTTTGTTTGTGTTTAACGGGATTTTGTTTGTTTTCGGGTGGCGTAAACTCTTTTCGCCGAGATTTTGTTTGGATTACGTGACGGGAACAGCTGTTGGAATTACCCGAGCCCTGTGTAATAACATATACTTGACAAGAAAAGGGAGGTATTGCTTTATGAAACTTATTTCGTGGAATGTGAACGGAATTCGAGCTGTGATGAAGAAAGGTTTTACGGATGTTCTGGATGAACTTGACGCAGATTTTGTGTGTATTCAGGAAACGAAGGCTCATCCAGAACAAATCGAATTATATACGGATAATTACCCGTATCACTACATCAACAGTGCAAAACGTAAAGGGTACAGTGGTACTATGGTTCTTTGTAAAAAGGAACCTTTATCCGTTAAATACGGTATGGATATCCATGAATTTGATGATGAGGGTCGCATCATTACTCTGGAGTATCCAGAATTCTATCTCGTAACTGTCTATGTACCGACGTCAGGCGATGGTTTGATGCGTTTAGATTACCGATTGGCGTGGGATGAAGCATTTGGAAATCATTTAAAGTCTTTAGATAAGCCTGTCATGGTCTGCGGTGACTTCAACGTGGCCAATGATGAGATTGATGTGCCTTACCCAGATATAATGCAAGGTACAGCAGGATTCTCTGATGAAGAACGAGAAAGCTTTAAAGAGAATCTGTTGAGTGACTTAGTGGATACATATCGGGTTTTGTATCCAGAGACCGTCCAATATTCATGGTGGAGTTATCGAGGTCAGGCAAAAGAGAAAAATATTGGAATGAGGCTGGATTATTGGCTCGTATCGAATGAATTGAAGGATAAAATCGTGGATTCCAAGATTCTAGATGACATCTATGGTTCTGACCACTGTCCAATCATGCTGGATATCAACATTTAGGAGTGTGGATCACTCCTTTTTTATGTAAACACAAACATTTTCCCGATGGAATCCAAACAAAATACCTCTAAAAATCGTTCAACCTCAATGAGAAGGTCTTTCAGAAGCTTCGAAACGGGGTTTTGTTTAAACATTTTTTCCTGAACAAAACTCAAAATGTATAAACTCGCAACGATTGAGAGGGTATTTGGGATTAATCGGGATTTTGTTTGGATATTACAACGAGCAAAGATAAAAAAAGACAATCCCAAATGAGAAAGTCTTAAAAGATATCGTATAGAACTCATTTACATTTCGCACTATATATAGTATATTACGAACGTAGATAGCGATTCTATCTACATGTTATTTTTATCGCCATCCTCTTTATTAGGTTTCTGACCGATTGTCTTAAGTCAGTAACAAGTCGCTTATTAATGATAAAAACCATTGGTAAGTAGAGGTAAATAAAAACTAACGGCAGTTAATTAGGGCTCTGACCGATTGTCCTAAGTCAGCAACAAGTCACTTTGAAAAAAGTAGAGGTAGAAAAAAACTAACGGCAGCCGAGAATGGCATATATTAGCATCTTGTATAGATGCTTTTTTTATGGACAAAGTCCAAGAATCTTCATGACGATTGAGAGGTTGTTTGGGGTTAATCGAGATTTTGTTTGTTTTATATCCAGATGATATACTAAAGGCAGGAAAATGGTGGGAATATGAAAAGAAATAGGATAATTGCAGCAGTTTTAGCAGCTGTGCTGACTTTGTCTGGATGTGCATGCGAAAACAGCAAAGACAAAAAGGATGAGACAGTAGTCCAGAAGAAGAAAGAAAAGAAGGAGTCAAAGCAGGAGGCTGTCAACTTGCCTGAAGAATCTGAAACTAAGCCTGTTGTTGATACCACTTTATCTGATTTATATACAGACGAAGAACTTCTTGCGTATGCAAATGACCACTTCGAAGACTACTGGAGAACTTATTATGGGTTTATGACTGGAACTTATTTTGAAGGAACTGGAGAATTCGGCAACGCAACAATCACTGACCCGAACATTCATTCGTTACAAGATGTTGAAAATGTCTGGTATCAGAAGTTTTCCAGAAGGTATCCAGTCCCTTACATGGATATGAACATTAACTTCTATGAAAATGTTCCGTTTTGGGAGGAAGATGGACAAGTACATGAAAGGTATCGTATTGATGGTGCTGTTGGCTTCTCCATTTATTTGGATCATATAACACGGAAAACGGATGACGAAGTATGGTTTGCTCTTTATTCAGAAGGTGTGGATGGTTCTATACAAGATTGGAATCAGGAATGGTCTTTCGTCTATGAAGATGGACAGTTTAAATATGGGACAGTTATCAGACATAATCAGTAGAGGCTCGAAAGAGTCTTTTTTTAGTGTGTGACAGGAATATATTTACAGATGGTAAAACGACGTGAATCGGAGCTACAATCTGCTACACGTTATGATATAATTAAAGCAACGATATTGATAAGAAATATAACCAGAACTGTGGAGGTAAAAATATGTCAGAAGTAAAAAAGATAGATGCACTTTGGGATGATTCTCCTGTTGACGTAACTCAGGAGGCTAATTTCATTTGGTCTATTGCAAATAAATTAAGAGGCTCTTATATGCCTGATAAATATGGAGATGTAATTATTCCGATGGTAATTATTCGCCGTTTTGAGTGTGCATTGAAGGATACTAAGGATGCCGTTGTTCAGAAGTTTAAAGTGTGTCCTTCATATCCTGTTAAAGCGATGTATAGAATTTCGGGTCATCAATTTTATAATACAAGTGAATACACACTTAAAGAACTAACTAACGAGTCTGAGAAAATCGCTTCAAACTTCAAATCTTATATTTCTGGATTTTCAGCTAATATTCAAGATATTCTTAAAGAGCTTAATATGACAGACCATATCAACAAGATGGAAAAAGATGGATGTCTTTTCTCAGTAGTAAAAGCATTCTCTGAATTAGATTTAAGCCCTGAAACATATGATTCTATTAAAATGGGGTATATTTTCGAGAATTTGATTGGTAGATTCTTCCAAAATGTTGACGCCGGACAATTTTATACAGGCCGAGACATTATTAAGCTATGTGTGTCTTTATTGATTGCTGAAGGATGTGACGATATTTTTGATGATGGTAAAATTCTAACTGTTTGCGATCAAGCTTGTGGAACTGGTGGGATGCTATCAACTGCATATAGCTATTTGAAGCATTACAACCCTACAGCTGATATTAAACTTTTTGGTCAAGAATATATGGGTCCATCGTATGCTATTGGGCTTGCAGAAATGTTAATCAAAGGTCAAAATGCCGACAATTTTATACATGCAGATACTTTCAAAAAGGATTGTTTTGATGGAATTAAGATGCGTTTCCTTTTAGAAAATCCTCCATTTGGAACCCCTTGGAAGGGTGAAAATGCAAAACAAGGGCAAGAAGAAGCCGTGCTAGCAGAAAGTGCAAAAGGATTAAAAGGGCGTTGGGGTGCTGGATTACCAGCAGGAGGAGATTCTCAGCTATTATTCATGCAATCTGCTATAGCTAAAATGGATGATAAGCTAGGACGTGCTGCTATTATTTCAAATGGATCTCCTTTGTTTTCTAATGACACAGCTTCTGGAGAATCACAAATTCGTAGATGGTTGCTAGAAAATGACTTAATTGAAGCCATCGTGCAACTCCCTACTGATTGTTTTTACAATACTGGTATTACTACATATATTTGGTTACTTTCTAAAAATAAACGTGAGGAGCGCAAAGGAAAGATTCAATTAATTGACGCTTCAAATATATTCCATAAACTTAGAAAGCCTTTAGGAAACAAGAAGAATGAGTTTTTGCCTGAAGATAGAAAGCAAATTACTGAGTTGTATGCCTCTTTTAAAGAAAATGAATGTTGTAAAATCTTCAACAATACTGAATTTATTTACAGAGAATATACGGTTATGCAACCTCTACAAAGAAGTTACTCAATCACGGATGAAAGTATTGACAGAATGATTCAAGCAGGAACATTGAACAAGTTATACGATGAGTCAAAAGTATTGGAACTTCAAGATAAAGGAGTTGCAATTACAGAAAAAGAACAAAAGACACTAGATGTTTTAATTAAAAACAGACCTATTTACTCAGACCTATTGCAAAAACTAAGAGATAATGTTTCGGATAACAAATATTTGTCTTTGGATGATTTTATGCCAATCATTGAAAATGTTCTATCGGGGGTAGATTCTAAATTAATAGACAAAATCGCAGATGGTCTGTCTGTGATGGATAAAACAGCTGAAGTACAAGTAGAGAAAAAAGGTAAGAAAAAAGGTCAAATCATTTATGATAAAACAACAAAAGATTCTGAAATAGTCAAATGGGATGAAGATATTGCCGATTACATGGAAAGAGAAGTGCTTCCTTATTTACCAGATGCAAAATGGTTCTGGGAAGAAGATTTAACTAAGAAAAAACCTGTAGTTAAAACAGGTGCTGAAATACCATTTACAAGATATTTTTATAAATATCAAGAGCCAACACCATCTAAAGAACTAGAACAAAAGTTTGTTGATTTAGAAGAATCTGTTTCAAGAAGTATTAATAACATTTTCGGAGGTATCTAAATGAGTGAGATAAAAGACAGTGGGATTGAATGGGTTGACAAAATACCGGTTGATTGGGAAATTCGCCCTGTATATTATTATTTCGATGAACGAAAAAACAAAAACAAACTAATGAGCGAAACCAATTTGCTTTCGTTGAGTTATGGAAATGTTATTAGAAAAGATATAAATAGTAATGGAGGATTACTTCCAGAAAATTTCAGCTCATATAATATTATAGAACCTTGTGACATTGTAATTAGGCCTACAGATTTACAGAACGATAAGCGTAGTTTACGTACGGGCTATGTTAATGAACACGGCATTATTACATCAGCATATATAACACTAAAACCCAAAACAAGAATAAATTCGAAATACTATCATTATTTATTACACACTTATGATGTAATGAAAGTTTTTTATAACATGGGAAATGGTGTAAGACAAGGACTAAATTATAACGAATTTTCAAAGTTGTTGCTCATTTCTCCACCCAAGGATGAACAAGACAGCATTGTGAAATATCTTGATTTCAAATGTTCTGAAATTAATTCTCTTACAGATGACATCCAAACCCAAATCACAACCTTAGAAGAATACAAGAAATCTGTTATTACAGAAGCCGTAACAAAAGGGTTAGCGAATGTTGAAATGAAAGATAGTAGGATTGAATGGATAGGGACAATTCCTAAGCACTGGGCTGTTGAAAAAATCAAATATCATTTACAAAGAAAAGAGCCAAGAAATCCAGGAAATGTTCAGGTTTTATCGGTTTATCGGGAATATGGCGTAATACCAAAAGATAGTAGAGATGATAATCATAATGTTACATCAGAGGATACTTCTAAATATAAGTATGTTAAACCTGGTAATTTAGTTATCAACAAGATGAAGGCTTGGCAAGGGTCTTTAGCAATATCAGAATATGAAGGAATAGTAAGTCCAGCTTATTTTATTTATCATTTTATAGATGATGTTTTTAATAAGAAATATTTTCATTATTTAATTCGCTCTTGTTACAAAGATGAGTTTAGAAGAATTTCTACTGGGATAAGGGAAGGACAGTGGGATTTACCTTCACGGGATTTTGAAAATGAATTGGTGCTAATTCCGCCAAAAGATGAGCAAGACGATATTGTGAACTATCTTGACTCCAAATGTTCTGAAATTGATGCTATTATCCAAACTAAAAAAGAACAGCTTGATGTATTAGCTGAATATAAGAAATCGCTTATTTACGAATACGTAACAGGAAAAAAGGAGGTGCCAGTCAATGAATGATATTTTGAGTGAAAAGCAGTATCAGAAGTTTATTCTTAACTATCTTAAAGATAATAATGGATACACCATCCGTACCGATGATGATTTTGACCGCTTATTTGCAATGGATAAAGAGTTGTTGTTTAAGTTTTTAAACGATACTCAGCCAGAAGAAATGGCATCTTTGTCTAAAATGTACAAACAAGATTTAGAGGCTACAATCGTCAATGTTTTAAACATGGAAGCAACAAAGAAAAGAAGCAGTTTAATTGACGTGTTAAAACATGGAATTGATGTATCCAACGTACATTTAGATTTGATGTATTCAAAACCAGCCACAACCTTTAATAAAGAGTTGAACGAAAAATACGAGAAAAACATCTTCTCAGTCGCTGAAGAAATCTGGGCTTCTGATAAAGAAAGAGTCGATGTAGTCATCTTTTTGAATGGTATTGCTATTATGACATTCGAATTGAAGTGTAATATGGCCGGACAGTCTTATGAGGATGCTATCTACCAGTATCGTATGGATAGAAATCCTAAATCTAGATTGTTCTTATTTAAAGCTGGAGCACTGGTTAATTTTGCAATGGATTTAGAACAAGTTTACATGACTACCAAGCTTGAAGGTGAATCTACTTTCTTCCTTCCATTCAACATGGGAAACGGTGAAGGCGTAAATGCTGGAGCTGGAAACCCTTTGTTTGATGACAAATACAGTGTTTCTTATATGTGGGAAGATGTATTAACCAAAGATTCTATCCTAGAATTAATCAGCAAATTCATCTTCATAGAAACAAAAGAAAAAGTTGATGAAGCTACAGGCAAGAAAAAGATAAAAGAATCTGTTATCTTCCCTCGATATCACCAGCGTGATGTTTTACATAAGATTCTTGATGATGTATATGAAAATGGAACTGCCCAAAACTATTTGATTCAGCACAGTGCTGGTTCAGGAAAAACAAATTCGATTGCATGGCTTTCATACCGTCTGTCATCGCTTCATGATGCAAACAACAAGATTATATTCGATAACATTATTATAGTAACAGACAGAGTAGTTGTTGATAGACAGCTACAAGCTGCTGTAATGGGTATGGAACACAAGTCAGGTCTTATTAAAGTAATGAATGACGGCTGTAACTCAGCAGATCTTGCTTTAGCCTTAAAAGGAAACACTAAAATCATTGCAACTACGATTCAGAAGTTTCCTTACATAGTCAATGAAGTTTCAAATCTAAAAGATAAGAAGTTTGCGGTAATTATTGATGAAGCCCACTCTTCAACTTCAGGTAAAGACATGGCAGCTGTTACTATGACACTAGGAGCTGGTGAGGCGAGCATTGAAGAATGTTCAGCTGAAGATATTATCGTTGATGAGATTGCTAGACACGGTAAGCAAAGCAACGTATCAATGTTTGCTTTTACAGCTACGCCTAAGCCAACGACATTGCAACTGTTTGGACGTGTGAACACCAAAGGACAAAGAGAAGCATTCCACATATATTCGATGAAACAAGCCATTGAAGAAGGTTTTATTCTTGATGTGCTTCAGAACTACACAACTTATAAGACTTATTATCAAATCAATAAAGCAATCAAAGATGACCCTAAATGTAAGACAAACAGTGCTAAAAGACAGATTGCTCGATTCGTTGAATTACACGATACAAACATCTCTCAAAGAGTAGAAGTAATCGTAGAGCACTTCAGAACTACAGTTATGAATGAATTAGGCGGTACAGCAAAAGCAATGGTAATCACAGCATCTAGAGAAGCTGCTGTGAAGTATCGTCAAGCATTCGAAGACTATGTTACAAGAAAAGGATATGATAATATCCATGCCTTAGTAGCATTCTCTGGAAAGGTAACAACTAAAGATGGACAGGAATTCTCTGAAGCTGGTATGAACGGATTCAGTGAAGATAAACTGCCAGCTCAGTTCGATTCTGATGATTATAAAGTACTTTTAGTAGCAAACAAGTATCAGACTGGTTTTGACCAGCCAAAGCTTTGTGCTATGTATATTTTAAAGAAATTAAGAGGAGTAAACGCTGTTCAGACTCTTTCTAGGTTGAATAGAATTTGTCCACCATATGATAAACAGACATTTGTTCTTGATTTCGTAAATGATTATAAAGATATTCAGAATGCTTTTTCTGTGTACTATACAACAACATTGCTTTCCAATTCAATTACACCTAATGCTATCTATGATTTAGAAGCAAAAATGGACGGATATTCAGTTCTGAATCCACTAGATATTGACAGTGCTAGTACGATTCTTTACAAGGATAAAATCACGGCTAAGGAAAAAATGAGTTTAACCCGTCTATTTACAAAGGCTAAACGTGATATCGAAAGATTGAAGCTAGAAGACCAAAAGGAATTTGTAATGACAATGAGAAAGTTTGTTAGATTCTATGAATTCTTGATTCAGGTTTCTTGTTTCGAAGACATAGAACTCCACAAGAAATATAGATTCGTCGCATTATTGCTTGCATATATCAACATCAAGCATCCAGGCGGTGGATACAACCTTGATGGAAAAATTGAAGCAATGAATTTTATCCAAAAGAAAAAAGAAGAACATAAGGATGAAAGACAGAAATCTAATCCAATTACTAAATTGGCAACAGCAGAGAATTTCGTGTTATCGGAAGATAAAGAAGAAAAGTTGTCTGAAATCATCGCTGAAATCAACAGTATAGCTGGTAAATCATACGACAACAATGTGGCTGTTAAAGCTATGCTTCAAATCAAAGATATTATGATGAAGTCTGAGAAACTAAAAACTTCTGCAAAGAACAATACAGAAAAGGACTTTGAATTTGCTTACTTCGATAATATTGATGATGCATTGATTGAAGGGCTTGAACAAAATCAAGATTTCTTTAGTTTGCTTCTTGGTAATGATGAAATGAAGAAAAAGGTTTTAGGCATCTTCTCGGAAGAAATCTATAATAGCCTTAAGGGTGCTGATTAAGAGGTAATAGTATGTCAAAAGGATATATTTACATCATGACTAATCCATGCTTAAAGAACATGGTCAAAATAGGCTATGCTGCAGATGTTGAAGCAAGGAGAAAACAGCTTAGTACTACAGCTCTTCCTTATGAATATGAAGTATATGCTACATACGAAACATCAGGAAATCTTGAAGATAAAAAGCTTCATAGATTGATTGACAATCTAAATCCAGATTTAAGAGTTTCTAAGAATAGAGAATTCTTTGTTATGAAGCCGAAGGAGGCGTATGAGCTGCTTGAAGCTATTGCAATCATCAGTGGTTCTCAAGATAAATTAACTTTACTAGTTGATGACGATAAACAAACAACGCATCAACAAAACAAAAAGCGTCCGTCTATTAACTTTGAGGAGTGCGGAATCCCAGTTGGAGCTAAACTTGTATACACGGAAGACCCTACAGTTGTAGTTACAGTTGAAGGTCCTCGCAAGGTGATTTATAATGACGAGATTACATCTTTATCAGCTGTTGTTAGTGGTATTAAAGGAGTAAAAGCAATTGCCGGTCCACATTATTTCACTTACAACGGAAGACCAATTACAGATATTGCGAATGAAACGCAGTGGAAAGATTATTAAGAGATAATATGAAGTGACCTCCTATTGTCAATACGTGGATTACGACTCATAATTGAATTGATTAAAAACACTTATGGTGTCGATGCCATAACACAATAGGAGGTCA
>OJNZ01000199.1_pt1 | contig 48278 bp, 33 predicted proteins | sample 1598001 | NCBI WGS metagenome assembly OJNZ01 (sample SAMN01915225, study PRJEB22387) | human gut metagenome | isolation source: stool | host: Homo sapiens | place: USA | reverse complement strand
GAAGTCTGGCTCGCTTGAAATCAACAGGCCGTTCCCCATTGTGTCCGTAATTTTACAGTTAACGGTATGCATACCTCACTGAGAATCTACTGACACCTGACTTTCCCAACCGGGGCTTTTTATTGCCCCGAATCGGTTTGCATGAAACCTGCCGGCGGTCGGATTTTTCGGCAGATTCCCGCAGATGCGCCGCAGGATACGCGAGGTTACGTATGCAGTGCATGCCGCACAGACGGCAGTGTCGCTCTTTTCAAAAACTTTCTTAACTTCGCAGCTACTTAATAAAGTGGTCACTTATGATAAGAAAACTGTTTTCAGCAGCGTCGCTGTTGCTTGTATGCATTTCATTGTCCGCAAGGAAAAATGTATTGCAGGGTGTCCTTGATGCTGATTCAGTATGGAGTAATCCTTCTGTCAATTCCGTCAACCGTGCTCCTATGCGCGCATTGATGGAGGTAGAGGACATGCCGGTGGTGTCATTGCACGGGATATGGAAGTTCAACTGGGTGGAGCATGCATCGGATCGTCCTGTGGATTATTTTCGGGAGGATTATGACGATAAGGATTGGGGCACCATTCCGCTGCCCGGCATCTGGGAGCTGAACGGCTACGGCGAACCGGTCTATGTGAACACCGGGTACGTATGGCGGAATTTCTTTGAGAGCCGTCCTCCGTATGTTCCTGTTTATCAAAATCATGTGGGGACCTATCGCGGTTATGTGGAGATACCGGAGGAATGGATAGGCCGGAAAGACATATTCGTACACTTCGGTTCCGTAACCTCCAATATAACACTGTATGTCAATGGACAGTATGTCGGGTACAGCGAGGACAGCAAGCTTGAGGCGGAGTTTGACATAACAGGCTTCGTGCGTCCAGGCACCAATCTTTTCGCATTCCAGATATTCCGCTGGTGTGACGGAACATATCTGGAGGATCAGGATTTCTGGAGACTCAGCGGTATAGCCAGGGACAATTATGTCTATGCGGCCCAGAAGCAGCGTATATTGACAGTAGAGGCCATTCCGGACCTTGATGAAGAATACAGGGACGGTACGCTGTCTGTAAGGGGGGAGGCTACTGACGGAGTGCGCAATGTCGCCCTGTCTCTCGTGTCTCCTGAAGGGAATACAGTATGGTCTGATGTCGTTGAAGTACTCGATGACAATACGTTCTGTGCAGAGGCAAGTCTTGCATCACCGTTGAAGTGGACGGCCGAGACACCTTGTCTGTACCGTCTGAGGCTGGATGCGGTCACGGATGACGGTGCGGACGGAACATCGTATGTCAATGTGGGATTCCGCAAGGTTGAGATAAAAGACGGACGCCTTCTGGTCAACGGCCGGCCGGTCCTGATCAAGGGCACCAACCGGCATGAGATGAGCGCCAAGGGAGGCTATCTGGTCGGCGAGGATGAGATGATAAGGGATATAAAGATAATGAAAAGCCTGAACATCAATGCAGTGCGTACTTCTCACTATCCAAATGACCCGCGATGGTATGATCTGTGTGACCGATATGGTCTGTATGTCATAGACGAGGCTAATGTGGAGTCTCACGGTATGGGCTACGGTGACAGGACTCTTGCCAAGAATCCGGCTTACAGGGAAGCTCATCTTGAACGGAACAGGAGAATGGTGCAGAGGGATATCAATCATCCCAGCATAATCATATGGAGTCTCGGTAACGAGGCCGGTTTCGGAGACAATTTCATAGCCTGCTACAAATGGATAAAGGAGTATGACCCATCCCGTCCGGTGCATTATGAACAGGCCATTGACCACCGGAACTATTCTGCGACGAAGTATACGGATATATTCTGCCCTATGTACTACAGTCCGGACGCCTGTGTGGAGTATCTGGAGTCCGGTACCTCCATGCCTTTGATTCAGTGTGAGTATGCTCATTCAATGGGCAACTCCATGGGCGGATTCGGGGAGTATCTGGACCTGGTGCGCAAGTATCCTGGCTACCAGGGCGGTTTCATATGGGATTTCGTGGACCAGGCCATCATACGGTACGGTGAGGACGGCCGTCCTACCATGACCTATGGCGGCAGTTACAACAAGTATGACGTCTCGGATGACAATTTCAACAACAACGGTTTCGTGGCTTCTGACAGGAGCCTGCATCCTACGGCGTACGAGGTGGCTTATAATTACCGTTCCATATTGACGTCATCGGAGAATCCTTTATCCGGAGTGGTGGAGGTCTACAATGAGTATTGTTTCAGAGACCTTTCAAACTTCATGATGGACTGGGAACTGCTGGCCGACGGGCGTTCAGTTGCTGCGGGAACCGTGGACTGTCTGGATGTAGCGCCCCGGTCGGCTGTTTCGGTGCAGCTTCCGGTCAAAGACGCAATGGCTGCCTGTGCTGATGCCTCGGAAGTGCTTCTGAATGTACGGTACAGTCTGAAGCGTGCGGAGGGACTGCTGGATGCCGGCACGGTGCTGGCATGGGACCAGATTACGGTCAAGGAGTACGATACCGAGGCTTTGTTCGCTCAGAGAGTTGAGGATGTTTACGCTCAGGGGGAAAGGCCATGTCTGTACGAGGATGCCTTTCTTTATTATATAGAAGGTTCTGGGTGGAGGGCTGAGTTCAGCAAGAGGACGGGATGGCTCGAAAGGCTTGTCACTACCGGTGCCGGCAGGGCATCTGAATCCACATTGTCCGGGGGCAATATGTGGCCGGATTACAAAAGTTCGTCTTCAGCAACCGCTCCGTTCTCCAATGGTGTCGATCTGCTCGCGGAACCGCTATTGCCGTCTTTCTACAGGGCGGTTACTGATAATGATGACGGAGCTGGCCTGCATGTGCGCTGTTCGGACTGGAGGAATCCGGAACTTCGGCTCAGGAGCATGAATGTGAGTGAGACGGACGGGGGCGTCTCTGTGGAGACAGAGTATGACATGCCGGCAGTAGGAGCTGTGTTCAGAATGAGTTATATGGTAGGAGGAGACGGGGAAATCGTGGTCAGGGAACACATGCTGCCGGGCAAGACTGAAGGGGTGGCTCCTCTGATGCGGTTCGGGATGAGCATGGTGATGCCGTCCAGATTCTCTGAGGTTGAGTATTACGGTTACGGACCGTTCGAGAACTATGCTGACAGGCATGATGCTGCACTGCTTGGTGTGTACAGGTCTGCAGTGGAGGATATGTATCAGTATGACTATGTGAGGCCTCAGGAAAGCGGGGCAAGAACCGGACTCAGGTACTGGAAGGTCTTGGACCGCAACGGAATGGGGCTTGAGATAGTGTCTTCTGTTCCGTTTACTGCATCGGCTCTTGACTATGCCGTGGAGGATCTCGATATGGCATCTCCTTCGTATGTCCGTCATCCGTCGGAACTGAAGCCGCGAGACGAAGTTCATGTGCACTTCGATCTGCGCCAGATGGGCCTCGGATGTATAAATTCGTGGGGAGCACTGCCATTGGACGAGTATATGATGCCTTATGGTGAGTATACATTTGATTTCATCCTCAGAATTGAGAAATAATTTATAAATTGCCGCGTTTTTGTTTTTAAATAAGCAGATATGAAAGAATTCAAGCGTTATCTTGTCACGTCCGCTCTGCCTTATGCCAACGGACCTGTTCACATCGGACACCTGGCGGGAGTCTACGTTCCCGCTGATATATACGTCAGGTACCTGCGAATGTGCGGCAGGGACGTGTTCTTCGTGGGCGGCTCTGACGAGCACGGTGTGCCTATAACCATCCAGGCCCGCAGGCAGGGTTGCTCGCCTCAGGATATCGTGGACAAATACCATAAACTGATCAAGGAGTCTTTCGCTGAGCTCGGCATCAGTTTCGACATTTATTCCAGGACTACGTCCAAGACCCATTACAAGACGGCCTCGGAGTTTTTCCGTAAACTCTACGATGAGGGCAAGTTCATTGAAAGAGAGAGCGAGCAGTACTACGACGAGGAAGCCGGACAGTTTCTGGCTGACCGCTACATAGTGGGTACCTGCCCCAAGTGCGGCAATGAGAGAGCCTACGGAGACCAGTGCGAAAAGTGTGGATGCACTCTCAGCCCTGATGAGTTGATCAACCCTCATTCCGCGCTGAGTGGCAAGCCTCCCGTAAAGAAGCGTACCAAACACTGGTATCTCCCTCTGAACGAGTACGAGCCTTGGCTCCGCCAGTGGATTCTCGAGGAGCACAAGGAGTGGAAGACCAATGTCTACGGCCAGTGCAAGTCATGGCTCGACGGCGGTCTCCAGCCCAGGGCCGTGAGCCGCGACCTCGACTGGGGTATTCCCGTGCCGGTGGAAGGAGCCGAGGGCAAGGTCCTCTATGTCTGGTTCGATGCTCCCATCGGCTACATATCCAACACGATAGAGGCCCGTCCCGATGACTGGGAGAAATACTGGAAGAGCCCCGACACCAAGATGGTGCATTTCATCGGCAAGGACAACATCGTCTTCCACTGCATTGTCTTCCCTTGTATGCTGAAGGCTTACGGTGACGGTTACATCCTCCCGGACAACGTGCCCGCCAATGAGTTCCTCAACCTCGAGGGCGACAAACTCTCAACGTCCCGCAACTGGGCCATCTGGCTGCACGAGTACCTGCGGGACTTCCCCGGCAAGCAGGACGTGCTGCGCTACGTGCTCTGCGCCAATGCTCCGGAGACCAAGGACAACGATTTCACCTGGAAGGATTTCCAGACCCGCAACAACTCCGAACTTGTGGCCATTTACGGCAACTTCGTCAACCGTGCAGTCGTCTTGACCCACAAGTATTTCGACGGGAAGGTGCCTGCAGACCTGAAGCCGGAGGCCATAGACTCCGAGACCCTGGCCCAGGTGCCTGTCATAAAGGCTGCCATCACCGATGCCCTCGAGCACTACCGTTTCCGCGAGGCCCTCAAGGAAGCCATGAACCTTGCCCGTCTCGGCAACAAGTACCTTACCGACACCGAGCCGTGGAAAGTGGCCAAGACCGACATGGACAGAACAGCCTCCATTCTCAGTGTTTCCCTGAAACTGTGCGCCGACCTGGCTGTAGCCTTCGCTCCTTTCATCCCGTTCTCGTCCGACAAGCTCCTGAAGATTCTCAACCTGCCGGAGGATGTCCTCAAATGGGACAATATAGGTCGCGAGGATTTGCTGCCTGAGGGACATCAGATAGGCAAGGCCGAGCTGCTCTTCGAGAAGATAGAGGATGAGGCGATCAATGCCCAGATGGAGCGTCTGGAGAAAATCCGTGAGGCCAATGCCAAGGCAGAGGCCGCTGCGGCCGCAGCAGAAGCGCCGGTCGAGCCGCAGAAACCTGAGTGTACCTTTGACGAATTCGGCAAGATGGATATCCGTACGGCTACCGTCCTGGAGGCCGAAAGGGTGCCCAAGACCGACAAGCTGCTGAAACTTACCATAGATACCGGCATAGACAAGCGTGTGATAGTTTCCGGCATAGCCGAGTATTACACGCCGGAGCAGATGGTCGGGAAGCAGATCTGTATCCTGGCCAATCTGGCACCGAGGAAAATCCGCGGCATAGAGTCCAAGGGAATGATTCTGATGGCCCGTCAGCCTGACGGGAAGATGAGGGTAGTGTCTCCGGAAGAGACTTTGAAAAACGGATCGACAGTCGGTTAGTCCGACTGCTGCTCGATCAGTTCCAGCTCCTCATCCGAGTAGATGAGACTGTCAAGATGGCCGCTGCGTCCGACGAGAACCAGGATGACAGCGGCTATTACTATTGCAGCCGCTATGGACAGGATTATCATCCATATTCTGTGGGATTTGCCGTCCGTAGAGGTATCTGCTGCAGCAGGTCCGGTCTCTTTTGTCCCTGGCCTTGTCGCTTCGGAGTATGTGTCAGAACGGACCGGCCGCTCTTCTTTGTGTGTCTTGTCGTCCTCAGGTCTGGCCTGGTTTGGTCTGACCGGCTTCAGAGTGACCGGCTCAAAGCCGAAAGCCTGTGCGAAGATACCGTTCACCGTATTGTCTGCCACGAAGTACGGCTCTCCTTTGATGGTGCATCTGAGTTTCCCGAGTCCGGGCAGCTCTATGTTCTTCCTGTCGAGGAGAGTCAGCTTGAGCTGCTGCAGGAATGCTCTCAGTTCCGTATCCGCAGTATTTTTGTCTATATGGAACTGTTCCGCATAGTATTTGGACAGAATCTCCCCGGAGGCCCTGTCGTCACCCTTGAATGATATTTTTTTTGAAGGGGGATAAATGGTTTTCCCGTCGTTTGAAAAATATGCCGGCATTGGTCCGGTCTGGAAATAACCTATTCCAGGCAATGCAATGCGGTCATTGTCAATGATTAATTCTTTCAAAAGCCGGGATAGCAGATTCACGTCCATAAGAGATGCTCTTAAAAATTCATATACAAAGTTAATTTATTTTTGGCATATAAGAAAAAATATCTATATTTGCAGTCCCGAAAGGAAAATTCCTCTTTAGCTCAGTTGGTTAGAGCACCTGACTGTTAATCAGGGGGTCCTAGGTTCAAGTCCTAGAAGGGGAGCGAGATTTACTATGTTTTCATAATGTTATTTTTTCCTCCTTGCACTGTGAAGTGTGAGGAGGTTTTTTTTTGGATTTGACCATTATTTGTATGATACAGCCAGCATGGTGATGTCATCGGCCTGTGGAGTGTCGGCTGTGAACTCGGCTATTGTCTTTTCGATGTTTTCAAGCAGGTTCTCCGGTGTGCTTTCTCTGCACAACTCAATAAGTCTGGCGATCCCTAACCTTTCTCCGGATGAGTTCATCGCGTCTATTACTCCGTCGGTATAGAGCAGCAGAGGGTCTCCTGGGGCAAGTGTCGTGTCATTCTCTCCATAGGAGATGTCGGGTACGGCACCGAGGGCGATGTCTCCGGTAGGTTCCAGCAGGGTTGTCTGTCCGTCGCGCCGTATGGCTACGGGCGGGTTGTGTCCGGCGTTACTGTACTTGATATTGCCTGTGTGCAGGTTCATGATGCCGTAGAACGCTGTGACGAACATGTTGTTGTTCACGCTGTCCTTGCTGAGTATGTTGTTGCACTGTCTCAGACATTCTGAACAGGAATTCGTGGACAGTGCCATGGCTCTGAGCAGCGTCCTGCTTATGGCCATGAATATTGCGGCCGGAACTCCCTTGCCCGATACATCGGCAATGACTATTCCGAGTCTGGACTCATCGATCTTGAAGAAGTCATAGAAGTCTCCGCCTACGTATTTGGCCGCTTTCATGTAGGCGTGAAGGTCGAACCGGCTGTTCAGACCGTCGGAGTATTCCGGAATCCTGTCCGGCAGTATCGTCTCCTGTATCTCCTGTGCCACATGAAGGTCGTTCTGTATGGAGGCAAGCAGGGAATGTTCTGCCTGAGCTTTCTTTACGAACTCTATCTGCTCGGCGGCTTTTTCGATTGTGCGCTCCAGATCTCCGAGATCGATGGGTTTTGTCGTGAAGTCAAACGCGCCCTGGTTCATTGCACTGCGTATGTTGTCCATATCGCCGTATGCGGACACCATTATGCATTTAATGGCCGGATTGCGCATTTCATTGATTCTGGACAGCAGTGTTATGCCGTCCATTTCCGGCATGTTGATATCGCTCAGGATGATGTCGTAGTCAGGGTGTTCGGCCATCATGCCGAGAGCCTCCACGCCGTTGTGGGCAAAGGAGAATTCGTACTCTCCTCTCCGTATCTTACGACGGAAATATTGTGTCAGCAGGATCTCGAGGTCCTGTTCGTCATCTACGCTTAATATCTTGAGAGCCATATGGTTGTTTACTTTTCAAGGTTTGTGGGGATGGTGATTGTGAACCGGCTGTAGGCACCTGGTTCCGATTCGACCGTAATGGTGCCGTGGTGCTTTTGCTCTACGATGGACTTGGTGATGGACAGGCCCAGTCCTGTGCCTTCTCCGACAGGCTTGGTCGTGAAGAACGGAGTGAAAAGGTATTTCCGTATGTTGTTCTCGATACCGGTGCCGTTGTCCTCTATGACCAGTTTTATATTGTCGTTTTCCTTATGTATGGAAATGCTTATGGTGGGCTGGTAGCAACCGTCGGTTTTTCTGGATTTCGCGAATACCGCGTAGCAGGCATTGTTCATGATGTTGAGGACTGCACGGCTGAAATCCTGCGGAATGACATTGACAGGCGGAATGTCCTGATAGTCCTCCTTGAATGTCACGTTGAAATCCTTGTGGCTTGCTCTCATCGCATGATAGGAGAGGTTCACGTATTCTTTCGTCAGTTTGCCCAGGTCGGTGGGGAGGTATTCGTTCTCCTTCCCCCTGGAATACAGAAGAATGTTCCGGATGATGTCTGACGCCCTGCAGCCGTTCTCCTCGATGCGTGCCACGTTTTTCCGGAGGTCATCTATGATTTCGTCCATCTCCTCCCTGTCTTTGCTGTCCAGATGTTCCTTTACTCCGGACAGAATGTCTTCAAGATCATCCATCAGCTTGCCGGATATCCTGCTGAAGTTGATTACGAAATTGAGGGGGTTCTGTATCTCGTGGGCTATGCCTGCAGTAAGCATGCCCAGGGAAGCCATCTTTTCCTGGTTGCTTATCTGTTCCCTGAGGCGGGCCAGCTCCTGGTATGAGTCCTCATTCATCGTCCGTAGTATTTTGAGTGTTGGGTAATGTTATCCTGAATTCTGTGTACTCGCCTTTCCTGCTGTCCACCTTGATGTCTCCTTTATGGTTGAGTATCATCTCACGGCACAGGTACAGACCGGTGCCGGCAGCCTCTGAAGTCGGTCTTGTGGTGAAGAATGGCTCGAAGATCCTGGATATGATGGTATTCTCTATGCCTATGCCGTTGTCCCTGACCGATATCTCTGTCCGGTTCCCGTTCAGGGGTACTATCCTGACGGTGATCTCCGGTGAATATTTCACGGACATGCATTTTCTGCAGATGGCATAGACACTGTTGCTCAGTATGTTGTAGATGGCCTTATTTATCTCCTCAATGTTGATTTCGGCCACTACAGGTGTGTCGGGAAAGCATTCCCTGATATTGATTCCGCACTCTTCCATCTCCTTGCTGAAGGATTTCTTCAGTATCTCTATGTTGACTTTGCACAGGCTTCTGAGATCGGTCTCCGTCACATTTCCATGACGGCTTTTTATCAGCTCCTCCATGGCCTTTACCATTCTTACTGTATTGTTCCCGTGACTGCTGATCTTGTCGAGGTTGGTCTCCATGATGGACAGGCACTCGTCTATGTCGGCGTTTCGGTCCTCAGGTATTCTGTCTTTCACTGCCATAATATTGTCCTTCAACTCCTTGAGTGAAGACAGGGTCAGGTCGGAAAAGTTGTTGATGTAGTTTATGGGATTGAGAATCCTGTCCACCAGTCCGGAGGTCAGGTTTCCCACCGTAGCCATCTTCTCCTTGCGGACAAGTTCGTCCTGAGCCTTGGCGAGGGCATCCATGGCTTCGGACAGCTCTTTCGACTCTTTTACTACCTTGTCGCGTTCCTGACGCAGGTCGGTAGTCCTCTCTTCCACCATCTTTGCAAGAATCTCTCTTTGGTTCAGGTCCTTTTTCATCCTGCGTCTTATGATGTACAGTATGACCTGGATGATCAGAAGGGTCAGTACCGCCCAGGTTATGTCATAATACAGCAGGACGATGAGACCTACCCATACGACAATAGTGGCCTTGTCCAGGATCTGTATCCTGGTTTTGAGGACAGTAATGTTTTTTACGTTGAAATCAGGCATGAGGCAATGAATGCAAAATCAAACAAAATTACGGAAAATATTTTACGTAGTATCCAAATTCAGTATTTTTGTGTCCATGATTGACAGGGCTACAGTAGAAAAGATTCTGGATGCGGCGGAAATAGTGGACGTGGTGAGCGATTTTGTGACGCTTAAGAGGCGCGGGGCCAACTATATTGCATGCTGTCCGTTCCATAATGAGAAGACACCGTCGTTCTCGGTTTCTCCGTCCAAGGGCATATTCAAGTGTTTCGGATGCGGCAAGGCAGGCAATGCTGTCACGTTTGTGATGGAGCACGAGCAGATGACGTATCCTGAGGCACTCAAATATATAGCCCGCAAATACGGCATAGAGGTCAATGAGACAGAGGAGACGGAGGAGGAGACGGCCGACAGGCTGAGGCATGAGTCCATGATAGCGGTCTCGGAGTTCGCCGCCGGATTCTATGCTGATGCTTTGTTCAATACTTCTGAAGGACATGCCGTGGGTCTGTCCTATCTGAAGCAGAGGAGAGGCTTTACAGATGAGACCATCCGGAAGTTCGGTATAGGCTGGTCTCCTTCCGGCCAGCCGTTTGCCGGCGAGTCACCGGCACCGTCTCTTCCGGACACGGCGTTGCGCAACGGATATAAAAAAGAGTATCTTCTTTCCACGGGGCTGTGTTACGAACATTCGGGAAAGCTTGTGGACAAGTTCAGGGACAGGGTGATATTCCCAATACATTCCTTGAGCGGGCGTGTCATAGCATTCGGAGGCAGGACTCTCAGAGAAGACAAGAGTGTTGCCAAGTATCTCAATTCTCCGGAAAGTGAGATATATCACAAGAGCAATTCACTGTACGGTATATATTTCGCGAAGTCGGCCATAGCAAAAGCCCGGAAATGCTATCTGGTCGAGGGCTATACGGATGTCATATCCATGCACCAGGCCGGCATCGAGAATGTCACGGCATCATCCGGAACATCTCTTACGGTCGGGCAGATCCGGCTTATAAAAAGGTTCACCACCAATGTGACTGTCCTGTATGACGGGGATTCTGCAGGTATAAAGGCTTCTTTGCGTGGAATAGACATGCTGCTGGAGGAGGGCTTGAGTGTGAAGGTTGCGCTTCTGCCGGACGGTCATGACCCGGATTCTTTCGCAAGAACCCATACAAGGCAGGAAATACTGGATTTCCTGAACGCCAGTGAGACAGATTTCATCGAATTCAAGTATACGCTGCTTTCCGGGAACGTGGAGAACGATCCGATAAGCAGGGCCGGGCTTATAAACGACATTGTGGCCACGATAGCTGTTATAAGCGACAATGTGATGCGTTATATGTATATCAAGGAGTGTGCGCAGCGGATAGGGGTCAAGGAGGAGATTCTGATCTCTCAGGTTGACAGGATCAGGCGGAAGAGGATAGAGTCGGGGGAATATGAGAAGCGCAGGCGCGAGGAGGCGGAGGCAAGGTCAGCTGCTGTCGGGCGGGACACTTCCGGAGAATCGTCGGACCTTGTATCGGGACGGCATGATAATGACGGTCTGTACAGGCCGTCATCCATACTGGAACCGGTGGAGCGGGAACTGCTGTATTACATTCTTAAATACGGGGAGTACAATATGGTTTTCGAGGATTACCAGTTGTACGGGGCTGAGACTCCTGTGATGGATATAACTGTAGCCGAGTACATATCGGCCCAGCTGGAGGATGACGACCTGGAGCTGCAGTGTCCTCTTTACCGGAAGCTGTATGACCTGTATTTCTCCATCAGAGACAGGCTGAGAGGGGAGGACGGCGAGGCTGTGTCCGGAGAGGTTATGCAGGATAGGATCATGCGCGGCCTTGTCAACTGTGAGGATCCTTCGGTACCGCCGGCTGTGCTGGACATAACTGAGTCCAAATATGTCCTTACCGTGAAGGAGTATGTAAAGGCTCAGATTCCGGAGGTCAATGTACTGGGCAAGAACGTGCCTAAGGCAGTGCTCGTCTATAAGCTGAAATGCGTGGAGCACAAGTGCTCGCAACTGTCACAGACCCTTGCCGGCGGAGATGGGACCGCAGACATGCAGGAGACAATGCACCGTCTGAAACTGCTTCTGCAGATAAGGAATGTGCTGATAAAGGATCTAAACCGTATCTGAGTACGGATTGTATGCGCCTTTACTGGTTCTTGCCCTCAATGCCGTATACCGCAGTGACGGGGACGGTCATCAGGATGACATCCGGATCTATCTGTTTGGCTGTCTTGACTATATCGTTGGAGTATCCTTTACGGCTGACAACCATGAGCATCTTCTTGTCTCCCTCTGTGGACCACTGGACTGATTTTACCGAACGGTTGCCCTCGATGCTCAGTGTCTGGAGCCGGGCGGCTATCTCGTCGTTGTGCTCGGAAAGTATAAGGGTCTGGACGGACTGCTGCGAACCGGTAAGGAACATGTCCACCGCGTAGGAGAAGGCGATGATTTCCACGAATCCGTATACGACGTCGGCCAGGGTCTTGTCATTGACCAGCAGGATGGACGTGACGATAAGAGAGTCGCAGGCGAGGTAGATACGGCCAGGAGAGATGTTCTTGTATTTGTTGATGGAGAGCGCGATGATGTCGGTACCGCCGGTGCTGCCGCCTTGGGTGATGATGATGGCGATGCCGATACCGCTCATGGCACCGCCGATGAGGGCGTTTATGAGGTTGTCTGTGATGCCGGCAGAAATGTCGGTCAGACCGGGTATCATTGGCATGAACTGGAAGAATACGAAACTCATGGCCACACAGTATATCGTTTTGATGCCGAAGCCCTTGCCCAGAATAATGAAGCCGGCGACGAGGAGCAGGATGTCTATCGCGAATTTGGCGTAGGACACGGGAATGCTGTTGATGCCGTAATGGATTACAGATGCAAGACCGGCAATTCCGCCTCCGGTGATTTCATGGGGATTGAGGAACGCAACCCATCCGAAGACAAAAACTGCCAGACCGAGGGTCATGATGGTATATTCTTTGAGGTATTTCAGTAACATAATTCGGTTATTTAGGCCGCGAAGATAATAAATTAAAAGTAAGAAGTGACAAATAACTTACAATACGAAGAACGTCTGGGAACAGCACCCATGGTTCCACTGGTTTTCCGCATGGCTCTGCCGGCAGTGGTGGCCCAGCTGGTCAATCTGCTCTACAATCTCGTAGACCGCATATACATCGGGCACATCTACGGCATCGGTACGGATGCCCTGGCCGGAATCGGTGTGACCGGATCGGTGATTATCCTCATATCGGCTTTTGCCTCGATAGTCAACGGCGGGGCCGCACCTCTGGCTTCCATCGCTCTCGGGCGCGGGGACAGGGCCCTTGCCGGCCGCTATCTCGGCAACGGAGTGGTCCTCCTGCTGGCATTTTCCATTCTGTGTACCGTGCCTGTGTACATTTTCATGAAACCGATACTTTATGCTGTGGGAGCATCGGAGGTCACGATAGGTTATGCTTCGGATTATCTGTCAGTCTATCTGTTTGGTACCGTGTTCGTACAGCTGTCATTGGGTCTGAACACTTTTATATATACACAGGGCAGGCCGGGTATAGCGATGACATCGGTCATCATCGGTGCGGTGATGAATATCGTTCTGGATCCGGTGTTTATCTTCCTGCTGGACATGGGTGTCAAGGGGGCGGCCATAGCCACGGTCATCTCCCAGGCCTGCAGTGCCGCATGGGTGCTTTCCTTCCTGTGCTCCCGCCGGCGGGCCTCGCTGCACATAGAGTGGAATGCCATGCGGGTGGACTGGAAGGTCATAGGAGCGACTCTCGCCCTCGGAGTGTCGCCTTTCGTGATGGCCAGCACGGAGAGCATAGTGGGGTTTGTGCTGAACGGCACCCTCAAGCACTACGGGGACATCAACGTCAGCGCCCTGGCCATCATGCAGAGCGCGATGATGCTCGTCAGCGTGCCGCTTTCCGGCTTTGCCCAGGGCTTCATCCCCATTGCCAGCTACAACTACGGCCGGGGCGACGCCTCCCGTGTGCGCTCCTGTCTCCGCGTGGCTGTAGTCACCATGTTCTCATTCAATCTCGTTGTGGTCCTGCTGATGATATCCTTCCCATCCGTGGTGGCCTCCATATTCAGTGATGACCGGAAACTTGTCACTGTCGTTTCCGAGGCCATGCCTCTCTTTCTGGCCGGCATGACCATCTTCGGACTGCAGCGGGCATTCCAGAACATGTTCGTGGCGCTCGGGCAGGCCCGTCTGTCGATATTCATTGCCCTGCTGCGCAAGATAATCCTCCTCGTGCCGCTGGCCCTGACCCTTCCCCGTCTTATGGGTGTGAGAGGAGTCTTTGCCGCCGAGGCCATATCCGACGCTACTGCTGCAGTCTGCTGTACCGTCCTGTTCCTCATCATGTTCCCGAGAATCCTGAGAAAAAACTGCAGCCGGCCTTAAAATTTTTGTAACATTTTCTCCGGTTCCGGCGTCATAAGTTCAGAAGTTTTTAAAAAGAGAAAAGTCATGAAACGAGTTTTTACTCCCATTGTCCTGAGCCTGCTGCTTCTGTCGGCGGCTGTACTGCCCGCAGGGGCCCGGAATGTCGAAAGTCTGTATGAACGCTATGCCGGGAAGCCCGGCGCCGAGTCCGTCTCCGTGGGCCGGTTCTGGATCAATCTCGCCAAACTGGTCGTCGCCTTTGGTCAGGAAGAGACGGAAATGTCCGATGACGAGACCGAAGTGGCGCTCAAGACCCTCTCGCATATCAGCGCGGTGCGGGTGGCAGACCTGAGCGGCTGCAGCGAGAATGTGCTGGCGCAGTTCGCAGAGGATGTCGCTGACTGTTCTACAGACGGTTATGAACTGCTGACCAGGGTGCATGAGGACGGTGACGATCTCAGAGTGCTGGTGCGCAGGGACGGGGATGTCATCCGGGAGATGGTGGTGATATCCGCTGGAGACGATCCGGCCGTCATTCAGATAGAGGGCAGTATAACAGAACAGGAGGCGGCCGAGTATATGGCCTCGTCAATACAGTAGGTGAGTCCCGGCCTATGGACATCGAAGAGTTCAAATCAGTTTTCCTCCCCCTCGGTCCTCTGCTCTACCGTCTGGCGTTCCGTATGCTCGGGGCTGAGGAGGACGCCCGGGATGCAGTGCAGGAGCTTTACGTCAAGCTCTGCCGCGATGGCGATAGGGCTCTCCGGAGTGCCAATCCCCAGGGCTACTGCGTGCGGATGATGCAGAATGTCTGTGCGGATTTTCTGCGGCGGGGCAGGCGCAATGTTCTCCGGCGGGCGGCGGACGTGGCGGAGGTTAGAGGCGGTCCGGCGACAGAGGCTGCGGATGTTCCGGTAGAGGGCAGGGAGGAGGCGGCCATGGTGCGGAAGGCTCTGGCAACATTGCCCCCTAAGCTGCGGGAAGTGGTGGCCCTGAGGGACCTCGAGCAGATGGAGATGTCCGAGATAGAGGCTGTGACGGGAATGAGCCAGGTCAATATCCGGGTGACTCTGTCCCGGGGAAGGAAGATGCTTAAAGAAAAAATTGAAAAATTTATAAACAGGTAGGATTTTTAAAAATGGACAGGAATTTAAAAATATCAGAATTGTCGGAGCGTTTCTATGCCGGACAGACTTCCAGCGCGGAGGAAAGGGAACTGGCAGACAGACTGGAGGAGGCATCTGTTGAAGACAGGACTCTTCTGAAAGGGCTTTCTGAGCTCAGGGTCTCCGATGATGAAATACCGGTTCCGGAGGATCTGTCCCGGACGATAGAGCAGGCAGTAGACCGTGAGATGGGCCGCCGCCGGAGTTGGATGAGGCTGGTCGCTTCCGTTTCTTCGGTCGCCGCTGCAGCTGTCATCGCCGCAGTAGCTCTCATAATGCCTGCCGATACGTACGAACCGAAGGATACTTTCGAGGATCCGGCCCTTGCCTATGCCGAGACAGTCAGGGCGCTGGAGATGGTAGGGGAGAATCTCGGCAAGGGACTGGCAAAAGCCGGCAACAGCATGGACCGGGCCGGGGACATGGTCTCAAAAACAATGGAATCAGTTCAAAGTAAAGTTAATAATAAGTAAAGGTTATGAAAAAAGTCGTTTTAAGTGCCGCCTCTATCGCGGCATCGTTCCTACTGCTCTGTGCTGCGGCTCCGTTCTCGTCAGCTGCGGTTTCTGACAGCCATCTTGTAGCACCCGTTGTCTCAGGAGAGACAGGTAACCGGACGGAGGAAGACAATGTCAAGGCACTTTACCGGAAATACGAGAACAATCCGGCAGTCACTACAGTCTACGTGTCGTCCGCCATGTTTGATCTTCTGCGCAATCTGGATGTGAGTGTCACGGGCAGCGTGCAGGTAGATGGCGACGGTGGTTCAACGGATGTGGATACTGAGGAACTTTCACAGATGTTCGCAACCATCTCCAGCCTTACCGGTCTGTATATTCTGTCAACCGAGGACCAGGCAGTCGCCTCTGACATGCGTCAGAATATCCGGGTGGACGGGGACTATGTGCAGCTCATGAAGGTCAAGGACGGTGGAGACAAGGTGGATTTCTACTACAAGTCCCCTGACGGGAAGCGTATTGTGGAATTCCTGATGCTCGCGGACTCCGATGAGGAGACCGTGGTCATCCAGTTCGAGTCCGACAGCCTTACTTTAGATGACGTTGCCAGACTCGCAACCACAGTGGCACAGGGAGAATAGGTCTCCGTGAGGGATTGTTGAAACCTCCTTATTTGACTTCGTCATTTATATTGTTCACGCCTCGGCATAACAAATAAATTTGCTCTGCTCTCGGCTTCTGCGTATATTTGTCCGCGTTATGGTAAAACGGCTGAGAAAATACCGCTTTCTGAACTGTCTGCTCATGTCCCTGTTCATAGGGTTCTATGTGAGCAATACGCTGTTTGTCCATACGCATTACTATCAGGGGTATTCCGTCACTCACTCGCATCCCTACGCCAAGAACACCGACGGACTTCCGGACCATACCCATACGGCCAATGACCTTAGGGTGATATCCGCTTTCAACGCTTCCACCTTCTTTGCGGGTGAGAGTGTTGTCATAGCAGATGTGCAATGCACTCCGGTTGCCGTGTATTACGCATGCGGGGAAAGTGAGACTGCCGCAGGAGTACTGCTGCATTATGGTCTGAGGGCCCCTCCCGTACATTCTGTCTAAGACGCCTGTTTTCATTTTCTACCGACAGGGCCGTATTGTGCCCTGCCGGAAAATCATTTTACAATAACTTAGATAGAAATTCATGTACAGATTTTTCATACCCGGACTCATGCTGCTGCTGACGGCATGTGCCGGCAACAGAACTGCTCAGAGCGCCGCAGAGGTGGTATTCCGCGGCGATACAGTAGTTGTCAGCAGCAATTCACCTATATACGGACAAATGGAATTCGCCACTGTGGAGCCGTGCGGCTATTCGGCCCGTTTCCGGACGGCCGGGGAGGTGACTCCCGTGGCGGGCAGGATAGCTGAAATCTCAGCCCCTTTCTCCGGTCGGGTGGAGGGATGCAGCGTGCATCTCGGACAGAAGGTAAAAAAAGGAACGCCGGTATTCACTCTCGGCTCTTCCGGTTTCTACGAGGCAGTAAGGTCTTATTTTGCGGCTAAGGCCAACAATGAGCTGGCTGCCGGACGCTATGCGCGTCAGAGTGCCCTTTCCCGCAACGGGGTAGGGGCCGTGCGTGATCTGGAACAGGCCAGGAGCGAGGCCTACATTGCGGCCCAGGAGCTGGAACAGGCTGTAGCGGTGCTCAGGATATTCAATGCGGATACAGCCTCTCTCCGTATGGGGCAGCCGCTCGTTTCCGTCTCTCCCATAGCCGGGGAGGTGCTCAGCTGCGATATGACGATAGGCAGCTATGTCTCCGAAGGGGACGGGCCTCTGGCAGTGGTGGCCGACCTCTCTACGGTGTGGGTCAGGGCCTTTGTCAAGGAGCGCTATTTCGGGGCAGTGCAGGAGGGGGACAGTGTGGAAATACATGTTCCCTCGGCGCCGGAGCTCACCTATGAGGGCAGGGTGCACTATGTGGGCGAAATGGTGGATCCCGAAAGCCGTGCTCTGGAGGTGATAGTGGAATGCGACAACGCGGCCCGCAGCCTGAAATTGGGAATGTTCTGCAATGTGCTGTTCTTCAGCTCTCCAGTCGAGTCCTTCATATTGCCGGCCACAGCCCTTATGCAGGAGAGCGGCAGTGATTTCGTCTACCAGTCTCTAGGAGACGGCACACTGCTGAGGAAGCCGGTGGTCTCGGAAACTCTCGGGGACGGCAATGTGCGTATTCTCAGCGGACTGGAGGGAGGCGAGACTGTAATGACCAGAGGTGGTATTTTCCTGAATATGTAGGGCCATGGAGAAGTTCATAGACAGACTGCTCGAGCGCAGATGGCTCGTGCTGGCCGTGTTCGTGCTGCTCGCGGCCCTTGGATTGTACGCCTGGAAGCATCTGGCCATAGATGCCTATCCGGATATCGCCGATGTATCGGTGGGAGTGGCCACTCAGGTGCCGGGACTTGCCGTGGCCGAGGTAGAACAGCAGATAACCGTGCCCTTGGAAAGGGAACTGAACGGTATCCCCGGCCTGAAGGTGATGCGCAGCAAGAACTTTTTCGGCATCTCCAAGATAACCCTCGTTTTCGAGGACGGTGTGGATGATTACTGGGCGCGCCAGCGGGTGATGGAGCGTATCGCTGACATAGAGCTGCCTTTCGGAGCGCAGCCCGGACTGGATCCGCTGACCTCTCCCACCGGTGAGATTTTCCGGTATGTGGTTACAGGAGACCGCAGTCTCAGAGAGCTGACGGACCTGAACCACTGGGTGATTATACCCCGTCTGAAACAGATCTACGGAATCGCGGACGTCTCCAATTTCGGCGGCATCACTACCCAGTACCAGATCGAGATAGACCCAGACCGGCTGACAGCCTACGGCCTTTCGCTCAGCGAGGTGACCGGGGCGATAGAGGACAATAACGCAAATGCCGGAGGCAGTACCATCATGCGCGGAGACCTGAGCTATGTGGTCCGTGGAGTAGGACTTGTGCAGGACCTGGAGGACCTGGGCAATATCGTGGTTCGCAGTGACGGTGGGGCACCGGTCTATCTCAGGGACATCGGCACTCTGAAGTACGGCAACCTGGAACGGAAGGGCATAATGGGGTATCTGGACGGGGAAACCGATTATGCGGACGGGGTGCAGGGCATGGTCCAGTTGCTCCGCTATGAGAATCCCTCACGTGTGCTCAGGGAGGTGAACCGGGCGGTGGAGGACCTCAATGACAACATCCTGCCCGACGGTGTGCGTCTGAAAGTATTCTACGACCGGACGGAACTGGTGGATGCTACTCTCAATACCATACTGCACACCCTTTCCTTCGGCATCCTGCTGGTGCTGGCCGTCCTTGTCATTTTCCTCGGCAGTCCCAAGGGAGCCTTGCTGGCGACCGTCACCATACCGCTGTCGCTGCTGATTTCATTTATCCTCATGTGGCTTACCGACATTCCTGCCAATCTGCTGTCGCTCGGAGCCATAGACTTCGGCATCATAGTGGACGGCACTATCGTGATGATGGAGACTGTCCTCAAAAAGAGGGAGGACGACCCTTCCGCGCCGCTGGACCGCCGTACTGTCGCCCGGAGAGCCGCAGAGGTGGCAAGGCCCATTTTCTTTGCCACTCTGATCATAATCACTGCCTATCTGCCGCTTTTCGCATTCGACCGGGTGGAGAGGAAATTGTTCACCCCTATGGCGTTTACCCTTAGCTTCGCCCTTATCGGAGCTTTGGCGGCAGCTCTGCTGCTTATTCCCGGACTGGCCTATTCGGTCTACCGCAGGCCGCAGAAGGTGTACCGCAACCGCTGGATGGAGGCCCTGACGCTTAAATACAAGTCCGCCACCGCATCGCTTATCGGGGCTCCCCGCAGGCTGATAGCGCCGGTTGCCGCTGTACTGGCGGCGGTGATCGGGCTGTCGGTGTATGTCGGCAAGGATTTCATGCCGGAACTGGATGAGGGCAGTATATGGATACAGGTACAGCTGCCGGCCGGAATGTCGCTCGAGAAGTCCGCGGAGATGGCTGACGAGTTGAGGTACAGGCTGAAGGAATTCGACGAGGTGACTTACGTCATGACCCAGACCGGACGTGATGACGAGGGAGTCTGCCCTTTTTCGTTCTCGCATATCGAGGTGATGGTAGGGCTGAAACCCTATAAAGAGTGGGATAGAGGCCGGCGGAAGGCGGACCTGGTGGAGGATATGGCGGCCATGATAGAGACGATGCCCGGGTACGGGGCGGGATTCTCCCAGCCGATCATAGATATGGTGATGGACCAGATTGCCGGAGCGCACAGTGACCTGGCAGTCAAGATATACGGCGAGGACCTGGATGAGGCGAGGCGGATTGCGGAGCAGATGGCGCAGGTGATTTCCGGGGTGGAAGGCGCCGGTGATGTAAGGCTGGCCGAAGAGCCGTTTCTGCCGCAGCTGCAGATAGTGGTGGACAGGGACAGGATAGCCCAGTACGGGCTCAATGTCGCCGATGTGGCGGAGCTTATCGAGGTGGCCTTGGGCGGCAAGGCTGTCTCCCAGGTCTTTGTGGGCAGCAGAGTCTACGACGTGACCTGCCGCTATACGGAGGAGTCCAGGGATACGCCGGAGAAGATAGGGGCTCTCATGCTGACATCCGCCTCCGGTGCCAAGATTCCGCTGTCGTCAGTGGCAGATGTGCGTACTACCATAGGAGCCAGCATGATCTCGCGGGAGATGAACCGGCGCGTCACGACCATACAGGTCAATCTCCGCGACCGCGACCTATCTTCTTTCGTGGCCGAGGCTGACCGGGAGATAAGCCGCAATGTCTTCTATGACCATCGCGATTTCCATTATACCTGGGGCGGTCAGCTCGAGAATCAGGACCGCGCTTTCAGCCGTCTGGCCCTGATAGTGCCGGTGACCCTCGCCGTGATGTTCCTGCTGCTGTTTTTCTCCTTCGGCAACTTCCGGCAGGCCGGGCTGCTGATTGCCCTGCTGCCTCTGATGGTTTTCGGCGGCATGCTGGCACTGGTGGTGCGGGGGATGACCTTCAATATCTCCTCCGCAGTGGGCTTCATTGCCCTTTTCGGCCTGGCTATTCAGAACGGGGTGATCATGCTCTCCCATATCAACGTCCTGCGGAAGAAAGGGTGGCAGCTGAAGGAGGCGGTCATCGACGGGGCGGCGCACCGTCTGCGTCCCATGATGATGACAGCCACAGTGGCCATTTTCGGACTGCTGCCGGCCTCCCTTGCCACAGGCATAGGCTCTGACGTGCAGAGACCTCTGGCTACAGTGATTGTCTACGGGCTGCTCTTCGCCACTCTGGTGACTCTTTTCGTGCTGCCCGTACTGTACTATCTGGTGGAAAAGCGCAGGCTCGGATTGTCGGACAAGAAAAAAACGTATGCGGCACAGCAGGTCCTGCCTGTTTTTCTGTCCCTGTTTTGCTGTGCGGCGGTATTGCCGGCCCGGACTCAGGACGTGCAGGCCCAAAGCCTGTCTCCGGTGAAAATAAGCTATGATGCCTATCTTGAGGCAGTGACGGAGGGCAATCTCGAGTATGCCGCCGAAAAGCTGAATATCGATATCTCCCGGGCCGAACTGACTGCCGCCCGGGTGTTCAGCGACTTTACATTTTCTGCATCGTACAGCAACAACAGTGACTGGAGCATGGAGATGGGGCAGGGAGCGGAATTTGAACTCAGCAAGAACATCACCTTCGGAGTGAGACGGGCGCGTATGGATCTGCTCTCCAGTCAGAAAGCTCTTGCCGAGGCACTGCTTGCGGATTATCTGCGTAATCTGCGGGCTCGGGCGACTCTGGTCTACCTCGATGCCATGAGACAGCAGGAACTGTACATGTTGCAGCAGGATTCCTATGACAATATCCGCCGGCTGGCAGTGAGCGACAGCCTGCGTTTCGAAGCCGGAGAGATTACGGAACTTGCCGTACGGCAGAGCCGTCTTGAGGCAGATATGCGGCGTAATGAAATTGCAGGGGCTGAGGCTGACCTGTACCAGGCACTTGCGGCATTGGGTGTGCAGATGGGATATTCCCCCAGGGATACTCTTTTCAGACCGGATGCCGTCCTGCAGCCTCTGATGCGGAATTTCAGTCTCGATTCCTTGTTGGCCGCGGCTTGTGAGGGAAGAACAGACCTTCTGGCCGCCATGCGCAATGAGGAAGTGGCGGCAGCGGCCCTTAATCTTGTCCGGAAGGAGAGGGGAACGGATGTGGAACTCTCCATCGGGGCCAATATCAATTCGCAGGTGCGCAATGAGATAGCCCCTGCTCCAGCCTATACCGGTATTTCGGCCGGAATAGCCGTTCCACTGAAATTTTCCAATATCAACCGTGGTGCGGTTGATGCGGCCCGAGGCAGGCAGGAACAGGCCAGGATGCAGACTATGCAGGTGGAAGTGCAGATAGAAACGGAAGTGCTTCAGGCCAGCAGACGCTATGTCCTGTTGTCGCAGCAGCTGGCTTCCAGTGGGGAAAGACTGCTTTCGGATGCGGAGAGTGTGATGGAAGGGATGCTCTACAGTTACAGCCAGGGAGAAGTGTCGCTGCTGGAGGTTCTCGATGCTCAGCGTACTTACAATGACTTAAGGGCTATGTACATAGACTTGCTGTACGATCAGGCGGCGGCCTTGGTGGAACTGGAGTTGAGTGCCGGTTTCTGGGACATCCGTCTCCTGTAAATGATTATAATCGTTTATAGCTGTTTTTACATTGCGATGGTCCGGATTTTCGTTTATATTTGCATTTGGAATAATAAATAAAGTATGGCAAAAGAAATAGAACAGACAGATGCCGCAGCAGCGAACGCGGCCAAGTTGAAGGCCCTGCAGGCAACGATGGACAAGATTGAGAAGGATTTCGGCAAGGGAGCCATCATGAAGCTCGGAGACCGTCCGGAAGGGGACGTGTCAGTCATTCCCTCCGGCTCCATTGCTCTGGACCATGCCCTCGGAATAGGCGGCTATCCCCGCGGCAGGGTGATCGAGATATTCGGACCCGAGTCCAGCGGTAAGACCACCCTCGCCATACATGCCATAGCGGAGGCTCAGAAGGCCGGTGGTTTTGCTGCGATCATAGATGCTGAGCATGCCTTCGACCGTACTTATGCGAAGAATCTCGGAGTGGATGTGGATACACTGCTGATATCCCAGCCGGACAATGGGGAACAGGCACTGGAGATAGCCGATGACCTGATACGCAGCGGTGCCATAGATATCATAGTGGTGGACTCCGTGGCAGCCCTGACTCCCAAGGCGGAGATCGAGGGCGAGATGGGAGACCAGAAGATGGGGCTGCAGGCAAGGCTTATGAGTCAGGCACTGAGGAAGCTCACCGCCAATATCTCCAAGACCAACACCTGCTGCATCTTCATCAATCAGCTGCGTGAGAAGATAGGTGTGATGTTCGGCAATCCGGAGACTACGACAGGCGGCAATGCGTTGAAGTTCTATGCGTCCGTGCGTATAGATGTGCGTAAGGTGACCCAGCTCAAGGACGGGGATGATCCCACAGGCAACCGTACCCGCGTCAAGATAGTCAAGAACAAGATGGCGCCTCCGTTCCGCAAGGCCGAGTTCGACATCGTCTTCGGCGAGGGAATCTCGAAGATAGGCGAGATAGTGGATCTTGGAGTTGAGTTCGATATCATAAAGAAGAGCGGATCGTGGTTCAGCTACAATGACTCCAGACTGGCCCAGGGCCGTGATGCGGTCAAGAGGCTGCTCGTTGACAATCCTGAACTGACAGGGGAAATCGAGGCGAGGATACGCGAGGCCATGAGCAATATTGAGGATTAACGGGAATTTATTAGAAGTAAGAACAATGCAGACAGTTTTAAGCGGTATCCGTTCTACGGGGCACCTGCATCTTGGCAATTATTTTGGTGCTCTGCGTAATTTCGTGAAGATTCAGGATGACTACAGGTGTTTCTATTTCATAGCCGACCTGCATTCTCTGACTACTCATCCACACCCGGATGACTTTCATGCGAATGTCAAGATCATCCTTGCGGAATATCTGGCATCGGGCCTGGATCCTGATAGGGCCACGATATTTGTGCAGAGTGATGTGCCGGAGGTCAGTGAACTGTATGTCCTGCTCAATATGATAGCATACAAGGGTGAGCTGGAGAGGACGACAACATTCAAGGACAAGGTGCGTCTTGCCAAGGCCAAGGCCCGCAACATGCGTCTGGAGGACATCTCGTACGATGACCGCAATGACGAGGGGATCAACATCAGCGCCGGTCTGCTGACCTACCCCGTACTGATGGCGGCGGATATCCTTATTCACAGGGCGGACTTCGTTCCGGTGGGCAAGGACCAGGAACAGCATTTGGAATACGCGAGAGTCATGGCCCGCCGTTTCAACAATATGTATGGCGAGGAGGTATTCGTTGAGCCCCGAGGTTTCAATTTCGGAGGTGAGCTTATCAAGGTGCCGGGTCTCGACGGCAGCGGCAAGATGGGCAAGAGCCAGGGCAACGGTATCTATCTTTACGATGATGAGAAGACCATTACCAAAAAAGTCATGAAGGCCCTTACCGACAGCGGTCCTGTCGAGCCGAACAGCCCTATGCCCGAGTGTATCGATAACCTCTTTACCCTTCTGGCTCTGGTATCCGAGCCTTCTACCGTGGAGTATTTCCGTGAAAAGTGGAATGACTGCTCAATCCGTTATGGAGATCTCAAGAAACAGCTTGCAGCCGACATCTGCAAGGTGACCCTGCCAATCCGTGAGAGGATAGACGCCATATACAACGATGACGCCTATCTGCACCGCGTGATTTCGGAAGGCCGTGACAAGGCGCGCGCCAGTGCGGCAGCAACACTGTCCCTTGCTCGCAAAGCTATGGGCTTCAAGGTGTTTTAGGTGTAAGATGTAGCCAGTTTGAAGTTCATGGTGTCCGGTCTTTATCGGAGATAACTGTATATTTTCGTAAAGACATCCGAAGATGGGAATAACCGGTCTTGCCCGCAGAGTGAGACCGGTTTTCTCCAAGAGAAGAGTTCTCAGCATTGCCAAGTACCTCCATTTCACCTGCGGAAGGTGACAGGAAAAGAGCGCGTATATTTATCCATCCGGTAGAAATAGACAGAAAACGCTATACATTTGCGGAAAAAACGCGAACATGCATAACGACTATATTGTAGAGATTTGTGCTCCGTCATACGAGAGTGCTTTGGCCGCACAGAGAGGCGGTGCCATGAGAATAGAACTGTGTTCCGAGCTGGATGCCGGAGGAGTTACTCCTTCCTACGGGCTGATTCAAGGAGTAAGGGCAGCACTGACTATTGCAGTCAATGTACTTGTCCGCCCGAGGTCCGGTGATTTCCTGTATTCGTCCTACGAAGTGGAGACCGTGACACGCGATATAGCGCTGTGCGCGCAGGCAGGTGTACAGGGTGTTGTGGTAGGTGCATTGACAGCGGATGCGAAAGTGGACCGGACTGCGGCTGCCGAATGGCTGAAGGAGGCCCGCAGATACGGACTGTCGACAACGTTTCATAGGGCAATAGACTGTGCAGACGGTATATACGATGCTCTTGAGGAAGTCGCTTCATTGGGTTACGACCGCGTGCTGACTTCCGGCGGATGCCAGACAGCCTGGGAGGGACGTGAGACGATATCCCGTATGCAGGCGATGATGGCCAATCGTACAGGCAGCTCACGCAAGCCACTTATAATCATGCCTGGGTCGGGAATAAATCCGACCAATATCCGCGACCTTGCCCTGCAGACCGGAGTAAGCGAGCTTCATCTGTCGGCCACCATACGGCACAAGTCCGGAATGCGCGTGCTGTCCGGTATCGCCTGCGGGGAGACAGTCGTCCACAGCGATGAGGATACAGTGCGAAGGGCAGTGGATGCGCTTCGCTGAGGCGTTACCTGATTTACATGACGTACGACTTTGTGTTTTGTCGTCACTTGGCTGCAACACTCGGATAATCAAAGTACCCTTAGGCAAGTAATAAGCAGAGCTTTTAACGAATTTATCAGACAGTAACACGGAGACAATAGCCGATGCCGCGGTGGCTGGTGATTGTGACGTAGGGATCGGCGGCGAGACGTTTGCGGAGGCGGGTGATGTGGACATTGAGGCTGCGGGTGGAAAAATAGTCGTTGTCGCCCCAGAGCTGTTTGAGGATAATGGTATTGGGTACTGTTTCTCCGAGACGGGATGCGAGCAGTGAGAGGAGTTCTGCTTCGCGGGAGGGCAGGACGGTGCGGCTGCCGTCATCCATGCTCAGAACGCCGTTGGACGGGTCGAATGTGTATCGTCCGAGAACAATGGGGGAAGAGTTCCGTGCTGCCGTATTGGTCCTCTGGCGTCCGAGCAGCGAGTGGATCCGCACTATCAGCTCGCTCATGGCGAACGGCTTGCGGATGTAGTCCTGTGCCCCGAGCTCGAAGCCGTGCACCACGTCCTCCGCTCCGGAACGGGCTGAGAGGAAGAGTACAGGTACATCGTCGCTGCAGATACCTTCTTCCCGCAGCCGCTTGATGAAGGTGAATCCGTCCATCGTGGGCATCATGATGTCGGTGACAATGACCTCCGGCCGGAACTGTTCCGCAGCGCTCAGCCCGTCTGCCCCGTTGTAGGCGCAGCGTACCTCAAAGCCCTTTTCCGAGAGGATGTCGGTGACGATGCCGGCTAAGGTCCGCTCGTCTTCGACGAGTAGCAGCCGTATTTTCCCGTTATTGTCCATATTGTCCATGATCTCTGTCGTCATTTCCGCTGATTGTCCTGAGTTCCTTCGGTACCCGATGAGAAATTTCCGTCATGCACTGGAATGGTGACGGTGAATATCGAACCGCCGCCGGGTGCGGGGCTGACGCTGACGGTGCCGCCATGCTTTTCCACTACGAGCCGGGTGTAGTAGAGACCGATGCCGAAGCCCCTGACATTCTGCACGTCGCCTGTGGGGATGCGGTAGTATTTCTCGAAGATGCGGCGGCGCTGGGACGGAGGGATTCCGATGCCGTTGTCCTGTATTTCGATGCGGACGTTACGGCTGTCGGGGCTGTGGCGGAGGCGGACGGTGATTTCGGGGGAGGCGGTGGAGTATTTGACCGCATTGTCCAGGATGTTGGAGATGGCGGCGGATAGGTGGAATGCGTCGGCATCGACGGTTGTCGGTCCGGAAGGGTAGTCCTCTGAAATATGTGCCCGGCCTTCTGTGCTGACGGTCAGTTCCGTGCACAGGCGATGGAGCAGTCCGCAGAGGTCGCACGGGGCTGGACTCAGGGAGAAATCGTCCCGCTCCTGCAGGGAAATGTCGAGGATGCGGCCCACCATTGCGGACAGGGAGCAGAGCTGGTCCCGGATGATGCAGAGGTAGCGGTGCCGGCGTTCGGGATCCTCGTCGGCAGAATAGTCGAGCAGGGCTTCGCTGGCTGCGGTGGCGGTGGCAATGGGAGTCTTGAGTTCGTGCGTGATGTTGTGGGTCAGATCCCGGCGCATCTCACTGAGGGTCTTCTGGCGGAAGACGGTGCGCAGCAGGTAGATGTAGCTGAAGCACAGGATGACGGCAATGGTGAAGATGCCGGTGATGAGGCCGGCCATCTGGCGGAGAAAGTCACGGGAGGGGTTGGTCATCTGCACGGTACAGACTATGCGTGGCGTGGAATCACCTGTATATATCGTGCGGATAAATGTCAGCGGCCGGTCTATGACTGTGCTGTCGGAGTACAGGATCCTTGACACGGAGTCCCTGTCAGGTGTGACGGTGAAAGATCCGGTAATTTTTACGTCCGGGCCGAATCCTTCGAGAAAATGCATCAGGGAATCCATCGATATGTTCATGCCGGCAGTATCCAAGGCTTCGGTTCCGACGGAGACCGAACAGGGGTAGGATATGTCCTTGTACCGCAGCATGGCGTAGAATGTCAGCAGGAAGTTGGACGTGCGGAAACCGGTCAGGCTGTCGGTATCCGGTACAGTTGCCATGATGCGGCGGATGGCGTCGGTGTATGCTGTCCCGCTTTTGTAGACTTTGATGGAGGCAATCTCCTCGACTGAGATATTTGCCAGTAATTCCTGAAATATGTCCTGACCGTCTGTGGTATCTGTCTGGATCATGACCAGGCTTCTTCCCTCGGCCTGGCGGGCATCTCTTTCTGATGCCACGGCTTCGTCCAGGGCCGAGCTCACCCTTTCCTCGAACTCATTCTGCCTGTCCCGGTACGATACTATGAGCCAGATCACCGTAAGGGTGAGGGCTGTGACAAGGGCCGCTCCTACGGCAGTGCCCACAATGATGAATGTACGTCTGCTCTGCATGGTCCTGCAAATATACGCATGGTTTCCGGACATTTGCAGAAATTAACATTCGTTAACACAGTCCGTCTCCGGGAGGTTAAGGGTTGTTAACATTTGTTAGGCATTCGTTGACCTTGGGAAAGGAGTCATGCCGGTAATTTTGCAGTCAGAAAACGATTAAAAGTTTATGATATGAGAAAAATTCCCCTTGCAATGTTTTATGCTGCGGCATGGTTCCTCGGGACCCTGCTGCCTATGGCTATTTCTCCCGCCGACGGCCTGTGCCAGTCGATTCAGATCATGATCAAGCCGGTGGCTTACAGGATGGACGGTATCGGTACGGCCCGGCTCGAATGCCGCTACGGTTATTTCTGGCTGAAGGATACTACGGCCCGGATGTCGCCGGACGGCGGCCTGCTCTCCGGGGACAGTGCTGCTCTGGAGCGGGGTATGATGCTGCTGCAGTGCGGCGGACCTTCCGGAGTCTCCCGTTTTTACAGCTATGACAAGTTTTACCTGGATTCGCTGATGCTGGCCGCTGACGGAGGTGGCGGGGCGGCTTTTGACGTGTGGTCACTGCCTTCCGGTACTGCATTTACAGTGTACAAGCATTTCCCCGAGCCGGGACGGATGACCTCGACCGATGTCGTGGGGGCGGATAATTACCTGGTTGAGGAGCAGGTGCCGGATTTCGGCTGGAAAGTGTGCGATGAATGGAAGGAGGTGCTGGGCTACCGGGTACGCCGGGCGGAATGTACGTTCCGGGGCAGGGACTATGTGGCTTGGTTCGCGCCGGAACTGCCGGTGTCGGACGGGCCCTGGAAGTTCTGCGGTCTGCCGGGGCTTATCCTTGAAGTCTATGATGTGCACATGCAGTACCGCTATGTGCTGGAGGGACTTACGGTGAAGGATGGCCTGCGGGTGGAGATGCCCGACGCGCAATATATCCGGACCGATGTGGAGAAGTACCTGCGTACCCTGCGCCGCTACACCGAGAATCCGATGCTGATAATGTCCGAAATAGATGCTTCGGCCATCTCTGCCGTACGGGTCAGCAAGCCTGCGGACGGGAGCGACCCGTTCAAGTTGAAATTCGATTTTCAGGAGATACTTTAAAACCATCGCTTATGGAAAAAATGACATTTATCGCCCGTATGCTATCCGCATTTTACGTATTTTCTACACCTCCTTCCACAGCGGCAGCGAATCCCGGAAAACGGTGCCGTTGCGGTGATGGCAGACAGATGCGGCGCGTCTGGGAGCCGGGAATGGCGGAAGCGATTGCTCTTGTAGCCGTGGTACTGACGTTGTTTCCCGTTGTTGTTGCGGGACAGAACACTATGACAGTCTTTTCCGAAGATGAGAAGACCCAGGGCTACGAGCGGATAGGGACTGCCCTGATAGAATGCACCTACCGCTATGCCTGGCTGCAGGATACGATTTCGGGAACCAGGATGACGCCGGAGGGGACGTTGCTCTCCGGTGACAGTACGGATATTTCCGATGAAGTGATGCTGCTGCAATGCGGCGGGCCTTCGGGAGTCTCGCGTTTCTACAGCTACAACAACTATTACCGCGACTCGCTGATAACCTCGCTGGTGAATGCCGGCAGCTTGGACTTCTCCTCTGTCGGGGATGTGAAAGGCGGCACGTCGGTGCAGATTTTCAAGAACTGGCCCAAGATCGGGCGGATGACGATGATAGACGAGATGCTGGACTGGTTCGAGGTGGAGGAACCCGTGCCGGATTTCGGCTGGAAGGTGTGCGATGAATGGAAGGAGATGCTGGGCTACCGGGTGCGCCGTGCGGAGTGCTCCTTCCGGGGCAGGGACTACGTGGTCTGGTTCGCACCGGAACTGCCGGTATCCGAGGGCCCGTGGAAGTTCTGCGGTCTGCCCGGTCTGATCATGCACGTGTACGACACGGAGTGCCAGTACGTATACATGATGACCGGTATACGGCAGGTTCCGGATTTGCCCGTGATGATACCGGACGAGCAGTATGTCCGTACCGACCTGCGGAAGTACTACCGCACCCTGCGCCGCTACATCGAGGACCCGATAGGTTTCGTGACTTCCGGCATGGATGTCACCTTTATCAAGATTACCGACGACAACGGCAAGGAGGTGGATCCCAACAACCCCAAGCTTGTCAATGCCCTCAGGTACCGGTTCCAGGAGATAGTGGAATAGCGGCTTCCTGCGTGCGAAAGTTTTCTCTTCTGGTACTGCAACGGCAGCAAATTCCGTATTTCGGTGCCGTTGTGGGTGTCATTGCGGGGTATTCCCGCTTCCGGTCAAGTATGACCGCGTGTGTACGGCCACGTGGATGTATGCGGTTTCTCAGAAAATGCCGTGCCTCCGACTAAACCTAAGAATATTTTCTTAACTTTGGAAAAAAACAGATGAAATTATGAAATCGTTTTTACGGTTCATTTCGCGCAACAGACTCTATACGGTAATAGAGGTGGCCGGCATGGCCATCGCCTTGGCATTCATTATCTTCATAGGTACCTACGTGACTCAGGAACGCAGTTACGACACGTTTGTCGGTGACGATGTCTATGTCGGTTCTGATGTGGAGTTCTTCAGTCTCAGCGGTACCGTCAAGGGGGCTGTGGAGGGCCGCTATCCGGATATCGAGGCTGTCTGCCGGACAGTCGGCACCATGTCCGTTGACGGGTGGGACCTGAGTGTGTTGGTCGGGGACAGGACCATGGTGCAGAATGCCCTCTGCGTGGATTCCAATTTCCTATCACTCATCCCGCTTCCTATGGCGGCAGGTGACAGGAAAGGGGCCCTGGAGGCTGTGGGCTCGGTCATTGTCTCGCAGTCCTTTGCGAATACATATTTCCCCGGGGGCAATGCGGTGGGCAACGGCATCGACATAACGGCCGGGGACGGGAAGATTACGCTGACTATAACGGGAGTGTTCGAGGATATGGAACGGACCGTGCTGCCCGGGTGCGACATGATCTACCGCCTGGATATGCTGGAGAGATTCCTGCCTCATCTGACGCGCAACGGTTACGGCTCTACGGTGACCTTCTACAAGGTCCGGGAAGGTGCTGACGTGAACTGGCTGGGCCGGGAAATCCTAGGCATCCTGAAGGAGAGCGACGAGATGTATATCTCAGGTGTCTGCACGGAGTACAATCTCGTGCCGTTCAAGAAGATACACTACGGGACAGGAGCCACCTCCCGCGCCTTTTTCGAGAATATCGTCAACCGGGACATGCTGCGGCTGGTCACTGCCGCCGGAGTGCTGCTGCTGGTATTCGCCCTGCTCAACTATATCTCGCTGACCACTGCCCAGGTGGGGTTCAGAGTCAAGGAGATGGCGACGCGCAGGCTGATAGGCTCTTCCCGCGGGGGTGTCATCCTCCGCTACATCGGGGAGTCCTTTGTCGTGACGGCCGTATCGTTCGTCCTCGGATTTGTCCTGGCTGAGGCCGCCGCCCCTATGTTCAGTGCCCTTATCGGGAAAAATTACAGTCCGCTGTCGTCCCTGACCTGGGGCACCGCCGCTCTATGGACTGGAGTCATCGTGCTGCTGTCTGTCATTGCCGGTATCATCCCGGCCCTGATGGTTTCCCGCTACAGGCCGATCGACATAGTCAGGGGCGAGTTTACACGGACCGGCAGGATGGTGCTCGGAAGGATTTTCCTCGTTGTCCAGAATACAGCAGCCATCGGGGCCATCGCAATAGCCATTGCCATGTTCCTGCAGCTGCGCCACATGGTGGAGAGGCCCATGGGCTATACCCGGGATTCCCTGGTGGATGTGACCGTCTCCAACACTCAGGATCCGGACGATTTTCTCAAGGACCGGCTCAAATCCCTGCCGTGCGTGGCAGATGCCGGATGGGTGCAGGGCTGTCCGGCCGGGAATAGGAGGTTTTACTGGGGAGTGCAGATAGACGGGAACCGATACAACATAGTGATGTATGGCGGCGATACTACGGCGCTGCGTCTTTTAGGAGTGAAGGTTCTCAGTCAGAACTCCGACCCTCTGCCGAATACCAGCTATTTTACCCGCAGGGCCGCCGCTGCTTTAGGATATGGTCTGGACATGACTCAGTTCGAGTTTGACAACGGGGCAATCAGGGTCTGCGGCATCATCGACGACCTCTTGCTCGGCAATGCCAATTCCGCTGGCAATGACCTGCTGATCTGGACGGTACAGCCTGTTCAGTCTGAATACATCGGGAATCTTATGTCCTTAGTGGTCAAGGTCAACGGCGACCCGGCCGACGCGGTGCGTGCTATACAGGAGCTGTACGCTGCTGAGAAACCGGAACTGGATGTCACGGTGAGGACCTACGAGGAGATCTACCGCAGGGCCTATGCTTCGGAGGACCGCAGCCTCAGGCTCACCAGCCTTTTCGCCCTGCTGACCATCGTCCTGACGGTCATGGCCATGGTCGCCATGAGCACCTACTACGCCCGTCAGAGGGCCAAGAGCACCGCCATCCGCAAGATTATGGGCTGCCCCCGGCTGGAAATCTACACCCATACCCTCGCCAGCTTCCTGTCGGCCTCGCTGATTGCCGCGGTCATTGCCACTCCTCTGATTTACACCTACACCGGACGCTGGCTGCAGACCTACTCCTACCGCATTGACAACCACTGGTGGATATACCTGCTGGCCCTGCTCATCGTGGGGGTGATAGCCGCGCTTTCCATCTCATACCGGGCCGTGCAGCTGATGAACACCAATCTGGCGCTGGCTTTAAGAAAAGATTGAGCCGAGGATGTCCAATCGGCATTTAACATTGGTTAACACTTTTTAACAGAACTTTACCCGCCTGTTTTTCCGCAGACTGTATTTTTGCTGCGTATGAACAGGGCAGTATTTATATTGGCTTTTTGCGCGTGCTTCATGACGGCATTGCAGTGTACGGTGAGTCAGGTCTATGCAAAGTCTCACTTAGTGGTGGATGAATATTTGCGCGGTACGGTGGTGGATGCAGGAAGCGGGGGGCCGGTGGCCGGTGCGGTGGTACTGTATGTGCCGGCAGGGCAGGATGGTACGGAGTATGTGCTGACGGACGGGCAGGGACGGTTTGAGTTGAGTCTGAAGGCTCGGCCGTCGGCCGGGGATTCGGTGAGGGTGTCGATGTTGGGCTATGCGAGTGTCGCACTTGCGCTGGTGCCTGACGGGGGCAGCAGAGAGGATGCTGATGGCGGAGGGTCGGTGACGGACTGGAGGAACATCCGGGTGACGCTTCAGCCGCAGGCTCTCAATATCAAGGAAGTAGTGGTGCGGGCACCGAAAGTGAAACTGTTCGGGGATACGGTGGAGTACAATGTGCAGAGCTTCGTGGAGCAGCAGGACAAGAGCATCTCGGACGTTCTCAAGCGGATGCCGGGGGTGGAAGTGCGTGAGGGCGGGGATATCTACTACAACGGGGAGTCCGTCGGAAATCTGTACGTGGAGGGCATGGACCTGCTCGGCGGGCGTTATTCCCTGCTGACAAAGAATCTTTCGGCCCAGGATGTGAAGAAGGTGGAGATCATCGAGAAGCATCAGCCGGTCAGGGCTCTCAAGGGTATCACATCCGGGCAGAAACCGGCCATCAACCTCGTGCTGCAGGACCATGCCCGGGGCAAATGGGTCGGCTCGGCCAGTCTCGCAGGTGGTGTCACTTCAGACCCGCAGGCACTTTGGGACGGCAATCTCTTCCTGATGCGGGTGGGCCGCAAGTGGAACAGCGTGAACAATATCAAGACGAACAATACTGGGACAGACCTCTCCGGCGAGCTACGGGGCCTTAGTATATATGACCGCAGCAGCAGTGCTGGCGGTGGCGGTTTCATATCGGTGAGTACGAGCGAGGCTCCTTTAGGCGCACAGCGGGTGAGGTTCAATACTTCGGCCCTGGCCAATACATCCAATACCTGGAAGCTCCGCAATGACTGGAAGCTCAATGCCTCCGCCTCATATCTCTTCGACCGTCTGGAGTCATCAAATTCTTCTGCGACTACCTACTATTTTGAGGATGGGGAACGCGCCATAGTGGAGAGCGAGGAGGCCATGACCCGACGTCACAGCGTCCAGACCCGTGTTGAGGCTGAGGCCAACCGTGACGAGTATTATTTCCGCAATGTGCTGCGGGCCGAGGGGGAATTCCAGGACGCCCTGCAGACCATGACCGGCGAGTTCCCCAACACCCAGAAGGCCCGGCTGCCCTACATCTCTGTCAGCGACGACCTGCGGTTCATCCGGCGTAAGGGCGGACATTCTTTCACTATTGTCTCTCAGAACGATTTTACGCAGTACGACCAGCGGCTTTCCGTACTTCGTAACGGGAGCGGCGGGGCATCCGGTATATCCGGGGCGGCGGACAGTCAGGCAGACGATTCGGGATTGTCGTCCGGCGGAGGGACAGACAGCATCCAGCGGCAATGGGTGGGAATCCTGGATTTCAATACGGATACCTACATCTCGACTGACTTCAGGGTGGCCCGCAGCCTGACCATCGGGCTCCGGGGCGGATTCGAGGCATCTGTCCGCAGGCTGTACAGCCGCCTGGAGGGGATAATCGGAGAGGGTGACCAGACCGGGATGTCCCCGACGGACGGGATGCTCGGCAGCGGTGGCATCACCCCGGCAGACGGGATGCCCGGAACCGGCGGAATATCCGGGAGAAACAGAATGACACGGGCCTCGGATATTTTCCGGAATGATCTCACAGCCGCATTTGTCCGTCCTTACCTGACTCCTTCGCTGGAATACGACTCGAAGAGCTGGGAGTTCCGTCTCTCCGTCCCCGTCAGCTGGGCCAGATATTGGGGAGTGGATACGGACCACATCATCTACCGTGCCTCCGGCTCCGTCAAGTACATGCCAGGCCCGCGCCTGAGTCTGACCGTCTCCGGCAGCTCCTCCAACTCCGGTCTGGACATCCATGATTTTTACAGCGGTTACATCCTGCACAACTACCGCTACCTCACATCCGGCTCCATGAATACCGCTCAGGACGAGTCCTACAGCGTCTCAGGCCGTATCAACTTCAAGGACCCAGTCAATATGTTCTACATAGACGGTGCCGTCACACGTTCCTGGAACATATACCAGACCTCCTCAACCCAGGATTTCCTCGGCGACTATATCGTTACCGGCACAGAGTACGCTCCCAGTCGGGGTGAGAGCTGGTACGCCTCCATCAGCGGCAATGTCGGCATCTACGGTATCAACGGTAAGGTCGGCGTCACGCTCTCCTACATGGATTTCTCCACGACCTCCATCCTGCAGAACGGCGTCCGCACCCCCTACCTGTCCCAGACCATTTCCCTGCGTCCGGTCTTCAACGGCCGTTTCACCCGTTGGATGAGCCTCTCCTACGAACTCGCCTACTCGCATTACATCCTTTCCCTGCCCGGCACCGGCACCTCCGAGGCCAAGGACAATTTCAACCACACCCTTTCCCTTAACCTCTCCCCGCTGAAAAACCTGGACCTCAAGCTCTCCGCCGAGCACTACTACACCATGCTCACTTCGGACCAGGCCAAGAACACCGTCCTGCTCGATGCCTCCATCGCCTGGCGTCTCAAGGGCGGCGTAGAACTCAGTCTCACAGCCCGCAACCTGCTCAACCAGCGCACCTACGCCTACTCCATCTTCAATGCCCTCCAGCAGTTTTCCTGTGAATACCGCATCCGTCCGCTCAACATTCTCGCCGGCGTCTACTTCTCATTCTGATTCTGTCTGCCCGAGAAATGCAGGCTTGTTTGCAAGTGCTTGATTGTTAGATGTCTGCAAAATGACCTGCAATTCATGGCCGTTTCTGGGGCTGTGAAAAATGCAGTGGGTTTTACAATGCGCTGATTAATAGAGCTTTGAAAAACGACGTGCAATTCATACGCCATGTCAGTAAGCCGAGAAATGCAAGCGTTTTCTCAATATCTTCATTCTCTGCGACTTGGAAAACGCAACGCATTTTTAAACCCTGTGTGTGGAAGTAGGCAGCCCTACGACCTTCATCCCAAGTCCCTTTCCGCAGGTGAACAGAAAGCGGCGTATACGATACACCTGCGGAAGGCACATGACGGCAGACTGTTTTTTCAGGCCATAGAGCAGCGATATTTTGCGTACTGCATTGTGTAATAGTTAATTATAAAATTCGTGTCAGCCTTATAGCTTAAAGACCACGGACACGACGGATGGAAACGGTTGTGTTTTGGAAACTCGTGGATGAGTGGACGGAAAGAATCCGCTCAATAGGCCCACTGAGGCTTTGCTCTATGCCTGTGTCTTGGAGGACTCGTTGCATTTCCGGGATGGGGAAATAAAGGTGGTGAAAGAAAAGACAGAAATTTTTAATCAAAAATAAATGTAAATCGATATAAGGAAATATTTTTTTATTCGGAAATATTTTTAAATTTGTCACGTGGTATGTGGTAGAATAATACAAAAAATAATTAAAGACTTATGAAGATCAATAGTAATGTGGACCGTTTTGTGGAAATTGCGATTATGATTGCAGTTTTCATGTCGGTAGGTCTGTCTGCGCAGGCGGTGCAGGCAGCTTATGGAATGGCTGGGCAGGAACAGGTGCAGGACGAGGGTCGGGCGCGGACTCAAGTTCAGCCGCAACTCTATCTCTGGCCCATAGCCGGGGCAAAGACAGGGGATAATATCCTCTTCCGGCCGCAGCAGTATATAGACGGCAATCTCAATTTCGGGAATCTGATTATCGGTGCGCCGGAGGGGACTCCGGTGGTGGCTCCGGTGGATGGGGTGATTCATCGTCCCGGGGTGGCGGTGAAGTGGGGGACAGGTATGCAGACATATCACACGGATGAGGACCGGACATGGAATGAGCAGATAGCCAGTGTGGTGGCTGAGGGAGGGTACGGTGTCCCGGACAGATGCGTGAGCATGACTCTCGGAATACGCACTGCTGACGGGGACAAGCTCTGGTTCTCGGGTCTGAACGGGGATATGGTGCTCAAGGACGGGCAGAAGATACGCAAGGGAGATACGTTAGGTTATGTGGCTTATTATGAACCGTCAGTAGATGAGCCACATATCTGCTTTTCCATGAGCGGTAAAAACAATGCCGGAAAGGATCCCATGACTCCTTTCGGGCTTGAGACGACTTTCATCGAGCCGGAGGCGCTGGTTATTCCCGACAGCCTTACGGCGGAGCAGGCTCAGGAGGATTTCCGGGCACTGATGGACGTGCTCTATAACGAATATCCGTCGCTTTACGATGTGGTCACTCCTCAGGAGATCGTCCGGTACGACTCGCTGACAGTCCACAGGGATTTGGCGAAAGGCCTTCCCTATATCGGGTTCTGGCTTATAGTGAAACGTACGGTCGCATTTGTGCATGACAGTCACATCGGGCTCATGACAGACCTGGATACGAGGGAACTGAATGTCGCCAATATATTCCCCGGCGTGATGGGGGACAGCCTCATAGTCACCCGGGTGATGGACGGCAAGGGGCTGGAGAAGTATGTCGGCCGCAGGATTGCGGCCATAGACGGCAGACCGGCCGAAGATATCATAGATGACGTCAGGACGTTCAAGGTGGATGGATACGACGGCCGCAGCGAGAGTCTCAGGGACTACAAGATGAGCCTGGGCTGGAACTGGTATTATGATGACCGGGATGTATACAGCCTCAACGGCAAGAAAGAGGCCGTAATAGAATTTGCAGACGGTGAGGTGTATCGCGACAGATGGGTGTCCCCGTACAGTGCTACTGGTTTCTGGCCGCAGCCTTCCCTGGAGATGGCTCGCTACAACCACCTCATACGGTACAAGGACTGTCCGTACAGCTTCCGGATGCTCAACGACTCCACCGTGTATTTCGGCCTGAGCGCATTCGATATATCCAAGGTGGACAGGGATGCCGTCCGCGACTCTATAGCCGCTTACCTCGATGTGCCCTACATGGTCATGGATCTCAGGGACAATCCGGGAGGGGATGTCTTCTTCACCAACGAACTGCTGTCGATGTTTATCAACGCTCCTACCCGCGACCTCGGCGGCTATTCCTGGGTCAAGACCAGAGGCCCGCTCAGGCACTCGCTCAACTACGGTCCGGACCAGATCGTCTTTCCCGACTATGAGCCGGTCGAGGGCAAGGAAGGCTATTTCGCCCCATCTGAGAACAGCCGGGTACTGTATCCGGACTCGACCGTCAATTACCGGGGCCGTCTCTACATCCTCACCGACGAGACTTCCTGCTCCGCAGCTTCCCTCTTCCCGTCCGTCCTGGTGCGCAACCGCCGGGCTGTGACCGTAGGCCGCGAGACCCAGACCTGCTATCATTTCATGACAGCCTTGAAATACAACGAGGTGCGTCTGCCCAACTCCAAGATTGTCCTCCACATCCCTTTAGTCCGCGAGGTCTTCGACACGGCCGTCACGCCCAGAACTCCCGCCGGCAGGGGCCTGATGCCCGACTATCCGGTGCCCGCCACCTACGAGGAATATTTCACCGCGAAGGAGGATTTCGTCCTGGACCGTGCCTTGGAGCTCATAGCTGAGGGGAAGTATCTCGGAGAGGACTATTTCGCCGAAGTGGATGCCGCGGCAGATAAAAAGGACCGTCCGGTGATGTGGCTGGCTCTCGGGATTGCGGCTGTCGTTGCGGCAGCGGCCGGAATAGCCGTTGCGGTCAGGAGACGCAGATAATGAACAAAAAAACAGCCCCGTTGTGCGCATTGCTGTACGGGGCTGGCTTTTCGTAGTTTAAGTCTCTATGTCAGTATCCTATTTCCACATCTGTGATCCGTGGCTCGAGAGTCTCGGTGGATACTGTCTCCGGGTCGCCGACAGGTACGAGTATGACACCGTAGTGATAGTATCCGTTTTCGTCAGGCAGTAAATTCGGGTCTTCAAGTTCGTACCGGTATACCTGTCTGTACGTAGTCCTGTACTGAGGAACGGTTTTGATTATGGATGTGAGGTATCCTTCCGGGTCGAAGCTGTAATTCACCTCCGGTTCTCCGGAACTGTATCCGGTGTATTCTCTTACAGTCTCTTCTCCGATAAGTCCTGAGTCAAATGGGTAATCGACACCGACATAGGAGTCGGGCATATCGTAATCCCAGAAATCAGGCCATACGAAGTTGGCGCTGCGCTTTCCCAGGGCTCCTATGACTCCGAGCGGACCGGCCCCCGAACCATAGGCATCGCAGAGTATCCAGTTGATGTCTATGTTGGAGTTGTCGGGGTAATCCGAGTAGGTGAATTCGTAGCGGCTGTAGTCGCTCTGCGTGTTGATGAGATTGCCGCCAGACCAGATATATTCGTTGATGTATTCATTATATCCGTCTTCCTTGCCGGTCTCGGAGGTAAGCTGCCCCTCTTTGTCGTAGCTGAAACTGATTTCAGTCCTGATTTCTTCCACCTCGCCGTATCCGTTTTCTCCAATATCGGTGTAAACGGCAGATACGGCCCTGCCCTGATCATCGAGAGCAGCCTCAAAAGAGACGGTATAGTCTTCTTCCTGTCCGGAAATTACAATCTTTTCGTCTGAGTAATCGATGTCATACAGGAAGTTAAGAGAAATATTGTCGCTGCCGGAGACAAACTCTTCGGTCATTTCGACTCTTGTCAGCCTGCCGTTCTCATCGTAAGAGAACAGATATTCATAGTTGTCGTCAGTGCCGTCGGTGATGAAGAGCGTCTTTATGAGCCGGCCGGCCGGCATGTCCGGATCGTCATCCGGGGTATTTGTATCAAGACCTTCCTGCCTGACGGTGAGGGATGTTTCGGATGTGCCGCAGAGTATTCTGACCGTGGCGGTACGTGAAGCGGTGTCGGAGTTGGCCAGGGCCGAGATTCTGGCTGTGATTTCTCCGGCAGCTCCTCCGTCAGGCTCGATACCGAGCCACTGTGCGTCTTCGGTCATGGCTGTCCATGCAGCTGTGGCTGTGAATGAAATGGAAGTGTCTGTCTGCGTCGGAGGCAGAAGTATTTCAGTATCTCCGTGAATGGTGACTGTTCCTTCCTTGCCGGGCCTTTCTTCACAGCTTGGAACCAGTAATGCAATGATAGTAAGAAAGGTCGCGAAATGGATAATTCTCTTCATGATGTCTGAAATTGTGAGTTTGTAATACGTCACAAATTACGTAATAATAGAGCAAAAATAAAATCACGGAAAACCATGATTTTCAAGCGGACGGGAAGTCGTGGCGGCTACTGCAGGCGGGTTGGCGGCATTAGGCCGAGGTTGACGGCTTTCATTACCATATCGGCGGCATTGGCGGCCCCTAGTTTGCGCATGATGTGGCTGCGGTGGGATTCCACTGTGTTTACGGAGATGAACATCGCTTCGGCAATATCCTTGGAATTCATGCCTTTGGCCAGAAGCAGGAGGACTTCGAGCTCTTTGGGAGACAGGACAGATTCCGGAGTGCCGGCAAGGATTGCGGGTCTGGCTCCTCCGAGAATCTCCCGCACTGTACGTACGAGGGACGAGGAGTCTACTGATTTGAATACGATTCCGTCCACATTGCACTGACGGAGCCGGCGTATGGTCCAGATTTCCCCGTGTACGGTATTCACGATGATTTTCATGGCCGGAGATTCCTGTCTGATTGTCCTGATGAGACTGAATCCGGAGATGTCGGGAAGTTCAAGGTCCAGGACGGTCAGGTCCGTGTCTGCTTTTCGGATTTCCTCCATGGCTTTCTGTCCGCTGCTGGCGGTGGCGACTGTCATTTCGGGAAAGTTCTCGCGGAATACAGCGGACATACCTTTCAGTACAAGGTCGTGGTCGTCTACAAGCAGTGTTTTCATAAAACGGTCTATTCTGGGTCTGAAATTGAGACAGGTACTTCCAGGCGGCATACGTGGGTTCCGTCTTCTTCGGTGTCGGATATGGCCGCTCCGATGGCTTTGGCCCTTTCTGACATGACAGATAGCCCTATGCCGTCCCCGCTCTCCCGTCTGTTTCCGGAGAAAGCTTTTCCGTCATGACGGACGGTCAGGGACAGGGAATTGTCCGAAAGCTCCAGTCCGGCTTCTATGCGGCCTGCACCGGAGTGTTTGATGATGTTGGCCATCTGCTCCTGGAATATTCTGTACACTTCGTATGCGATACGTTCCGGAACCTGCTGCCACTGTGCAGAGCCTTTGAGTATTGCTCTGAAGTCTATTTCGGCTGCGGTCTGGGAGCGGAAGCGGCGGACGTACATTTCCATGACTTCCTCTATGTCGGAAAGGTTGAAGGACGGGGGCATCATGTCGTGGGAGATGGTGCGGACCTCGCTTCGCAGACTCTCGAGCATGGACAGTATTTCGTTCTTGGGGGCAGAAGTGCTGTTCCCCATGGCCGAAACCAGCATGCCGATGCCCAGCAGGTCGTTGCAAACTCCATCGTGCAGGTCGCGGGCTACACGGGCGCGCTCTTTCTCCAGTCCCTCGATGTATGTCCTGGCCAGACGCAGCTCTTCTTCCTTCCTTAGGTGTCTGCACCGCAGTATTACTGCTACGATACCGCCTGCCAGAGCCACTGCGAGTACAAGGGCTATGATGATCCATCCCCTCAGTTCCGCCTTGTTCCTCATCGCCTCCTCAGACAGTCGGGAAATTTCCAGCTCCTTCTCGGCTGCTCCGTACTTTGCGGACCATTCCGATACCTGGGCGGTGATGTCCTCGTTGTAGATGCTGTCTATGGCTTCATAGGCTTTCTCGTAGTAGTCCATGGCATTGCCGAACTGCTTCATGTCCGCGTAGTTGCGGGCCATTGTCAGATATCCGGCATCTTTTCCGACTGAGGAGTTCTGTCCTGATGCGGACATGAGCCGGCTGTAGATGGCATTGCTCTCGGCGTAGCATCCCATGTTTCTGAGTACTGCCGCCTGGGTCTCGAGAAAACCGAGTACAGCCACGGACTCGGGTGGAAGCCGGTCCGCAAGTTTTTCGGCCCGGGCCATATAGAAGTCCGTGGAGTCCCGTTCTCCGGCTATGTTGAACATCGAAGTCATTATGGTAAGTGCCGAGAGCTGCTTGTCAGGAAGACCGCTTTCTCCGGCTTTGGCAAGGGCTGTGTGCAGGGCCTTGGAACCTTTGTCGAAATACCCGTTACGGGCATAGATCCCTCCTGCGTTAGTAGCAGCATACATGACCATTTCCATGTCGCTGCAGCCTTCAGCCATCTCCATGGCTCTTTCGGCATATTCCATGGACTCCTTGTCCCGTCCCATGAATGTCAGCAGGATGGCCATGCCGGTCAGCAGCCTGGTCTTCTCAGAAACAGCGTGCGGGGAGTTTTTGTACCGTATGATGTCCCATGCCCGGTTGTAGTAGTGAAGGGTGGAGTCCATCATTGATATACGGCGGTAGCAGACTCCGAGTGACTGGAGGAATCCGCTGTAAGACAAGGAATCCTCTTCTGTACGGGCATATCTGTCCGCTATTTCTGCCGCTTCGAGCCAGAGGCTTATGCTTTTTCTCATGTCGCCTTCGGCAAAGGATATTTCGGCAAGGCTGTCGGTCTGCAGGGCGTTGGAAAAACTCTGCACGGGAGCTGCTTTGGCGGGGATAATGCCGGATGAGATGGTCAGGAGCAGGAGCCCTGTCAGTAGTTTGAGGTGCATTGCTGTTTCATCAGGTTGGAATTTCAGACGCAAATTTAGTAAATAAAGGGAAATACTTGTCCCGTTTTTTCTACCTTTGTAGACTGGAGCAACCATGGGCTGCAGACGGTGCGGATGCTTTTCCCGTATTGTTCATGATCATAATCTGAATTTGCAAATGGAACCGCTGTTAGGAAAAAATATGGAGGAACTTGGGGACGTATGTTCGAGATACGGACTCAGATCTTTTGTTGCCGGACAAATGGCAGACTGGCTTTATCGTAAGAGGGTCAGGACTGTGGACGAGATGACCAATCTCTCAAAGGCGGCGAGGGCTGCTGTTGCCGGAGACTATGAAGTCGGACGTACCGGATATACTGACATGATAAGTTCTGCAGACGGTACCAGGAAGTACCTGTTCCCTTTCGGTCCGGGAGTGGAGGCTGTGATGATACCTGAAAAGGACAGGCATACAGTATGCGTCTCGTCGCAGATGGGCTGCAGGATGGGCTGCAGGTTCTGTATGACAGGAAGACAGGGATGGCACGGCAATCTGACCGTGGCAGGCATCCTTTCGCAGTTTATGGAGATAGACGAGGCAGGTGAGCTTACTAATGCTGTTTTCATGGGCATGGGCGAACCTCTGGATAACTGGGACAATGTCCGGAAGGCCATAGATGTGCTGACATCGGACTGGGGCTTTGGCTGGAGTCCGAAACGTATAACGCTGTCTACCATCGGAGTGACTTCCGACCCGCGTACAGGAGAGTCTCCTCTGCGCCGTTTTATGGACGAGTGTTCCTGCCATCTGGCTGTCAGCCTGCATAATCCGTTTCCGGAAGAGAGGGCGGAACTCATGCCTATGGAGAAACCTTTTCCTATAGAAAGGACATTGTCCCTGATAAGGGAATACGATTTTACGGGACAACGGAGGGTGAGTTTCGAATACATCATGTTTTCCGGGGTCAACGATGACAAACGTCATGCATATGCCTTGGCGGGTATGTTGCGCGGTCTCGAATGCAGGGTCAACCTGATACGCTTTCACCGGATACCGGATTCTCCTCTGGCTCCGTCTCCGATGCCTGTCATAGAGCGGTTCAAGGAGATACTCGGCAACGCCGGTGTACTCACGACTCTGAGGGCTTCCCGGGGAGAGGATATCCTTGCTGCCTGCGGTATGCTTAGCGGGAAGGGCAGGGCAGCGGGAGGATAAGTCTGACTTGATAGAATGATTCCGATATGGCATCCGATTTCGCATACCGAGTTCATACAGCCAGATGTATATGCCTGATGGCCATTGTTGCCTTGGGTATATGCGTGCCGCATGCCTACGCGGCTGCGGATTCTTCGGCAAGGCCGAAGGTGGGATTGGTGCTGAGCGGTGGCGGAGCAAAGGGAGCCGCTCATATAGGTGTGTTGAAAGTTCTGGAGGAGGTAGGGATACCGGTGGATTTCGTTGCGGGGACCAGCATGGGTTCCATAGTGGGCGGACTGTACAGTCTGGGCTATACTCCGCAGGAGATGGATTCTCTCATAAGTACCATAGACTGGTCGGTATATATGAGCAACAGGGTCTCCCGGGAGCAATTGTCGTTTAAGGACAAGGAACGCAGCAGCCGCTATCTGCTTACCATTCCTTTTGCTACGGCTGCATCGCTGGACAGTACGATGGAGACCGGCCGTGCAAGGCGGGATGAGACAGTCTCTGGAGAACACTCTTCCTCCAGTATGTTCGTGAACTCGATTCCAGCCGGCTTCATCAACGGCAACAATATAGAGAGCCTGATAACTTCACTTTGCTTCGGGTATCAGGATTCCATAGATTTCGATGACATGCCTGTCCCGTATGCCTGTGTGGCAACCGATATGGTGAGCGGAAGGGAGGTGGTGTTCCGCAGTGGCAACCTGCCTATGGCAATCAGAGCCAGTATGTCTATCCCTGGTGTCTTCGCACCTGTAAGAATGGATGACATGGTGCTTGTGGACGGGGGAATGCTCAATAACTTCCCGGTGGATGTCTGCCGTGCCATGGGGGCCGATATCATCATCGGAGTAAGGGTGTCCAGCAAGGTGGAAGGTGATCCCGACGAGTTGGGCTCGCTGCCTCAGATCATAGACCAGCTCATGGGGGTCGTGACAAAGAGCAAGGCGGAGGCCAATATTGCAATGTGCGATATCTTCATAGAACCGGATGTCACAGGCTACGGGCCAATGAGCTTCGATCCGTACAGTATAGATACTCTTGTCAGCCGCGGCTATGCTGCTGCTGACAGTCAGAGACCGGTACTTGAGGAACTTAGGAAGATGCTGGAGGTGTACGGTCCGGTGGAGCGGGTTTGCCGGAAGCACAGGACAGTATTCATGGACAGCGATACACTTGCCATAGGTTCTGTCTCGATATCCGGAGTCAACGACAAAGAGCGTGCGTGGCTTCTGAAGAAGTCTAAGATAACCAGAAGATCCAGAATGACAGGACGTGAAATAGAAAAGGCAATTTCATTCTTTTACGGTACCAATGCCTTTTCAAAGGTGAGCTATACTGTGCTTCCTGACGAAGGTGATTCTACATACAGTATAAATATAGCGCTTGAGAAAGATGCTCCGCACAGTTTCGGTATCGGTTTCCGTTTTGATTCGCAAGAGGCCGCAGCCATATTGCTGGGACTCGGAATCAACGAGCAGAGACTTACCGGGGTGAAGTTCAGTCTTTCGGCCCGGCTTAGCTACAATCCTTGGGCCAGGGCAGTGATTTCTTTTGTACCCAGGGCCTTTCCTGGATTCAACCTGTCATATTCTTTCAATAAGAGTGAAACCAATCTCAGATACCACGGGAAACCGTTCGGCAACGCCATGTTCTTGAAACAGAATGTCAAATTGTATATTTCCGAGTACCAGTCCCGTCATCTCAGCACTGAGTTGGGACTCAGCCTGGAGAATTATATATACCGGCATTTCTATACGGAGAAGGATGGTCCTGTAATGCCGGATCTGGACCGGTTGCGGAGTGCATATCTCGGTCTGTACGGTTCTCTCAGGTTTGACAGCAAGGACCGTTCCGTGTTTGCGGCCAATGGTGTGGACTTTTTCCTGTCTGCCGGCTGGAAGTTCCATGATCTTTACAGGACAGTCCCGTTCAGCAGTTTCGGTGAGGTGCAGCTCAATTTTATGTCCTATATCCCATTTGTCGGCGAAAAACTTGTCCTGTCGCCTCAGGTCTATACCCGTTTTGTGATGGGGGACAGCTATCTGCCGGCTTATGACAATCTGCTGGGAGGAGTGATGCCCGGCCGTTATGTCAGTCATCAGATGCCGTTCATAGGAGCGAACAAGCCGGAGATAATGTACAATTCTGTGGCTGTCCTGCGTCTGGACCTGCGTTGGAACGTGTACAGGAAGCATTATGTTACCTTGATGGGCAACTATGCCAGAGAAGCTAACGGTATCCGGAATTTTTTCACTCCAAAGACTCCTTATGAGGATGGATTCATGACGGCATACGACTGGTGGGGTGCAGGTGTCAGGTATTCCTACGATTTGCCGGTAGGTCCGTTCGGTATAGATATAAGCTGGTCCAATATCACTAAAACCGTGGGTGTGTATGTCAGTCTCGGATACTGGTTCTGATGTTGATGCTGTTTTCAACAGGATGGCCTGGCTGTGCTCCAGGAGGGAATATTGTTCGGCTGACGTGATGCGCAAGATCCGTCAGAAGGGGTTGTGTGCGGAGGATGCCTCTGTCGTGATGCAGCGCCTGACAAAGGAAAGATACGTGGATGATGCCAGATATGCCAGGTCTTTTGTCCGGGACAAGGCCGTTCTTTCCGGCTGGGGACCGCGTAAGATAGCCTTTGCCCTGTCAGCCAAAGGCATGCCGAAGAAGATGATTGAGGAGGCAATGCGGGAAATCAGTCCGGAAGACAGCACTGCCCGTATGCGTGAAGTCTTTACCGCGAAATGGAAAGTCATTTCCGGTGATACGGAGTATGACCGGCGTACAAAACTGCTGCGCTTCGCACTTTCCCGTGGCTATTCATATGATGATGTCTCCCGATTTCTGGCTTCCCTCGATAAGGACCGGTAAGGATTGACCAGCCGGTTCTGTTTTTGCCTGCCAAGTGTGGAAATCGGAAATTTATGCGTAAGTTTGCACTTTGATGAGATAATTTAAGGACTAAAATAACTACGGAAGATGATTACCACAGAACAGGTGAGAGACTTGCGTCAGCGTATCGATACGCTGGGGAGGTGTCTTTGACATCGCTTCGAAGAAAGAGCAGGTAGCGGAAATGCAGCGGCATAGTGCCGGAGCCGGATTCTGGGATGACCCGAAAGAGGCCGAGGCGTATCTTAAGAAGATGTCCGGAGTCAGATTCTGGACAGATGCTTACGATGAGATTAAGAAAATGGATGAGGACCTGGAGGTCCTGCTGGAGTTCGCCAGAGAGGACGAGACGGCCCAGAATGATGCGGATATGCAGTTCGAGGCACTTACCGGTAAGGTTGAGGATCTGGAGCTGCGCAATATGTTGGGCGAGGAGGGGGATAATCTGGGAGCCATTCTGAAGATCAACTCCGGAGCCGGCGGTACTGAGAGCAACGACTGGTCGGCCATGCTGATGCGTATGTATGTGCGCTGGGGAGAGCGGAACGGCTATAAGGTGGCGGTCAGCGACCTTATTGAGGGCGATGAGGCCGGCATCAAGTCTGTGACAATAGAGTTCGAAGGTGACTATGCTTTCGGCTATCTGAAGGGTGAGAGCGGAGTACACCGTCTGGTGCGCATTTCCCCGTTCAATGCACAGGGCAAGCGTCAGACAACCTTCTCTTCGGTGTTTGTGTATCCGTTGGTGGATGACACGATTGAGATAGAGATCAATCCTGCCGACCTGGAGTGGGATACCTACCGTTCGTCAGGAGCAGGGGGCCAGAACGTCAACAAGGTGGAGACCGGAGTCCGTGTGCGCCATATTCCGACCGGCATTGTGGTTGAGAATACCGAGACCCGTTCGCAGCTGGATAACCGCCAGCGGGCTCTGCGTATCCTGAAGTCGCATCTATATGACCTGGAGCTGAAGAAGCGTCAGGAAAAGCAGGCCGAGCTGGAAGGCAAGAAGAAGAAGATAGAATGGGGCTCGCAGATCCGCAGTTATGTCCTGCACCCTTATAAGATGGTTAAGGACTTGCGTACCGGCTATGAGACATCCGACACTCAGAGCGTCCTCGACGGCGACCTCAACGCCTTCATGAAATCCTTCCTGATGGAAGCCGGCGACACACTGTAGCGCAATACACGGTTCAGTCGATTTTCAGTGGGGATGCCCCCTGGGTCGCAAGAAACCTCTCCTAAAGCCACTTACGCCGTCACGGGTGGCATTGCCGGCTGTAAGCTGACCACATATCCGGATGCCCGATTGCAGCTTCTGAAACCGTGATATCACTTATGGAACACGCATACGTATTGTAACTGACTTACAACAACTGTCATATATCGTCGTATATGGTCCCGCTGCATCAAAATTTCTAAAAGGCAGACCATAAAGCGACTTGTAAGGCTATTACTCCCCTTCGACAAGCTGCTCCGTGGCAGATTCCCCATCCGGCTCCACACCACCATCCGGCCACCACCGCAACGGCAGCATTTCCCGCGATTCAGTGCCGTAGTGGGTCATCAGCAAAATCCGCCCGGGCAATGCCGGCCGAAATGGCTGGAACCCAAAACCGTGTAGAAACCGGGAGTAAT